>LSQX01155288.1_pt1 | contig 10556 bp, 11 predicted proteins | sample 654561 | NCBI WGS metagenome assembly LSQX01 (sample SAMN04489861, study PRJNA283612) | anaerobic digester metagenome | isolation source: 4 biogas reactors fed with cattle manure at either 37C or 55C with and... | place: Denmark: Kongens Lyngby | collected 2014
GTCATTAGAGAGTACCGTCTCCTGTTTGTAATGAGGGGATTTGATGCAATCTTCGCATTTGACCGGCTGCAGGTAGCTTATCGAGGAACCCCACACGGCACTGGCACTTTCGGTACTCCCCCCGCAGGTGGAGCAATACAAAGCATCGATGGGCTGCGAATCAAACAGCAGTATCTCTCCACGGGTAGCTTTTACCGCCTTTTCGATCTTAATAAGCAACTCGTCTCGGTCAGGATTGGCAGGAGCAAATTTGGAAACTAGCACAAATGCCTGACAAGTGGTCACATCGTCTGACAGGTCCGCACCATTGGGATATGACTTATTGCTTATTATTTTTTTTACAGCGTAAGTCCGTGCACATACAGCTTGTGCCTTAAGCGCTTCGATTTCAAACGAAGCCGGCATTTCCGCAGCTACCGTGCCAATCAAATATTCCTCCAGTTCCAGTTTAATTACCTTTCCCTCTTGATGGAGATATAATTGAATTTCCGGTTGACCAACTGAGGAATGGTTGAGGAAAAAGAACCATATAGTCATCGCCCCGGCAATGACGGACAAGAGAATACCGGTCTTTTTGCTTTTTCGCCTCATATCTATAGATATTTAAAGAACATGACACTGATGCCATGTTCCTTATACTAATTAATGCGTTTCTTAATGGAGCCTAAGGTATTGATTGGATTTGGGCGCTCATGGCATTCAATTTCCCGGTGATATCTTCATAACCACGGTCCACGTGGTGGCTATCCAATAAAACTGTGTCGCCTTGGGCAGATAATCCAGCTATTATCAAAGCCGCGCCCGCTCGCAGATCTGAGGCCTTAACCTGAGCCCCCGTCAGTTTTCTCATTCCTTTGATTATAGCGATTTTGCCCTCGGTTTTAATATCAGCACCCATTCGTGATAATTCCTGTACGTGCATAAACCGGTTCTCGAAAACTGATTCGCTTATTATACTGCTGCCATTGGCACAGCTTAAATAGGCCATGAATTGCGGCTGCATATCGGTTGGGAAACCAGGATAAGGAAGGGTTTTTATATAAACAGGATTGATCTTGGATAGTCTTCTTACTTCAACGTTGTGCTTATTCTCAACAACCTCTGTACCGCTCTCGGTTAATTTTGCGGTTATGGCCTTGACATGCTCGGGTATAACATTATTAATAATTGCTTCTCCCTTGGTGGCCGCCACCGCTACCATTAACGTACCGGCTTCTATTCGATCCGGGATGGGAGTATAATTAACCCCTTTAAATTCTTTGACTCCTTCAATCCTTATTACATTGGTTCCAGCTCCGCTTACCTTGCCTCCCATACAGTTTATGAAATTAGCCAGATCAGCTATTTCCGGCTCTAGCGCGGCATTCTCGATATAACTGATTCCCTCTGCCATTGCTGCGGCCATCATAATGTTTTCAGTAGCCCCCACACTCGGGTAATCGAGATAAACGTGTGCCCCTCTCAGACCATTGGTATTGGCAATCAGGTCTCCGGAGCGCAGGTTGATCTCGGCCCCTAGAGCATGAAACCCCTTCAGATGTAAATCAATAGGCCGGGAACCGATGGCACAACCACCCGGCAGAGCCACCCGCACCGTGCCCAAGCGGGCCAGGAGAGGGCCCATCACCAAGACTGAGGCCCGTATCTGCCGTGCCAGATCATAAGGCGGATGGTGAGAGAGGACCTTGCCGCCCATCACAATCTTTCTATCCAGGATAGATGTCTGCTTACCCAATTCTCCCAATAGGGTCCCAATTACGGTGACATCATTTATCTTCGGTACCCTATCTATCTCAACTACATCGTCGGTTAGAATAGATGCCGCCAATATCGGCAAAATTGCATTTTTTGAGGAGCTTACCTCAATTTTGCCCTTCAGTGTCGATTTGCCTTTGATCACCATCTTCAACTAAAATCATCACCTCCCTTAATAACCAAAATGGTTAATAATCACATAATAAGAATGGCATCCCTAAATAGACTTCAATTTTACCGTCGCTGTTAGACCTCATAGCCGCCTGAAGATTTACTGACTCCCTGTCGACGCTCACTGGGCGAATTGGGATAGAGGAACTATAACCGGTAAGACTCGACATTGAGTTTTCCCGGTAGCTGCTTTTAACGGTTGCATTTAAGTTGGTTAACAAGATGCTGAGGAGTTCTTCTTGTCCAATCAACGTCGCTTGAGCATCAATTATCCCACGATATTGATAATACACAGTACAATCATACAATTGGCGCAGTTTGGATTCATACCAATAAACGTTTTCTTCTTCCCCGGTAACCGTTATTAGTATATAAATCCTATCCTTGGTCTGGTTGGATTGGAGAAGAAAGCAGTATCCCATGTTGCCCAGCACCAGATTGTACTGGAGTGTTGTGATATCCTTGTTTTCCTCGTGCAGGATCTTGTCGGTTTCGGTAGGCAGATTTAGGTGTTGAATCAATTGCGTCAAGACTTGATTCAATTGATTTTGGCTTCCGTCTATCTTTATTGTTGCCCAACAGTCCAGTCGGGATTCGAGCAAATTTGCTCCGACGGATGCAAATGCTAGTCGATATGGTGATTCGTGTTTGTTTTGTTGGGCTATGCAATACTTAAGGTAGGAATCACCGGAGAAGCTGATAATGGCAAACAGGCTCAAATATATGATGGTTTTTTTCAACATGATTAATCCCCCGATACTTTACCATGAGCTTTGCCAATCAAACAGGGGGCTATTCCCAAAACACCCGAAAAAAAACCTGACCGAGTCAGGTTGGACAGTTCTCTGATGATTATTCGGTTTGGTTCTTTTGTTGATCGTCAGACATCAGATTTTCAAAGTCTTGCTGGGAAAAGCCTTCATTCTGTATATCCAATTGGTCCTGGTATTCCTGTTGCCGCTGCTTGGCTTCCATGGCCGTCTTTCCCACTTTATTGAACTGGCGATATACTATGAAGGCAAATACCATGGTAATAACAAACACTACGGCGATGAATACCAGGAATTTAATCTGCAGGCTATTCATAAATCCCAAGGCTCCCTTCCTCAATCTTTTGGTTTGGCGTTTTCCCGAGCTCTCTGATCCCTCTTCTCGCGCTTCAACCTGCTCTCTTCGGCTTGCTTGGCAGCCCGCTCTTTTCCTATCTCAGTCATGCGCCCCAAACCGACCCACATGCCCAAGAACATGATCCCCTTGATTAGATAGTAGGTAAGTACCCCTACTACCAGCAATTCTAACGGGCCAAATTTCATAGTTTCACCACATTGGTCGAATCGTTAAAGATCGTATCGACGCCAGCAGCGGCGAAATCCTGTTTTGTTGGCTCAAAGCCAAAGGGTTCAATAATGCTGGCATAATCACTCATAATAGTTATTCTCCCTTACAATAATGCTGAATCAAATAAATGAGGGATTTGTGATAACTACGAAAAATAACTATGCCTCTAATTATAGTTTAATGTTCCTAAATACACCACCCTTTTGGCGCGATTGGCACGCACCTATAACCCGGCCCATTACCCCGGTTATGGCCTCAAGGCATATGCAGGAATCCGTAACGGAAGGGGCATTGGCCTACACTGTACCTACTTTTTAACGATATTCTTCTTTTCATAACGAACCAGATTGATAAGATTCTCCTTGTTCAAGTCGTCGACCAGGTAGAGTGCCCCTTCCCCGGCTTGGGCCAGTTTCTCCATGAAACTGGCATTTGATTCGACCCCAATGCAGATGAAGCGCAGTTTCTGTTCAGGTATATTAGCCGCAGCTGACAGCGCATCAGCCTGAGCATCCATGGTCCATAACGCCGCGTTAGGGATTCCATCCGTTATCAAAACCAGGAGTGGATTGCGCACCCGGCTGTTTTTTATTAGCTCCAGAGCGGTCATTATCCCATGGGCCAATGGCGTCATGCCCGCCGGGTTTATGGTCTGTAATCCTTTAGTCAATTCCCGTTGGCTGCGGGTGAAGGGGGCCACCACTCTAGCGCTTCTTTCTTGAAAAGTCACTACCGCCACCCGTTCCTTGCCGGTTAGAAGCAAATGCTGGGCCAGAAAGCTGGCCGCCTGACGCTTTTCGCCGGCCATACTACCGCTGGCATCCAACAATAGGCAAATATCTATGGGTATATAGCTTTTCTTATCGTAGAAATGAAGATCCTCTTTCTTGATAGATAGTCGTTTATCCCCTCGCAACAGTGCATTTTTCTTAGCCTGAACCACCGTCTGGGCTACGGCCATGTTTCCTGTCCAATTATCTCTCTTATTGACCGTCCGATTGTAATTGACCAATTGAACATCCGTAGTATCCTGGTCCGATTGTCCAATCTTACTAAAACGGGAGGTCCTTCCCCCCGGCACCCGGCGAATGTTGCGCCTGATCTCAGTCTCCAATTCTATTCGATGTTTAATTACGTAATCCTGTACAGCCAGTCCCTGCTTGGTCAACACCCTCCCCAGGGGAGTCTTTTGCATAAGGCCCATTTCTTCCAGTTGCTTGACATAATGATCAATATCGCCCCATTTTTTCTTCTGAAAGTCAGCGCCTTTTCTCTTGAAAATATTAGTGGAATACATCTGCATCCATTCTTCTATATCTTCGACCCCACCAAATTTCTCAGCCAATTTCAACACCAGCTGATTGACATTCTCATCCGGGGCCATCAGCATAGCATCCTTGCCTTTGAATTTTTTCCACGGCAACTTGATATAGTTGCCGAAATCATCCATCACCTTTTTCTCTTTGCCATGGGTGATGTTACGGACTTCGGCTAGTTTGATGCCTGATTGCTGTATGGCATCCTCTACGGCTGTGGCGATTATATATATTAAGGCATAATTCTGCCGATTCAAGCGGGCCAGGATATGAACATGATCTTCACCTTCCTCACCTTCGATATATGGTTCCATCTCATTCTGCATTATGTCGAACAACCATCCCTGCCCCAAATTGGTGGTGATGTGAATCTTCTCCGCGTAAGCGGCGATGGCTTTGAATCGAACATCGTCGGCATATTGAAGTTGTGGATCTTCTTCGATCACATAATCATTGATCGCCCAATATATGGTCAGAGCCACCTTTTGCGCATCTACGTTACCTGGCATATGGTGCACGTCTATATGAACCATCTGGTCGACGTCCACATAATTTAGATAAGTTTGCCCTGCATCGGCATTAACCAGGATTTCCACTTGGCCTTTTATTTTTTTCTCAGGCATACGGCGATGGGCTTTGGTGCTCACCACTACGCTATCGCCGAGGCGTACGCCCTGGTCCTGCCCCAAGTATAGACCCAGATAATTCGCCACTGATGCCGCGTCGTTTACATGGCTTTGCCCGGTTTCCATAGGGATTCCCCCTTAGTCACGGTTGAAGTCAATCGATTTTTCAGTATTAATCAAGTCTTTGCGTTTAAGATCCTTCAAAGGGCGTGCTTCCTTTTTGAAAAACTCGGCATCTTCAGCCGTCTCATCTTTTCCTCCGGCTTTCTTTCCTCCAGTACTAAACATACTGCCGCCCTTGCTGTCATCATTTATAACCCTGATGAGCGAGTCGGCATCCATACGATGCTTCAGTATCAACGGCAGAATACGGGTTACATCATTGATGCTGGCTTGATCACGCTCGTTTATAATGCTATAGAGCACTGCGCCTTGCTGCATTGCCTCGATAGCCCTTATACTCTCTAAGTTATGCTTGACATAAAGCCGGGCAATATAGTTGCGGACAAAATCGGGCAGATCCGACTCCCGGTAGATCTCCGCCCATCTGAGCAAGGTCTCTGTGTATTCCTCATGTTTCTTCATAATAGCCGCAAGATTCATCTGTTCGCGCTCTGGTTCCAGTTTTGTGGTATGGAAATTTTCTTTGAGCATTCTCGCTAGAACATCAATGGAGGTTGGTCGGCCCATGTAGCACACCATATCAAAACGGTCCGACAATTGTCGGCGGATCTCTTCTACCGGGCCCGGGTCTTCGTCAGGGTTGGACGCTGCCCAAACCGATACATTCACCTTTACCGACACCACCGGCAAACCAGCCTCTTCAATTTGAACCACACCGGGCTTGGTTCCCATTAAATCCAGAAGTATATCGGTAATTTCCGGCGCGGTATCAGCCAGTCGATTTATTTCATCAACAAATAGGATGCCACGGTGAGCCTGAGGTATCAAGCCAGGAAGGAGGCCGGCTTCGGGCTTACGCGTATCAGTGAGTTTGGCCAAGTCTATGCTGCCGGCTACAGTGCCGACTTTGGCCGAGTGCGATATTTCTACGAAGGGCATTGGAATTGCTTCTATCCCGATATCTGCTATATCCGCCGCGGACATACCCCGATGGACCGGGCAGTGCGGTTTAGCGGGATCACAATTGTAGATACAGTCTTTTACTCTTACAATCGGCGGCAAAATGTCCTGGGTTTTCCTCATAATGGTGGTTTTGCCCGTACCCCGCAGACCCTCGGCGTGGATGTGCAATGGCTCATTCGCTATAGTGGAGACCATCGACATCTTTATCATATCGAAGAGTGCTTTATTACCTTCATAACGTTCCAATTGAGCATAATATTTCAGCATTCACAAAACTCCTCTCAACAATGGATGGCCCTGGCATCTAGATCTTGGAATTCAGGTGATAATCGTACTCCGCAAAATAAATAGGGTGTCTGGTGATTGAAGCAAGTCTATTGGAGGGTATAACGGTTATGCCTCCCTCATTCTCCTATGGTACGATCTTTACTCAATAATAGATCATTTTGGGGTGTTTGTCTGTATTAAACTACCCTGACATAACCAATCACATTTTGACCAGTCTAATTTATACTCTGAAATTGCCCGGGAAGATTTTTATGTTTGTTGAAGCGCCTGTTAGGCGAAAGAATTGTGGCTCTATTGATGCTTTGGCAATCCCCTATATACTATCACCTGATGACAATCACCTGATGCCTCTGCTTTTTGCCCTTAGTAGAGGCTCAGGTGATTACAATCAGATTATCAAACCCCAAACCATTCAGGGGCGTTAAAACCAAGGCTTATGCTCCAAAAGTAAGATATTTCAGTACGCTGAAACTTAACTAAATATGGGCGGAAGACGCCAGCCAAACATATTGCTATTAGCAGATATGATCCCCCGCCCATTGCGCTGCACCTAGCTCAATACAATCAATAGCACCATGATCAAGCCCATCAACAGCATGGCCATAAGGCCCAAGAAACCAACCTGGATAGTCAGGTTCTCCATGCCCGCAATTTTTCTGTTACTTGTGTTCTTGTTTGTAAAGCGGTAACTTTCCTCGTTCAGAAATTTGGTAGTCATGGTATTACCCCCCTTTGCGCATTGCCTTTTACTACACCGTTTTTCCATACTGCGCACTCTGCTATCTGTATGTATTTGCAATTTACGTGCCAAGTGTGTGGTCACACTCTAATTTATACCGCGGCTTCCGAATATATATGTATTCTGCATCAGTCATTGCCATCCGTATTTGACCACATCCACATTTGTTTTGTAACTATATTGTATCACGCTTGCTCCATTTGCGCCAGGGTGTTACAGATGTGTTACATATGTGCTTTTGCTTGTTTTGTTCTCTGCGGCATTTTATCCAGAGGAGGTCGAGTAGAAGTGCGCCTCTCTCCCCTTAGGAGCAGGTTTGTTTTCTCCGTTGCTCTCCGTTTCCTCCGAGAGTGCCACAGTATTCGCTCCGTAGAAGATTGCGCGCACAACCCTCACAGAACCGTGCTTGCGCTATTAACGCACACGGCTCTTCATAACATCGTTTACGTCACATAGCCAATTCGGTTCTTACTATCGTAGATACTCACATACACTTTGGGCTTGAGGATTGCCTGTCTCTTCAGAAATAGGTTGTATTTATACCAGCCAAAACTTGCCCTTTGACTTCTTCTGTTTAGCCATTTATACAGCAGTAGTATTGTATCGTTGTAAAAGCTGCTTATTCTGGAGTTGTCTGTAATGCCGTAGTACTGGTAGTGTCCTCGTAATTTGACGTTCAGTTCCTTAATGAGCTTTTGAATAGGGATTGTTCTGTTATTTCTGATCCATTCTTTCATGTTTAGGAGAGCCGCTTTGTATTTCTTGCGGCTTGTTCGTCTTTTTACTCGGAATTTCCCCTGCTGGCTTTTACTGCAGTAATGCGTAAACCCCAGGAAGTCAAATGTATCTGGCTTCTTCTTGCCCTGCTTGGCACATTTTTCTTCGGCGAATCTGCCAAAGCTTATGATTTTGGTCTTCTCGACAGCAATACTAAGATTGAATTTGCCCAGCCTATACTGCAGCGCGTTGTAGAACCTGTTTGCATCATCTTCGTACTGAAAGCAGCACACAAAGTCATCAGCATAGCGAACCATATATACTTCGCCTCTACACCTTGGCTTTACCACTCTGTCGAACCAGAGGTCTAAAACATAGTGCAGATATAGATTTGCTAATATCGGTGATATGAGTCCGCCTTGCGTCGTGCCCCATTCGGTTTCATGCATGGTGTCTTCTTCCATATACCCAGCTTTAAGGGTTTTCTTTATTAACTGCTGGAAACGAGGATCAGCGATGCGATGGCTAATAAATTTCATCATCCATTCGTGGTCTACATTATCGAAAAATTCTTTGATATCAGCGTCCACTATGTAGTTTGTTTTCCTACATTCGATAATAATATTCAGTCGCTTCAGCGCATCGTGGCAGCTTCTGTTGGGTCTGAAACCATATGAGAAGTCGAGGAAGTCTTGCTCGTAGATGGCGTTTAGTATTTTCGCCATCCCTCGCTGCACTATCTTGTCTTCATAGGATAGTACCCCCAGCGGTCGCGTTTTATCAGTACCGGGCTTGGGTATGTTGACTCTTCTCGCTGGCTGTGGGCGGTACGCTGTTCTTTTAAGCTTTACGACTAACTCCTTGATATTGCTGTCTAGTTCTTGTTCATATTCAGCTTTGGTTACTCTGTCAATGCCAGTTGCCTTGTTGCCATTTATTTCTTGGTGGCATTGCATTAACATTTCTTCATCTAATAAATGTGCCAGTGATGTGAATTTCTCGTTAGGTCTCTCTTTGGCAATTTCCGCTATCCTATCCAGTTTTGTTTCCATTCTTTTATCACCTCTGAGTGTGTCGAATGTATCCCCTTCAAGGGCTATGTTATGTTACTGCCTTTCCTTCGCAGGCATTACCCTGCCTCATTGGTACTACGCAGTAATCCGACTCCCTGTCAGTCATTTGGCTTCCTTACTTTTTATCGCTTGTAGGCCATACTCCTTTCGAAGAACCGACAGGGTCTCCCGGGTTGCCGTGTTATATCGATGTCCAACGTGCCAAGGTCTACGACCCCGGAGAAGTCAAAACGGTCTCACCATTACGTCCGCTTTGATGTTGCCTTCTGCCCGCTTAACAGCATCGGCCTTCTCATGGTTTATTTCAGGGCTCAATCCCTTCAGCTTGCGCTTTCGGCCCGTTGTCTCGCTGTCCTACGCTTAAACTTTACTGTTGCCAGATAAGCTCCAAGGACTTACTACTGGTTGCTGGTTAGGCATTTCCAGGTGGGCTTCGCACCCACTATATATCACGACCTTGCCCGGCCGCACTAAGCGTCAAACAGACCAGCACCTTCTAAACGTCGGTGTCACCAGAAGCCATCTTTAGCGACACTCTTTAGCTCGTTGTACTGTCTTCGGATCAGCTGTTTAAATTCTGTATCCGATAATCCATCGCCCGCATCCACGCCGTCTTCCGAAATCTTATCGTATGGGCAATGGTTTTTTGGGGGGCGAATCCGCCTTTTATGACCGGCTCTGGCATATCGGCCTTTATGATAGGAACATGATCGGAGGTCCCTTCACATTTCCGGCAGGCATAAACGTGTTGCACATGACGAGTGATTATTGCTTTGGCCGGAATGAGCCTGAGCTCTTCCCGGCTTTCTTTACCCATCGTATGCATATCGCTGCCGCATTCCGGGCAGATACATACTTCCACCGGCAACTCGTGTTCAATTACTTCAACCGGTAAGTCTTTGGGCAGTTTGTCAGTGGTAAGGCGGGTCCGTTTGCGGTAATGGGTCTTTACCTCGGTAAGCTCAGGTTCCGGCATGGTCATGTCGGAACTTGATTCTGCCTCATTGAATATGGTTAACTGTATATCGTCGGTCTTTTCACTTGATACGCCAAATTGCTTATGCTTGGCCAGGCGGATCTGAGCCATGAACCACTGTACCTGTTGCTCCAGTTCAGCAATCCTGCGGTCCTTTTCTTCTATTATGCCTAGCAGCTTTTCGGCTGAGTTTTCTTGTGTCTGCATAAGGAGATTATACCAGAATAACCGCGCAAGGGGAAGATCCAGGGAGTAATAAGGACCTTTTGCAAGATAATTGTTCCTACGAAATCTGCCGCTCGCACACTTCTTTCCGCTTGAGCTTTTTCTCCAGTTTCGCACCTTCGATCAAGTAAGATAGTTCCCGGGTCTCCAGCAGCATAGTGGCGGTATCTCCTGTGGCCGGCCAGCGAAAATGCCCCCGCTCCAAGCGTTTGAAATACAACCAGAATCCATCGCCATCCCATTCCA
>LSQX01383518.1_pt1 | contig 10556 bp, 12 predicted proteins | sample 654561 | NCBI WGS metagenome assembly LSQX01 (sample SAMN04489861, study PRJNA283612) | anaerobic digester metagenome | isolation source: 4 biogas reactors fed with cattle manure at either 37C or 55C with and... | place: Denmark: Kongens Lyngby | collected 2014
CAAGCTTCATTCCCCACTGATCAATATTATATTTTAATATTTGGTCATCATTATCTACTTTTGAACGTGATTCTTCTACTGATGCCTTCCAGTCGGCTTTATTGTATTCTTGCATGTGCAAATTGAGTTGATCCCTAAACTTGTTTTTAAAATCTTCAATCGAACTAAACTCATTATAAATACATTTGTCTTTTATCGAATCTTTATATGTTTGCAGTTTTTCGTATTCTTCGTTATTATCGATTCCATTAGTGTCTAACTCCTTGAAAAATATAAGCGCTTCTTTCCCATGCTCAGTATGCAGCGCTATCTCTTCTATTGTCCCACTTGAGTAATTTTTGGTGCGTGAGCCAACCTTTTCGCCGAATATTGCAATCAAGAGCTCACAATGAGGCAGCAATTCTTTATTAACTTTCTCTTGAGGCGCCAATCCGTATCCCATTCTAAGCTCTTTATCCCAGCCAACAGGCAATAACACAATCTCGTTCTCTATTGAAAAGGTTGAATTCCAAGCATAGATTTGTTCTCTTACAATATTTCTCTCTTCTACCACATCATCAGGGGACGAAATAAAAACCCTGATTATTCTTGCAGTATTTGTCACAATATTCTCCTTCCAAACAATTGATTATTAAACTAGGGAAGCACATCCAATCTTCACGACTTTTTCCCCGAAACATTACTTATACCACCCGTAGAATTTAGATGGTCTTAATAATGGCACAAAACCTGCGATGCGACAGGTGGCTTGTAAATACAGTCGCTCTCACTTTTACTTCTCGACACGGGGACGTTTCGAATCCAACAACCTTTCGCACTAGGCGGCGAAGTCAACAACTCCTCGGAACCAACAAAGCCGCCACCCGACGTTGACAAAAAACTAAAAGCGATTGATTTACACTACTAAGCAATCAAATCCAGCTACAGCGCAGTTAATTTACGACACGAACACAGGATAAATGGACACCGCCAAACTCGGACAACAAAACCGCTGTTTTCCAAAAACAAACGATCCGAGCTCCAGTTAGATGAAACGGCTTTCCCGCCTCTTAACACCACGGCAGCCCATATACGAACTAGATTAATTGATTATACGATGACTTAAAATTGAAACTTACGACATTAAAAAGACTTTCTTACTAAAGGGAGGGGATCCCTTATCGACATTGCGAAAGCTCACAGCCATTTTAGACAAAATGGCGAACCACGCTTATACATTCACTATGCCCCGTGACTATTTATAAAAAATCAATAAATACTTGCATGAAATCGCTTTGCGACACAACAGCCCCAATATACCGCCCACATTACAAATAGAAAAACATGATCCCCGCAGAAGCCAAATCTATAACACAAAAAAAACATCCTTCACAACACAAGCAGCAGGCCTTCAGAAGGCACACCACACCACCCGAGAAGCCAATAGACGCATTATTCTTCAAAAGGCGACACCGTACCCCAAAGAGAGGCCGAAAGCCCGATTTTGACCCCCTCCCTATCATGCACCAAATACCCACCAATCTACCACCAACAGGCAATAAAAAACTATACTTCCTATAACACAGCCCCCGATAGCCCCAGATAATGGTTCAGTATAAAAAATCTCAGCCTGGAAAATATCAATTAGTGACAACAACACTGAAATGAATCATAAATACCTTTTTTTGCCCTTCAATAACTTCAACAATCATTTCTTCTTCAAGATGAGAAATATCCTACAACAGGAAATGACCACCTTCAATCAGTTAATCGTTTTAAGCGAACTTCAGCTTTCAAAAAACTTTAAAACCTATACCAAGATCTACAGTTTTTGGCTATTAGCTACTCGAAAAACAACCCACCACATCACCTATTCTCATCCATACCAAAATAGACGACTGAAAAAAGGCTCTATCTCAACATCATCATTGTCATCATCTACGAAAATCCAGTCATCGCAGACAGGTGGTAAACTTGATAAACTCGGAATATTTGAATTATGTTTAAATGTCGGTCAGTAGTCGCTCTGCAAACCAACCTTTGGATAAAAGTCCCCAATGTATTAAAAGTTCACCTTATCTATCTAACAATGTTTTACATTAGAGCGCCCCTATCAACATTCTATCGGAGGGTAGGAAGCTCCTAATATCCCGCACAGCAACAACATGACTGTCATCGCTGAATAAATCATTCATCTACGCATTATAATTTCATTATTATTAATCATCATTCTTATCTCCCATAGGACACTGTATATTTTCATTGTTCCTCACTGACGTTTTTTCTATATATATAAATATCATGTCGATTCCAAAATACAAATCTTTTTTATCACACCGCTCAAAATGTGTTCTTCGGCAGACAATTCAAGATACTATTACCACAATTTGTCTTATCATTTTAAATCTACCCCCTATCCACATTATGAACGCATCTTGCAAAACACATCCAATCAACTATCACTTAATCTATCAATATCTTTAAACCATACAGCCAGATCACAATCCATAGCTACATCCTAAAAACCCCCCACAAATCCCTCTTCCTATACTCCCAAGCCTCCCCCAGCGTAGGCGTCGTATTATAACTCCCCTCCCCCTTATCATTCACCATTGTCTCATATTCCCCACTCCCCACCAATTCTATAGCCTCAATCATCGCCTTCCCCGCCAGACTATAGTTCTTATTCACCACCCGACTAAAGCTATCCCCCGCCTCTATCTCAAATCGTTTCTGCACCACTATCTCCCCGCCATCTATATCTTCCGTAACGAAGTGTATAGACACCCCCGTCTCCTTTTCTTGATTATACAATACCCAAAAAGGAGTGAGCCGTCCGCGATTCCTCGGCAACAGCGCATTATGTCGATTCAGCACACCGATCTTCGGCGTATTCAGGAGACCTTTTCTCAGGATATGCTGACTTTGATTGATGATCAGATCCAATTCATGCACCGCCAACTTCTCAAGATACTTCTTCAAATTCGGATTATCCACATAGTCAACGATGACGCCATGCTTCTTCGCAAAACCGGCAAGAGTTCCTTTCGATTCCGGGAAAAGCTTCCCGATAACCTTATATCTAATCTTTCGATATCCCAACTGCACGGAATATGGCAAGCCCATGATCAGGAGCAAACTCAGTGCATATTGCACCTTTGATTTCTCCTTACCGATCTTCATCCGCCCGCCCTTAGCAATCGTCAGTCCAATTACCTCATCAGCTTTCGCGGCAATGATCTCTTTGATAAAATCAACCGTATTATGCCGCATCCTCCATCGTGATAATCCATATCTTCATAATAGCCCCACCTCCCGGCAATATGTTTGCAAATTGCAACTCTTATAACCTTTCTCGCTGAAATAAGCCAATTGCTTTACATACAGCTCCATCGCCGGCATACTCAAATTCCTGGCTTTGAGCTTCGAGTGCAACACATCTTTCATGATGTATACCATAATATTTTCAGAACGCAGTGAAATCTGTCTCAGCTCTTTTGATTCTTCCAAAAACTCATTGGGATGTATATCATATACTATGGGCTTACGATTTATGCCCGACTCTATATTAAGGAAAGACTTTACAAGATTACTCGCAAATGGTGAAATCCTCATCAATGTTCCTATGTATGGGACAATCGTAGCAGATAGCGGAATCTCAATCAATCTGCCATTCTCATCTCTTCTAAATATGTTGTCACGATCTGCCTTATACGGCTTACGCGGAGCTCTCAGCCAGTTCAATTTCATTTTCGATCCAAAAGAAAAGAAGAAGTCGAACCTCTGAGATGCCACCGAACTATCAATATTTCTATATCCATGTTCAGTTTTTTAGTTACGTTATTATCGAACAAAACTCTCACATAAATACAAATTATGGTTTATTTGCATTTTAATCAATACCAAGTACTCCTCTTTGTATTATCTTAGCAACCTTTACCAACTATCAGGATAAAATAATTCAATCAAAAATAAATCAGTTTTGCTTTATAGGTTGTTGGAAGCGAACCTTGACAAACGTACCTTTTCCTAAATGATTTTCCACTATTTTAACGCAATCAGTAATCTCCAACGTTATCATTGTTGCATGAAATAGAGATAAAACAAGTTCTTGTAAAACATGATCATCCTCTAACGGCGTAACTTTGAGGCCAAGTTCTATTGCTTGGTCAATATTAATTGGACGACTATGCGTTAAATGTTTTTGATTGCTCACCAGCCAATCAGCAATTTTTTTTCCTTTTGGTTCTGAATTCTTAAACATATAAGTGTCAAGCCATTCAGCTACCTTAGTTTTCGACAGTTTGATTGAATTTATACATATTTGTAAAAACCCAGGGGGAATAGAGTTAATTTTGTTAATCCAGATTGACGATACCCTTTGATCAGCTATAACCTCCCTTTTAGCCTGTTCAAATTCATCTAAAATTGTCTGAGCTGGCGCAGTAAAAAGTCCATTCTGTGTTGGGAAAGTAATTTGCGGATCTATTGGACCTATCGCAGAATGAGATCCCATAACTATTTCATCAGCAGCACAAGCGAGCATAGTAGCTACTGACATGGCATTTTGAGGTATAATAACTCGAATATGTTTGTAATGTTTTCTCAGATATAATACAATTTGTTCAGCAGCTTCAAGAATGCCACCTGGGCTATGTAATATCAGATCAAGTTCATCTCCTTTTAATTGATGTCGGGCTGTCATAAATGCTTGGACATCGTCTAAGGAAAAAGATAAAAAACCACTAGGCAAGGCTGGCATTTTTTTTGCTGTAAAAGCCGATGCATAAACTATTACATCTCTTTTGGTATTTTCGTGCAGTTCCCTCAGATATCTCTTTCTAACAATATCTTGTGAGTTGCGCTTATTTAAAAGTATCTCTTGTTGTATTTCTCCTCTTGTTGGCATTTCTCCTCCTACCTTTAACAGTGTTATTAATTATTTCCATTCTATAGGAATTATGTCCTTCACTATCATTCTCCATGTTGTATAAATTAATGTCTATATCATCGGATATATGTGTCATCATGTAACTAATTAAACTGATTCTCTCTTTTTCAATATCTTTCATGGTTTTCATTTATTCTCCTATATTTCATATATAATAATTATTAGTAAGGTAAAATTATATGCTAATACAGATGCAGATTCCACATGAATATTTAATACTAGCAAAACTTGTTTTGATAAACAATAGGTAGAACTCAAGTCAAAAAGTCTAAATATCCGAGCACATTCAAATATTTAAAGCGAATTGCTTGAGGTTTCGACAGATTATCAAAGAGCTAGAAACAGATGTAGTCGGTATGTAGAAATGGCACGAGAACCACAAAGCTATCGACATATCTCTTAGCTCAACATCAAAGCCGCTATCCACTTTATTTCTCAGGCTTACGGCCTGATCAATCAATTCCCAGCTCGCATCCATAATTTAAAAGATCTCGTAATCCAAGTTAAAATGTGGTCTTTTACCTTAAGATTCCTATATCTATACAATTATGCAAAACATTGTTGATTTTACTCTAACTCAAAATCAACTACCACTTTCGCCGGATTCCCTCTCACAACACACTTCTCAGGAATTTTACCCGAAACAACAGATCCCGCAGAAACTATCGTATAAGCACCTATCTCGCAACCACTCAGTAGCGTCGATGAAACTCCAACCCAAACACCCTTTCTGACAATAACAGGAGCTAAATATGAATCAAGAACTGAACTAAAGTGTTCAAAAGGATTGCTGTGCGTTAACACATATACATTCCCAGCTAAAGACGCATAATCCTCAATATAGATATATTCGGGATGAGCATTATCTAAAACGCAATGTAAGCCTATAACTACTCCCTTCCCAATATTCACTCCTCTTTTTCTATGAAGCCAAACACGAACGCTATTTATCGGACAATTATACGCCAAAGACTGAAATAAGTGATTTCTGATTTTTCTTAATAGAAACACAAAAGGAGACATCTCCCTTCTTTTGCTGGATTTCTTAACCTGATCTCTAAAATTTTTATGTGCTGTATAGTATGGTATAGGCTTATATTTTTTCATTTTCGCTCGTTAATCCTTTTAAACTTCATTCTTTTGACATTAACCAATATAGTCTCACTTCTCCTATTCAGTATTCACTCACTTATCTTGCGCCGAATACCATATCACCGAACACGATGTGTAGCTAAGTGCTGCAACAAAAGAAGGGTTACAGCACACTATATCCACCATCTATTACAATATTTTGTCCTGTTATCCATTTAGCATCTTCTGACAACAGGAATGCACAAAGTTGGGCAACATCTTTCGATTTACCTAATCCACCGGGATACATATCTTTGATCTTTTGGATCTCTTCAGAACTCAAGCTATCTATTAGCTGGTCTGTGATGCCAGTATCCTCCACAGTTCCGGGAGATACGCAATTTACCCTTATTGACCGGTTGGAAAGTTCAATCGCCATTGACCTTGCTCCCCCCACCAAAGCTGCCTTGGATGCGCAATACGATGTAAGTCCCGCATCAGCCGCAACACTCATAACCGAAGATATAAACACAATGCTCATACCATCGCTATTCGAATACTTCTTTTTAGTGATTATTCTGCTAAACTCAAACGCTGCAAAAGTATTGACAGAAAATACATCTAAAAAATGCTTTTGGTTCTGCGTTCTGAAGGGTTGTATCTTTTGAAATCCTGCTGAATGAATGAACCCATCTATTTTGCCAAATTCACCTACTATAGCCTTTACAAGCTCTTCAATCCCCTCAGAAACCGAAACATCGTATTCATTGATTGAAAATGTGTCGGATTTGAGATGTGATGCAACTTCATCCAACCTTGCTCTATTTCGTGCAATCAGGTGGATGTTTGCACCCAATTTGTTACAATGAATAGCACAAGCACGACCAATTCCGGAAGAAGCTCCGGTTATTATTATATTTTTTCTTTCTAGTCTCATCATAATACCTCGTCACCATTCAAAAAGAACAAATCTCTTCTTATTTATCTGAACAATAACACAAAGTTCAAAGTGCCTCAAACTAAGCACTTCGCAATCATGATACCATTAATCAGTATCGTTAATTATACCTCAATTATAGTAGCACCCCATGAATATCCTACACCAAATCCCGCTAAAAGAACTTTATCACCTTGTTTGATAAGTTTTCTGTCCCACGCATCTTTCAAAGCTATAGGAATCGTGTTTGATACCGTATTGCCGTACTCCAACATATCCACATGACAACGTTCACGGTCTAAGCCCATTGTTTTAATCAGGAATTCTAAAATATATTTATTTGCTTGGTGTAAAACAAAATATGATATGTCTTCTGCTTTTAGATTATTTTTAGCCAGCACTTCTTCAACCATTGGCGGAATTGTTTCGATTGTAAAGTTAAATATCTCCGGTCCATTCATATATAGTTCAGGTTTCTTACCGTCTTCGCAGCAAAATGAGGTTTTAGCTCCAATATTATTTACAATTAGATTTTCTCCACCCTTACCATCAGTTCCTAAAACAAATTCTCCGATATGACAATTGTCTGATTGAGATATCAATGTTGCTGTAGCTGCATCGCCAAAGATGCTTCTATTTGATATATCTGAATCTGCAATGAATTTTGAGTATGTTTCGGCTGTTATAAGAAGAATAGACTTTGCTATTCCTGATGATATTAAAGATTTGGCAAAAGCAAGCCCGTATACAAATCCCGAACATCCTAAATTAAAGTCAAATGCACCAATATTTGTTCTAAGCCCTAACTTGTCTTGCACAATACAAGCGCTTGTAGGAAGCAGGTATTCAGGACTTTGCGTGCACAACATGATGAAATCAATTGATAAGGGGTCTATATTTTGCAATATTTTCTGCCCGGCTTTAACGGCTAAATCTAAGGATGTTTCGTCGTGCGCTGCTATACGTCTATTACGAATACCTACTTTTTTTTCAACTTTATCGGCATTCCAATCAGGATAAAGCTGTACTAATTCACTATTGCTAAGTATACGTTCAGGCAGGTGGTATTCAATTTGGCTGATTTTTGAGCACATAATCACTCCTCATTGCGCATTATACGGTTGAATAACTCCTCAACTGTTTTTAACTCATCGAATTCTTTTCTTGGTATTGTAATGTCATAGTTTTGTTTAATCATTGCAATTATAGACAATACCGCCAAAGAATCCCATTCATCATAATCTCTAAAACCGTCTTCCGCCTGGATTGCATCATCTCTTTCGATAGCTTCCATAAATAATTCAATAAACTTATCCATTTTTAATCCTCATTTTATATTTTACGTTTTATGTTTCTCTTTGTCATATATAATAGCTTATCCTCGGCATTATTCCCAATTATAATTTGCCGCAGACATGAGCATATTCAAAGAGAACCTAATAATTAATATCTAAATGCATCTTTCACATAATCTTTCATCGCCAAAAAGGAATATCCTTTTTGCGCATAAAAAGCTATCAATTTCTCATATATCGGCAGCGCAGGCTCACCCAAGTTTTTCACTTTCAACTTTGCCCGGATAAGATCGTTTAAAAGATATGCAATCGGATTCGATGATCTCCTTGTTATCTTTCTCGATTGATCGCTTTCATCGATCAGCTCATTCGGATGTATCAGAAACACCGCCGGCTTGGAATTCAAACCCGACTCAAAATGCAGGACTTTTTGCTGTACACTCGTCAGCGAAGGCATCATCCTCATCGTCGTCCCCACATAAGGCATCAAAAGCGCTGACAAAGGCAATTCCACCAACTTACTCTGACCTCTTTTATAGATATTGTCTTCTTTCACTCGATACGGCAATCTCGGCGCACTCAAAAAACTAAGCTTTTGCTTCGAACCAAATGACAAAAAGAAGTCAAAACGCTGTGAGGCAATAGAACTATCAATCTCAAAGCCGGTCTCGATCAATGCCCTGGCTGTTAGCGGCGCGATCCTCAAAGCTGGCGCACGGAAAGACACAACTTCTTTGCCGGAGATATCTTCCAAGAGTTTTTTGGAATATTCCAAATGGCTTTTCTGCCTCTCAAATGGCATAATGTCAAATCCATTTTCCTTGATATGAGATTTCCCATGCGAGCCGATCTCATGCCCCGCATCCGCCGCCATCTTGACCACTTCCGGAAATAGTTCTGCCATATATGCCGTATAAAAGAAGGTAGAGCGAACATCATATTCCGCATACAAATCCAAAAGCCGAGGCATCCCCTCGCGCATGACCTTCTCACCCGTCTCATTTCTGAGATCATTGAACCAGATCGATGTTGTTTCCACATCATTGGAAAGCAATGCAAAATACTTATTCTTTGCCATTATTACTCATTTCCTTTTTTATCTTCCTATTCCTATAATAAACCTTATACACGCTATGCAAAATAGAAAATCCTTTTACAAATAACCATTCAGGCAAATTATCAACCCATTGCTCAGGATGAGCAGTGAATAAAATTTGATCGGGCAACTTATCGACGGCATCGACTATGTCCCAAGTTCTCGTAAAATTAAAGTCATATTTAGACTTCACATTATCCCTTAGAGACATCTTGAAACCATTCCAACGCCTGCCGGTATCTGAAAGATATAGCACTTTGTCATAATTTATGCTAAGATAAGGCTCACAAATAATCCCATAGCCTTGCATGTCATACTTTTTCCAAAGATCTCTATTATCAAAAGGAGAACCGCTACTGCCATGCATACAGATAGTTTTCACAGGATAAAATCCACGAAACATCTCTAAGTTTTTCTCAAAAGACTGAATCGCTGTATCATAGTCCCCATCATGCATGGCCAAATCTTCATAATGATAGCCAATCTCATGACCCAACTTTGCGATTTCTCGAATAATCTTCGGATCATAACTTTGCTTAACTACCCTGAAATAATATGTAGATTTTATCCCTTTGCTCGCTTCAAATTTTGCCAAACGCAGAGCAGCATAGCTTCTCAAATCCACATCATGGCGCAGCATTACCACTTTTTCAAGCGGTTCTTGCATATAATCTTCAACTCTTTGAAAACTATATCCAGCCCCTGTCAGCGCATCCAACAGGTTTTCATATACCTTTAAAGTAAAATCTTTTTTCATTTATTCTTTGTATTCCTTAAACCCCCAAATACTCCCCCACAACTTCCACAACCCTCTCCGCCGTCTTCCCATCCCAGTACTCCGGAATCCGCCCCTCTTGTCAATGGCAATCTAAACTGGTACAGTTTGGCATTTGAATCTGGTACACTTTAAACTACTGTTTCAGATGTTTAATTCTAAAGCTGTCACCCAGCATTGTAATTGCATGTGCATGGTGTAACAGTCTGTCTAATATGGCTGTAGCTATCACATTGTCGTTAAAAGTAACTCCCCATTCGTTAAAGAGTCTGTTTGATGTGATAACTATAGATTTATATTCATACATGTGGCTGACAAACCTTAAGAACAGATCGGCTGCCATGGAATTGAGAGGCAAATAGCCCATCTCATCGATTACGATCAAGGCAAAATTGGACAACTTGTTTAAGAATACATCCATTTTATCGTCCAGATCTGCAAGCACAAATGCG
>LSQX01282267.1_pt1 | contig 10555 bp, 6 predicted proteins | sample 654561 | NCBI WGS metagenome assembly LSQX01 (sample SAMN04489861, study PRJNA283612) | anaerobic digester metagenome | isolation source: 4 biogas reactors fed with cattle manure at either 37C or 55C with and... | place: Denmark: Kongens Lyngby | collected 2014
CCGTCCCCTACGCTTGTGTGCAGATCAAACAAAACGAACCGTTTTGAGCCTCTTAATAAGGTACAATTACCCTGATGCCAGGTAACCATATCTTCATGAATATGAACTGCTGTCAGCATGCAGCAGCTATTGTTTTTGGCGCATTTTTCAATCACACAATTACAGACAAACCAAAACCACTCCACTGCAGTGGAAAATTTCATCCAAAGAGGTAGACCAATGAGTGATTATTTGTTTAAGAAAAGAGTTGAAGTTTACGACCCCAATATCAAAGGCCTGGTCGAATTTGAGACCGAGCGCCAGGCACGCCGCCTGATTATGATTCCCAGTGAAAGTATCGCCCCAAAAGCAGTTCGCGATCTGCTGGCATCTCCTTTCACCAATATCTACGCAGAGGGTTACCCACGCCCCGAAACCCGCTATCAGGACGAAGCCACGATCATGGATTACGCCTACCAGCTTGGTCGCTATCGCCGGCATAGTGACGGACGATATTACAAGGGCGTGGAATATGTCAATATGGTCGAAGCTCTGGCGCGCCGACGGGCAGCCGAACTTTTTGCAGCGAACGACTTGCTCCCTGATGACCTTTGGGTCAACGTGCAACCTCTCTCGGGTGCGCCAGCAAACACCGCGATTTATACCGCGTTGATCGAACCTGGTGATTCCATCCTGGGAATGGACCTGCTGCATGGCGGGCATCTTACCCACGGCTCTCCCGTAAACCGCTCGGGGTTGGTTTACAACGCGCATCATTATTCTGTCGATCCGATCTCAGAACGACTGGATTATGATGAAATTTTGAAAATTGCCAAAGCTGCCAAACCAAAAATAATCGTTGCTGGATACACCTCTTACCCCTGGATTCCAGACTGGAACAAATTCCGGGAGATTGCCGACGAAGTCGGCGCGTGGTTGTTGGCTGACGTTTCGCATATTGCTGGTTTGATTGCTGCCAAAAAGGTGGCTTCCCCGATCGGAATCGCTGATATCGTCAGCTTTACCACTCACAAAACGCTTTGCGGACCGCGCGGCGCGGTGGTTATCACTCATGACCGCGAGTTGGGCGAGCAAATCGATAAAGGCATTTTCCCCGGAGAGCAGGGCGGTCCGCACATCAACACGATCGCCGCGATGGCTTTGTCTTTCAAGTTGGCAACCACCAACCAGTTCGTTGAGCTCCAGGAACAAACCCTAAAGAACACGAAAGCGCTTTCTGACGCGTTCAAGGCGTTGGGAGCCAGGGTGCCTTACGGGGGAACTGACAGTCACATGATGTTGCTGGATTTGAAATCATACAAGAGCCCCAGCGGAATTCCGCTCAATGGCGACCTGGGAGCCAGGATTTTAGACCTGGCAGGGATTGTGGTCAACCGCAACACCATCCCGGGAGATAAATCCGCCTTGCGATCGACCGGTATCCGCATGGGCACCACCTGGCTGACCCAACGAGGGTTCAAAGAGGAGGATATGGTTAAGATCGCCAATCTGACCGATAAATTATTTAAGGCAACAACTCCATATCATATGTTCGGTCGTTCCGGGAACATCACACGCGCGAAAGTGGATTTTGATAGCATGATTCATCTTAACAGCGAAATTCGGGTTATGGCGGACAGCAAACCAGGTATGGACGAGATCGAGCAATACCATGGCTTCCCCCACTATTTCTACCTGGAAGATCATCCCACAACCAGCCTTGGAGCACTCGAGATGACCGGAGAGACGGTTCGCTCTTTCCTGAACCTGACCGTATCCAGCGATGTCGAAGCCCTCAACCCAGGAGATTCTCAACTGACAATGATGCATACCACATCGGGAGACATTGAGGGTGTGCTTACCTGCATTTCTCCCTATCGTTATAATCTGACCGTTCCTTCTGACAAGCTTGGGCTGGCAGGGCTGTGGATTGTCGGTTTATCCACTGGTTTCATTTACTATGATGAAGACCTTACCCAGAGAATCCCCGGACCGATTTCGATCAACAAGGCAATTCCAGTCTATGAATCTCCTGAAGGAGATCGCGTTGACCTGACAAAGCCTTATTTTGTTGGCATGCCCAAGGATGTGCATCTGGATGCCCGACCTGAATTTGAATGGGTTGAACCCACTGACCAACCGCTGAAACGCACCCCGCTTTACCAGACACACGTTAACCTTGGTGCGAAAATGGCTCCTTTTGCCGGCTGGGAGATGCCGCTTTGGTATACCTCGGTGTTACAGGAACACCTCGCCACCCGCCAGGCTGGCGGGCTGTTTGACGTCACTCATATGGGCGCCTTTTTGGCAGAAGGACCTGATGCCGCCGTTTTCCTTGATTCGGTTTGCGGGAACGATGTCCTCTTCCGTAAAATTGGTGAGTCGGTCTATACTCATTTTATGGACCCCGATGCCAATGTAATTGATGACCTGATCATCTACAGAATTGAAGCGGAAAAATACCTGTTGATTGTCAACGCAGCCAATGAAGATAAAGACTGGGCATGGTTGAACGCCGTCAGGGACGGCGAGGTGCTGGTTGACCGCGAACGTCCGTGGGTGACGATCTTTGGGCGTAATGTTACTTTACGCAACTTGAGAGACCCCAAAGAAGGCAAGGATATGCTTGTGGGCATTGCCCTGCAGGGTCAGATCAGCCGGAAAATTCTCTGCTGTCTTTCAGAACCGGCTGAACAGCGCAAGATCCGCCGTCTGGACCGTTCTCAGCTGACGAAAAGCGTGGTAGCCGGGATTGATGTGGTCGTTTCGCGTACCGGCTATACCGGCGAAAAGATGGCATTCGAGATCTTTGTACATCCTGATGAGGTGGTCGCCCTCTGGAATGCGATCATGGAGGTAGGCACGCCGATGGGTTTGGCGCCTTGCGGACTCGCGGCACGCGACTCGCTGCGCACCGAAGCCGGGCTGCCGCTTTATGGGCACGAAATGGGCGGAGAAACCAATCTTACGGTTGCCCAGGCAGGCTTTTTGCCCTTCCTGAAGCTGAACTCTGCCTGGTTTATCGGACGCCATGCCGCCGTGGAACGCGAAGCCGACCGTACTGGTGTGGTGGCACGCTTCACTTTCGATGAAAAAGCGGTACGAATGGCACATCACGGAGATCCGGTTTGTGACATGAAGGGGCGCATGATTGGCTTTGTGACCAGCTGCGCGATCGATAGCGAGGGCTACCTGACCGGGCAAGCCTACATCGATAAGAAAGCCACCGCCGAGGGCACCAAAATCTTCATCTTCCAAAACGCGCCGAACTGGCGTCAAAACCCACCTGCCCAACTCACCTTGGGCGATCGGGTGGCTCTGCCAGGCACAGCAACAATTGTTAGCAGGTATTTAAAAATTGAGTAAAGCACAGAAAAAGGAGAAAAATATGTCAACACCCTGGGAATTGCGTTTCGCAAATCGCACACAAAGAATGAAAAGCTCGTTTATTCGGGAACTGCTGAAGGTGACCAACCAACCTGATGTGATCTCGTTTGGAGGTGGGTTTCCTGCTGCTGAGCTCTTTCCCATCGAACAGATGAAAGAAGCCTGTAATAAGGTGCTCACAGAAAACGGGCAAAAAGCGCTTCAATACACCACTACCGAAGGGTATGACCCTCTGCGTCAGTGGATTGCGGACGATATGAACGCAAAAGGGCTGGGAATCACGAAGGACAACATCCTGATCACAAACGGCTCTCAGCAAGCGCTCGATTTCGTTGGGCGGATTTTCATCAATAACGGTGACCGGATTCTGACCGAATCACCCACGTATCTCGGCGCGCTGCAAGCCTGGAACGCCTATGGACCGGTTTTTGTAACCGCCGATACCGATGAAAACGGACTGGTAACCGACACACTTGAAGATATCATTAAACAAAACATAAAATTCATGTATGTCTTGCCAAATTTCCACAATCCGCTGGGTGTGACCATGACGCTCGAACGACGCAAGCGGCTGATCGAACTTGCCAGCCAGTATGGGGTGCCTTTAATCGAAGACGACCCCTATGGCAAGCTCTTGTTTGAAGGCGAACATATCACCCCGATTGCGGTTCTGGATGCCAACTATCATAACTCCCAGGGAGGTCAGTTTGGGGGAAATGTGATCTTCACCAGCACTTTCTCCAAGATTTTAGCCCCTGGTCTGCGCATCGGCTGGGTGATTGGACCGGCAGAGGTAATTAAACGTATGGTGCAGGCAAAGCAGGGCGCTGACCTGCAGTGTTCAACTTTCGATCAATATGTTGCTTATGAAATGGCGAGCTCAGAATGGCTGCCGGAGCATATTGAGACCATCATCCGGGTTTATAAAGAACGCCGGGACGCGATGATCCAGGCTTTTGAAGATTACATGCCCGAAGGCACCACCTGGACCACGCCACGGGGCGGTTTGTTCCTCTGGCTGCGGCTGCCTGAAAGCTGCAATAGCCTCGATCTCTTCCCGAAAGCTGTGGAAGAAAAAGTTGCTTACGTTCCTGGCACCCCGTTCTACCCGAACGATGGTCCTACGAACACGATGCGCTTGAACTTCTCAGCGGCAGACCCGGAAAAAATAACCGAGGGTGTCCGCAGGCTGTCGGTGATGATCAAGAAGGCAATAACCGAGAAGTAAAAGTTCAAAATCGTTAAAAAACTGCCCGCAAGCGGGCAGTTTTTTTACTATTACTCGGCAGTTTTCAAATTATTGCCACATTGAAAAATCTGTGAGAATTGAGCCGCCGATGAACTCGCGCAAGATAGAGTTGTCCGGCACATATTCGGATGTGGTTGGCAGGAACCACTCTAAAAATTTCAGCAGACGCTTGGCTTCAATGTGTTCAATGCTGCCGAATTTAACCTGGCGCAAGAGTGGTTCCACCCACGGTTTCAGGGTGGAGATCTCGTATGCCAGGGCAGAGTTGAACATCACGTCGGCGTTTTCCTGGTAGGGAAAGATATGCTGCTTCTCACCAGCCCGAACGGCTTCCCAACGGGCAATCGTATCGCTGGCACTGTAACCGCGGTCGCGTGCATCCCGCACAATCCGCCTGATCAGGCGTGTATCGGTCGTGGAAATACGATTGTGGCGGTCAAGGTTGAGCTGGGTCAGACAGGAGATATAGACTCTAAAGGTCATTATAGGGTCGATTTCATAGAGGAGGTTCGGGTTCAGACCATGGATGCCTTCAAGGATCACAATTTCACCCTTTTCGAGATGGGCAATTTTGCCATCCTGGCTGCAGCCAGTGATGAAATCGTAATGCGGGAGCTGTACTTCCTGACCTTCCAGTAACGCCTTAAGATCATGATTCAAACGGTCCAGGTTCATAGCCCGTAAAGATTCATAATCCTTGTGACCATTGGGCAGCAGCGGGGTTTTGTCACGGTCAACGAAGAAGTTGTCCATCTCCAGTGCGAAGTGGTTGATTCCCCTGGCAACCAGCTGGATGCCCAGCCGTTTTGAAAAGGTGGTTTTGCCTGAGGAGGTGGGTCCGGCGATCAGGATTACGCCAACCCTTTCGCGGTTTTCATAGATCTGGTCAGCTATCCTGGAGATCTGCATTTCCTGCAGCGCTTCTGAGACCAGGATAACCTCATCCACATGCCCGGTCTGAATGGCGTCATTAAGCGCGCCTACCGATGGGATCCCAAGTTTGTTCAGCCAATCGCCGTATTCCTTGAAGGTTTTCAAAAGAGTTGGAAACACGCCCAGTGGTTCGATGGTTGACGGGCTGTGTCTGCGGGGGAAACGAAGCACGAAACCGCCTTCCACCAATTCAAGCCCAAACCACTTTAAGTAACCGGATGATGGCACCATGTAACCATGGTGATAATCGCGCACGCTGTCTGTCTGGTAGAGCACAAGGTCTGAACGCTGGCGATACTTAAGCAGGCTGACTTTGTCGAATTCCCTTTGTTCGGTGAAGTAATCCACAGCCTCCTGAAGTGGAACGGTTGTGCGGATGAAGGGGATGTCATCGTCGACCAGCTTTTGCATGTGTTCTTCGAGCTCTTTTAGCTCAGGCTGACCAAAATCATCCGGTTCATCGATCTGGCAGTGGTAGCCGCCTGAGGAGACGGAGTGATCAATGGTCAGGAGCCTGTGCGGAAAACAGTGCTTAAAGGCAACTTCGAGCAGAAAAACGAGCGAGCGGCGGTAGATGCGCGCCCCGTCCTGGTCTGCCATGGTAATCAGACTGGCAACGCCGTCTTTTTCCAGGGGAAAAGTCAGTTCGCGCAGAGAACCATCGAGGACCATGCCCACGATCTGGGGTTGGCGGTCCTCCTGGACAAGCTTAACGAATTCTTCCAGCATCGCGCCGCGTTTTCCGGTGATTATGCGTCCATCATCGAGAGTCAGTTCCACGTCTGGTCTGGGGATTGTGGTTAAGTAAAATTCTTTTATCATAGTCTCTCTATTCTACTCTGCCTTTATCAGGGGGATGATGGCAAAATAGTCGGGACCTTTACCTTCAAGAGGAGAAGCCGAGGAAGGGTAGGTATTCAGGACGTCCTGCTGGCTCAATTCTGCGCCGGCAGGAAGGAGAAGGTCGATAATCCGGGTATGGTTATTGTCGTCAGGAGCGCCACCAAAGCGGTAGGCTTCAGCATTCTCGTTGACATCACGCACGCGCCATACACCTGCTGCGGGATAGCCTTCCTGTCCAAGCAAGGCGACAGCGAAAGCCCAGGTAGCTGGATCTCCATCAACGAGGAAATTTGCCGGTACGCTGGCAACAACCGCATTTTGGCTGTTATCAACGTAAACCTTCATCGCGCTGGTTGCTTCGGTATAGTTAACAGGCAAGCCATCAGCATCCAGAACCACCACCTGGGGAGACCATCCTTCAATCCAGAGAGCGACATCCCAGCCGTTTTCGGCAGCCAGGGCAGCGTTGCGACCGGGCATGAGCATGCGCGCGCCGGTTGCGGCACCAGGGTCTTTATCAATGTAGACATCAAAGGTCTGCACCGAGAAGCCCGATGGCGAACTCCAGCCATTGGTGATCTCTGCCTTGACTCCAAAAGTGAAATAGAGGTTATCACCGTCGCTGGAAAGCTCAAAGAAGGTCAGGTCAAAATCGCCGGCTTTGAAGACACCATCGGTGGGATAGGTATAGAAGCCAGGTCCGAAATCATCGCCTTCGGGGTCTTCGATTCGCAGCAGTGAAGTGAAGGGAGCAAAGGAGAAATATTGGATGCCCAGCGGGGCGGTTGTGTCGATCTGGAGAGAGCCATTGTAAACAACCTGCGCAGGGACAACACTGCCTGAGCCGACCAAACCCAGAATTGACTTGGGCACAGAAAATTCGACCAGGCTGCCTTCAACAACCAGCTGACCGACTTCTTCGTCCTGCGTAGTCCAGCTGGTTCCATCCGTAAGGTGAAGACTGGCAAAGGTTTTTCCGGTCTTGATCTCGATCATCCGCGTCGCAGGGGAAACCAGCTGGCTGCCGCCAAGAGCGCTCATCTGCTTGTTGGCATCTCCCATGGCATTCAGATAGACTTCAATCGTGGATTCTTCGTCCATTGGTTCAACGAGATCGAACCGGAAAAAGAGATTTTCCTGGTCCATGCCGTAGGCAAACAGCTCGATTGTGTCGCCTTCTTCGCCCTGAAAAACTGCGGCTGTTTCCCATTCTTCTTCATCCAAAAGACCGTCAACTACCGGCGTGCTCTCTCCACTGATGGTAGTATCAGGTTTGAGAGGCTGCGGCTGGATAATTGGAATATTCAAAAAAGTGGGCACTTCGACACCCAGAGAGGTGTAAACGCCTTTCAACAAAGCACGGTAACCCTCATCAAAATAACTGTCCTGCCCTGAATCCTGGTCGGTGCCATACCACCAGAACCAGTCGGAACCTTCAGCCAGGTACATAAAGTCCAGCGCTTCTGCCAACGCCTCTGGAGTGGCATTGAGTTTGCCATCCACGTATTGTTCCAGGTCTTTGCGCACATTGATCAGCAGATCCCAGGCGTCTGCTTCTTCCTGCTCGCCGATCCAGGTGTCGTAATTAGCGCTGAACCAGGCACCGGGGAAAAGTTCGGGTAATTCGTGCTGCTCGGGGTAGAGTTCGAGATATTCAGAGGGCGTGATGGTTTCAAGGGTCTCACTGGAAGCCAGTTTTGAATAGAGCGCGTGAAAAAATTCCTTGCCATCGTTGTCGTAGTTTTCCCAGGCGTTTTCGCCATCAACAACTATGGTGACAATGTGCGGACCCTGGGTACCTTCCAGGCTGGCACGGATGTTTTCGAGCCTGTCAACCATATCCTGGGCAGCCTCTTCACCGGGCGTGCCCGAATAGGTGAAGCCAACTTTGTCTGAAAGTACCCAGTCGCGGAAGAAAACAGCCACAGGTTCGCCGGTTTCGCCCTGTACATAATAAGGGCGATAAAAGGTGTCGGGATCGGTGACGGTGTCAGCGCCATCACGGGCAAAGCGATCGCCTTCCATGCCGAGCGAGGCAACCAGCACAGGCTCGCCAGTTTGCATCCACTGGTAACCAGCTTCGCTGACCATCGCGACGATGTCTTCAGCCACCGAGCCCTCAGCAGGCCAGAGACCACGTACAGGCATGCCAAAGTATTGTTCGTACATCTGAACGCTTTTTTCCAAATGGTAAACGGCATCTTCAGGATAACTGAAGCGTTCCTGCGGCATGATCGCACTGGGGTTGCCGACCAGAGCCAGGTTCGTGTCGTAAATCAGGGGCAAAATCGGATGGGCATAGGGAGTGGTGGTAATTTCAATGATGCCCTGGTCTTGCAAGTCCTTATGAGTCGGGATTACTTTGGCTAATATCTCTGTAATGCCGTCAAACAGGACGATCTTGTCATCTTCGGTGAAACCCCTGCCCTTGTCGATCAAAGCCTTAAAGGGCTCTTTGGCGAGGTAATCGGGGTCCACCCAGGCGAGGTTAAACCAGATCTGCAGGTCGCGGAAATCCTGGTCAGTAAAAATTTTGAGCGCGGCGGTAATGGCATCCGCATCGGTACCATCACGCAGATCGAGAAGTTCCTGGTAGCGGGGATGCACCGCAATGATATGGTCCCAGTTGGCATCAAAGAAACGGTTGAGGATGAAGGTTTTCTGTTCATCGGTCAGCTCGGAGGCTGGCACTTCGGACAGCGTCCAGTAGAGGTCCCTGGCGTCATTTTCGACGAAATCTGTCAATTGACGGATGAGGGAAGGTGTCAGATTGAACGTGGCTTTCATGCCGGGATGCTGGGCAACCAACTCTGCCATATCCAGGTAGTCTTTGGTGGCATGCACACGCACCCAGGGGCGGGTGTAGACCCCGTCGTCGTCTTTGTAATAGAGCGGTTGGTGTTGATGCCAGGTCAGGTTGACATAAAGTGGCAGTTCCTCGGTTTTTTTGCCAGACGATCCACACCCAGTCAACACGGAAATCAGCAAGATTATGCTCAAAAGTTTTACCAGTTTTTTCATTTTTCTCCTTTAATACTCAAACAACCTGAACAATTATTTGTTCAGGACAAAAATCGTGCTTTGCCTGCTTTCTAACGGTGGTGCGGACAAAAACCCGAAGAGGGCGCCGCTCTCGCTGAAGCAGTCGGACTGCGTGTTTATACCCTGGAAACTGCCGATGTCGATACCGATGCTGTCCATAAACGAGCGCGTGAAGAATTTATGGAAGGCGACCTCATTCCACCAACACATCAAGTTTTCTGCTTCGGGTTCGGGAGTGGTTTGGGTTGATTGAGGTTCAATCGGTTCAGCGCTCTGTTCGGTGGCAGCAGGCTGCGTTTGCTGGACAATCGGCTGGCAGGCAACCAGCTGCAGAGAACCTACAACGGTTGCCCCAAGTGCGAGTTCTGGTTGATGCATACAATCTTTGCTTCCTTATCCCTTGGTAGTGAATGTATTTTACTTTACATCAGTCAGGACGGCGACGCCTCGTAGAGCAATAATTCCCGATATTGATAATCATGTTAATTTTGTGGTGTCGGGGACGGTTGCCATGCCGTCCCACAAGCAGCCGTAGAGCGAGACGTATGTACCAACGAAGTCGGTAAGGTTCTTGTGGGCAAAGGTTCAGATTCTTCACTTCATTCAGGATGACAAAATCCCCTTTCCTGTTCCCTATTCCCAGTTCCCTGTTTCCTATTCCCTGTTCGCGGTTGCCATGCCGTCCCGCCCTAAAGAACTCCGAAAACAGTCACGGGTTTTGGGTTAAACGTTGTATTGTCATCCTGAACGAAAGCATTTTGTCATCCTGAACGAAAGCATTTTGTCATCCTGAACGAAGTGAAGGATCTTGCCGTTTCAATAACAACGACTTTACCATAAAATGTTAAGATTCTTCGCAAAAGAGGCTCAGAATGACAGTCAAAAAGCCAAGATTCTTCGCAAAAGAGGCTCAGAATGACAGTCAGTTTGTCGAACAAATCCCCTCACCCNNCTTTAATTCCCCCTCTAAAGAGGGGGTCGTTGTCCCGCTCCCCGCAGCCCGCTCCCTGTTTCCTGTCATCCTGAACGACTGAGTCTTTGTCATCCTGAACGAAGTGACACACAGTGTACTTTGTAAGGATCTTAACATTTCAATCACAACGACTTTTCCATTCCAAAGTA
>LSQX01294389.1_pt1 | contig 10555 bp, 8 predicted proteins | sample 654561 | NCBI WGS metagenome assembly LSQX01 (sample SAMN04489861, study PRJNA283612) | anaerobic digester metagenome | isolation source: 4 biogas reactors fed with cattle manure at either 37C or 55C with and... | place: Denmark: Kongens Lyngby | collected 2014
GAGACACAGACGTCCTTCAGACTGCCTTCAATGAGTTTGTGAAGAAGCGACTCAAAATAAAGGAGCGTCCTTCGCTTCGGGAAAAGCTTCAGAAACTCAAGCTTCAGCACAAAGAAAGGGCTGCACATGTCCCTGAAAAAGTTCAAAGAAAAGAGTTTGTGCGATGACTACTCGAATTCCCAGAAGTTTGTTTTTGAATTTTGTCTATCTCTTGCCATTTTATGTTGCCAATAAATTCGCCCAGATTTTCCGTCTCCTTCAAGGTGGGGATGTTCTCGACCGGTTCATCGCTATCTTCTCGAACCTAAGGTTTATCGGTCAACATCCGTTACCATCGTTCAATCTTCAGGACCTCATCATCGGTCTGATATTTGCTGTTGGGATCAAGCTCATTTTGGTTGTGAAAGCACAGAACAGAAAGAAGTTTCGTAAAGGCACGGAATATGGCTCTGCCCGCTGGGGAACAGCGAAAGATATCGCTCCGTATGTTGACAAGAATCCAAGAAACAATATCATCCTTACCAAAACCGAATCGCTCACCATGAACAGTCGCCCCAAAAACCCAAAGTTTGCCAGAAACAAGAATGTGTTGGTTATTGGTGGTTCTGGTTCAGGCAAAACCCGTTTCTTCGTCAAGCCCAATCTGATGCAAATGCATTCCAGCTATGTGGTGACCGATCCAAAAGGAACCATTCTCACCGAATGTGGCACGATGCTCAAACGCAACGGCTACCACATCCGGGTACTGAACACGATCAATTTCAAACGCAGCATGCACTACAATCCCTTTGCTTACATCCATTCTGAGAAAGACATTCTCAAACTGGTCAATGCCATCATCATCAACACCAAAGGTGAAGGAGAGAAGGCTGGGGAGGACTTTTGGATCAAAGCAGAGCGTTTGTACTATTCTGCCCTGATTGGCTACATCTGGTATGAAGCGCCGGAACGGGAGCAAAACTTCACAACCTTGCTTGAAATGATCGATGCCTCTGAAGCACGGGAAGATGATGAGAACTTCAAGAACCCGGTCGATGAGTTGTTTGAGGAACTGAAAGAAAAAGCCCCGGAGCACTTTGCCGTAAGGCAGTACAAGAAATACAAACTGGCTGCCGGGAAGACCGCCAAGTCTATCCTTATCTCCTGTGGTGCCAGGCTGGCTCCGTTTGATATTCAGGAACTGCGGGAACTGATGAGCTACGATGAAATGGACCTGGACACTCTTGGTGATGAGAAGTCAGCCTTGTTTGTGATCATCAGTGATACCGATGACACCTTCAATTTTGTGGTTGCGATTCTTTACACTCAGTTATTCAATCTGCTTTGTGATAAAGCAGACGATGTTTATGGTGGACGGCTGCCAATTCATGTGCGCTGTCTGCTGGATGAATTTCCTAACATAGGACAGATACCACGCTTCGAACGCTTGATTGCCACCATTCGCAGTCGTGAGATCTCTGCCTGCATCGTCCTTCAGGCTCAAAGTCAGCTCAAGGCACTTTACAAAGAACATGCTGAAACGATTGTTGGCAACTGTGACAGCATGCTTTTTTTGGGTGGTAAGGAAAAGACAACTCTTAAGGAAATCTCAGAGATACTGGGTAAGGAGACGATTGATCTCGACAATACTTCTGAAAACAGAGGACGGGAAAAATCTCATGGGATAAGTCATCAAAAGATGGGCAAAGACCTGATGAGCCAGGATGAGCTGGCCGTGATGGATAACTCAAAATGTATCCTTCAACTTCGTGGCGAACGCCCATTCTTGTCAGAGAAGTACGATATCACCAGGCATCCGAATTACAGATTTCTTTCAGATGCAGATTCTAAGCTGGCATTCATTTTTAGAAAGGAAGTTGATAAAAACATGAAGTTAGAAACAGACCGTGTCTCAGAAATTTACAACATGGGTTTTGTTTCATCAGACGCATAAACTTATATCGACATGTTTGGATGTTTAACTAACAATAAAATGTAATATTTTACCAACTTGCCGCTTTAATGTAACGCCAGCGGCAAGTTGTTGACATACTCGTAAATGAGAAGTATCATTCAAGAAGTTATTATATTGCCGCTCGTAACATGTGTGAGCGGCAGACAGGTAAATATGAAACAAAAACTTGAAGAAATCAAGACACTTGCAAAACGAGCTAATGGTATTTTTCGTACCGCTGATCTAAAGAAACTGGGATTTACTGCGTATGAGATTCAAAAAATGCTTGAAAAGCACTCTATTGAAAGAATAAAGCATGGATATTACAGTCTTTCAGAGACCGTTGAGAACTGCTCGGACGCAGAAATAATCGCGAGACTATTCCCTGAAGGGGTGCTCTGTATGTATACAGCGCTCTTTTATCACGGTTATTCTGATCGTACACCGCTGGCCTGGGATATCGCAATCAATAAAGATGTGTCAAAATCGCGTTTCAAGATCGATTACCCTTACGTACAACCTTACTACATGGAAGCACACCTGCTTGTGTTCGGAATCACGAATGCCACTTACGGTGACACAGACCTGAAGATATTTGACAAGGATCGACTGATTTGCGAATGTGTTTTTTTTGAAAATAAGATTGATCGCGAAACGTACAATAAAGCAATTCAAGGTTATATTGCTGATCCGAATAAGAATATTTCGAATTTGCTCGATTACTCTAATAAGCGACGCATTCTCAAGAAAGTAAAAAGCCGGATCGGTATCTGGTTATAGATAGGCGGTTCAACGATGGAGTGTGAAACCAATAAGATCACTGAAAGGAAGGTCTTAATCGATGGCTGATTTGGGTGCTTCAGTTCTTGCGCGACTAAAAAGAAAATCCAAAGAGAGCGGAAAATCTCTTCAACTCCTTTTACAGTTGTTTTGCCAGGAAGAATTTTTTCGGCGATTGAGCAGATCAGAATACGCGGATTATCTTGTACTAAAAGGAGGTATGTTCATCTATACACTCAGTAATTTTGCAAGTCGATCAACCGCTGATATTGACTTCCTTTTGCAGAAACAACCTGGAAGCATTGAAGTCATTTGAAGAATAGTGGAAGAAATCATATCAATCGATACCGGAAACAATTATGTACAACTGATCCCTCAAAGCTATGAAATCATATCGCCGCAACGAAAGTATAAGGGGGTAAGTTTTCAACTCGTTGGGCATATAAAGAACACAAAAACGCCTTTCAATGTCGATATTGGCATTGGTGATGTAATTGTTCCGGAACCTGAGAGACTAACAATCCCACAGCAACTGGAAGATTTCAAACCTGCAACAATTCTGACATACTCATTAGAGAGCACAATTGCAGAAAAATTAGAAGCACTAATCCAACGGCAACAGTTGACAAGCCGCATGAAGGACATTTACGATATTTACTACCTCTCGAACCAATTTGACTTTGATGGGAATCTACTTCAAAAAGCCATCTGGCAAACAATAATAAATCGGGGGACTTTTTACGAATCTGACAGTCTGGATAAAGTCATTGCCTTGTCTGATGATCCAGATATTCAGATTCGTTGGCGTCAATTTCTTTATCGAACCCAATTGCCAGAACTTAATCTCAAACTTGTTTTTTTGGGGATTGACCTATTCCTGCGACCGGTTTGGACTTCAATCATTCAAAGTAAAACTCACAATAAGACTTGGAGAGCTCGGACAAGCAATTGGATTTGAGTTTCTCCTAAAAGTCTTATTTTAAATACTGGACAGTTTTTGCTTCATAACAATATAAAGCATTTACCCACGCTGTTCTATAGAAATCATGCATTTTATCTTAACTTGTTAGACTTAACATTCACTTTATTATAAAGGATGCAAGGTAACGAAATTGCCAAGGATGCGTCAGTATTAATGAAGGCAAAAAAATGATTAAGGCTATCCTTTAGGTTTTTAATTAAATCGGAGGCATTATTGTGAAAATCTTAAGAAAAGTAGGACACCAATGATTTCATTCCAAAGCCGATATCTGGAATTTGTTGATAAGGTCTATTGGTACATTTTGCGGAAAGTAAGGAGCACGCATGATGCTGAAGATCTAACTTCACAAACCTTTCTAAAAGCCTATCAATCGTATTCTACACTTAGAGATCAAGATAAATTTGCTCCGTGGATATTCAGAATTGCACACAACTTATCCATGGATTATTTCAGGCATTCCTTGCAGTACAGTGAGGAAGATCCCGAAAAGTTTCCATGTGAAAAAGAGGATTTATTGTCCAAAGCGATAAATTCGGAACTATCCAGACAAATTCAAACATAAATTCAAAAGTTGTCGAAAGAAGAGCAGAATCTTTTAGACCTTCGTTTTGTAGCCCAATTAACGTTTAAAGACATGGCATCTGTGCTCCGTCGAAATGAATCGACCGTTAAAAAACAATATTACAAAATAATAGTTCAGCTAAGAAGCATATTGGAGGAAAAATGAACATTTCTGAATTTGAAAAGGAAATAGAAAAGTCTTATTCTCCTCAGTTTCCAAACAGGGAGTTCAAAATCAGTTTGCAAAAAAGTTTTCGGACAAATGAGGATGAAAATAAACTAAACATTCGATTTAACTTTATCCAGGCATTACCTGCACTGGCTGTACTGGCAATTTTAGCTGTTGTCTTAATCCTCGGACCCAAAAATGTATGGGCTCAGCTACAAAAATGGTTCGGGAATGCTCCGGATATAGGATTGGTTACTCCAGGGTCAAATGTAAAAATCTTAGAACAACTTGTAAGTCAAACTCAAAATGGGATTACCGTGGAATTAACTTCTGTGACAGCCACAGAATCAAAAACTGTCATAAGTTACAGAATTATCGGTGTACCTGGTGACGCTTACAGTAACGATGAAAATCAGGCTTTTGGTTGCCAGTTAAACCCTTACATACTAACTGAAACCGGTGAAAAGATCGAAACAATCGGTAGTAGAAACATATTTGCAGCTCTGCCTGAGAATACGACGAAAGCTTCATTGGAGTTCCCTTGTCTGCCAGAAACCCAAGCCGGTAAAGCTCCAGAAAACTGGAGTATTCACTTCTCGTTGGTTGATGCAGCAATCGAAGATATAGCCATGCCAGTGATAGAAGTTACTCAAGTTGAGTATCCCGGAAAAACACCAACTACATCAATCCCAGAACAGGCTGGGTCACCCTCAATAGTTTCTGAAACAGATGTTCTGCAGATCGATAAAGTGATACAAACTCAGAATGGTTACATTTTTGCTGGAGCAATTCCAAATCAGGATACTGACACCGAATGGATTGGATACTTCTCAACAAGTACACCTGTTATCTTTGATGCTGAGCAAAAAAGACAGCACGTTTTTGAACCTGCTAATCGCAAAGAAATTATGGAGATGCTTTCCTCGCAAATTGAGGCAGGAAACTATCCATGGATGGTGGAAACCGATACAAACAACATTGCCTTTCCGATAACGATATCATGGGAAGTGCAGTGGTTTTCAGGGGAATCGAATCCAGTAGAAAAAAGATTCGAGTTTGACTCAACACTAATAAAAGATATTGGATCTGAATTTCAGGTGAATAAAAAATTGCAACTTGGAAAGGATGAAATTACGATCGAGACCATTCGAAGAAATGACCAGGGATATTTTGAATTCGATATCCTTACATCTGAACGAGTTGCTAGTCTCGATATTCGTATTTCGAATACCCAAATCAATTGGGTTGCAATAAACAACGAGAATGGCAAGCTCATACTGACGCCCTATTTTGACGTCCTTCCTGAAGGAAAAATCGAAGTTGTACTAAGCAACCCAATCTATAATGGGAAGCGAATTGTTTTTTCATCTCAATGGTCACCTTCAGGCACAACAACACAAACACAACAAGCGATTACTGATACGCCAAACTGCTTGTTATTAGAACCATTTCCGATATTTGAAAAAGAAAATGCAAATTTGCATGGTAATATGCTTTTTACTGAACCATTTGCTGAAAGCGGGACCAACGGTTTGACCCTTTATAATATCGATGGCACCAATCGACGGGTTATTACTGAAAATGGCAGCTGGGCTGCTTTCTCTCCAGATGGGCAGCGCATCGCTTATTTTGGCACAGACCATTTTCTCCATATTTACGACATCAAAAGCGCAGAAGACAAGGCAGTTGGAATCGCAAACGGCATTGATATAAAGTGGTCTGCGGATGGAACGCTGCTTTCTTACATCAATACTGATCCTCAGACGGGTGTTACCTTAAATGTCATCAATACTGATGGAAGCGAGAAAAAGGCAATAGTTCAGCACATGCAACTCAAGAATATCGGTTTTTCTGCTGTGGATGGAAATCTTTACTTCACAAAACAATATCTGCCTGAGATTAAGGATACAACGCTTCACTCCGTAGACCCCATTTCTGGAACAATTACAGATTTAGGCAAGTTGCCTGAGCCAAATGCTGTCTTTTTTGACAATACCGGAGCTAATTTGTTTGTCGTGTCTGGTAGAACTGGAAATGTATACCTTTACAATATGGTTGAAAATGCATACTCATTATTTGCCCAACAAAATGAATTCAGTGGTGGGATTGGGAAAGCTGGTTACGTATTTGGAGCCACACAAACGGGAGTACCAAATAGGTATGACCAGTTAGCGCTGGTTGACTACAACAGGTGTCAATGCTGGCTATTGGACTTCTTTATTCCAGGAGGAAGCTTAATGGATATTTATATCCAGGAATAGTCTTTAGAAAAGCACGTAAGGGAACCATGCTTTGGTTCCCCCTTTTTTTTTTACTCGTTAGAGTTTTTGAATAGATTTGAATAATCATGTTGTAATTATTGAGGTGATTTCTAAATGTGCGAAGAATACTTGACAGTACCCCGAGGAGTGATTTGACAGTGTAAAACAATATGTTATTATTAATAAACAATTAGCCTATGCAAATCAAAAGGATTCTACAACAGGTCCATACGAAAACTAAATGGGAGTACGTATAATATGACCGAATCTATTTTAGAGAATGGGACTGACTCATTACGGGCATGCATTTCGCGAAGCCCAAATCTATGGGAAGAAATTAAGACAACCCCTCATCGATATCGGGTTTTGACTGGAGAACGAACAACAGGGGCATTACATATCGGACATTATTTTGGTTCCTTAAAAAGCCGGGTAACTCTCCAGAATTGGGGGGTGGAAATGTTTCTCGTGCTTGCAGATTATCAGGCAATAACCGATCGCAATTCAACAGAAAAGCTGAAAGAACGCATTCACGATATTATTCTCGATTATTTAGCAATAGGAATCCAACCAGATAAAACAACCATTTTTTGCCATAGCATGATTCCTCTGTTGAATCAGTTAATGCTTCCATTTTTAAGTGTTGTAACCATGTCTGAACTACAACGAAACCCTACAGTAAAAGAAGAAATTGCTTTGTCTGGAATGAAATCGGTAAGTGGCTTAATGATGACTTATCCTGTTCATCAAGCAGCAGATGTTTTGTTCTGTAAAGGAAACGTAGTGCCAGGTGGAAAAGATCAATTACCTCATATTGAGATAACACGCTTGATTGCCAGGAGAATCAACAATCTATATTTTGATGGGAAAGAATTTTTTCCAGAACCCGAGTTACTGTTAAGTGAGTCCCCATTATTGCTTGGCACTGATGGTCGAAAAATGGGTAAAAGCTTGAATAACGCAATTTATTTAAAGATGACTAACGACGAAACTGCCAAGATGATTAAAAAAGCTAAAACCGACACGGAAAAGGACATTAGTTACGATCCAATTAATAGACCAGAGGTTTCCAATTTGTTGAGACTGTATTCTTGTTGTACTGGAGCATCTCCGGAGATAATAGCTGACCAAATCGGTAATCGCGGAGCATCGGAATTAAAAAAATCCCTGGTTGAAGTTGTTAATGAGTATTTCAAACCCATCAGGGAACGCCGTCTTATCTATGCAACAGAAAAAGGATACATATGGGATTTGTTGAAAGAGGGAAATAGGTATGCTAATGAAATCGCAGAGCAAACGATGAGGGACTTGAAGAAAGCCATGCATATGCTCTACTATCAATAGTTTGAATCAACACTGTGGTGAATAAGTAGCTAAAAACCATACCGAAACTTATTAAAAATGAGATCAGGAGGAAGAATGATCAACAGTGCGCGTCTAATGACAGGAGCGAGGCCTACAGGAGGGTTGCACATCGGTCAGTATTTTTCTGCATTTAAACCTTTTGTAGATAGCGATCTACAAACAAATTCGTTTTTTATACTCTCGGATTTGCACATGCTTACAACCAAATTCACCGTGACGTCAACAAAGAACTTAAAGAATTCGGTAGTTGGACTTGTTGCAGAGGCCATTGGTATTGGTGTAAATACAAATTTTACATCATTTTACTTACAATCTCAAGTTCCTTGGCAAGCACGGATTTATGCTATTATTCAAAGTCTAGCACCTATACAGAGACTATTAAGTCAAAAAAGCTTTGAAGAGATGTCTCGCCACGCATCTAATCAAGATGGGACGTCATTAGGACTGCTAGGCTATCCTGTCTTGGAAAGCAGTGATGTTTTATCTATCGGAGCTACCCATGTTACTGTTGGTGAGAGCAATCTTGGCCATTTTGATTTGATGAGAAGCATTGTGGATACTCTTGTACAGGATTATGGTGTTAATATAAGAATGCCTCAAGTGATTGTAGGCCGAAGGAATCTTATTGGCCTGGATGGATCAAATAAAATGAGCAAAAGTGCAGGTAATGCCATTTTCCCAACATCGATTTGCATTTGTCCATCCTCCAAAATCTTCCCAACCAATCCTGGATCATCAGGCTCATACGATTCGCCGCATTTAACGAGTTCACCAGAAGGGGTTATGATAAAGTGGCTATTAGAGTCTACTACGCATGTTCTGTAATCGCTTGATAGCAAATTATTAATAATATTAATTTGAAAACCACATTTAAGTGCATAAGCATACATATCAACTATGGATTTCATTAGTGACTCGCGGTCTTTAACAACATAATTACTGTCAAGCGCTGGTGTAACAATACATGCATATATACTAAGTAATTCAGAGCAGTAGCCCTTGAAAGATTGAATCAAACTAAGCAGGTCATCTTGGTTTTCATTATCAACATTAACTCTAAGACTGATAGTCATCCCATCACAAGCATTGACAATATTGTGTTTAATTTTGTCAAAGCTACTATCTCCACTCAATAAGATTCGCCGCTTGTCATGTGTTTTTTTGCTTCCATCCAATGTGATTTGGGCATGCGTAACACCTAGTGCAAATAGTTCATGCTGAATATCTGGTGTAAAGCTATATCCGTTGGTCGTAATTGAGGCTATATATTCAATCCCCTTGTTTTTGCACAACTGGATAAAATAGGTGCTCAAATGACGAATGCAGTTCATATTTAGCAGCGGTTCACCACCGTACCAATCTACTGACAGTCTTGAATACCCTTCATCAAGTTTCTTATCGATCATTCGTTGAACAATGTCAATAGTATGGTCAGACATATAAATTTCTTTATGTTTTTCAAAACAATATATGCATCTGAAATTACAATCCATTGTAGTCATAATTGTAATATGCAAAGTAGTTGCGTCAAATTTTGCTTGCCAATATAAGTGCTTAATCTCTGCCAGCTCATCCCGATCATCATCAATGATGAATCCGCTTTCAAAAAATTCCTTCAGCGTTTCATTGTCCAGCTTACTAAAATCAGGAGAAGGTGCCTTAAAGAGTTGATAGTCATCATCATTCAATACAGCCATAGATCTGCTCATTGTATTGAACAACAAATTGTTCTTAGGTGACAAGATGTTGTATTTTGATTGTTTCACAGCGACGCCCCTTTATTATATGCAATTTACGGGTTTAACAGATGATATTTACTGTGACATGTTGGACGCGAAATTTTAGAAATTGTTAGATTCACTGTACGACTCTAAAATTCACTTTTCAATCTACCCCATTATACTTTTTTGTAAAGCCCTATCGTCTCACATGTGTTTGAACTCGCTCAGTATTTTTCTCGAGTTTTTTTCTCGAGTATGTTTTTCTCGAGTATTTTTCTCGAGGGCAATCTGACAGGACAATCGCATCGTATTTTAGAGAGAAACAACCAAAAACAATCCGAAAACAAGGTTTTTGAACGGATTTCTCAATTTTTAAGGGAAATATAAGGTGATCTGAGTAGTATGAAGGGATGAGAATTGCAACAAAGGATCCTGTGTAATTGAATAGCCTATAAAAAACAGGCTTCTCATTTAACAATAATAAGAGGTTGTGAAAATAATTTGAGATAATACCTAAATTTATTGTTTTTGGTTGAGTATAGTCGCACATTTAGATGCGATTGCCCTGGGCGATTGAAACATAGAAATGAAACATAGAAAACCAGACAGATTATAGGGAAGCAAGCATGATTATTGGATTGGGGAAACAAGACATTTCAATAATTTCTCTGGTTCAAGGAATACCTTAGAGCAATAAGTCAAGAAATAATAGTGGTAACAGGTGTTTGATCTCTTACCAGATTCTAGCAAAACATCTCTGACCGTTGTTTATGTATTAGCAAG
>LSQX01307558.1_pt2 | contig 10555 bp, 10 predicted proteins | sample 654561 | NCBI WGS metagenome assembly LSQX01 (sample SAMN04489861, study PRJNA283612) | anaerobic digester metagenome | isolation source: 4 biogas reactors fed with cattle manure at either 37C or 55C with and... | place: Denmark: Kongens Lyngby | collected 2014
TAGTAAAGTAGCTTGCTGTGAAGAGTTTAACCAAATAAACAATCTATTTTCAAATTAGAAAAAAAATAATACAGAAAAATAAAAATAAAATGAAAAAACAACATTTTCTATCAATAGCGCTATTTGCCGCTATTCTCATTTTCACCTCTTGTACAGGTGGAACAGGAGCGAAAGAAGTTTCCCTAAAGAATCAGGAAGACAGTTTGAATTACGCCCTTGGAATTATCAATGGCGAAGGAATTAAAGCTTCTTATTTTCAAACTGACTCTACAGCAAAAAATCTTGGAACTTTCTTAGCTGCAGCTGATAAAGCTTTCAAAAGCGACAGTAAAGACGAAATGTACAACTACGGAAAACAAGTAGGCGGAATGCTTAAACAACAAAAAAAGAACGGACTAATGTTTGATTCTACGCTTGTATTCAACGAAGCATTGATAAAACAAGGCTTAATCAACGGTATGAAAAGCTTCGGTGAAGGTATGACCGGAGAAGAAGCTCAAATGTATTTGCAAACGACAATGCAAAAACGTCAGGAAAGAAATATGCCTCCGCAGCCACCTGTGGAAGTGGAGAGCGAAAGCTTAAACGCAGATAGTGTAAAATAGTCAATGTCAAATATTTAATTACGAAAAACAAAATGAAAAAGCAAAATATATTTTTAGCAACAATTGTAACCGTGCTTTTTGCATTGGCTGCTTGTAGTGGTGGAGTTTCCACAAAAGTACCTCAACTGAAATCCGAAGCTGACAGTTTGAATTATGCTTTTGGATTAGCCAACGGAAATGATATGAAAATGATGTTGGCTCAAGACAGTGATTCTGTAGATTATAAAATCAAAAAATTCATTGACGGTCTTACTGAAGGATTATCCGGAAAAGTAGAAGAAAATCCTGAATTTGCAGAAGTTGGCGGACAAGTAGGAAGTTGGCTGAATCAACAAAAAACTGCCGGTTTGTTAGGTGATTCGGGAGTTAGCGTAAACTATTCGCTTATCAGACAAGCTCTTATCAATGCTATTAAAGGTGAAAAAACTCAAATGACAGCAGAAGAAGCTCAAGAGTATGTACAAAAAGTGATGCAGCTTCGTCAGGAAGAAAAAATGAAAGAAAAATACGGTGCTAATAAAGAAGCCGGTGAAAAATTCTTGGCTGAAAATGCGAAAAAAGATGGTGTGAAAAGTACAGAAAGTGGACTTCAATATGAGGTAATTAAAGAAGGTGCCGGAGCCAAACCTACCGCGACCGATGTGGTGAAAGTTCACTATGTGGGAAAACTAACCAACGACACTGTTTTTGACAGTTCGGTAGAACGAGGTACGCCTGCTGAATTCCCTTTGAATCAAGTAATCCCCGCATGGACCGAAGGCCTTCAATTGATGTCTGTTGGCTCAAAATACCGCTTATACGTACCACAAAACTTAGGATACGGAGCGCAGGAAAACCACCCAAACATTCCTCCATTTTCTACATTGATTTTTGATGTGGAATTGTTGGAAATAGTAAAATAGTTTGAGTCGAAAGTTAGAAGACAACTGACTTATGGATTTACAGCCCTATCAGGTTTTTTTGAAAACTTGTTAGGGCTGTTTTTATTATTTATATCCCCTCTCAAAAATGAATGTTAATTTTTCTATTGATAGACTTTCAGAATTGTTAACGAACTTTAAATACTCTTTGATATAGTTGCGTTTCGAGACTTAAATCTATCTTAAATATAAAATCCAAAAAGGGTAACTGCTCACTCCCATTTAGCATTTTAATAAATGTCTGTAATTTGGTTAAATACTGAGAATGGAGGTCTTTGCCCTGAAAGGTCAGCATCAAAAAAATTATAAGTGACAGAAAGGATTCAAATAAAGATTATTTTATCGTCAAAAGTTTCATCTTACAATGAGAAAATTAAAAATTTAGACAAATGAAAATATTTACCAAAGCAACTACGCTGTTATTCATCATTTTTTTCATCAAATTGGTTAATAGTTGCGAACCTAAAACAGGTGAAATTGTAAAAATTTATTACGATATTGATAGTATTACAGTCTTAAATATGGATAATGCAGGCGAGTATCTCACTTATAATAAAGTTGACAAAATGCAAAGTGAAGCCGTTGCTTTTCAGTTAAAACTTCTTTCCAAACAGTTTAGCAAGCAAGAATATTATGCTTCCAAAAGAAAATCATTTTCCTTTGAATTCACCCCAATGAGCGCAAAAAGTCCGGCTGAACCCGAAATTATTCCAAATCAAACAATCCGTAAAATAAGCATTATCACATTAGAAGATTTATCTGCAGAAATTTCTGCTGGAACTAATGTTACCGATAATTTTTTGGTATCAATATCACTTTATGACTTGTACGTACCAATAGATGAGTATTTGAAAGTACCGACAAAACCAGCATATGATCGATATGAAATGCAAATTGATTTGGTTTTAAAAACAAAGGTAGAAAATACCAAAGCTAAATTTAGATTTGTTGTAGAGCTATCTAATGATAAGGAATTAACAGTAGATACAAACCTAATTGAAATCATTTAATTCGGAAAATATGAAACAGATTTTTTTATTAATAGTATTTCTTTGCTCATTCACAATTTGGATTTCGTACGGACAATTCATCGAAGGAGTGAGAGGTTCCTTATCAATTGGCAACAATCATCTGAAAATAGAAAAAACACCACAAAGCGATATGCTTGATTTTATGAATTACAACATTGGAAACAATCAGAATATTTACGTCAACTTAAGTGTGCTATTTGAATTGAAAAAAAATTTTGACATATCACTTCAAACCGATATGGGATCAAATCTAAAACCTTATAATTTCACATTAAAAGCATTTTATACCCCATTAAAATACATGGGGGTTTTAGGCGGATATTGCAATGATAAAGTTTATTTTAAAGATTACGGTGCTTTCCATAAATTAAAAAATCCTGATTACAATGTAAATGGCCGAGATTATTATGAAAACACGCTTCACTCCAACAATCTATTCGCGGGAGTATTTTTCCCGGTTTCGTACAATCGATTAAATGCTAAAATTGCTTTCACAGGTGGCTTAAACTTTACAAATAGCATTAAGATTCCAATTTTTGAGAAAAAGATAAACGGAAATGAAATTCGTAAATACGAGTATAATATTAGTTCTGACAACACATGGTTTGTTCAACCCTCAATTGAATTTACGTACGATTGCTTTACTATCGGAAATTCCACTTTAGGGATTTTGGGTAATCTGAACCATACACTAATGCAAAAATCACTTGATTACGAAAGAACTCAATTCAAATGGACTTATCAGAACAGAGAAACAATCTTTACTGATTTCAAAAAGCATAATGTTAATCACTTGAAATGGGATATAGGAGTATTTGTTAAATGGTGAAACAATCGAAATTTTAATGGAAAATAAAATACGATTATCCGCAATCATTCCTATTTGTTGCAATTTTAAATTGTTGAACCACAACCATCCCGAATATCGGGATGGTNNTAGTCCCAATCTAAAAAAACAACATATTTAAGATTGGGGACAAAAACGGATAATCTTAAAATAAAACTAACGTCTGACAAGAAGAAAACTTGTTAGACGTTTTATTTTGAACCAATCAGGTCACATACTTGTTTTTATTAAAATGGAATCTGCTGAAAAAGTTCGACATGGATGGTTCAGCGCAAGTGGAAAAGGTGATGGCTTCGCCATAGCTTTTTCACTAATCTAACTTAGATTTGCATGAAAAAAACTATAAAAACAGAAAAATTTGATGTTACAGGAATGACCTGCTCCTCGTGTGTAGCACACGTGGAAAAAAGCGTCAGAAAAGTGCCGGGCGTGCAAGATGTCAACGTCAATTTGCTTACCAACAGCATGTCGGTAGATTTTGAGGGAGATGTAACTTCGGATACCATTATCCATTCTGTACAAAATGCCGGATACGAAGCTTTTTTGAAATCGGATACAGTAAAATCAGATACGGCAAAAGTGGATTACGCACTTCATGAGCAAGAATCTTTAAAGAAACGCGTCATCGGCTCATTCGTTTTCCTGATACCATTATTATATCTCGCAATGGGTCCGATGATCGGATTGGCTTTACCGAAATTTCTATCAGGAGCAGAAAATGGACTTTATTTCGCTTCGTTGCAATTTATACTTGCACTGCCTATTTACATTCTCAATCGGAAATTTTTCACAAATGGATTTCGCTCCCTATTCCGGTTATCACCCACTATGGATTCGCTTGTGGCAATCGGATCGTCCGCCGCGCTTGTCTATGGGATTTTTGCTATCTTCAAAATTTACGTTGGAATATATAGTCGTGAAATGTCAGTAGTGCATCAATACATGCACGATTTATTTTTTGAATCGGGAGCAACTATCCTTGCCTTGATTACTCTTGGAAAGTATTTTGAAGCTCGTTCAAAACGCCAAACTTCGGATGCCCTTTCAAAATTAATTGATTCCGCTCCACAAACCATGACGGTGATTCGGGAAAACAAGGAGATGGAAATTCCCGTTGACGATGTGGTCTTGAATGATTTAATCAGCATTCGTCCGGGTCAGAAAATTCCCGTTGACGGAGTGATTCAGGAAGGATTCAGCGCTGTGGATCAGTCAGCTTTGACGGGTGAAAGCGTACCTGTTTTGAAGCAGGTAGGTGATACGGTTCTATCTGCCAGTATCAACAAAACCGGTTTTTTCACATTCCGGGCAACAAAAGTTGGAAAAGACACCACACTCGCTCAGATAATCCAACTGCTCGAAGAAGCCTCCGCTTCAAAAGCATCGATTTCGAGAATGGCTGATCAAATCAGCCGGTTTTTTGTTCCCATTGTGATAGCCATTGCCATTGTGGCTGCTGTGGTTTGGCTGCTTTTGGGCTATCCCATTGAGTTTGCTTTGACAATCGGAATATCTGTGCTGATTATCTCTTGCCCGTGTGCACTTGGGCTTGCAACTCCCGTAGCAGTAATGGTAGCAACGGGTAAAGGCGCGGAAAACGGAATATTGTTCAAATCTGCCGAAGCGCTTGAAACAGGAGATAAAATTGATGTGGTCGTATTTGATAAAACAGGAACAATCACCGAAGGAAATCTGAAAGTAACAGATATCGATGCATTTCACTATCTTGATGAAACAGAAATTTTGAAAATAAGCGCTTCGTTGGAAAAATATTCTGAACACCCCATTTCAAAAGCAATTATTGAAGAAGCAGAAGAGAAAAATTTAGAACTTTATCCTGTTTCCGAATTTGAAACCGTTCCCGGAAAAGGAATTACCGGAAAAATAAAAGACGAGGTTTATCGTGTTGGAAATAAAGTTTTTATTTCAGAAATAATTGATATTGAGCCGGTTGAAGATTTTCTTTACCAACTCTCTCAACAAGGCAAAACGGCACTATTTATCTCTGATGATGAAAATGTGCTTGGAGTTATCGGAGTGGCGGATGTGCTGAAACCAACAAGCCGGAAAGCCATTGAAATTCTCAAAGAAATGGGTTTGAAAACGGTGATGCTTACCGGTGATAACGAACGTACAGCATTGGCAATTCAAGAAGAAATCGGATTTGATGAGGTAATAGCCGATGTACTTCCGCAAGATAAAGACCAAGTAATTCAAAATATGAAAAATCAAGGACTGAAAGTAGCGATGGTAGGCGATGGAATCAACGACGCACCTGCACTTGCAAGAGCCGATATCGGTTTTGCTGTCGGTTCCGGAACCGATATAGCCATAGAATCAGCCGATGTGGTGTTAATGAAAAATGATATTTTGGATGTAGTTTACGGAATAAAATTAAGCCGGAAAACAATTCTTAATATCAAACAAAACCTTTTTTGGGCATTTTTCTACAATGTTATCGGAATTCCGCTTGCCGCGGGAGTTTTTTATTCCATGTTGGGTTGGAAATTAAGCCCGATGTTCGCGGCATTGGCAATGAGTCTAAGTTCGATAACAGTGGTTATGAATGCACTGAGATTGAGGAAATAGTATCTCCGCTAAATCTATCTAAAAACCCTTATCCTGACGAGCTTTCTGGATTACAAAAGGTACTTTAAGAGTGATTCGTGAGACGTTTTACAATAATTATCTGTTAAAAAAAACTTTCAAATATAAATATGACTTGAGGAAAAATTATCATGGAAAAAACAATTATAATCAATGGAATGAGCTGCCGACATTGTGTAGCACGCGTAGAGAAAGCGTTAAATAGAATAGATGGTGTAGAAGCAAAAGTTGATTTAGCAACTCGCACAGCCAATCTAAATCTTTCAAAACCTGTTTCGGATGATGTGATTCGGGAAGCAATGGATAATGTTGGATATGAATTTACTTTCAAAGAAAGCTAAGAAATATGGTGTTTTCCGATTTGTAAATACTCAAATTTAAGAAGCTTATCTTTATAAAAATAAAGTCAAATTATTTTGCTTCACTTACGGGTGTTGCGGTTTTCAACCGCAATAATAATCAACGATTTTCAATCGCTACACCCATTAGTTATTTAAAAATAATGAGTTGGTTGAACGATTATTCATTTCAAAGTTTTGTTTGATTATTTTTCTGTACTTTCGGGTGTTTTATCCACTAATTTCATAAAAAACAAAAATAAATGCCTGAAAATTTGGCTGATACCTATTTGTTTTTGTTATTTTGCACCCAATTTCAAAATTTAAATTAATTATGTCAAAAAATTTAGTTATCGTTGAGTCTCCTGCAAAAGCAAAGACCATTGAAAAATTTCTCGGAAAAGAATTTGAAGTCAAGTCAAGCATGGGACACATTCGTGATTTGGTGGATAAAGGATTGGGAATTGATTTTGACAATAATTATCAGCCGCATTACGAGATTTCACCGGATAAAAAGAAAATTGTATCCGAACTTAAAAAAGCAGTAAAAACTGCTGATACCGTTTGGCTCGCTTCCGATGAGGACCGTGAAGGTGAAGCTATCGCTTGGCATTTAGCTGAAGAATTAAACCTCAAAAAACAGAATACAAAACGGATTGTTTTTAATGAAATCACAAAAGATGCCATTATTAAAGCAATAAAAAATCCGCGTGAAATCAACTTAGATTTAGTTAACGCGCAGCAAGCCCGCCGCGTGCTTGACCGCATTGTGGGTTTTGAATTATCTCCGGTACTTTGGCGAAAAGTTCGTCCTTCGTTATCGGCAGGGCGTGTTCAGTCGGTTGCTGTAAGACTAATTGTGGAGCGTGAAAGAGAGATTAATAATTTCAAACCGGAAGCTTCATACAGAGTAACCGCGGTTTTTTCTTCAAAAGACAGTAACGGAAAACCGATAGAGCTGAAAGCCGAACTACCACAACGTTTTTCTACCCTTGAAGAAGCCCATGCATTTCTTGAAACTTGTAAAAGTGCACAATTTTCTGTTGACAACATAGAGCAAAGACCGATTAAAAAATCTCCTGCACCGCCATTTACAACTTCTACATTGCAGCAGGAAGCGTCCCGAAAATTAGGATTCTCTGTTTCGCAGACAATGATGGTTGCACAGCGACTTTATGAATCGGGAAAAATCACCTACATGCGTACCGATTCTGTGAATCTTTCGAGTCTTGCCATTAATACAGCCAAAGCAGAAATTCAGAATATGGCAGGTGAAAAGTACGTAAAAATCCGTAAATTTTCAACTAAATCAAAAGGAGCGCAAGAAGCTCACGAAGCCATACGTCCGACTTACATGAACGCTCATACCGTAGAAGGAACGGCACAGGAAAAACGTCTGTATGATCTGATCTGGAAGCGCACTATTGCATCCCAAATGGCCGATGCCGAATTGGAAAAAACCAATATATACATTAATATTTCGGGAAGTAAATATCAGTTTGTGGCTACGGGCGAGGTGATAATTTTTGATGGTTTTCTGAAAGTTTATCTCGAATCAACCGATGATGAACAAGATACAGAAGCAAGCGGTATTTTGCCATCCATGAAAAAAGGAGAATCTCTCACTTACAATGAAATATTAGCACAAGAGCGTTTCTCTCAACGTCCTCCGCGCTATACGGAAGCAAGTTTGGTTCGAAAAATGGAAGAATTGGGCATTGGTCGTCCTTCCACGTACGCACCAACTATTTCTACTATTCAAAACAGAAATTACGTAGAAAAAGGCGACAGACCGGCTGTGAAAAGATCTTACAACGAGCTGAAACTAAAGGGTGAAAAATTATCCAAAGCGATTAAATCCGAAAATACGGGCGCCGAAAAATCAAAACTATTCCCTACCGATATCGGGATGGTGGTAAATGACTTTTTGATAGAACATTTCCCGGATATTATGGACTATAATTTTACGGCAAATGTAGAATTGGAGTTTGATCAAATTGCCGAAGGAAAAATCAAGTGGAATAACTCAATCGACCGTTTTTATAAGAATTTCCACCCGATTGTGGAAGATACGTTGAAGCATTCGGAGCGGCAGGTGGGTGAAAGAATATTAGGAACCGATCCAAAAACCGGAAGACAACTTTCCGTAAAAATCGGAAGATATGGCCCTATCGCTCAAATCGGTACTTCGGAAGAAGAAGAAAAACCGATATTTGCATCGCTTCGAAAAACTCAGTCCATTGAGAGTATTACGTTGGAAGAAGCATTGGAATTATTCAAACTGCCACGTGAAATCGGTGATTTTGAAGAAAAAAACATGACCGTAGCTGTGGGTAGATTCGGACCCTACATTCGGCATGATTCGAAGTTTTATTCTATTCCAAAATCGGAAGATCCATTGGAAATTACGGCAGAAAGAGCTATTGAAATCATTGAAGAGAAACGAGAAGTCGATAGGAATAAATTGATAAATACATTCGGGGAAAATGGAGAAATTCAAGTTTTGAACGGCAGATACGGACCGTACATTGCTTTTGAAAAAAACAACTATAAGATTCCGAAAAAAATAGATGCCACAACATTGACTGAAGAGCAATGTCGTGAAATAATCGCTTCACAAGCTGATACGGTAGGCAAAAAGAAAAAAGGATACTCAAGAGGTAAGAAAAAAAGCTAAGGATAATTATGAAAAAAATACTTTTTGTAATATTATTTTTTCCATTGTTAGCAGTTGCTCAAACAGTTACAGAAGGGCAATTTACACTTATTTATTCTCTCCCGAAAACAGAATTCGAAATTACTGCAGATGTTGAGCGAATTACTGAAACTCCGGGCGAATTTTACCAATATTCAGAACGTTATCTTGCTACTTCGGATGTGATTACATCCAAGCGTGTTTATTTTCGCCTGAAAAGCCTGCAGCTTACCCCAAAAACAGTTGCAGACCCGGATCGGACATATACTATTATTCCTTCAAAACGATCGCTTATATCGCTTCTTACAGTGAATGACCAAGGAATATTATGCGGAATCAATGTACCGCCTTCAAAAATTGAAAAAGATGTACAAATCGAAAGGAAAAGTAATAAACCTGTACGATCAACAAAAAAATTACTCCCATTAACCGAAGAATACATGCTCGCCGGATCTGTTGCAAAAATGGCTGAAGGAGCTGCACGTCATATTTACCGTATTCGTGAAAACAAAGTAGATTTATTGGCGGGCGATGTAGAATATGTGCCTACCGACGGTGCTTCCATGAAAACTATGATAGAGCAAATGGACGAGCAGGAAAAAGAACTGACCAATCTTTTTACAGGTACAACTACGGTAGAAAACATAACTCAAAAAATAACTTTTGTACCAACTGAAGGTGTAAATGATAAAATATTGTTCCGGTTCTCATCGTTTGAAGGTGTTGTATCGGCTGACGACTTGAGCGGTGAACCCTACTACATTTCTATCAATTATAATCCGATAAAAGTAGAACCGGTAGAAAAAAAGAGAAGAGTAAAGGAAGAAGTTTTAACGATTATTCCGGTGTCGGCTCAAGTTTCGCTTTTTAATAATGATAAAGTATTTTATAACTCGGAATTAATTATTCCACAGCTTGGAGATCTAATGCCGCTTCCATTAAAAACAATGGATAAAAAAAGCCGAGCTTATGTTAGTCCCGAAACCGGTAGATTTTTGACCATTGAAAAAAATCTTTAAGAGATTTCTGTAATTTTTTCAACTTATTTCTATTCTTGGATTTACCTTTTCAATATTTTCAATAAAACCAACCGTATTTTTTGGAGTAACTACCTGCATTTTTTTCATTTCATAATGAATTTCTACTTGATGTACACCATTCGTTAAAATTTCACGAATAAAAATTCTGTTAATTGAATGTATAGGAATGGTTTTGAAGATTACGAAACCATATTTTATTATAATAATCTTATTTTCAATAACATACCCATAGTTCAAATAGAAATAAAGGACTCCTATTTCCAATAAAAAATAAGGTATAATTAACCATACGGAATGATGCAAAATAACCATCGCTATCACTGCAAATGCGATAGCGACGGATAAAATTATTATTTCTGTTCGTTTTTGCCCTTTGTAAAATTGTGTCATTTAACTGTAAAAGTTCTCTTCAGTTTCAAGTATTTTATGTAGATTAATTTAGCAATTCTTCTTCTAAATTGGAATAATATAT
>LSQX01075667.1_pt1 | contig 10554 bp, 8 predicted proteins | sample 654561 | NCBI WGS metagenome assembly LSQX01 (sample SAMN04489861, study PRJNA283612) | anaerobic digester metagenome | isolation source: 4 biogas reactors fed with cattle manure at either 37C or 55C with and... | place: Denmark: Kongens Lyngby | collected 2014
CGTATTCTATGAAACTGTCATTGCTGACTGTATGCCCCGTTTTGCACTTGCCGTTGTCGAAGCTCGAACAATACGTGCATTCGCCTGCTCTGCGGCTTTTTGTGTTACTCCCAACAATCAGGACAAATGTTTTTGAAGCTTCCATTCTTGTAGCGAGGGATGCCTTGATACTGCAATTCAAACTATCGTCCCGTGCCTGAGTGAGGTCGTGAGCATCAGTAAATGTTAAACTCCATTTCTCACCGTCATTCCATTCGCGCAGTTTATCAACGGCGTGTTTGTCCTCGTCCAAGTCTGCTGCAATGTACATCTTTGTTCTGTACACCATAATTATTACCCTTCCTTCAGTCCACTCTACATATACATTTGTATTATTCTTTCCTGCATTCCATCAAATCCAAGATAAACAGAAATTATGTTTACTTATATTTCTAAATAATTTGATATTTGCTCTGACAATTTTCTTAGCTCATTCATTATAGAATATTTTATTGATATCCAATCTTCACCAAATATCTTTTGAGTTAAGCCTCCAAATAAATCTGTTTTAATAACTTCTTTTTGCGATAATACAATGCCAATACCATAATGAGCCATGCAATTTCTAAATTTTTTTTGGGAATCTACCCATTGACTATTCATATAAAACTGGGTATTAAGATGTTTGTTAATCTGGGGAATTTGATCCAGTAAATAGTAGTATTGAATATACGCAAGTCTTAACTTTGTGGTGATATCTTGTACTATATATTCATCAATACCATAAATAATGAAATTAATAGCACAGAGAATTGAAAACAACACAAATTTGTCACTAAAATTATTTCCAACTGGTGATTTAACAAATCCACCGTAATCCTTGCAATCAAAAACTATAGAATTATCTATCTTCAACGTCGGTTCCGTGTTTATCCCAAATGAAGCAATAATTTCGCCTGAAAAAGCAGACATCCTTTTAATATACTCCCCATCAATACCATTATAATCAAAACTAGGAACAAACAGCATATCTAAAATAGTATTGTCACAAAACCTTCCATCAATTAAGTATCCCCCAAATATATCATATAACTTTAAAGCTTTGGCAATAGGTTTACAGCTATTTGAGAAATAGCTATCACTTTCATTATACTTTTGCTTAAGAAGAACGCATAAATCCTCAAATGACGTTTCCCAAAGTTTAATAGAATTTCTTAATTCAGAATAGTAATACTGTTCTTCTTCTGAAAATTTTAGTGAATGTATCTTTAGTTCACCTACTTTGTTGCTCCATGTTTCACAACCATTTATAATCATCCCTACGTAAGGAAGCAACGTAACCAAATAACTCGGACTTAACACAGATATATTCCGATAAACAGTATACAGAAATTGTAAATCAGATTGAATTAACCTCAATGCAACCTGTTCAGTCTTACTCAATGAACTCAAATGCTTCGCTCCCCCATATCTTTTGCGATGCGCAACTATACTTTATATAATATAGGCCAGACGCAAATCATCCCTAAACTCTTTATTCTCAATGGTTTGATGTTCGTTCAAGAGCTACTACAACCTCCACATGCCTTGAGCGATGAAAAGATGCTGAACCCCTCTGGTACCCTTGCGACAGGATGCCTTACCTGTAAAAAAGCTATTGACATATCAAGGTAAAAGATGAATCCTTCCTGCTTATTCAACCTTGCCTTTCATTGGGTCATCAATGTGACTTTTTGGCCAACCTGCTGTAGACCTATCAAAATAGTCCCCATCAAAACCTAAAATTTTAAGGAAGATTCTGTGAAACAGGGTTTGAAACGAGCGAGTTAAACTCATTAACCTTTCTGTTTCTTGGTCACTCATTATGTCACCATGAGCCATTGAATTTCTTCCCTTAATAGCATCTCGCTCAACGTCTCCTATTGGTAAACCTAGTTCGGAAAAGAAAAAATCCAACCGTTCGTTAGCGCCCATGTTATATGCGGTTTTTATTTTATTTAGCATCCTTTGCCGATATGGGTTTTCTTTGAGTTTTTCCTCCATTGAAATAAAATCATCAGCTAACAACTCATCATAATTATTTTTGGAAATGTAAACTCCTTTTGTTTTTGATTTGCTTGACTTAAACCAACTCTTTGCAATGGTTTCAACGCCAGCAGATAAAATCGGAAGGTTTACCCCTATTGCAAGGTCGAGAGATATCCAATAATTCCAAAGAGCTTGCCTCAGATTTAACTCGTTTCGTAGAAGCAAGTATTGTGGAATGAGCTGTGCAAGCACCTTTTCGATGTATCCCCATGTGCTATAATTATCTATGTCAACTGGAAACAGCGCCGTGTCTTGGCATAATGAAACGACATTACTTCCCCATGGATTTTCTGCTACCTCTTCCACCGGATAACCTAAACCTGCAAACTTTGTGTAACCAACATTAAGCAGATGCTTACCAAGAATGAAACTGACTACTTCACTTATCGCTTCTCTTTCTTCCTCGTCGGGAATCCCACCCCATTCGTTCCTATATTCAATTCCAATGCAATTTGACCATGATGGCCCGTAGTATTTAGGAATCGACTGTATGATAAAACTTCTGTTTTCCAATTCAATAAATGCAAAATCACGTGTATGTTCTTCCGTGTGAGTGCCAGGATATAGTTTTTCTTCATTGTCAAATCTTTTCCTGATAAAGTCTTCTTTTAGCTCCCTTGATGTAGAACGGGGAAAGATAAAACTTCCCACAGGGCCATTAAGGTACCATTCAACCAAAATATCAGGCTCCGAATCATGCAAAGTCTTCTTTTCTATGCGATAAACTACTAAGTCAGCAATAAAACTCGTTTTTGGATTGGAGTCTAGGCGCGTTACATTATTAGATATGCTACCAATATAACAATGACTTAACTTGTATGATATCAAGCCATGATAATCTGAACCCTCAATCTCAATACTGGGCACAATTGTACCGGCAATGTGTTTGTCATTGCCTCCGGGTTCATACATAAACCCTTCATATCCTCCCAATATTCTGCTTTTAAGCTTATAGTTATCATCTCGCCAAATTTCAATAGCTTCGGAGCCTTTTGGGATAAGTTCGGATTCTTTTATTTTTTCAATCTCTAATTTACTTGTAAAACCTTCCCATTCCACACGTGAAAGAGAGGCATGGTTATCTTTGCTCATAAAAACCACCTCATTTTATTGCTTTAGTTAATTAACTGGATGTCATCTGTTTTATATACTCAAGGGTCTATCTGTTATCCGGTTTAGCAGAATTGCTACAAACCCTTTATTTGCAAGGTTTATGCCCCCTCCAACAAGCAGCAACATTCTGTATGCCTTGATGATACAAAAAAGATGTCGTATCTCTCTGGTATCCCCTTGACGACAGATTATTCTAACATGCAAGAGGGACGGTCTCAGTATGACTGACCCCTCAATACTATAGGCGGTGTCCCGGTTTGCCTTTGTCTATATAGAGTGGGCTCACTCCCTCATGATTTCTAAGCCAATTTTCATATCCTTCAATCGAAGGACCCGCTATATTAATTGCGTATTCCATACCGAATAATGCGAGTGCAAAATAGCATTCTGATTGATCTGTAAGCAAAAAGTCAAATTCATTCATGACTTGATATGTAGTTTGTGTCTCTTCATCCACCCATTGCTTATTTGCACCATAAATTCTTCGCATACTATAGGGCCAGTTGACAATCAAACTGCCTCGAACATGCTTTTTTAGAGGATCAAAAATGTCATCATCTATAAAACTATCAAGTAAATCTGAAGTGGATGAGAGAATACGGAGAGCAAAAGCCTCTATTGCAACTTTCCCAAGAAAACGAGATAATGTCGAACCATTTGGCAAAGGTAGGTTATCATTAAATGCTGGAAAAATTAAAGTACTCCTTTTAGATTCGATAATAGACTCAAACGCATCACCTGACGAAATATCAACATGCCCAACGAATTCATCGTTATAGTCTTTCCATAGCGTCACCTCATGTTGATTGTTTAGAATCGCAGTGACAGGGGGAACTTTTCCTTTCTTACTTTCAATACCTTCATTAAACCTCAACAACCTTATTGTACCGTCTTCTAGAAATGGTTTTTCGACTTCTCTTGAAAAATAATTGTTGCATTTATCACAAACAATACCTTTACATAAAATATGCTTTTTCCCTCCTAGGGACTCCGGAATAATGTGCTCAACACTTTTAGAATTCGAGGAATCTTGCTTGCAAAAAATACATCTCATCGTTTTATACATACACAAAAGACTGTGGAGCAAAATTTATCCCATAATCGGATAAGGTTTTGGGTATTGAGTACTCTTTAACCCTACCCAGATGATAAGCTACCGCCTTGTCTTTTCCTTCATAATATTTATCAAAGAAACCTTTACTTATGCCGGCATATTCAGACACAATATCCCAAACGTCATTAGGATGATCTTCAATCACATCAAGAACCTCTGCCTCCGCAACCACTTTCATTACGGGAAAAGTTGCATAAATAATGATTGTATCTACATCTTCCCTACAACGTACTTTTCGCAACTCGAATTTTTTTTTACCGAGAAGTATATTCTCTACATGCTCCGGATTAATCGATAATAACATTTGGGACATTAACATTCCCCTCCTGAAGTATTGCTATAAATTGTTCCTTAGTTAGGCGGGCATCAGTAGGATAGCCGTTTGGCCAGTATCCATTGTTTTTTAGCCACACCCAATTAACATTATTTCCTGCTCCAAAAAATCCATAATACAGCATCTCAACTACAGCTAGGGTTCGCCCATTGTTGTATTTTTCTCTTATTTCATTATCATCAAACACTGATTTATTACCAATCCGTTGAAGTAAATCCTCTATGGACATATTATATCTATTGTTTTCTTTTGCCACAACTAAATTCGTAACCACACAATAAGAGGTTATGCATGATTTATACCCTTTTGATCCAGCGTCACCAGTATATCTACGATATACGAGAATTGGTTCGCCAATGCTATAAGGAGGAATACTGGTCGGTGAACCTATGTAAATCTTAGACAACCCATTTGCAACGGATAGGGCGACTTGTTCTTGCAATGTCCTACTTAGTTCTGAATATGGAAACAATGTATCATGATACACATCGTTTACGACTAAGTAACCGGCGTTCTCAAATCTAGGATTAATAAACGGAAATGACTTATATGGATCGCTGTAGTCAATTTTATTCCTGCTTTTTAGATATACACATTCGCCGTTAATATTATAACCTATCATCTCAAAACCAAACTTTTTCAATATATCAATAAGCAAGTCATGCTTTTCAAATACTGTAACATAGATTTCCTGTTGCTCTGATTTCTGCCACTGCCAAAGCGCCAGCCCAATTGCACCCTCACCTAGTCTCTGTCCTCGGTATCGCTCTGCTAAGCGTAGCGTACTTATTTTTTTGCGTGGAATTGCTGGGAGTTCATTATTTTCTAGGATGAGAGGTTCATTTTCATCCTTTAAGCAGACAAAAGCGCCAATACCAGCCTCATCATTAAACACGAGGGCAGTGGCTCCTTCTCTGCTTTTTTTCCTATACCAATTTTCAAAGCCAATATTCTTTTCGTCTGCAGGATAGTCACTTTTCAGAGGGTCAAAAAAAGAATCATTATGATCAATTTCTGAGAACTTACTCAGTTGAAATTTACCCGCCATCAAAGGGTCCCTCCTTAAATCTATATTACTTTACAATTGAGCTGATAAATCCTATAGCCCCCTCAATATCTTCAGAGCCTTTGGATATAAACATAGGAATGTCCATTATTCGTGATATTTCTTCTGCATAATTAACCTCTTCTTTCTGAAAACAATCAATTTGCATTATGTCAAAATTAATACCGTCACGTAGCCATCTACGCTCAGCAATAATTGCAGGTTTATCCGTAAGAAGTAGTATTCCACTAGGATTTAGAGATATAAATGTCTCCTGACTTATCCGTTGAACCGCACCCTGCCCATTTAAAAGACACAAATGTCCATCAAGTAAGTAGAATTCTTCTGATTTATTCAGTCCTTCAACCGCTGTTAATAAATAATTTTGATTATTATCTATATCGGATATAAGCTTGTCTTTATTAAATAATTGTTTTTTCGAGGTTGAAATAATTTCGCTTGCTGTATAGACATTTACGCCCAAGCGACCCTTAACAATTTCGCAAAAGTAAGACTTCCCTACTCCGTGTATACCGCCAACAAAAATCATTACACTCACTCTCTTATTATCATAAGTCAATACTTTTTTAACAGTTAGTTTTTCATTGCTACTGGTTAATGGTTAACTCGTTTTACATTTAATTCTATCTCTGCATTCTATTACAGATTGCAGTTGTTAGCTTTTATACTTTTCCGTTAGTTCGAATATAAAATTGAAATCTTTGCTAAACTCCTCTCTTGAAGCTTTTACATTCTGTGTTTCTGTAGGTTGGCTATGCCCAAGCATATATCTACAAGATTTATCAAATAAATTCGACACGGCATGAATATAATCTACAAATTCTGGAGTGATTCTGGAAACAGGTTTGAACATAATGTTAGGCTCATATCTTCTGATAATATTTTTCAAAAATCCCTCTTCTACTATAAGTTCACACCATGTACGAATGTCGGAATAAGTAGCTTTCAATGTTTGCTCAAGTTCATCCCCCAAGCAGCTTTTTGAATTAATCTTCTGAGCATAATTTTTTATTTTTTTTGTAATTTCATTTAAATTTTCAAGCCTACCTTCCGCTGATATAGAAATTAAACCTTTATTATCCCTATCATATTCATCAATCTTGTAAAACCTATTTTCTTTATTATTTTCTTTTGTACAACAGTTATAAAGGTAATAATAGAACATGATATTATGAGTAAACACAATAACTTGTCTATCTTTTGATATTTCATAAATCATATGAGCAATCTTTTCAGCCCTTTTATAATCAAAAGAGGTCACTGGATCATCAAACAGGGTAGTGCAATAGTTTTTTCTAATTTTAAGGTCGGTAGCAAACTCAACAAGGGCTATGGCTTTTTGCTCTCCCTCACTCATAATTTCAGTTACTTTAATATTTTCACTGACTATGTATTTTCCTCTTTGAGCCTGTCCTTTTTTAGAAGCCCAAGATATACCCACATTCGGAACTCCTAGATATTTGCAATATCCTTCAAAAGTACTTGTATAGTCTCCTGCAACAATTTCTTTAAAAGCTTCCTTTGATTTTGTAGTTAATGCGTTTGTAGAAAACAAAACCTTAATTCTATTTAATGATTCAATCTGTGTTTTATATTCATACCATTTATTAAATAATTCTTTTGATTCATTGATCTTCTTTATCCTTAACAGCTTATTTTTATTCGCATTTAATTTCTCTATGAGCTCGGATACTTCTTGGTTCGTCTTTCCCAAAGCGGTGAGCCTGCCGTCAATATCTCCAATTTCCTTGGTAATTTCATTAATAATATTCTCAAAATTTATAATACACTCTTTAGGCACTTCCTTTTTGTTTTCAATGCTTTCTTTGAATATTTGCCTGTTTTTATCCACAAGGCTAATAGTAGTCTTCAGTTTTTCAATAAAGATTTTCTTATCTTCATAAAACAGTTGCTCATCTTCATTCGTAAAAGCAACAAAAATTTCAGGTATGATATATGATTGAATCTTCTTTTCAATTTCCTTTTTTGATTGGCTAATTTCAGAATTTATGTGCTGAAAGCACGTTTCAATCAAATCAATCTGTTGCTTTTCTAGAGTCTGCCCGCAAAAAATACATTCACTCTTTTCTTCTGGCAAGCCCATACCGATTGATTTATAATATTCTTTCGCTGAGCTTACAAAGCCAACCCACTCATTATTAACACTTGCTATGTGTTTAACCTTGCTACCAAACTCCTTATTGTACTTTTTCTCTTTGTTTAACAATTCATCATACTGTTTTATGAATTCATTTACAGCATTAATATTGTCAGAATTAACCTTTCCAGAAAGCTGGTCAAAGCTCTTTTTAATTGCTACGAGTTTTGTTTTTTGTGTATTTAATATTTTTACCAAATCAACTGGATTTGTGCTTAGGAGTTCTCTTATCTTATTATCAATGCCTTCTAACTGCGCATCAATATCTTCAGAAAGCAAGTAATGGATTTTTAGAAAACTATCTAACTTCGAAGAATTAGGTACATTACTTGTTATAGATGCTATATCTTCAGCAATTATCGAAAAAGAACTATCCATGAAAATTTTATTCTGCTCTAATTGAAAAGCGCTCACCATCTCTTGAATCTTTGTTTTTATTTGGTCCAAAAAATCAGTTAGTTGCGAGAAATAATTCAGTCCCTGAGGTAAAACACTAAAGGTTAAGTCGTTATTCAAAAGGGGAGTGACAGAACTAGAATCAAAGACATTAATCCTTGATAGTTCAGGATGTTTGAGATTTATATCTATACATTGAGTACAACTTTCACCGCCGTCACATGAATAACAAACTGTTATCATTTGCTTATCAGGAATCTTAGGGGAAGTATAAACGTTAGGCATTATATCGAGATTTTTATCAGTTGTATAAAAATTATCCGCCAGTTTTCTAAAAACCTTAACATATGATGACTTTCCGGTTCCATTTTCACCGTAAAAAACATTTAGGTTTCTTCCAAGTTCGCAACCAGCTTCAGAACACAAAGCATTAATATTTACCGGGTTTTTTATTTCTTTTATAAAAAGTTGTGTTTGTTCCGATTCTTTGGACGGGGAAACAATTAACGTAACTGTTTTATTATTTGAAATAATGTCAATAATCTCATTTTTGATGATATCTATATCGATTTCTTTATTTTGTAGTATTGTATTTAACAAATGGTTCTTCCAATTTATATTCTCTGTCCATTCAACTAAGTAATCAATAGCTGTCTTCATAAGCATCTCCTTTCTTTCTTACAAATCACTGTTTTTGTCACAGTAATTTCTTTCATCCATTCTACCTACCCAGCACATATATTTTGGGGTAGTATCAGGCTACATCATAAATTAAGGACATCTCTGAAGAATCATATTTTCTATATTATACCATAGAAAAACAGTTTGTAGAAAATTTTGTAATTTTGTCAGTTGTTTTGGAATAACCTTTTCTCTTGAGATTCATTGTTTCGTACGATTATAATAAACGTATCAAAAACTTGGACTTTATCTACTTCACTCCTGATCATGCCTTCATCATAAGTTCCATTCTGGCAAACAGCTACGACCAGAGTATCTTGCAGCCATCCTTCATCCAAAGTAGGGGAATGGGGGCAGGCATCTTTGCCATTTTCGATCCTCGTCGCACACCTCCATACCACCTTGCCACGTTCCGTTCTTCTCCGATAAGATGCACCGCAATCACCGCATACGAGCAAATTGCCAAGAAGGTATTTACCGTTATATTTGCTCCCCCTGATTTTTACTGTGCCATCCTCGTTGCTAACAACCCTTGATCGTTTGGCCATTTCCTCTTGCACCTTATCAAATACTTCTGAAGAAACAATGGCAGGATGGCTGTTTCTTATATAATATCTGCTCCGCTGTCCAACATTCTTAACTTTCTTACCTGATATAAAATCTTCAGTAAAGGTCTTTTGCAGCATCGTATCGCCTTTGTATTTCTCGTTGGTCAACATCCTCTGGATTGTTTTTGTATCCCAAACCTCCTTGCCCGTTACAGTCTTAATACCTTGTGCCTCCAAATAGGCCTTAATTTGTCTCAACGTTAGACCATGTAAATATAAATCAAAAATTTTTTTTACTACTTCTGCCTGTTCTGGCACAATGACAATCTCGCCGTCAACGCAAGTGTATCCCATGAAATTCTTATACTTTGTAAGGATATCTCCCTTCTCGAACTTGCGCTGAAATCCCCACTGAATATTCTCGCTGGTATTCCGGCTTTCATCCTGTGCCAGCATGCCCCTGAGTGTAATCTCAAATTCTTTGTCCACATTGATTGAATCCAGCTTCTCATTTTCAAAATGCATATTGATCCCTCGCTCTCTTAAAAATCTTGTAATCTTCAAAACCTCCAGCGTATCTCTTGATACCCTGCTGATTGACTTGGTGATGATGTAATCAATTCTGCCCTTAGCCGCTTTTTTGAGCAGCTTGTCCAGACTTTTTCTACCGCTTCGGCGAAGCCCGCTTTCGATATCATAATAGACACCGGCAAAAAACCAATTAGGATTGCTTTTTATCGTTTTCTTATACACACTTATCTGAATCTCAAGGCTGCGCAGTTGTTCTGGTCCGGATGTGCTGACCCTGCAATAGGCAGCGACCCTGAGCTTTTTATTTTCTTTTGGTATAGCCGGTATAATCCTGACATTCTTCATTTAAATTCCTAAACATCTATTCAAAATGGGCAAGCCCATTTATATTCTACAAAAGAAAAGACGTGAAAGCATTCCCCCTCACGTCAAAGCATATTTCTTTTTCTAATCTCCCAAACCCTTGTTGCATCAGCATTCCAGCCTCTGCAACAGGATTACCGTCTCTACATGTGATACTTAGGTTATTTAGGGAACAAGTTTACA
>LSQX01156311.1_pt1 | contig 10554 bp, 9 predicted proteins | sample 654561 | NCBI WGS metagenome assembly LSQX01 (sample SAMN04489861, study PRJNA283612) | anaerobic digester metagenome | isolation source: 4 biogas reactors fed with cattle manure at either 37C or 55C with and... | place: Denmark: Kongens Lyngby | collected 2014
CAGGAGTACTTTCAAAAGGCAGCAACAGGCGAAATAGAGCTCAAGCCCTTTTATCTTTATCTACCGGCATCTTCTTATAATTTCAACCGGGTAATGCTTTTCAACAAGCACGAAGAACACCATCCCAAGCTGAAAGTCAAATATGTAAAATATAGCAAGTAGCACAATTAAGGGAGGTACTATGCCTCCCTTAATGCTATTATCCTGCTGATATATTTTCCTACTATATCAAATTCCAAATTAACAACACTTCCCGGTTTAATCTGATGAAAATTAGTGTATTCATAAGTGTAGGGAATGATCGCAACTGAGAAACTGTCGGCTTTGCTGTTTACAACAGTCAGGCTGACTCCGTTAACACAAACTGAGCCCTTTTCAACCGTCATATAACCCTGCTTGGCAAGCTCCTTGCTAATATCATAACGAAAAGTAAAATACCAGCTTCCATCTGATTCCCTAACATCAGTACAGCGCGCTGTCTGATCTACATGACCCTGGACAATATGCCCGTCGAGGCGCCCATTCATAAGAATGCTTCTTTCGAGGTTTACTTTATCGCCAACGGCCAGCAATCCTAAGTTAGATTTCTGAAGGGTCTCCTGAATAGCTGTTACGGTGTAAATATCTCCCTCAATTTTAACGACTGTAAGGCATACTCCATTATGAGATATGCTCTGGTCAATCTTAAGCTCTTGGCTAAATGAGCACTTGAGTGAGAGATTAAGATTACCCTTATCTTTCTCTACTCTCACAACGCTTGCTGCCTCTTCTACTATGCCTGAAAACATGAATATAAATTTAGTTTCTGATTGATGATTCTTCGTGTAATAAAATTGAATGTGCTAATTTAGTAACATTTTCTGAAACTGTTAAATTTGAATTATGATATTAGTAAGCGGGGGAACGGGATTGGTCGGCTCACATCTGTTATTTCATCTTACGGAGCAAGGCAATAGGGTAAGAGCAATATACAGGAACAAAAAGAATATTGCAGAAACTGAAAGAATATTCAGATTCTACACGCCGGATGCACAAGCCTGTTTAGATTTGATAGAATGGATTGAAGCGGATATCACTGATTATTTTGCCATCGAGGATGCACTCGAGGGTATAGAACAAGTGTATCATGCTGCGGCCAAAGTATCATTTAACCCGCACGAATCAGCACGAATGCTGGAAGTAAACACTCAAGGTACAGCCAATTTGATGAATGCTTGTCTGCATGCCGGGATTAAAAAGGTTTGCTATGTAAGTTCTATCTCGTCGCTTGGCAAATCTCCTGACAATGCTCCAATTGATGAAAAAGTAGAGTGGCAGCAGGATGACTACCGCTCGGCATATTCTTACAGCAAATTCAGAGCCGAAATGGAAGTGTGGCGTGCTTCAAAGGAAGGGCTTCCCGTGGTTGTTGTAAATCCTTCCGTTATTATTGGTCCTGTAAACTGGTTGAGAAGTAGCGGCAGACTTTTCTACTCGATCAAACGGGGCCTTCCGTTTTACACCTCCGGCGTTAACGGCTATGTTGATGTTAGAGACGTGGCTCGCGCCGTGGTAATGCTAATGGAAAGCGAAACAGTAAATGAGCGCTACGTTCTAAATGGAGAGAATCTTTCATACAAAGAATTCTTTAGCATGATAGCCGATGCCCTGGGTAAAAAAGCCCCACGGATAAAGGCCTCACGACTCCTTACCGAACTGGGATGGCGCACCAACCTGGTTCTCTGCTTTATTGCCCGCAAGGCTCCGGCTATAACCAAAGACACGGCACGTACGGCACAAACTGTCTCACGCTATTCTTCTGAAAAAATCATCAGGGACTTTAACTTTCAATTTACCCCTATCAAAGAGGCGATTGACAACGCTGCAAGATGGTTTAAAGAGTTGGACAAATGAGTAAAAAGAAGTATCCAGGCAAAAGTAAAAAAGGCTCTAAGGCAAAAGCCGGGAGCAACAGAAAGAAAAATATAGCCTTGCTCGCCTTTAAGGTGTTTGCTGCTCTTTTTGCCACAGGATTGGTATTCGTGTCACTGGTTTATGCCGGACTCTTTGGGAAGCTTCCCGATTATCAAACTATTAAAAACATCCGCAACAACACAGCCTCAGCAGTATATTCGTCTGACGGCCAAATGATAGGCAAATACTACGTCCAGAACAGATTGACCATAAACAATGAGAACATCTCGCAACACGTAAAGAATGCACTGGTAGCAACAGAGGATAGCCGCTTTTTTGAACATAAGGGTCTCGATATAATTAGTATTGGCAGGGTATTTTTAAAATCAATTGTGATGCACGACACCCGCCAGGGTGGCGGGAGTACAATAAGCCAGCAGTTGGCTAAGAATCTTTTTCCACGTCGGGATTATGGCATACTCTCCTTTCCGGTAAATAAAACACGGGAAATATTTATTGCTGCCCGCCTGGAGAAACAATTTACCAAAGAAGAAATCATCGGCCTTTATTTAAACACTGTTCCTTTTGGGGAGGATATATATGGAATTGAAGTGGCCGCCAATCGCTTTTTTGGCAAGGCCTCATCTCACTTAACGCCGCCTGAGGCAGCGACTCTTGTTGGAATGTTGGCAGCCAACACTTCTTACAATCCTCGCCTGTATCCCGACAGATCCATGCAACGACGCAATATTGTACTAGACCGAATGCAGGCTCAGGGTTTTCTTTCAGAAGAAGAAAGCGAAAAATATAAGACCATTCCCATCAAGACCAGCTATTCGAGACTAGACAGCAATAACGGTCCGGCTCCCTGGTTTTTGGAGCAGGTAAGAATACAAACCGAAGCAATTCTAAGTGAGCTTCCCGAGCAAAAGTACAATATTTATACTGATGGATTAAAGATTAGGACAACGCTGGACTCGAGGCTTCAATCTTACGCTGTTTCAGCCGTAAAAGCTCACCTAAGCTATTTACAGAAAAGCTTTGACGAGGAGTGGAAGGGTCGTGAACCCTGGGATGCCAATCCTGATATTTTCTATTCTGCGCTAAGAGCAACAGATAGGTATAAAGCCTTAAAGACTAAGGGAATGGATGATCCGGCCATTCTCGCCGAGCTCGAAAAGCCGGTAAAGATTGAGGTCTATAGTGCTGAGGGAGGAAATCTTAGAGATATGTCTCCCGCCGATTCGTTAAGGCAATCTTTAAGAACGCTTCATACAGGTTTTCTGGCTATTAATCCACAGACAGGGCACGTTTTAAGCTGGGTGGGAGGAGTTGATTTCAAATTCTTCAAATATGACCATGTTACAGCGCGCAGGCAGGTGGGATCGACGTTTAAGCCTATACTTTACGCCACAGCCCTCAATCAGGGTTTCGACCCCTGCGAGTTTATTTCAAATGAACAGCGGGTTTACGAAAGGTTTGACAACTGGCAACCGGCAAATTCAGACGGAAACCATTTAGGGTATTATTCTTTTAAGGGCGGCTTGATACATTCGGCAAACACAATAGCGGCCCAGATTATTGACCGCACTGGTGTTAGCAGCGTTATAGAAACTGCCCGTAAGATGGGTATTAGCTCCAATATTCCCTCTGTCCCTTCAATCGCTTTGGGAACGGCAGATATCTCCCTTCTTGAAATGGTTGGCGCTTACACAGNNGGCCGGGGAGACGCGTTTCCATAATGAAGCCTACAATGAGGAAAGTGCCAGGATAATAATCCAAATGTTAAGAGAGGTAATTGAACGAGGCACCGGGCATGCACTTTATAGTCGTTATAATCTACAAGGCGATTACGGCGGCAAGACCGGAACTACGCAAAACAACGCCGACGGCTGGTTTATCGGCTTCACTCCCGACATAGTTGCCGGAGCCTGGGTTGGTGCCGAAAATCCCGGCATAAGGTTTCAATCCACCTCACTTGGGCAAGGTGCCCATACGGCATTGCCAATCTTTGCAAGATTTATGCAACAAACAGAGAAGTCGTCACAACATAAGTATATAGCTGCAAATCGCTTCTATCCTTTGCCCGAAGAACTGCAAAACAAACTCAATTGTGAAGATTATCTGGAAGATTACAGACCCCGCGAAGAAATGGGATTTTTCGAACGTCTCTTCGGCAGTCCGGAAAGGCAGAAGCCAAGGACAGAGGCCGAGAAAGACTCCTTGTTAGAGGAAAGGAACAGAAAGGTGCTGCAACGCATGAGGGATATATTCAGAAAGCGGGAGGAGTGAAAATTATTGTCAGACAGTCAAATAGCTAATCCTGCTTATTTCCTTTATATACGTACATCACTTCCGGAACTCCCTTGTGTTTGCGTCGTTTCAGGAAAACAAAACCTGCCTTTTCAGCCAAGGCAACAGAGGCATGGTTTTCAGGATCTGAAACCAGCCTTAGTGAGGCTTGCACATCTTCTCCCAAACTATTGATAAGCGCCACTACTGAGCGAAGGGCATATCCCCTGCCCTGATAATCAGGATTAAAATGATAGCCAATGTAGGTGTAAAGCCGTTTTTTTTCAAGCGTCAATACTCCTACCATCTTATCATCCTCAGGCAATGCAACAGCGAATTCACGCAAGGGGCTTCCGGGAGCTTGCCCTGCTATCCTCGCCATATCGACAAGGAGATCTGCACGTGAGATTGGCTCAAAATCATCGTAGCGCGCAACTTCGGGATTACTAAAAATCTCGTAATACGATTCGGCATCATCATCGCTAATATCCCGAACACAAAAGTCGCCACAATTAATATACATATTGCAAGTCTTACAAACTCCAGTATTCTACCCCAATATTCCTTTTACGGAATACTCCCTTCACGTCAACAAAAAGGCCCTTTGGATGCATCAGCTTTTTAAATTCTGAATCATCCAGCTTCATATATTCGGCATGATTAACAGCAACTACAACTGCCTCATACTTGCCTTTCGGGGCAGGAGCAAGACCATATCCATATTCACGCATAAGCNNTTGAAGCTCATGCACTAAGTCGGCTACTTTAGAATTACGTATATCGCTGACATTCTCCTTAAATGTAGCTCCCATTACAAGGACGCGTGAACCGTTGATAGGATGCCCGGCTGAAATAAGCCGTTTAACAATTTGGTTTGCTATATAAGGCGCCATTCCATCATTAATAACCCGCCCTCCGGTAATTATTTTGGAATGAATCCCCAATTCGTTCGCTTTATAGGTAAGGTAATAAGGGTCAACACCTATACAATGACCTCCAACCAAACCGGGCGAAAACTTCAGGAAGTTCCATTTTGTGCCGGCAGCTTCAAGTACTTCATAAGTGTTAATATTCAACTTGTTAAAAATCAGCGAAAGCTCATTCATCAAGGCTATATTAACATCTCGTTGGGTGTTTTCAATGATTTTCGCGGCTTCGGCAACCTTTATGGAGCTTGCCTTGTATATACCTGCCTTAATTATGGAGCCATATACCTTGGCTATTTCTTCCAGAGACTCATCATCGCTGCCGGCAACAATTTTCAGAATCTTTGTAAGTGTGTGTTCCTTATCTCCCGGGTTAATGCGCTCGGGGGAATAACCAACTTTAAAATCATGATTAAATCTAAGGCCGGATTCCTCCTCCAGAACCGGGACACAATCATCTTCAGTGCATCCGGGATACACCGTAGATTCAAACACAACATAGTCGCCCTTCTTTAATGCCCTTCCAACAGTAGTAGAAGCTCCTTGCAGAGGCCGCAAATCAGGCAGATTATGGTCATTTATAGGGGTTGGAACAGCTACAATATGAAAGTTGGCCCTGCGCAAATCTTCCGGATTACTGGTAAATTCTATATCGCAACCATCAAAAGCTGATGAATCCAGCTCATTGCTTGGATCTATACGATTGCGCATCATTTCCACTCTCTCTTCCTTAATATCAAAGCCTATCACCTTCATTTTGCGCGCAAACTCCAATGCAATGGGCAATCCTACATAGCCTAATCCTGTGACCGACAGTATGGCTTCTTTATCTATTAACTTTTTATACATATTGTATTCTCTCTTAAGTCAAATTAAAGCATTATTATATTTATTAAAATCGCAGCTAGCGGTTTACTGATTCACTTGCTCCCCGCACCCGGTATATCCGCTCGATAATATCAACTACCTTCATTCCTTCAAATGCATTGGTGGCAACCTTAGTGCTACCATTCAATGTTTGCACTACATTATCAATCACATGGCAGTGGTTTGAAGCTGAACCCTTATAGCTGCCATAATCATTCGGAGGATTGATAGCTTCAAGCTCAGGCATATCATATCCTTCGATATGGCAAACAGCAAGCTTATCCATATACTGGCCTGCAATTTTCACGCTTCCTTTCTCGCCGATAATGGTGATAGAGCTTTCCAGATTCTTATCCCATACGGTGGTCGAATAATTTATGCTACCCATACCTCCGTTTACAAAATCAAAGATTATGCTCCCAACATCTTCAAACGAAGTGGAATGTTGATGAGCGAAATTTCCGAAATTCCCTTTTATATTGCAAATATCACCAAACAGCCAGTAGAGAATATCTATAAAATGGGAAAACTGAGTGAAGAGCACTCCGCCGTCCATATCCGGACTGCCGTGCCATCCGCCGGCTTTATAATAACGATCGTCACGGTTCCAAAAACAATTCATTTGAACCATAAAAATTCTCCCAAGGCGCTTTTCGGCAATTATCTGTTTAAGCCACTTCACCGATGGAGAATAACGGTTCTGCATAACGGCGAAAACCTTTCTTGACACCTGTAGAGCCTTAAGGATAACACTCTCGGCATCTTGTTTATTAAGAGCCATAGGCTTCTCAACCACCACATGCTTTTGTGCTTCAAGAGCTTCAAGTGTTTGCGAAGCATGCAAACCGTTGGGGGTGCAAATATTAATCACGTCAATATCAGGATGGGCGGCAAGCAAGTCGGATAAGGAGAGGTAGAAAGGTACTTCATCTGATGTCAACCCCAGTTCCTGAGGGTCAAGGATATCACACAGAGCTACAAGCTTAGCATTGTCATTTTGAGATATTTCATAGGCGTGCCTTTTGCCAATATGTCCTAGGCCTACTACAGCAAATTTTACGCGATTACTCATCTCTGTCAACTATCTTTACAATTCTACCTTCAGAAAAAACATACTCACTGCCGGATTCAGGACAAACAGCTATCCCGTCGGGACGAAAACGCAAACGATGACCGTTTTCGCTTATCCACCCCTCATGCCTTGCCGGATTTCCTATTACCAGCGAATATGGCTTCACGCTGGAAGTTACCACGGCTCCCGCCCCCACGAAAGCGTAAGCTCCAATTTCAATCCCACACAATATCGTGGCGTTAGCCCCGATTGTAGATCCTTTGCGCAGAATCGTTGGCCTGTATTCATGTTTGCGGCTCACTGCTGCACGCGGATTAATAACATTGGTGAATACTGCTGAGGGGCCGATAAATACATCATCTTCAACCACAACAGCTTCGTAAATCGATACATTGTTTTGAACCTTGACATTATTGCCCACAATAACATCTTTGCCAACCATCACGTTTTGTCCCAAACTACAATTTTCACCTATCCTGCAACCTGTTATCAGGTGCGAAAAATGCCATATTCTGGTACCGGAACCCACTTCGCAGCCCTCATCTACAATAGCCGTTTCGTCAATAAAAGCCTTTTTGTGTATCATAACTCCAATATCCTTAAAATATTCTAAGCCCTCTTTATCATTTGAAAAAATCCCTGACTCTTGCAGCTACAAATTCAACATCTTTAGCATCCAAACTCTCATGCATGGGCAAAGACAAAACCTCCTCACATGCTTTGTCTGAGTGGTTTAGTGAATCACCTGCTTTCACATAGTCTTTAAATGCTTTTTGCCTGTGCAGGGGCAAAGGGTAATAAACTCTTGAAGTAATACCTGTCCTTTTCAGCTCGTCCATCAGCTTTTCTCTCTTTGCATCCTTAACCCTGATAGTGTACTGGTTATAGCTGTGTATCGCTCCTTTCTGAAGACCCGGAATTTCCATTTCCGGTATATCAGCCAAAAGCTCGTCGTATTGCTTTGCTACAGCCCTGCGGTTCTCAATAAAGCTATTTAAATGAGGTAATTTACAGAGCAGCACTGCAGCCTGAAGGCTATCCAAGCGAGAGTTCAGCCCTATCATATCATAATAATACCTGTTACGTGAACCGTGAGCAGCGAGTGTTCTTATTCGCTCTGCTAATGAAGGGTCGTCGGTATAGCAGGCTCCCCCGTCGCCAAAACAAGCAAGATTCTTTGTCGGGAAAAAGGAAGTGCAGCCTATATGACCAATAGTACCCAGATGCTTTGTTTCTCCTTTATAGTTATAACAAGCACCAAGAGCCTGAGCCACGTCTTCAATCACATATAGCTGGTACTTATGAGCCAACTGCATAATCGCTGACATATCAGCTGCTTGCCCAAAAAGATGTACCGGAAGGATTACCCTGGTCCTTTTAGTAAGCCTCCTCTCTATATCAAGGGGATCAATATTAAAAGTAAGGGGATCAATATCCGCAAATACGGGCTTAAGACCCATCAAGGATATAACTTCTGCCGAAGCAACAAAAGAAAAAGCGGTAGTAAACCCCTCATCGCCGGGCTTAAGATCAAGTGCCATCAGGGCCAGCTGCAAAGCATCCGTCCCGTTGCCGCAAGGGATTAGTTCTTTAACAGATAGAAAATCTGCTAGAGCCCTCTCAAAAAGCTTTACCTGCTCGCCGTTGATAAAGTCGGACGATGCGATAACCTGCGCCATCGCGCTGTCTATCTCTTCTTTCAGCAGCATATACTGAGAATGAAGGTTAACCATATCTATACGGGACTCACTTATACTCATATTGAAACGACAACATAAAAATGCGGCAATTTACGAATTTGTTGCAACTATCGAAGAATAGCCCGGACTATGTTTATCCAAATTATAAATCTTTATAAACATGAAGCTCTTGAATTCGCTTTAGCAGAGAACAAAAGGCAAGCTCCCCTTTTTCCAGTGAATCGTAAAGAACCTGGACCGTAAAAGGACTCATATTCTTTGAGTGGAGCACCACCTGCGAAAATTCGCGACTGTTCTTATGCAGATAGCGCCATCTGACAGGATCCATTCCTTCGGCGGTCAATCTGTAATAACGATTGCGTACTGAGTGCCACCAGTGGCCTGACTGCTCTTTCTTAGTAAACCGAAGCCTTTTGCCATCGCCATACGAACCCTTATTTGCATATACAAAATTCTGCAAAATATAAAACAAGAGCCTTATATAGAATGGAACCTTAATAGTTTCTTTGGGAAACTCCCAAAACTGGCCTTCGTCAGAATCTATCAAAACGCTGCTATCAAACCTGTAGTGGATATAACGAGGCAGTCGCCGAAAGTCAAATTTGAATTCCGAGCCCCTGCTTCTCATTCCATGGGCGGCGGATGAATCAACTATAATACCGTTATGCTCAAGGGCACCGGCAAGCTTTTCAAAGGGTTCTACCCGATAGCCTCCGGCTCTAAAAACTCTAACCTTATAATCGGGATCCGTTTTGCGGCATACCTCTTCCATCAACAACCTGCTCTGAGTGATACAGCCCCAAATAGTCTCCGGGTCAGTTTCATCCTTCTCATCCCAAAGTCGGTGAATGGCAAACCTGTTGTAGGAAAAGCGCCACTTATTATTCTCCCAACGGGCATCCAGCCAATGGGGATGAATGTGCATCTGCACATCATGCCCCTTATTTAACAGGTCAGCAATCTGCTTTTCAATCAACTCCCTGTCAAAGCGTAAATCAGGGATTTCTGCTTCCAACTGTTTAAGCCGGTAAAAATGGAGGATATCCCAAAAAACAGTCATTTTGGAGCCAAAAGGCTCCAAAATATCCATCAGCCGATTTACCGGTCGTATCATACAATTCTCTACAGTACCGGAATCATCTCCGAAAAAGAGCTCGTAATCGACCGATAGTAAAAGATGCTTCATACAATTCTGCTTTGGGTTCCCCAAACCCGACTACCCTAAATGTATGGAAAAATCATTAAAGTCCAAATTCCTTTTTAACGGCATCAACATAGTCAAGTTTCTCCCATGTAAAAAACTCAACCTCCCGCTTTACCTCTTTACCGTCCTCAATAAAAGTAAGAACTTCCTTATAGGGAGTGCGACCCATGTGTCCATAAGCAGCAGTTGGCTCAAATATAGGATTCTTCAAGCCCAGACGGCGAATAATCATACCGGGACGAAGGTCAAACAATTTCCCTACCCGCCGTGCTATTTCGCCATCACTGAATTTTACCCGGGAAGTACCGTTGGTATTGACATAGATACTTACAGGCTCGGCTACTCCGATAGCATAAGACAGCTGTATAAGCATCTCATCGGCCACTCCGGCAGCCACCATATTTTTTGCTATATGGCGGGCAGCATAGGCCGCTGAACGATCGACCTTTGAGGAGTCCTTACCCGAGAAAGCACCTCCACCATGAGCTCCCTTGCCACCGTAAGTGTCAACAATAATTTTGCGCCCGGTTAATCCTGTGTCACCGTGAGGGCCGCCAATCACAAACTTTCCTGTAGGATTAACCAGCAATTTATAATTTT
>LSQX01249512.1_pt1 | contig 10553 bp, 10 predicted proteins | sample 654561 | NCBI WGS metagenome assembly LSQX01 (sample SAMN04489861, study PRJNA283612) | anaerobic digester metagenome | isolation source: 4 biogas reactors fed with cattle manure at either 37C or 55C with and... | place: Denmark: Kongens Lyngby | collected 2014
TACCATCTGGGTGATCCTTTCCGGCCTGAAGGTATTTTCAGTGTCGATAATAATGACGGAACCGCCGAGACCTCCGTGTTCCCTGTCCATCTGGACATTTACTGCAAGCTGGTGAGCCACCTGCGTCTTTCCGGAACCGAATTCTCCGTAGAGTTCGGTAATAGCCTGAGTTTCGACACCTCCACCCATCATTTCATCAAATTCGGTACAACCGGTGGTAAGTTTGCCTACAAGCTTCCTTCTTTCAAGGACAAGATCTCCGGTCTCAAACCCCCCTATATCAGCAGCCTGTCTTGCGGCATTAATGATTTTTGCGGCAGTCGATTCCCCGATTTCGGCTGTGGTTGCAAGTTCAGAAGGAGACGCTACAGCGACTGCTTCAATTGTGTTAAATCCGGCTTCCTTGAGTTTTTCTGCAGTAGCAGGGCCAACTCCTGGCAGTTCTTCGAGTGCTATTTCGCTCATTACAAATTCTCCTAGATGCACATGTTTGTATAAGGTGCATGACAGTGGCTCAACTATGGTTTTGCACGTATATATAACTAGAGTAGGCGGGGTGAAAGTATTCTTAACCGCTAAAAATTGCGCCAATTTACTCGAAAGAACCTGGCAAAAAAGTGGATAAAAAGAGCTCTTTTCAGCCACTTAAACTTGTAAAAGAAAAGAGGAAAAGAGAGAAAAAAATATAGAAAGCCTTCAAAAAACCGAGAAAAACCAAAACTTCTTTTTACTTAGCAGATTATCACCAATCATGCCAAAGGTCGCCGTAGGCGGTACGTTTCAGTATCTTCATGACGGACACGCCAGATTAATTGAAAAAGCGTTTGAGATAGCAGGCAGTGGAAAAGTCTACATAGGGCTTACTTCGGACGAGATGCTGCAAAAAAACCACAGCGTCGAGAGCTATAAAATCCGAAGGTCACGCCTGCTTGAGTATATAAAAAAAATGGGGGTTCCGGAAGAGAAATACGAAGTTACAAGGCTGAACGATCCCTGCGGCCCAACTATTGAAGAGGACTTCGACCACATAATTGTCTCCCCTGAGACCTATCCGGTTGCCCTGAAAATTAACACTATAAGGGAGAAAAAAGGAAAGAAACCTCTGGAAATTGTATATGTTGAGTACGTGATGGCTGAAGACGGGATACCGATTTCTTCTACCAGGATTTCAAAAGGAGAAATAGACAGGCACGGCAGGTTAAAAAAAGAAGCTTGAAAAAAAGGTTTGAAATCCTGAACTCCTTTTTTTGTAAATTCTCCCTGCAACAGATATAATCGGGCATCAGATATAATCGGACAACAGATATAACCGGCCTACAACAGGTATAAATCAGGATAGAATAATAAAGTGATAACATGCCCAGAGAATTTACACAAAAAGACATCGAGATCTTTAATAAGCTCGTCCCGGAAGCGGGAGGAAACACAATTTCAAGAGAAGCAGGGCACCACTTTCCCTTTATACTTCGCCCGGTTTCTCATAAATTTGCCGAATCCCCCGAAGACTTCAGGGAAAGGCTCGAAAGGCTGGACGCTGATGAGATTGATTACCTTGTAGGGCTTGCCCTTGAAGGAAAAGAAGATGTCCAGTCACTTGACGAAGATCTTGAAGAACTGGTCGCGGTGGTCGAGAAAAAAGTATCTCCTGAAAGGGCAAAACAGCTGAAGGACTTTGTAGGAATCTTCTAAAAAAGTTGCTGGTAGATAAAATAGCTGAAAAGCTAGTAGATAAAATAGCTGAAGATAGAAAAATAGTGTAAACAAAAACAGCTGAAAGACAGATTTTCAAAAAGCCCAACTAAAAGCACCCTGAAAAAATGCATTAACATGTTACCTGAAAAACTTATTTTTGGGACTGCAGGAATTCCCAGAAGCACGAAAGCCAGCAACAGCGTTGCAGGAATAGCTAGGGTCAGAGAACTGGAGCTTGACTGCATGGAACTTGAGTTCGTGCAGGGAGTACGTATGAGTGAAAAAGGGGCAGTAAACGTCCTGGAAGCAGCCAGAAGAGAAAATATAGCCCTGAGCGTACATGCACCTTACTATATCAACCTGAACTCTTCTGAAGAGGAAAAATTAAAAGCCAGCATGGAAAGGATATATCAGGCTGCAAGGATAGGCAGCCTCTGTGGAGCAGAGTCGATAGTTATGCACGCAGCCTTTTACCAGAAGAGCAGCAGGGAAGCCGCTTATCAGAACGTCTCAAAAGCCCTCAGTGAGCTTGCAGGACGGCTCCGGGATGAAAGCATAGATGCAGTCCTTCGCCCTGAGACCATGGGCAAACGTGCTCAGTTCGGAACCCTTGATGAGGTGCTTTCTTTAAGCGAAGAAATCGAAGGGGTCATGCCCTGCCTTGACTTTTCCCATCTGCACGCAAGGGAAGGAAAGGAAAACTCCTATCCCGAATTTACGTCAATCCTCTCGAAAGTGGAGGAAGCCCTTGGAAAAGAAGGGCTTGAAAACATGCATATGCACGTATCAGGAATAGAATACGACAGAAACGGGGAAAAAAAGCACCTGACCCTTAAAGAATCCGATTTTAACTATCCCGAACTTCTGAAAGCCCTTAAAGAATTTGAAGTTAAAGGGCTTGTTATCTGCGAAAGCCCAATAATGGAAGAAGATGCACTTCTTCTGAAAAGGACTTACGCGGAATTATAATCCAGAAGTTCTTACTAAAAACAGGCTGAGAATGTCGTTTTAAGGATTAATCTCAAATTCCTTTCTGAAGATTAATCTTACAATTTTTTAAGGCGTACACGGGGTACTCACAGCCGAATAAAAAGAAAGGTCTCAACCCAATTTATTTGTTATTTATTCTTTCTACATTAAATTCGTTAACAGCTTTTGCCGTATTCTCAAGGAGCCTGAAAGCAAGTTTCTGGTCCGGCCAGAATGCAAGCCCGCAGTCCGGGTTCGCATACTTTATGCGGTCCCCGAGAACCGAATAAGCTGTTTCAAGCCTCTTTTTTATAATATCCGAAGTCTCGAGTTCGGTTACTATTTTTTGCATGTATTCCTTATCCTTCCAGGCATTAATTCCATACTTTTCATTGACAATACTTATAAGGCTAAAAATATCGGTCCTTGATATCCCGACCCCCGCATATGTATTAGAATCTTCCAGCACTTTTCTGTCCAGAAGGTCAATATAGGAAGGGTTTCCAGCATACTCAAATCCTATGACATTGATAGGGGTCTCGCATATAAGCTCATACTTCAATGGAGAATATAAATGAATTTCAACATCTGTTCCCTGCTGCCTGGCAAAGGTAGAGGCAACGGTAAGAGCCGATATAATTTCATCGTCGGAAAACTGAATTTTATTATTTAATCCAAGGCCGATTTCATCCAGAGCTATAACTTTAATTTTGAAATTTTTTGCTGTCTTAAATGCCTGTTTGATGAATTTCTCGATATCCTCAGCAAGGATATTATATGCGTCTACAAAAGCCGTTGCTCCAAAAGCCTGAAAATACATATCCGTAGGGCCTGCGATACAGACCCTGACTTCGAGAGTTTTTCCGGTCTCTATTTTATACTGCTTTGCAACTTCATCAATTGCTTCCAGCTCAAGGATAGTCGCACGTTCCTCTTTCAACACATAAGGCTCATGACAGTTTTTTTCGTCTTTTATGATATCAAAAAACTGCCCTATCATATCTCTGAACTGGGGATATGTGGGAACTTGCACTCCCGCATCAATTTTTATCTGAAAAGCCTCTCTTATTATTGAAAAGAGTTTTTCATCTTCATCCCGGTTTTCCGCCGCACCCTGCACCCACTCCCTTGTGACACCTTCAGGTGTGGGGAAGCTGCCTTCATCGATAAAAATAATCTCCTGCATGTTGTATATTAAGGAAGATAGAATCTTAAAGATATTGAAATTGTTCTGGTGTCACAATGAGAATTTCCTAATTTTCACACTGCTAGACGCTAAAGAAAAAAACGCTCATGATATCTTGGAATAACATGCCCAAAAAATGAAAGTATCTGGAAGTACTTTCATGCCAAATCGTAAAAAGAAAAAAATTGTGGAAAATTATGTCTTAAGCTTTTCAGGGCTTCCCTCGGTTTCTTCGAGCCACTTACATCCTCCGTCCCTGTTAACCACGCCAACTGTAAATTCTATCCCGCTTTTATCCACGTACTCCCTGGTTCTTTTCAGGGCATGGTCCACCATTCCGCCTGCTGTAAGGATAAGACAGCGTTTTCCACAGAGAGCCATAAGGATTGATTTGTCTATGACGCCTGAAGTGACGTCCAGGCGAATTCCGTCCTGTTCGGCAAGGGTTTTGCTCTTCTTTCCCATTGCCCCCACGAAAGCGATTTCTCCTTCTTTGATAATCTGCCTGACCTCATCCGGGGAATATTTATCAGTATCGTAAAGCAGCACTCCGCCGGCTTTGATGCCCTTGCGCTTGAGCTCAACAATAGCCCTGCCGTTGGGGTGAATGTGCAGGACAGTGGCATTAATCGCCTCGTAAGGGGACTGGGTGGCATACTCTCCGTACATGACTCCAATATTCAGGTTATCTCCCTCCCTGACTCCGGGAGCGACGTCAACCCACATAAGGTCAAGTGGCTTCAGGGTATTGACAAGGTCAGGGATGGTTTTGGGGGAGTTTCTGCCATATGCAAGGCCTCTTCTCTCAATTTCATGATAAATCTCAAGCGTAGTGGGCTGGCGCAGGCCCGCTTTTTTAAGGAGTTCCTGCTCTTTGAACACCTCTGCGGGTGTACCCTGCCCTATAAGTTTGCTGTTTGACATAAGGAAAACATAGTCAGACCAGCGGTATGCAAGGTCCACATCATGAGTTGATATGATAATGGTGCTCCCGAAATGGTTGAATTCGTTGAGAAGATCCATAATCTCGTCTGCCCCTACGGGGTCGAGGTTTGAGAGGGGCTCATCAAGGATGATCACTTCAGGCTCCATTGCCATAACACCGGCAATTGCAACCCTTTTTTTCTGCCCACCGCTGAGGTGGTGAGGAGGCCTGTCCTTCAGGCGGATGAGCCCGACATACTCAAGGGCACTCTGCACACAGGCATCGACTCTTTCTTTTGAATAACCGAGGTTTGCAGGCCCGAAAGCTACGTCCTGGTATACTGTGGGAGCAAAGATCTGGTCATCGGAATTCTGAAAAACGATTCCTACGGATTTCCGGATTTCCCGGAGGGATTTTGAATCGTACTTAAAAGGAACCCCATGGAAGAGAATTTCACCTTCCTGTGGCTTTAAAGTCCCGTTAAGGAGCAGGAAAAGGGTGGACTTACCGGAGCCGTTCTGCCCTACAAAGGCAATTTTCTTTCCTTTCATTATTTCAATATTCAGATCCTGAACAGCCACAGTTCCGTCAGGATAAGTATACTTAAGGCTCCTGGTCTCAAGAATAATCATAATCTTTTACCTCAGACAATAGATGCGTTTTTTGTAAGATAAAGAAGTGCAAGAGTAAGGAGAAAATAGGCTGAAGTAAGAAGCAGTTCAGGTACTCTTACAGGCCTGTGCACTTCGAAAAGCGTCATTTTTCCATCATAACATCTTGAATTCATGGCAAGGAAGAGTTTGTCTCCCTGTTCCCAGGAACGGACGAAAAGGGTACTTCCAAGCATGCCCAGGGAACGGAGTGATCGGCTGAAACTTGAATATCCCAACCTTACAGTTTGAGCGTACCTGATGGATATGGCCATCCCAAGGAAGACAAAAATATAGCGGTAAATCAACATGGAAAGTTCTATGAATGATTCGGGAAGCCTGGTAGCTTTAAGCACTGCAAAAAGCTCGATCATGGGAGTTGTCAGTACCAGGAAGTAAAGACAGCACATCCCGCTTAAGGACCTTGAAAGTACAAGGAGAGCAAGTTCAAGCCCATCTTTCCTTAATGATACAGGATATCCCATAAGTTTGAAAGATAGTAGTTCTTGCCCTGAACCTGAGAAGAAGGCAATTATAAGGACACCTGTAACTGCAAAACCTACTGGCGCAAGCAAAAGTTTCAGGTACAGTTTTAAGGGAGCTCTGCCGAGTGCAACTGTTGTAAAACCCATACAGAAGGCTATGAAAAGAGGAGTTACGGGAGAAGTGGAAGAGATCCCTGCAAGCAAACCAAATAGTACTATTGCCAGTTTCAACCAGTTATTTCGGTGCCTGAGAGGGCTCATAAGGGCATAATCATCAAGAATATTTGTCATATGGAAGACCCGCAGAAAGGTAGATGAAGCCTAAAAATCAAGTGTTAAAAATAAAAGGCAAATGATAAAAGCTTTCCTCCCTTCAAGAGAGGAAAACTAACATGGTAGAAGAAAAAATTATAAAGAGCGCCTGTCCCCCTCTGGAGAGGGCATATCACTTTCAGATTTACTTTTCCCTTTATATCCAAGCTCGTTTTCATAGGTTTTTTTAGCCCTGTAATAGCCAAAGAAGTATCCTAGGATTCCTGCACCAATGGCTGCCTGAAGACCGAAGAGGAGGCTTTCAATTTCTCCACTAGGAGGTTCCCAGAAAGGTTCTGCAATTGGTTTGTAGGTTCCGCCAGTAATGTCGTTTATCACGCCTTCAGCTTCTCCGTCAGCTCCTGCGTACTCAGCGTCAGTGGTTGAAGACATGTAAATAAACTGAGCTGCAAAGATAAGGATTATTGCAAGTACGATAAGTTCCAATTTTCGGCTCATGCAGGAGTTCCCCTAAGTTTTCGTGCGACTGAAGCTTCAATGACTTTCATTTCCACAAGAATATCGCTCTTGACGTTTACGACGTATTTGAAGAGCAGGGCACTGACAGCTCCTTCCATGATCGCAAGGGGAGCCTGGGTTACTGCAAAGATGAGTGCAAATTTCTTGAATGAGCTGAGGAAACCTCCAAGGGTAAGCACATCACCGGCAGGATATGCAAGAGCAAGTTCCGCAGTGGTAATCAGGTAAGTTGTCCAGTCTCCAAAGGCTGTGGCAAGGAAGACTACGGCATAAAAGTTAAGATTCGCTCTCATTCCAGTTTTGTATATTAGATATGCAACCAGGGGCCCAACTATTCCCATAGAAAATACATTGGCTCCTAAGGTTGTCAGCCCGCCGTGTGCAAGGAAAAGAGCTTGATAGAGGAGTACGATTGTTCCCAGTACTGCCGAGATTGCCGGTCCAAATATGATTGCAGCAATGCCGGTTCCAGTTGGGTGAGAGCAACTTCCATTGACAGAAGGCAATTTTAGGGCAGAGAGCACGAAAATAAACGCACCTGCAACAGCAAGAAGGGGTAAGATCTCACGTTTTTCTTTTACCAGTCTATTCATTTTGTAAATTCCGTACAGTATCGCTGGGGTAGACACTGCAAACCATAACTGCCACCAGGGAGTGGCTAAAAAACCTTCCATTATATGCATAGGATCACCAAGGGATATCAAGTAAATATTAGTGAACTCAAAGCAAGTTAAATTGAGTTAGTTTATAGATAAAGATTACGGTGAGTAAGAAACGAGTGCGTAAGCGTGTATCAAATTGGTTCAAAGGTAATGGTATTCTCAAAGTTGAGAATGTATAGAGCAGAACAAGCAAACTTGAATCATGTCATGCATAAATCTATAGAATTATTATGTTTTATATTGAATATTTTTATATAAAAAAGCTATCAAACGGATTTGACAGAGATAAAATAATGAAAATCACAGTCTCTCCTTTAAAAGGCCAAATATCCTATGATATGAAAAGCTAGGTTGTGCAGAAAATAATAAAATGTTAGATTAAGGAAATATGAAAAAAAATAAAAAATGGAGGTTATAATCAAATGCAAATCCCGTTTTGAAGGCCTGGAAGACAGGCGAGAAAAAACAAATTAAAGCAACGGAGATCAACTAAATTTGTTTTAGCAACCTAATATCATAGGTCTTATTATATAAACATTTCTGTTCTTCTTGTATAAATAATATTTTTTGGAAGATAATGTCAGAAAATTAATGTTGTAAAGAAAGAGTGAAATCTATGAAAAGCTTGCTTAAACAGGCAAATCCTAAGGGGAGAGTATTTCAACAAATGAGATTTCAAAAAACTTAGCAAATGAGACTTAAAATAGAAACTTTAAAAAAATGAAGTTTTTAATTTAGCTGGATAACAAAAAATCAACTGCTAAATATGCTGTCAGATATCCAATTGCAAAGTAACGCCCAAATTTCCCAATAAATACCACCACAGAAAAATATCGGAAAGGAAGCTTCATAAGGCCAGCAACCATGGTAAATACGTCTCCTATGCCTGGTAGCCAGGTGAAAAGAAGGGTGTAAACCCCATATTTTTTAAAAAGCCTTTCACTTTTCTCAAGTTTTTCACGAGAAGGAGATAGGTATTTTTCAAGCACAGGACGTCCTTTTAGTCCGAGATAATACGTTGTGCATGCTCCTAGATAGTTGCCTGACGTCGCTACCAGAATGACAGCAAAAGGATTAAATCCCTGATAAATAAGGGCTACTAATAGTGGTTCTGACCCCATTGGCAAAACCGTGGCAGCCAGGAAGCTCAGAATAAAAAGATTAAGGTAACCGTAATCGGCAATGAAGGAGCTCAAAGCTTCAAGCATCGTATTCAACAATTGTAGTTCAGTATTTTAAGCTGTCGTTCGGGCATTATTCTGGCAAAGTAAAAGGAGGAAACAAAATCAGGACGAAAAAATAAGGAAAGCCGGAAATCCAGTTTCGGTTTCCGGTTCCTGCCTGAACAGGTATCTTAAAGCTATGTTGTGTTTTAATAAGTTCGAATGCCTGACGCTTTAGCATCAGTCAGTCCTTCTTTTTCTGAGAAGAACAAATGCTGTGGCGAGTATTCCAAGCGTGGCTATCCCGCTGAAGAAAGGAGCTTTTTCTGTCACTTCATAGCTTTTGTTCAGGCCTCCCACTTCAACTGTATATGTCCCTGCCTTATCCTCAGTATGTGAGAATTCGACTGCTGTACTCTCACTCGGGCTAAGAGTTACATTCTTGGAATCAACAGATTTGTTATTAACCAGCAGTTCCACTTTGGATTCTCCTGCAACATTTCCGCTATTTACAACATTAACTCTTATCTTTACCGGAGTGCCTGCCTCAACTGAAGCCGGCTCTACTGTGAGGTCTGAAAAGGTAAACTGTGCTACGCTTTCAAGTACCTCAATCACGGTTTCTCCTTCTTCATAACCTGTTTTTGTAGCATTTATGGTATACGTACCCGGAGTGGTAACCCAGTGAGATATTGTACCGTTTGCGTCCGTCTGTTTGTCGATTTTCTTTCCACCGAAATAGACATCAGCTCCGGCAACAGGCTGTTTATCTACAGAATCCGTGACCTTTATGCTGATCTGGTCTCCTTCCCTGACAGTTGCAGGTGATACTGAGAGCAGAAGTTTCTGAGCTCCTTCTGCGACAACGTCAACTTCCTTGCTTCCGGAAACATAACCTGTCCGGCTTGCAGTTACAGTGAAGCTGCCTTCCCTGTGGGGTGTGAAGGTGAGTTTTCCATTATATTCTGTAGTGCCGATGCTGGTGGTACCGACGAAGACTTCAACGCCGCCGACTGAAACGTTTCTTGCCGTTACCAGGATCTCAGCCTGTCTTCCGGCTATAAGCGCATCGGGCATTTCAATGTTCAGTTGATCTCCTGTCTCGGTTTTGATTTCAACAAAAGGATAAAAACGAAGAACTGAAGCATCGGCAACTCTGAATTTAACATTGCCCATCAGATCAATAACGTCACCTTTTGAAAGGGAGATCGAGTCCTCATTTTTCATTGTAATGCCTGAGCTAGAAATCGAGCTGACCTCCATTTTACCAAAGGAGTCACCTTGAGAAACTCTCAGATAATCCTCCGAGATCTGGAAAATTCCTTCTACAAATACGGCATCTGTTTCACTGGAGCGGAAGACTGTACTGACATGGACTGCAATGACAGGAACATTTTCAGCTCCTCCGATATCGGCTTTATAAATATAATCTCCATTCTTGGAAACTACTCCAGAATCGACCAGCTTTCCATCTTTATAAAGTTCGAAGAGTACCTTTTCTCCATTAACATCGACTTCTGCTGCCTTAAGAGAGTATCCGTTCTCCAGAGCTAACAAAGAACCTGTGAACAGGGATTTTTTGTTGTCGTCATCGATAAGAACTTTTGAAAGAATACGGTCTGAAAGCACGCTTACGCCTTTTGAGTTTCCAAAAGTATTCTCAGGATATCCTGCAAAATACTTCTCTGCCATGAAGCCGACAACCTCATAATTCCCCCAGCCTTTGTGTTCAAATTCAACACGTGCGGGTTTTGTGGAATAAACGAGCATTTTGTCATCAATAGTCCTGTCATTTAGCTTTTCAATAACAAGGCTTTCAGTGGAAACATTATCGTCAATGTTATAATAGAAACCTTCGAAGTTAAAAGGGGTCCAGACAAAAGTATCAAACTTCTCATCATGCACAGTTCCCCTTAATTCATATATCCCGGGCTCTGTGGTTTTAACTATGGGAGCAAAACGAAGCTTGTTGGCATCAGCCACAACAAAACTCAGTTTACCCATTATATCCTGTCTCTTATACACATCT
>LSQX01141496.1_pt1 | contig 10552 bp, 10 predicted proteins | sample 654561 | NCBI WGS metagenome assembly LSQX01 (sample SAMN04489861, study PRJNA283612) | anaerobic digester metagenome | isolation source: 4 biogas reactors fed with cattle manure at either 37C or 55C with and... | place: Denmark: Kongens Lyngby | collected 2014
CATCCTGCGAATTCGTTTATCGGCAACATGTTGCGCTTCGAACTGCTGTCACGGTATGGACTGGGCTCGCAGATCACCGGCGAATCCGTGGGTTACCTGATGTATATGGCCGAACGCACGGGCACGCTCTGGGAAAACGTGCATGAATTGGCCAGATGCAACCACGGGTTTGCCTCGCACATCTGCTTTACCCTGTACCGGGATGTACTGGGTGTTTACCGCTTCAACCCCATTGCCAAAACCATCACACTGCGCTTTAACGATATCGCGCTGGATTGGTGTGAAGGAGCCTTCCCGGTGCTCGACGGGATGCTCCGCCTGCGCTGGGACAAGTCAGGAGATACATTCCGCTACCGGCTCGATACCCCGGCGGGCTACACCGTCACCGTCGAGAATCCTGCCGGCCTGGTTTTGGAGCCGCTGGGCGAGTAAATCGTGAGATTGTAGAGGGCGCTCAACACAAAGGGCGCCCTTTCTCTATCTACCGTCGCGATGCTGCGCATATGCCCCCCGTGGACTCTCCTCTTTCAGGACAACTGAGATCTCAGGCAGAGACCTGTGTCGCAAGCGCTTGATCTCACTGCTTTTAGCGATTCCCGCCCGGGCTGGACCATTTCTTGCCACGCTTTCCAATGAACAGGCCGGTATCGAGGAAGTCGTCGGAGCCATATAGGGAATTCCCCTATGCTGCCAGCTCCCAACTCACCTATTGCGCGATCCGGCGATGTATGGGATAGTGATGATCACGCTGCGGGAAATTTCGCGTCGAAGCACATAGCAAAAGGGTCGTATTGCCAGAAGCAAGGGCGCCACAGACAGGGTGGCGGCGCGGGCCAAGGGAGGTCTGCCCATGAGCTTACTGGTTGTTACAGACACGCGGCGCGGACGGAGAGACTGGCCGGTACGATTTCGAGGCAAAGGGTATCAGGTAGAAAGCCAGGAAATCGGAAACGGCGGACTAGTGCTTAATCCCCATGCCGAATATGCCGTAATCGTGCTCCATTTCACCCACTTGCCTGCGGAGCAGGCGCTGGCTGCGGTTCGACTGTTCCATACCTGTTACGCGAGTGCGCGCATCGTCGTGATCGCCGAGCCGGCCGGACAATGCCACGCTTTTCAGGAGGCGGGCGCTACCGTCCATCTGGCGGAACCTGTAGAGCCTTCCCTGGTATTCACGGCAGTGGAGATGCTCGCGCTGTGGGTTCAGACAAAACGGGCCGCCAGAAAACCCGCGCGGCGCCTCATGGCGGAAGCGACGGTCGTCTGAACGCCGAAATGGGTGAATTTTGGGCAATGTTCTTGGGGGATTGAAGCGGATTCCCCCGTTCCACTCAGGTTGCGCAGCGCGTAGGGGCAGACCCCTGTGTCAGCCCTTTTTTAACGCAACCGCAGGGACTATCCGGATAGGCGGCCGCAGGGACTGCTTTCCGCAGCGCGTAGGGGCAGACCCCTGTGTCTGCCCTTCTTCAACGCCGCCACGCGGGACGAGCGACCACGGGGAGACTGATTTCCGAAGCGCGGGGCCGCCCCGGTCCATCCAGGTTACGGCAGCGCGGGTCCATCCCTGTTCGACAAAAAAATCGATCTTCGTGCGTTTCATTAAGCTCCGATGTGCTCTTCCTTTCCACCACCTCGCTCCCGGCTCACCCACAGAAAAAGGGCCAAATCCAAAAACTGTGCACTTAGTATCAGAATGCGCGTACGCGCTCCGTCGATTGACTTCCCCGCGGCCGCTGTGGCAGATTGGCGCCGCTGGCCCCAGTGCGGTGCCGGCGCTCTTGCGGCGCGAAGCGCTGGGGAGAAGAAATGAACAGGTGCGGCCGTAACTGGCGACTGGGCGTGGAAATGACCACGGGGAAGCGGCGCGCACGGTAGACTTGCCGTTCGCCTGGGCACTGAAAACAGTTGCCCGGGCGTTGCTGTTTTTGGAGGCGTCCCAATCCCAATCAGGAGAGTGACCCATGGCGGAAAAAGATCTCAGGCAAATGTATCGTACGCGCACGGAAGGGAATTTCCCGGAGACGCTCGAGCTGCTGGGGCGGGCCTACACCAAGGTGGAAGATCTCCGCTACGGCACCAATCCCCACCAGCCCGCCGCGTTTTACCGGCCCGCCGGCGGTGAAGGCCTCGTACTGGGCGCGTATGAGATCCTCAAGAGTGGAAAAAGCGGCCTGTCTCAAACCAACATCGAGGACATGCACCACGCGGTCGGCATCCTCAAGTACATGAAACGCCCCGCCTGCGCCGTCATGAAACACTGTAATCCTTCCGGCGTCGCCATGCAGCACGGCTCCATGCCTTTGACGCAGGTCTATGAGCGTGCCCGTGACGCGGATGCACAAGCCGCCTTTGGCGGTGTCGTCGCATTTAATACGACTGTCGACGAAAATACAGCGGAAGAAATCATGCAAACGATTATCGAAGCCGTAGTCGCCCCGGACTTCTCAGAAGGCGCTTTGGAGCTCTTCAACGACTACGCGCGTTTTAAACGGAACAAAGATATTCGTATTGTTTTGACACCCCCTATTGCCGGACTGCCGAAATATCTGGGGGATACCCAAAATGCATGGGAAATGAAAGTCTTTGATGATGGCTCCATCGTCTTGGCGCAACCCTATCTCTCACGGATGCGGTCGGTGGAGGATTTTGTACCTGCCTATAATGACCATGCTAAAAAAGGACGCATCGATATTGCCCGCCCTGCAACAGAACAGGAATTGGAAGATCTGCTCTTTGCATGGAGAGTCAATTTACACGTGCGCTCCAACGGCGTGGTGATTGCTCGAAACGGACAGACCCTCGCTGTGGGCACCGGCGAACAAGACCGCGTGGGCGCCGTACAGCAGGCTGTTCATAAGGCAGCAACAAAATATAAAGGCGACGAGTCGCTCAGCGGCGCCGTTATGGCATCAGATGGTTTTTTCCCCTTTCGTGATGCAGTGGATGCAGCAACGGGTTCAGGGATTAGTGCCATCGCGCAGCCGGGCGGCAGCGTGAATGACTATGATGCTATCGTCGCAGCCAATGAATCGAATACCGCCATGGTCTTCACATTGGAGCGCTGCTTCTCACATCACTGATAAGCCCCCTTAACGTGCCATTAACGCCTTCTGCAGCTCTTTTACAGAGTAATAGACCAAGTCAGGCTTCCGGGTCGCTTTTTCAACGTCTTCCTTGGTACTCTCTCCGGAGAGTACCAAGATCCCCGGCATGTCCGCTTCATGGGCCATGGCAATATCTGTATATAAACGATCCCCTACCATAGCGGTTTCCCCCGCTTCCCTTCCCAATACTTGCAACGCCAATTGTGCAAAGGCAGGTTCCGGTTTACCAATAAATTTGGGCAGGCGTCCTGTAGCGGATTCAATTAAAGCGGCGATGGCGCCGCAGTCCGGGATATACCCGTATTCTGTCGGACAGACGCGATCCGGGTTGGTGGCAATATAGGGGAGTCCGGCACTAACCAACAAACAGGCCCGTTCCAGTTTTTCATAGGTAAGGGTCTTATCAAAAGCGATCACGACTGCTTCGGGATCTTCATGCTCAAGATCCATTCCGACGCGCAGCAATTCTTGCTCAAAGCTTGGAGTGCCCAAAACACACAATCGACGGTAAAGCGTTTCTTTTTGTAAATATCGCGCCGTAGCGGCGCCAGCCGTAAGTATGGAGGAGACCTCCACGTTGATTCCCATACGCTTTAGTTTGTTTTGGTAATAGTCGCTATCCGCCGATGGATTATTGGTCAAAAATAAAAAAGGGATTTCGGATTGTTGGAGATAACTTATAAATTCAACAGCGCCGTCAATAAGGTTTGGACCAAGATATACCGTACCGTCCATGTCCAGTAAAAACGCGTTAATTCTATTTATAGTCATCCCTTCTCTCCTTCTTTATAGTTGCTGTTACATTAAAAATTGTATTCGGTTCATCATCCGTCAAAACAGCGGTATCTAACGAAGACCGGCATTAGGAACACCACCGCCGTCTAAGGCAGTCTAACCGCTATCCCCTTCCCTTTGCAAGAGGACTCTGTTTGAAGGGCAGCTGTAGGCTGAATCGAAGTCTCTAAATAAAACAGGCATGTACGCTTTCCAAAGGAAAGAATACATGCCTGACAGTCGTCAAAAAAGGACTTAATCGGGGCAATCAATAATAGTAGTTGGTGCCGGTATCCGTATCGGTATCCGTTCCCGTGCCTGTCCCGGTTCCGGTACCGGTGCCTGTGCCGGGAATAATCTTCCAAGCCGCTTGTCTATCGGCCAGTAGGAGTCGATCAATAACAGCTGTGGTAAATTCCAATTTGATTTGGAAATTACTGATTTGGGCATGCTCCGGCTTTTGAGATACCGGTCTAAGATGTCTTGATGTACGCATTATTGTTTCACTCCCTCTTTATCGGGTTAAAATGAAAATGAACTCAATCAACTGATCCAATGAATTAAGCAGGAATTCTTTCCAAATATAAAAATTGGAGAGTTGCGACAGGGCCGGCTTCCGCGTTACCGGTTTATGATGCTTCATTTTTATTCTCCTGACCGAGTTAATGCCTTTTGTATCGATCACAGGTCACAATTTATATTCCAACAACCTGCCCAGACCTAGGCAACACCACTTTATTATGCAGTATTAATACCACAAATGCAAGTTTTTGTCAAGTATTTCCTTTTCCTATCAATGTAAACTTTTTCGGTTCCACCTAGCGAAGCCATTCTCTACGGGTGATTTGCCGGCGGCTATTCCGCTACAGGCAACGAAAAGGGCGAGATGTAGGGGCCAAATTCTTTTTCAGCAGCCACTAAGCGATCCCGTTGTTCGTTCAAGATTTTGAAAAGGAGTTCCGGACCGTCAAAGACTTGCTCGTGATGAAACTTCATCACACGATCCAGCTTGTCCAGATTCTCTTGGATGCGAATCGTGAATTGTTCCTCATAAGCTTCACGGGTGTATTCTTTGTTTAGCACTTCTTTAAAGAGCTCTTTCAAATCTTCATAGCACGGGATCATGCCCGTGGGTGCTTTCAGCGCGCACACTTCATTGTGGACACGCCGTTCCATCCATTTCACCCAAATATGTTTGTCGCGCACACCATTGACAAATTTTCCCTCTTTGTTGCGTAAGAAATAGTTAACACCAAAGATTAAGGGCGGGCGCTCTACTTTTGTTCCAAAATCTAAATTATTTTTAATGTATTGCCCCAAAGGAATGGCGACAAAATCCTGAATACTCATGAGGTTAATTTCAGGCACCCCTTCTTTGCCTATGGTAGCGAAAGTGGTCTCTGTCTCAAGGCTGGCGCCATAGGCGATAATACCATGTTCCCAACTGAAGGCTTGCTGACAGGGTACATACGCCAGAGCGTCGCGGCCGCCGTACATGATTCCCGACAGCTCGACGCCACAGGGGTTTTCCAATTCCTTGTCGCAGTTTTGCAGGGCACGCAGGGAAATGGCATAGCGCGCATTTTTGTGGGCCAATGGAATTTCCGCCCCTTCTTGGTCTTTCTTTCCTTTGTACCATTGTCCGACGAAAGTCTCGCCGTCATCGGGCGTTTCCCTATCCATACCCAGCCAATAAGGTTTTCCGTCTTTGACCAAGACGTTGGAGAAAATCACTTCACCCGGTTTGTTGAGGGCATCCCAAATAATGGGGTCATCTTTTTCCGTTACGTTTTGGATAATACCAAAAATACCGGCTTCTGCATTTACTGCCATACATTTGCCATCAATCGCTCTGAAGAATGCGATGTCATCGCCCACAATGCTTTCACCGGGCAACATGGCCGTGGAGGTCTTTCCGCAGGCACTTGGGAAGGCACCGGCAAAATACGTTTTGCGTTCGTTTTTGCCGTGAACGCCCATGAGGAACATGTGTTCTGCAAGCCAGCCTTCGCGACTCGCTTTTTGAATGGTTAAACGGAGCGCAAGCTTTTTAAGTCCCACCGTATTGCCCGCATATTGGGTATTGACGGAATAGACGATATCCGTTGTGTGATCAATATAAATCCGCTTCTTATCGACCTCTGCGCTGACTTTGCGATCATCGACTTTACCGCTTGAATGGAGTGTCGCGAAAAACCGGGCATCTTTGCCGAGACGTTTAAATTCGTTAAAACCGGGGCGGTATAACAGATCCAGAGAATGAGAGACGTAGAATGAATCGGTGCATTCCACGCAAGGGATGCTGAAATCTGAAGCATTCGGTCCAAGCGCCATAAAGCGCACAACCATAATACGCCCACGCATAGAATCTTTTAACAGTTCGCGAATTTCTTCAAGCCCTTCTTCGCGGTCAATTTGGTTCAATGCCTTACTTAGCGACTTCCCTTCAGGCACAAGATACTTCGTTACTTCACGGTCTCGTCCTTGATCTTGGGGACCATCAAAGTGAATGGTATGGCCATCAATGCACAGGGAACGTTCTTCACCGATTTTTTGTGCCATCTCACGGGTATAAGCAATATCTTCTTCTTCGTCAGTGCTCACCCATACGGAATCCGGGGCACACAGCTCAACGGAATCCGCCAAGAATTGAAAAAGCGCCTCGTTATTCAAAGACTCAATCAATGAAGAATTGCGTTCATCAAGCATGGCTCGTAATTTTTCAAGATTTGAATTACTCATCTTCAATTTCCTTTACAACGATAAATTTGTAGGCAATGCTTTTTGTCCGGCTGCTTTATGGCATAAAAAACTTTCACGGGACAGCATCGCCGAATATGTTCGTCAGACAGTACTGCTGCTTAAGGGGCGGCACTTTTTACGCACTAATCTGTATGTACAAACTTATTGCCTGACCGCCTTATCAATTATTAAATGATGTTTGCAGCGTTGTGCTGTTACTTCGTTCTCGACCGGAAATTTTGCCTAGGTACCTACGAATCCAATGCGTACAGTTCAGGGAGGCATACACTTCAATTAGTTCCCATTTTACAAGACCATGGTTCAGACGGAGGGATAGGGCAAAAGCTTCACTTCCGGTAGCTCAGCCTTTATTTAGCAGTGGAGTATATAGAAAAAGGCTATTGTTTTTCAACTTTTAGAGATTTTAAGCCGAATATTTTACAAAACATATCTCTTTGTCCACGGAACAAGCGGCGTCGTTTATGCAATGGAATATACGGATACTTTCCCCGATCCCGGCTTCGGAAAGGCCGGCTATTCACCCCATCGGGCTTTGTGCGATTCTTTTGCCATCCACTGTGTTTGAAAGTCTAAGATAACCATCCATTGCCGGGGTGTGTAGCCGGCAACGAGCCCCTGTTCCTTCGGCATTTGGTAGGAAATAGTGGTAATATGTTTTATCCCCACAGCATAATAGAGGGCGACTTGTTCCGCATAAGATAAGGTACGATGACGTTCATAGGCACTCAACAACATATGGATTCGATGCTCCATTTTTTTCTCATCAGCGGCACTGCGAATACATAAATTGGAAACGGCGTAGGACAAGTCTTCGAGATAACATCCGTCTCCCGCAAATTCCATATCAATGATTCCATTAAGCTTTTCATTGATGAAGAGTAAATTGCCGCTGTGCCAGTCTCCGTGAATGATACCTGTTTCAAAGGTATGACGCTTATCCGCATCTAATTCAGTCTTTGCATCATTCAAAAACTTAAAAATATTGTTGCAATGATTTTTTGTTTTAGGCCCCTTATCTTCGCTGAGCGCCCGCTCGAAAAATTCCTTCAGATTATGGGTGGGCACTTCACTAAAACGCCATTTTCGAGCGTCCCTCGGAGGAGCAGGCATTCCCTGACATACCTGATGAAAACGCCCGAGGGCACTGCCTGAAATCTGCAGTGTATTTTCAGTAACGGGCATGGAACCGCCGTCCAAAAACTCTTGTAATTCCAAGGTTCGATTATCCAGGCAAACGAAAGAATGACCGTCGCGGGTTCTTTTAATATTGGCAACGGGCAATTCGTTTTTAAGTAAATGATAGGCGAGATTATGCTGAAAATAAAGGGCATCCAAGGTGACCGGATCATTGTCGTAGGTTTTAAGAAGAAATTTACCGGCCTCGGACTCCACTACCAGCTTGTAGTGTCGCCGTTGGTGGGTGGTTTCAAGAAAATAGGGGGTTTTAAATGCACCCAGATCATAATTTTCTTTTAGGATTGCGCCGATTTTCTCAAAGTCGTTTTTATCGAATACCAATGCCTGTAAAACCTTAAGGAGACCCGAATAGGCTTGAGGAAACAGCCTCGCAATAATGACATTTCATTCCTAAAGTATTCGGTAATGTTATTGTGATGATACCTTGCACGATAGACTGCAAGCAGACGCATTGTGACTCAATGCGCGTCGTAAATCCGTCATAACTCTTCCCTTTTATACTACCATGGAAGCGATGGACTTTTCCACAGATAGAGCAAACGCTAACATTCCTATAAGCCGTTATTGCTTGTATTTTTTTTCCGCAATACCCTGAAAAATCCCCAATTCTTATTTAAAGGAGCGCCGAAAATTTTCTCTGTGTCAGCGCGGGCAAAAAAATGAGGTGTACTCAGAGGGGCTTTTCAGATACAATATTATTCATGGAACGGGCAACTACCAGAATATACACCATATCCGAGGTAACACAGCGCATCAAAGGGCTCCTTGAGACTGAAATAGGAACGCTTTGGGTCAGCGGCGAAATCTCTAATTACGTGCGTGCCACATCGGGGCACGCCTATTTTACCCTGAAAGACGCCAACAGCCAGCTTGCTGCCGTCATCTTTAAAGGGCGCTTAAACTACGTTAAATTTGTGCCTGAAAACGGTTTAGAAGTCCTTGTTCGCGGAAAACTCACGGCTTACGAAAAGCGCGGTACCTACCAGATTTTAATTGAGGAAATGCATCCGAAAGGACTGGGCGCACTTCAGTTGGCCTATGAAAAGCTGAAGCAAAAACTGGCAGAGGAAGGCTTGTTTGACGAGAAACACAAAAAAAAGATTCCGCTGCTGCCCCGTCGTATCGGCGTTGTGACCTCCCCCACCGGAGCCGCCATTCAGGATATTTTGAATATTATTAATCGGCGTTTTGCTAATGTCCATGTCTTGTTATATCCCGCCCGTGTTCAAGGCACAGGTTCGGTAGAACAAATTGTACAAGGTATTCGCAGCTTAGATCAGTGGGGCGTCGATGTCATCATTGTGGGCCGAGGCGGCGGTTCTTTGGAAGATCTCTGGTCTTTCAATGAAGAACCCGTTGTACGTGCAATCTTCGCCGCCACGACACCTATCATCTCCGCCGTTGGCCACGAAATAGACTATAGCCTCTCTGATTTCGTGGCGGATCTGCGCGCGCCCACGCCCAGCGCCGCGGCGGAATTGGTGGTTCAAGAACGCGCCGCTCTTGTGGATCAATTACGACAATACAAGAACCGTTTAAAAATGGGACTGGGACACCACTTCTCCCGTCTGAAGACACACTTTACCACGTTGAGCGAATCCTGGGTCTTTACAAGTCCGGAAATGCTTTTCCGTGAATACAGACAAGTTCTGGATGAGCTGCGGCTTAACTTCGGAAAAACGCCTGAAATATTTTTGCTGATGAAAAAACAGGAGATTGCACGCAATGCGCGTCTCTTAAGCGTATTATCTCCGCAAAAACGACTTGGTGAACAGACAGCGCAATTCGAGGCATTGAAACAACGGCTGAATCGCGACGGCAGATTAATTGTGGATATGACGCGCCGCCGTTTTCATGCGCTGCCGGCGCGGCTCCACGCATTAAGCCCCTTGGCTGTCCTAGGACGAGGCTACGCACTTGCTTTTAAAATGCCGGAAGAGGAACTGTTGTATTCCGTGACGCAAGTCGAAACAGGAGAGGAAGTGCGCCTTTGGCTCCGTTCCGGAGAACTGATTACCCAAATAAAAACCATAAACGAAAAAGGTGGAATCAATAAATATGAGCTCGAAAAAGAATAGTACCTCCAAGGAAAGCAGTTTTGAAGATGATCTTCAGCGCTTGGAAGAAATTGTCAATGATTTGGAATCGGGAAAGCTTCCCCTTGACTCGGCTTTACAACAATTTGAAAGCGGTGTCAAGTTGGTGCGTAAATGTGAACAGACCTTGAGCGCCGCAGAAAAAAAGATTGAGATGCTGGTACAAGGCATGGACAACAACCTTGAAGCGGTTCCCTTCAATGAATCGGGTGACGCCGAAGAAACGGCAACTGCTGAGAAGCCTTCTCCCGACACCGCTAAGCATCAACCCAAAGAACCTAAAAGTAAACAAGCCCCTCCGAGTGCCGCAGAATATTCTGATGCAACAGAAGACGATGCTGATGACGAAGATGAACTCTTCTAATGGACATGAACGCCTTCTTAAATAATTGTGCGGCATTGGTCGATACTGCACTTGAAACCTATATCGCCGCCTGCATCGGCGCGCCGGCAGCACTCTTGGATGTAATGCGCTATAGTGTGCAAGCAGGCGGGAAACGCTTTCGCCCTGCCTTGGCACTGGGAGCCTGTGAATTGGCCTGCGGCGATCCTATGCCTGCTTTGCCCGGAGCCTGCGCACTCGAAATGATCCATACCTATTCCTTAATTCATGATGAT
>LSQX01272141.1_pt1 | contig 10552 bp, 5 predicted proteins | sample 654561 | NCBI WGS metagenome assembly LSQX01 (sample SAMN04489861, study PRJNA283612) | anaerobic digester metagenome | isolation source: 4 biogas reactors fed with cattle manure at either 37C or 55C with and... | place: Denmark: Kongens Lyngby | collected 2014
TTTTTGTTTTCATACCGATCTAGCCTGTAGGCAGGATTTTCCGCAGCCGCGTGACTAATATCCGATGTGTTAGACCGTTCCAACGCTCCGGGTGCCATGTACTCCGTGGGCCGAACGGCCTTATCTTAATCTAGGTGTCCGGCTTTGGCGCTGCGGCCGGGCGCGTCCGGCGGAAAGGAGTCCATACGGTATGCAGCAACGGTTCGGTCTGGTCGTGGCATGTGTACTGTCGTTTCTGGTGTTGTGGCCGGCCGGCGTGTTCGGCAATCAGAATTTGCTCAAAAACGGTAGCTTCGACGCCGGGCTAGACGGCTGGGGCACCTACGTGTTCACCGGTACACCCCGCATTGCGGTGGAGGAGGGCGTGCTCGTCATCGAGGGTTCGACCGCTGACCGCGTCACGGTCAACCAGTGGGTTGAAGGATTCGTGCCCGGCGGCGTGTACGAATTGACGGCCCGGATCAAGACGGACGGTCCCTTCCAAGGCGAACGGCGCACGGGACCGAGCGACCGCTGCGGCTGCGGGTTCATCCGCATTCAGTTCAAAGACGAGAAGAATCAGCACGCACGGTCGTTGGTCCACACGCCCGTGGTCTACAACGAAGCCGATTGGGCCCACATTTCCGCCACCTTCGATGTCCCCGTCCATACGGCCGCCGTCCAGGTGGAGATCTTCTTTGAGTATGCGGGCGGAACGTTCCTCGTGGATGACGTCCGGTTCGTCCCCGCCGGTACCGCATCCGCCGGCGCGCCGGCCGCTTCCGGCCCAGCCGAGACGACCGTGGAGCGCCCGGCAGCCGTGCCCCCTGCGCCGGCCGTCGACCACACCGGCAATTTGGTGAGCAATCCCAGCTTCGCATCGGGGCTCGACGGCTGGAAAGTGTACCGCTTTTCGGGGCAGCCTGTGGTGTCGGCAGACGGCGCTGGCGTTCAGATCTTCACCCACGACAATACGGAGCGGGTCACCGTATATCAGGACGTGCGTGGCTTTGAACCGGGAGTGCCCCACGAGCTTTCCGCCATGGTGCGCACCGAAGGAACCACGTCGGGCAGGGGCGCCTATATCCGGCTCCAGTTTAAAGACGCCCAGGGCAAGAACACCCGAGGGCACCTGGAGACGCGGAGCATCCTCAAGACCGACGGCTGGACCGAACTCACTGCCGACGTGGCCATTCCCGAGGGAACGGAGCACATCGTTTTGGAGCTGTTCATGGAGCATGCGGCCGGCACCGTCTGGTTTACGAACGTGCGCCTGCGGGAATCCCGGACGCCCGTCCTGAATCCAACGGAGTTTACGGCGGAAACGTCGCTCCTGGGAGCCGTACATCTGAGTTGGCAAGTCGACGGAGCGGAAAGGCTTCCAGACGGCGCCGTCTCGTATCAGGTGCACCGCTCCTTCGCACCCGGCACGCCCACCGTTCCATTGGCGATCGTCACCGGCACCGAGTTCGTCGATCGCACCGTGCGGCCCGGTCGGACATACTACTACTCCGTCGTGCCGGTCGTCAGCGGCCCCTTCGAGACGGAATCGTCCACTGTGCTACAAGTGACGACGGGCGACCTGCCTCCCGGTCTGCCGCCTGAACGAATCGAAGCCGTCTGGACCGCCGAGGGAACGGAACTGACCTGGACGTACACCGAGGGTGCCCGCATCAACCACCTGGACTTGTATCGCTACGTAGGGGCCGCGCCGGACGATCTCGAAGCCGCGCTCGCCGTGTCCTCGTTCGTCGCTCGCGTTCCGGCTTGGCAAACCCGTTATCTTGATACCGCTGTCAACGAAGAGGAAGCCGATAGGACGTGGTACATCGTGCGGGCACAAGATCCCGATCAGAATATCGTCGGACTTGATGCGGTTCCGGTTACGGGCCTCATCCGGAGCGTACCCGTGATCCACAATTTCGAGCATCCGTACCTCATCGTCACCGGCAAAGAACTGGCGGCCCTGCGCGAGGCGGCGGGTGACAACGTCGGGTTGCGGCAAGTCATTTCCTTCAGTTTGCTGCGTGCCGCGGACGGGGACGCGGTCCTTTGGGCCAGCCCACGTGAGCTGCCCGCCAAAGACGCCAACAGCGACCACGCCCAGCTGGCCCGGACCGCCCGCAATCTGGGCCTCGCCTACCAGCTGCAACCGGAGCGGGAGCAGTACGCCAAAGCCGCCCGCAACATTCTGCTCGCTTACGCCGACCACTACAAGACCTATCCCAAGCTGACCACCTACGGCGGGCGGGTCACCTTTCAGACGCTGAACGAATCGGGCTGGCTCATCGACATCGCCTGGGCCTACGACCTAATCTACAGTTTCCTCACACCGGAAGAGCGGAAGCACATAGAGCAAGACCTCATCCTCGCGGCCGCCGACGTGATCCGCAGCAGCCCCCGGGGCCTCATCAATTGGCAGGTATGGCACAACGCGGGCCTGGCCGCGGCGGGCTTTGTTACACGGAACCGAGAGCTGATCGACGAGGTCCTCTTCGGTGAAATGTCCGTGCTGTACCATCTGAAGGAAGGGCTCCTTGCGGACGGCCTCTGGTGGGAACAGTCCATCGCCTACCACGAATATACGCTCGAGGCCTTTACGTGGCTGGCCTTGATCGCGCAGAACGGCGGCTACGACATCTTCGGGTTGCAGGTAGGAGACAGGACCTTTCGCAGCATGTACGACGCCATCGTCTACCATGCCTTTACCGACTTGGGCCAGCCTTCGGTAGGGGACAGCCCGGCCGACTTTACTCTGCGCAGCATGTGGCTCTACGGCGTGGCCTATAAACAGTACGGCGATCCGAAGTTTGCCTGGGTGCTGCGCCAGGGCAACATCTTGGGTGGCGGCTTTCCCGGCGTGCTCCTCACGTACTGGACATTGGGCGCCGAGAGCGTAGCTCCGACCGTCGGTAGCACGGACTTCGCTCCGGCCGGACGCAACGACTACGGAAGCAGCCTCTTTGGGCATACAGGACTCGCCATCTTGCGGGGCAGCGTGACAAGCGGTGACGGGATCAACGCCGCCGTTTTGTGGAAGCCGATGGGCACCATCGCCGGACACCAGCACGCGGACAACTTGAGCCTCTACTTGACCGCACACGGGCATCAGTGGCTCGCGGGGTCGGGCCGGTTCAGCTACTTGCCGGGCTTGACCGACGATCGCCACGGCACCTACGCGCGGCATACGGTGGCCAAGAACACGCTGGTCGTGGACGGCGTCTCCCAAGTGCCTCAAACCTTGAGCGGAGGCCTGTGGAACACCGACGGCGCCCAAACCTCCCGGGGGCGACTCCTTACGTACGTACCCGGGCCGACGATGCAGCTTGTCCGCGCTGGCACGGATGAGGCGTATCCGGGCGTCAACCTGATTCGCACGCTGCTCGTGACGGACGCCTACGTGCTCGACGTGTTCGATGCGGCGAGCGGCGTCGAGAGGCAATATGACTGGGTGATCCACGTGGACGGCGAACTTGCGGAGGTGGCCGCATCCTTCGTGCCCGTCCGCATGCCCCTAGGGGACGAGGACGGTTCCCAGTACGTCGAAATCCGGCACAAACTCGACGGCGTCTTGCAGCCTTTAGTCACCCGTTGGACCCGCGGCAAAGGGCATCTGGATCACTGGCTGCTGCCCGTAGAGCCCATCGACGCAGTGCTGCTCGGAACGTCGCTCTGGACCGTAGCGCCTAACGAACGTTCCGTCTATGTCGCTCGCACGAAAGGCCAAACGGCGCGCTTTGTTTCGGTCTTTGCCCCCGGAGCCGGCGAGCCGGCCGTCCACGAGGTGAGCTGGCAGAACGCGGACCGTACCATGCTGCGCGTCGTGCACGGAAAGGGCGTCGATGTGATCGTGCTCCCGGCCGCGGGTGAGCAGGGGCCGGTACAGGTGATCCGCAAAGGCGAAGCGGGGACCGTAACCGACTTCATGCTGGCGGGCGGCACCGAACTCGTTTGGGAAAGCGGTTCCGTCGCCGGCGGAGCACCCACTTCCCTTTCGGCGGGACTGGTCGACGGCGTGTGGGTCGTGCATCACGAAGGCCCCGTGGCGACCGAACTGAAACTTTCCGGACTCGGCGCGGCTGCGGTCAGCCTACGGGACGAACGGCGCGGCAGGGTCGAGAGCGTAGCGGTCCGGGAGACGGAGGACGGGTTGGCATTTCACGCGCAGCGGCGCGGCACCTATGTTTTGGCCGATGTCGAGACCGCACGGACGTTGCCTTTGGCAGTAGAGCTTGGATCCGTCAAATAGAGAGGAGCGATCGGCGTGTGGCGTAAGTTGCTCACCGTGCTGGCTTGTGTGCTGCTGGTTTCCGTGACGGCGGCTGCCGATCGGCCCGTCACGTTCGTCGTCCACGGCAGCACGGAAATCATCGCGGCGTACGAGGAGCTTTTCCGACGCTTCACCGAGGAGACGGGCATCGAAGTCGAGATCATGGTCTCCGGTGCGCAGCAGGCGAAGTGGGAGCAAGTTCTGGTCCATGTGGCCGGCAACAACTCTCCCGACATCGTCTCGGGCGTGAGCACTGAATTCGGGGAGTTTGCGATGAATGGCCTGTTGCGGCCTTTGGATGACCTGATCGCCCGGGACGGCATGGACATGAGCGTCCTGGTGCCGCCCTTCGTCGAGGCGCTGCAGTTCCAAGGCGAACAGTTCCTTCTTCCCTACGGGAGCTCCCTCTTGGCGATGATGTACAACCGCGACCACTTCAGCCGGGCCGGCGTAACGGATCCTCCCGTACAATGGAATACGCCGGATTGGACGTACGACCAGTTTGTCGACAACGCCAAGAAACTTACGTTGCGCGACGGCGAAGGGAACACGACGCAGTGGGGCATTTCGGGCCTTTTCTGGGACAGCTGGATCACCTTGCCATATCCGTGGGGCGGCGCTTGGGTAACCGACGACCTGGCGACATGGCGCGGGACCGATCCGGAAGTCGTAGCTGCGCTGCAGGCGTTCCAGGACTTGATTCACCAAGAGCGTGTCATGACCAGTGCGTACGGCACGTCGGGCTTTACGAACGGTTCCGGATCCATGGGCGGAGTAGGAACGTGGGCGCTGCAGACTTTGGCCCAGACGCCGGACATCAACTGGAGTTTCATGCCGTGGTTCCGCGTCAAGGAGCACGCCCAGGCCGCTATCTTCCCCATCGGCTACGGCATCTTGTCGACTTCCACGAACCAGGAGAACGCGTGGAAGCTTATCAAGTGGCTGACGTGGAACGAAGAAGCCAACCTGGCGTACGCTACGGCGGCAGGTGCCATTCCGAGCCACATAGCCAACTTGCAAGCCTGGCGTGACTATTGGGAGAGCGTCTTCCCCTTCGAAATCAATACCCAGGTCGCGATCGATCAAGCCGTGTCGCACGCGGCGATCATCCAGGTGCGCAAGTCGCCGGCCTTCTGGACCATCAACCCGATCATGACGGACACGTCGTACTCGGTCATCCACAATCAAAAGCCGGCCGAGACCGCCCTGAGGGAAGTGGCGGATCAGATCCAGGCCCTCTTGGAGCAAGCGGCGCCCTGAACGGACGGGCAAACGGTAAGCGGGGAAAAGCGCAGGGCCGCCCTACGGACGGCCCTGCCTGCGCGTTGGCGAGAGATTACGTAAGCGAGGCTTTCAGGTTGGCTTTCACTTCGTCCGTTACGGCAAGGCCCGCGTGCTCCAGAGCGAGGACGCAGGCGCCGGCTACAGGGGGCAGGGCCGGCAGAATGCACTCGACGTCGCCCAGCTGCTCGGAAAGGCCCGCCTGCACCTGCTCGCGCAAGGGATCGGACCGGAAGGCTCCTCCGGACAAGACGATGGGTACCGGGCGGCTAGCGAAGGAAAGCCTGTTCCAAACTGCCCGGGCCGCCAGCACGAGCTCGGCCGCGGCATCGGTGAGGATCCGGCGCGCAACTTCGTCTCCCGCCAGGGCTGCTTCGGTCACGAGAGGGGCGAGAGCGCCGACGGCGTCGGGCCCTGGGTCTTCCGCCGTATAGCGGACAACGAGGTCAAACAGCGGCATGCCCACCTTTTCCTCGATCAAGGCGGCTAGCTGGGTTTCCGGTGCCCTCCCGTCCCTGGCCCTTACCGCTCGCACCAACGCCTGGTAACCGATGTAGTAACCGCTGCCTTCATCGCCGAAACGGTAGCCCCAGCCGCCGCTGCGGGCCCGTTCGCCGGCTTCGTTCATACCGATGGCCATGGATCCGGTGCCCGCGATGATCGCGATGCCGGCCGCGCCCAAAGTGCCGCAGTGCAAGGCGATGAAGCAGTCGTTTTCGATGCGCACTTTGGCCGCCGCGTCGCCGAACAGGTCGCCCACCATGGCGGAGTAAATGCGCTCGTCTTGGGCCGTGTCGAGGCCGGCCAAACCCAGGCACGCCCCGAGCAGCTCGCCCCGGGCTTCCTCCGCCACTTGGGAAAGTCCGTCGCGCAGCACGTTGCGGGCCGCGTCCGCGCCTATGTTTTGGTAGTTCGACGGTCCCAGGCTCACTCGGCGCACAATTTTGCCGTCGGGTTCCATGAGGGCAAATTCCGTTTTCGTTCCGCCGCCGTCGACCGCCAGCAGGTATGCCATCCGGTTTGCCTCCTGTCTTCCATCTTCCATGCGCAAATGTCGACAAAGATATGTTCATTTCACGCCGAGGAGATCCTGCAGCGCAAAGGAGCGCCCGAGGCGGTGGCGAACAGTGTACTGGCACAGTATTGCTCGGAACGGGGGGAGACGACCTTGGAACCGGTACGTGTCGGTGTGATCGGTTGTGGCAACATCAGCGGCATATACTTACGTAACTTGCAGACCTCGTCGCGGCTTGAGGTAGTGGCCTGCGCCGACATCGATATGGAGCGGGCCTACGCGCGCGGGAACGAGTTTGGCGTTGCGGCGTGTACGGTCGAGGAATTGCTGGCGGATGAGTCGATTGAGCTCGTGGTAAATCTGACGGTTCCGAAAGCCCACGCGGAAGTCGCGCTGGCGGCCCTCGAGGCAGGCAAGTCCGTATACAACGAAAAGCCCCTCGCCGTAGAATTGGCCGATGGAGCCCGCATCTTGGAGGAAGCGGAGAGACGGGGCCTGCTGGTCGGCTGTGCACCCGACACGTTCCTCGGTGCCGGACTGCAGACCTGCCGGAAGCTCGTCGACGACGGCTGGATCGGCGAACCGGTAGGTGCAACCGCCTTTATGATGTCTCCAGGGCACGAAGGCTGGCATCCCAACCCCGCGTTCTACTACGAGGTGGGTGGAGGCCCTCTCTTCGACATGGGGCCCTACTACTTGACCGCGCTGGTGTCGATCATGGGCCCGATTGCACGGGTGACGGGGTCGGCCCGGGCCACCTTTCCGTTCCGGACGATCACGAGCGCGCCGCGCTACGGCGAACGCGTGAAGGTCGAGACGCCCACCCACGTGACCGGACTGATGGAATTCGCGACCGGCGCCATCGGCACCATCATTACGTCTTTCGACGTGTGGGGAGCCAACTTGCCCTATCTCGAGATTTACGGCACCGAAGGTTCTCTCAGTTTGCCCGACCCGAACCACTTCAAAGGGCCCGTGCGGGTACGGCGGGCGCATGCGTCGGAGTGGCATGAGATCCCGCTCACCCACGGGTATCCGGAAAACTCCAGAGGCCTCGGCGTGGTGGACATGGCGATCGCGCTGCGCGAAGGCGGTGCGCACCGGGCGAGCGGTCAACTGGCCTACCACGTGCTGGACGTGATGCACGCGATCCTGCGTGCGGCAGAGGAGGGGCGGCACATCACGGTCGACAGCACGTGTGAGCGCCCCGAACCGATGCCGATCCATTCGCCGCGCAGCGGCAGCGAACCTTGGATTCGGGTGTGAAGCCACGCCGTGGCGGAAAGGGCAGGGGCCCCCAATGGTGCGGAGCCCGAGGTAACGCGGACTTTCCGGGCTCCGGAGCGAAAAAGCCCCGGATCGTGGCACCTCCTGTACTCTGGCACACGGTTCTACGAAGTAACGGCCAGGTCCTTATTCAGCGGACACTCCGCTGCAACTCTCCCGCGGCAGACAAGAACGAAGCCCGTGGCCATGCGCATGACCACGGGCTTCGCCTGGCTTCTCTTTGGAGCTGGCGGCCGGACTCGAACCGGCGACCTATTCATTACGAGTGAATCGCTCTACCGACTGAGCTAAGGCGGCCAAGCCTGTTGGCCGGTGCCCAACTATAGGGGACGCGGCGCCTCTGTGCCCAAGCCAAGCCCGCGATGACCAGGCGGACCGGATTGGTCGATCACTGGCAGCGGGTGCCGTCGGCCGGAACCTTGTTCTTGGTGAGGTAGCTCACGACCAATTCGTTCACACACTCCGACTTGCCGTAGCTGCCATGCCCCTCGCCTTCGTAGGTCACCAGAACCGCAGAGGTCAACTGGTCGGCCATGTCCACAGCTTGCTGATAAGGGGTGGCGTTGTCGCCGGTACCACCGATCACCACCAGCGGCGCAGCCGATCGCCCGGTCAGGTGCAACTGCAGATAGACCGAAGGTCGAACCGGCCACAGCGGGCACTGATAGGACGGTCCCAGGTATTTGCCGAAGATGGGAGCCTTCGCCTGAGTCTGCGCCCACACCTGGTCAGCGTCCAGTACGCCCTCTTCTTTTGTGTCCAGGCAGCCGATGGCCGGGAAGGCAAAGAAGAGCGGGTTGTAGTGGCCGTCCTGGCCACGCCCATTGAGTTGGTCGGCTGCGCTCAGCAATCCCGATCCCTCAGCATTGATGGCCCGGGCGATGATGGTGGCCAGCGGACTCCACGATGCTTCACCACCGTAGAGGCCCATGGCGATTCCCAATGTCGCCTGAGTCTGGGTAAGTTGCCGCTTCCCCACCGGAAGCGGATGGGCGTCCAGGCGGTCCAACAGTCCCGTGATGGCACCCAGAACCTCCTGCTTAGTGCTGCCGAGAGCACACTGCTCCTGGGCACACCAGGTAGCGAAGTTCCCCAAGGCCAGGTCAAAGCCTTGAGCCTGGACCACCTCAGAGTTGTCGGTGATGTCGACAGCAGCATCCAGCACCAAATGGCCGACCTTGCTGCCAAACAGCTCGGCGTAGGTGGCTCCAATCCGGGTGCCGTAGGAGTAGCCCACATAGTTCAGCTTGGAATCCCCGACCAACGCCCGCAACAGATCAAGATCCTGCACGGTATCCACGGTGCCGATGTGGCTGAGCAGGTCACCATTGCGCTTCCAGCAGGCTTGGCCAAAGGCGTAGTTTGCCGCGATCAGCGCGTCTCGCTCGGCCTGATCGTCGGGACTGGCATCCAGGTTTGAATAGGCGTCGACCTCGGCATCACTCAGGCAGGTAATCGGCGTCGATCCCCCCGCGCCTCGCGGGTCCCATCCCACGATGTCGTACTGCTCCAGCCCGGAACGGTCGAATCTGTCGACGAAATCTCGGCCCGAGGCGCCCGGCCCGCCGGGATTGATGAACAAGGAGCCCAACCGGGGAGCCTGGGTGGCGGGGAGCTTGCGCAGCGCCAAGGTCACCGCCCGACCCTGCGGATCGGCGTAGTCCAAGGGGGCGCGCACCGTGGCGCACACGGTGTCATCGCCCTCATCGCAGTCGCGCCACCCAAGCTTCTGCTTCAGATAGGGCGTCAGCGCCGAGCCGGGAAGCCCTTTCGTGAGCCCGGTGACTGAGGCCTGCACCGGGTCCGGAGTCGGCCGGTCCACCGCGATGCCCGGCACGGCCGAGATCGGAATGCCTGCGATCACGCTGGACTGACCACTGGGCGAGGCGGGGGCGCTGCATCCAGCGAGCGCCGACAGCGCCACGGCTAGGGCGATCACCGCAGGCCGGATCGTTCTCACCCCGGCGTGCGGCTCTGCAGCTTCGATCACCCAGCAGAGCCTAGTGCCCGAACCCTAGCCAAGCGCCGAAAGGCGTGGGTCAATCCGCGTTGGCTGCCCGGGTGGCCCGGTCGTTCTCTCGAGCCGACCGCAGGCTGCGGTCCAGACTCCAGCCACCACCACCGATGAACACCAACAGCAAGCCGACAGCGGCAATCAGCAATGCGGATTCGCCGAGGAATCCGAACTTGCCCTCTTCGAAGACGGAGAACGCACCCCAGTAGTAGAAGGCGAGCGATCCGACCGCGATTACTGTCGCGCCCGCGGCGGAGTATCGGGTGGCCAGACCCATCACCATCGAGATAGCGATCAGCAGCGAGGCGGCGGCGGTAATGACGCCGAGCATGTCTGGGGACGGCAACGCGGTCGTGGCGAACATCGCATTGGTTCGGGTGGGATCCAGCAGCATCTGCGTGCCGTGAACACCGAAGATCACCGCCATGGCCAGGCGGACGAGGAACAGTCCCAAGGATCCCCAGAAACGGTCGGTCTTCTGCAGCACGGACTTCGGCGCGACCGGTGCGGGCGCCTTCGTCGCAATCTCGGGTGTCTGATCGATCACTGGCTCGCCGACAGCGGCCACGGTCGTGGCGGTCAGCGCCGCGGAGCGGGCGTCGCGGCGAGCGGCACGTTCGGCGGCGAGCTTGCGCTCTTCCTCACTCAGCGCGGCGGCGTCACCGTCGGTCGGTTCGCCGTAGCCGCGGAAGCTGTCTCTTATACA
>LSQX01373983.1_pt1 | contig 10552 bp, 9 predicted proteins | sample 654561 | NCBI WGS metagenome assembly LSQX01 (sample SAMN04489861, study PRJNA283612) | anaerobic digester metagenome | isolation source: 4 biogas reactors fed with cattle manure at either 37C or 55C with and... | place: Denmark: Kongens Lyngby | collected 2014
CCGGACGAACTTTGTCTTCAGTCTGGCCTTCCCCTTGAGGGGAAGGTGTCAGCCGCAGGCTGACGGATGAGGGGTAGTGCCCCACACCCAGAAAAGCAACAAAAACCAAACTCCCGCAGAACCCTGCGGGAGTTCCTATATTAAAAACCCTACCGGTCAAATTCCGGGTTATAGCCGTAAAAGTTCTTTGAGTTAAGGTTATCCTGAATTATCCTCAATCCCTCGCCGAAACGCTGGAAATGGGTAATCTCCCTCTGCCGCAGAAACCTTATGGGGTCTATGACATCCGGGTCGTCCGCAAAGCGGAGGATATTGTCATAGGTGGTGCGGGCCTTTTGCTCGGCGGCCATATCCTCGAAAATGTCGGTTATGGCGTCCCCCTTGGACTGAAGGTACTTGGCGGAGAAGGGAACCCCCGCGGCGGAGGCGGGATAAATGCCGGTGGTGTGGTCAACGAAGTAAGCGTCGAACCCGGATGCCATTATCTCCTCCAGCGTAAGATTCCGTGTAAGCTGATAAACAATCGCCGCCACCATTTCCTGATGCGCAAGCTCTTCCGTACCTACATCCGTAAGTATGCCCACGACTTCCGGGAAGGGCATTGAGTATCTTTGGGAAAGATAACGCATTGCGGCGGCGGACTCCCCGTCGGGGCCTCCGTACTGGGTTATGATTATTTTCGCCAATGCCGGATTGGGATTTTTAATATTCACTGGATACTGTAACTTCTTTTCGTATTCCCACATTAGTTACGCGCCTCCTTTTCATTCTGCCATGGCCAAGGGGAATCCACCCACGACCATCTGTCCTGACGCACGTCCTCGGCGACAATGGGCCCGTAACGTGTGACATACTGGTCATAAATTTCCTTCTGTTCGGCAACGGCCTTTTTGTAGAATTCAAGAGCCCTCCGGTCCTCCGGATGGCTGTCAAGAAATAAAACCAGCTCATGAATGACAAAATCAACGTCCATCAGTTTACTAAGTAATTTAGCCTGTTCGGTTTTCATCGTCTTATAACCCTTCTTCCGTCAAAGGTTTTTATAAGGTCCTTGAAGAGGGAACCGTTGTTAAGCGCATCGGCGTAGGAGGTAAAATAGTTTGTAAAGCTCTGCATGGGAACATACGCCATGGCAAGGGATATATTCTGCCCCATGTTTTCATCGGGGAAAAAGGGAATTTTCATATCCCTGTCCTCCCGCAGATCCCGGCAGGCGGAGGCCTTCAGCAGCCCCAGATCCTCCTCGAAAGCCGGTTCAAGATTGTTTAAAGTCATTTTCTATACCATGCCTTTCCGCCTAAGATATATTGATTAGGCTTACCGTAATCGCAAAAAGAAAAGCTGTCTTAACTTATTTCCTTCCGCTGTTAAAAGGATATGCAAAACTGTCGAAAAAGGTCAGAAAAAACAGGAATAAAAAACCTTCCCCTTTCAGGGAAGGTGAAAGATAGCACCTATTAACACCGATATAAAACAAATTACTTATAGTTTATTCAACCTTAAGATGGGGTTTTCATCGGAGTAATCAACCCAGGGCATATAAATGCTTTCTTCGGAGGGTTCATCCGTACCGGAAGAGGATATGGTTACTTCCTGAAAGCTGCTTTCAATATCTGAGGTATTAACATCATATAATTGATTTATGGAAATTTCAAGTAATAATATTATTTAGTGTTAAAATTAATAATAAATGACAATAAAAAATCGTTGTATAAAAACCCCCCGGCTTATGCCGAGGGTATTGATGCTTATAAACTGTTTAAAATTCGGATAGTTTAAATGTAAAACTACCTTCCTGCTTTCTTTATATGCTTTAAACTTACAATTATTCCCGCTGGGACAACCACCGCCAAATAGGTAAACAGCCGTACATACAGCACCGCCGTTAGTGCCGAATCCTTACCGAACATCTCCGGATATAATGCCATGGCGCCGGTTTCATACGCTCCGATTGCCCCAGGAAGGAAAAAGGATTCATATGCTACCCCCAGCAGGGCCTGTACCGCAATTATGTAGGCAAAGCCCGTTCCCGAAAGGCCGAGGCCTTTGTAAATCAAAAAGGTGGGGACAAGCATGGCTGTCCGCTTTACAATACACAGTAAAAACACCCACACCGTAACAAAGGGGTGTTTTTTTATGTAGTCCGAACAGGCGGAATAATCCTTCATCCTATCCTTGAATGAAAGTTCGAATTTATCGCTGTTTTTAATAAATCTCAGTTTTTTCAACACCTTAACGCTGAAACTTATTATTACCGAAACAAACTCCGGCGAAAGCATGGCTGCACCGCAGAAGAAAATTATCCCCGCCATAACTATAAGACCGTAAATAAGGGAAGCGGCGAAAAAGCGGTTTCCGGTGGAAAATATACCGGGTATGACAAAGGCGGCAAAAACCCCCGAACAGAACATGGCCGTTTTGTTCAAGCAGGTAAACATGGCAATGGATATCCCCGTATGGGTGGGGGGGATGCCGTCCGAAGTCATATACATTGCCTGAGCGGGTATTCCTCCGAGGGCAAAGGGGGAAATGTTCATATACAGTAAATCCGCTGAAGTATATAGCACAGTCTGCCTGAATCCGACGGAATTGCCGAAGGATTTAAGGATTATGAAAAAGCAGAGAGCTTCCGTTATATATTGCAGCGCCACAGCCAACAGGGAAAGGATGTTCCAAATGGCGGGTATGGAAAAAAGGGAGACAAATATCCCCGAAAGGTCGAAATTAAACCCTATATATGCAAAAACGCCCCCCATAAGGAGAAGTGCAAATAAAATATTAAACAATAGCTTCCTTTTCGGCGAATCCTTATATCTGTTGTTCATATGTATCCTTATAATCTGATTTGAATACATTATAATGCGAATAAAAACGTTTGTCAACAAAAGAGAAAAAATGAAAGTGTATAATGTATTATTTTCAGAAAATGGCTATTTACAAATGCCCTTGAGGATGATATAATAAACGAAAAATACTGAATTTTTATAAAAACAATCCTGCATAAACAGATAAATACCACATCCGGAAAGGAATTAACCCTTAATGAATAAAATCGTTTACAAGGAAGAATTAAACAGCACGGTAACCCTGATGAAGGTTGACGCCCCTCTTGTTGCAAAAAAGGCGCAGCCGGGGCAGTTTATTATACTCAGAGTGGACAGGGACGGAGAAAGAATTCCCCTTACCATTGCCGACACCGACACCGAAAAGGGAACGGTAACAATCATTTTTCAGATCGTGGGGGCCACCACCGGAAAACTGAATCTTCTGAACGAAGGCGACTATATAAACGATTTTGTGGGACCTTTAGGAAAGCCCACCGAAACCGAAGGATACAAAAGGGTTGCCGTAATCGGGGGAGGGGTGGGAAACGCCATCGCCTATCCTTTGGCGAAAAAGTTTCATGATCAGGGGTCAACGGTTTATTCCATAGCGGGGTTCCGTAACAGGGATCTGGTTATCCTTGAAAAGGAATTCAGGGAAATTTCAGACAAATACATTCTTATGACCGACGACGGCTCCGCCGGGGAAAAGGGACTTGTCACCGACGCCCTGAAGAACCTTATCGAAAGCGGTGCAGACTTAGACTGCGTTATCGCCATAGGTCCCCTTGTGATGATGAAATTCATATGCCTGCTTACCAAGCAGTACGGTATCAAGACCATCGTTTCAATGAATCCCATTATGGTTGACGGCACCGGAATGTGCGGCGGCTGCCGCCTTACGGTGGGGGGAAAAATCAAATTCGCCTGCGTTGACGGCCCCGACTTTGACGGCCATCTGGTGGACTTTGACGAAGCGATTTCAAGAACCTCCGTTTACCGTACCCAGGAAGCGAAAATGCGGGATGAAAACTGCAGGCTGATGAATAAGGAGAATTAATATGGCGGATTTGTCAAAGAAAAAATACGAAATGCCCACCGTCGATCCCGGAACAAGGTCTGAAACCTTTGAGGAGGTGGCTTTGGGATATACCGAGGAACTGGCAAAGGCGGAAGCGGCAAGGTGTCTTAACTGTAAAAATCCCTTCTGCGTGGAAGGCTGTCCCGTTAACGTAAGAATCCCTCAATTTATAAAAAAAATCACCGAAGGCGACTATGAGGAAGCCTATAAAATCATAAAGCAGACCAACACCCTTCCCGCCGTCTGCGGGAGGGTTTGCCCCCAGGAAACCCAGTGTGAGGCAAAATGCGTAAGGGGTAAAAACGGGGAACCCGTCGGCATAGGGCGGCTTGAAAGGTTCGTCGCCGACTGGCATAACGAAAATATTGACGAAATCCCCCGAAAGGCAGTACTCAACGGACACAAAGCGGCGGTTATAGGTTCGGGTCCCGCAGGGCTTTCCTGCGCCGGTATGTTGGCTCAAAAGGGCTGGGATGTAACGGTTTTCGAAGCTCTACACACTCCCGGAGGGGTGCTGGTTTACGGCATACCCGAATTCCGCCTTCCCAAAGCAACGGTCAGAAAGGAAATCCGTTCCCTGGTCGATATGGGAGTTAAAATCGAAACCAACGTGGTGGTGGGGAAGACAATTACCATCGACGAGCTCTTTGAAGAAGGCTTTGAGGCGGTGTTTATCGGCACCGGCGCGGGGCTCCCCAAATTCATGGGAATCCCCGGGGAAAACCTGAACGGGGTTTATTCGGCAAACGAATACCTTACAAGGGTTAATCTGATGAAGGCCTATGAAAACAGGGAAACCCCCATTCTTCATCCCGAAAGGGTGGCGGTGGTGGGGGGCGGCAACGTGGCAATGGACGCCGCCCGGTGCGCCAAGCGTATGGGGGCTAAGGAAGTTTATATCGTTTACAGGCGAAGCGAAGAGGAACTCCCCGCCAGGGCGGAGGAAGTGGAACACGCCAAAGAAGAAGGCATTATTTTTAAATTCCTCACCAACCCCGTGGGGATTACCGGGGATGAAAAACGCTTTGTAAACGGAATAACCTGTATAAATATGCAGCTTGGTGAAGCGGATTCCTCCGGACGGAGAAGGCCGGTGGAGCTGCCGGGCAGCGAACACACAATTGATGTGGACTGCGTGATTATGGCATTGGGTACTACCCCCAACCCCCTTATCAAGTCGGCAACCCAAGGGCTTGAAACCCAGAAATGGGGGGGAATAATCACCGACGAAAACGGCAGAACCACAAAAGACTTTATCTATGCCGGCGGGGATGCGGTGACCGGCTCCGCCACCGTGATTTTAGCCATGGGCGCCGGTAAAAAAGCTGCGGAAGCCATTGATAATGAGATTTGCTCCGGCAATAAATAAAACCTTAAACTTAAGGACAAAATGCACCCGAATCGGGTGCATTTACTTGTATTTGTAGAATGTAAAAAAGCCTTCCCCTTGAGGGGAAGGGGGACCGCGCAAGCGGTGGATGAGGGGTATTGCCGAAGTGCATTGAACGGAAAAAACAAATATATCTACTCAACCTCTATAACGGCATCTTCTCCGACAATTTCTTTTATAAACACATAAAACCCGTCGGGGTAGCGGACATGCACCCATTTGTAATCTCCCACAAACCCGATTTCTCCGCTGTCATTGTACTTAACTATTTTTGATATCCGTCCGTCATCGTCATATTTACTTTCCAGGCCGTGTAGAAACCGTCCGTTATTATAAACGTTCTGCTCGATCAGCTTGCCGTCATCGTTATACCTGTAATCGGTAGATAGATAAACAACACCGCCTGAGGAAAAATAACGCTTGATTATGTTCCCGTTTTCGTCATACTCGGATATAAGTTCATCGTATTGGTAAGAATCGGAACCGTAATATGTCCTTTGCATAATCTGATTGCCGTTAGCGTCATAACCGTACTCCGTGTGGCTTATCATTTTACCGTTATCCGAATAGATATTCTCTTCAACGATAGCGCCGTTATCATCCCGGACAAATTCCGTACGGGTGTTTAAATTACCCTCCTCGTTGTAGTAATACTGCTCGGTCTTATTCCCATTATCATCGAATTTCGTATCAAGGATAAGGACCGGGGTGCCGTCATCCAATATACAATACTCCTTTATAATGTTTCCGTCATCGTCATACTCATCCAGGACATGCTGATAAATACCATACTTGTCATTATAATGAATAAATTCTTTTTTGTTTTCATTGACATGATATATGATTCTCATATTCAAAACATCTTGGTCGATATATATTTCTTCCGCAAGATTGCCTTCCGAATCATAGACATATTCGACTCCGGTGAAAAGATTATTAACGTTACCGATTCTATAGACAGTTTGTTTGACTATTTTACCCCGTTCGTCATATTCATCTCTATAAAAAAGCTGAAACCTGCCGCTTTCTATTATGTAGTACAAGACTTCCTTTAGATTGCCGTTGTCGTGAACGGTTGCTTCCGTCTTGGTTAATATATTATTATTATTTACAAAATAGGCGATTATAGTATTGCCGTCGGTAATTATATAATAATTTTCAAAACTGTTATCCCCGTTATAATCGGCGAAATATTTAACCGCGACAACGCAATCCCGGCTTCCCTCCATGGGATTTTCATCGGAATAGTCTTCCCAGGGCATCCGGCTTTCTTCAGCGGAGGATTCGGTTTCGGACGACTGGCCGGTCCCGCTCTGGAGTATGCTTTCGCTGCTTTCTGTCTGACTGATATCGTCTTTTCCTTTATTTTTCCCGCAGGAGCAGATAAAAAGAAGTATAAGTACAAATACAAATATCGTAAGGATTGTTTTTTTCATACTACTGCCTCCGAATCTGAATATATCATAATCCGGTAATTAAATCAAGCATAAAAATCCGGCAGGTAAGTCCTGCCGGAAGGATTATTCATTTAACCTTTGCGTCTTTCATTGCGGGATTGTCTATAATCCGCCCCTTCTTATCAAAGCGGGAACCGTGGCAGGGGCAGTCCCAGGTGCCTTCGTCATGGTTCTGCTTTAAGGCGCAGCCAAGATGGGCGCAGCGTTTTGGGGTGGGAGTGGCAAGGTTTATTACCGTACTCCCCAAATTGGAAAACAAACGGGGTTTCAGTACGCTCCGGGAGGGGTTGAACACCTCCTCAAAGGCGGTTCTTTTGCCGGAAATCATATTCGATAAAATAATCGAAGCAATCATGGAGGAGGTCATCCCCCATTCGTTGAAGCCGGTTGCCACATAAACATTCGGCAGTGTTCTGCCGTAAACGCCCATATAGGGAATGTCGTCAAGGGTTATACAGTCCTGATTCGCCCAGAAATACCTTTCGGGATAATTTTTGTAATGAGTATTTGCAAACTGCCTTACCGGTAAAAAGCCCCCCTTTTGTTTTCCGGTTTTCCGTTCGCCGCCCCCGAATATCAGCAGATTGCCGTAATCCCGGAAAAACATACCCTCCCCGGAGTGTTCCACCAGATTGCAGCCTAATTTTTCGGCTGCCGGTCTTTCGACAACCAGCACGAACAGCCGTTTCTGATACATCTTTACAAAATAAAACCCGCTTTTGTTTATAAAAGGGAAGTGGGTTGCCACAATAATCTTTTTTGCCCTAATTGTCCCGTTATGGGTGAAAGCGGTAGTGCCCTCAAGCTTTGTGACATAGGTGTTTTCGAAAACGTTAAGCCCCTCAGCCAGACCGTATAAAAATCGCAGAGGGTGGAACTGAGCCATATCCGGGTATCTTACCCCGCCCTTTATTTTTACCGGAAGAGGGACATCGGTTATATATTCGGCGTCAAACCCCAGTGACTTTACGGCTTTCGCTTCTTTCTGCATTTTCTCCCCGTCGGATACGGAGTACATAACCGAAGGCAGTATTTCAAAGTCGCATTCAATGGTTTTTGCATGTTCCTTAAAACGGGAAACCGCCGAAAGGTTGGCATCAAGGTACATTTTCGCCTTCTTTTTGCCGTATTTGTCCATAAGGTCGGAATACAGCAAATCATGCTGGGCGGTAATAACTGCCGTGGTGCCTTTGGTTATACCGTTGCCTATTTCCCTTCCTTCGACAAGGACATAGTCAATACCTGTGTCCTGTAGGGCTTTGGCACATAATATCCCCGCCATCCCCCCGCCGATTATTAGCACGTCGGTTTTTATGCTGCCGGTCAGTTTTTCAAAAGCCGGCTTGCTTACCCCGTCGGTCCAAAGATATTTCAAAAAAATACCCCCTTTGGATTAGTATGTTCCGAAAAAGGATATTTTAGACAAAAAGGTTGTCATAAATCTTGTTTGATTTAGATTGTCCCCATTATAATAAAGCAACCCATGTTTTTCTTTACATGAGTTGCGTTTTGTATCAGTTGGATTTTTCGGCTTCTTCACTTAACTTCATTTCGTTCAGCATCTTCATTTCGTAAAACATACCCTGCTTTGCCATAAGCTCGTCATAGGTGCCGACTTCGGCAATACGTCCCGAATCCATTACCACAATGCGGTCGGCATTCCGTATGGTGGACAACCGGTGGGCTACGATAAAGGTGGTTCTTCCTTTCTTGGACTTTTCAATGGCCTGCTGGACATAGAATTCCGAAAGGTTGTCAAGGGCGGAGGTGGCCTCGTCAAGGATAAGTATCTTGGGGTTTCTTATTAACGCTCTCGCAATGGTTATTCTCTGCCTTTGTCCCCCGGAAAGTTTTCCCCCCGCCTCCCCTACGGGAGTGTCAAGGCCCTGGGGAAGTTCGTTTATAAACTCGTTCAGATTAGCCAGTTCAAGGGCGTTTTCCAGCTTTTCCTTGGGGATTGACTGAAGCCCGTAGGTTATGTTTTCCCGGATAGTGCCGGGGAAGAGGATGGAATTCTGAGGCACCACCGAAATATGCCTGCGGTAAGCCGTAAGATTAAGGTCGGCCATATTAATGCCGTCAATATATATATTACCTTCGGTTGGCTTAAGAAACCCGATTATCATATTCATTATGGTGGACTTTCCGGAACCGGATTTTCCCACCACAGCAATACATTCCCCCGCCTTGACGTCAAGGCTGAAATTGCTTATGACATAGCTGTCCGGATCGTCGGGATAGCTGTAACTTACGTTATTAAAGGCTATATTCCCCATTATCCGGGAAATTTTTTTAACCCCTATGGGTTCCATATCGTCGGAAACCATGACTTCCGAAATGGAACTGATTGCCTCAAAACCCGTAACCAGGGAGGGATAGGAATTTATGATTGCCAGCACATTTCCGTTGATGGAGGCGAACAATGACTGGTACAGCACGATATCCCCCACGTTTATAACCCCTTTAATGGCAAGGAATGTGGAAAATATCAGGCAGATAACACTTATTATATTGCTTATAACCCATGACCAGGAGCCGAAATAGGCATTGGTGTTGTCCACCTTAAGCCCCTTCTGGGTGAGCTTTTCCACCTCGTTGTCAAAGGTCTGAATCTCCCTTTTTTCCAGTCCGTGGGCTTTGGTGACCGGCAGGAGGGAAAGCATTGAGGTGAATTTTGCCGAAACAATTTCGTTTTCGAGCCTGAATTCCCGGTTTTCCGCCTTAATCCGCTTGCCGAACAGCTTTGCCACCGTAATATTCACCGGCACGATTGCCAAAAAGAACAGTGTCATAACCGGGGCGTTGAAGGTGGAAATCCCCACGGATATAAGCACGCCGATGATTGCCGGGACAAGGGTTATTACGATGTTGCGTATCATCCCGTCGATGGATTCGATATCCCTTAAGAACTTAGACTGAATTTTCCCCGATTCGATTTCCTTATGATAGGTTATGGAAAGCCTTTGAAGCTTTCTCACCAAAGCCGACTTCAGCCCCGCGTTAATCTTCCGCATGACCGTGTTTATCATCTTGGCGTAAATAACATGAGTGGGGACGTTCTGCAGCAGCACTATTACCAATACAGCCGTATAAATGCCTATGGTAAAAAGGGTTGAAAAATCGTAGGGCCTGGAGGCAATGTTTATAATTTTTGCGGTTACAACCGGCATAATCCACACCGGCGATGCCTTGATGATATACATCAATTGCGCCAGCAGCAGTTTTTTTTGGTTTAGCTTATACAGCTTGTATAAAATACCCGACTTATGCTTGGGCGCCCGTTTATCCTCCGTAAACAGGTGCTCATAGTCGGGTACAATATTTTCGCCCCGATGCCGTTTGTGTTTGGCGTTTGTTGCGTCGGGAGCAGCATTCATTTAAAATCACCCTTTGAAATTTTTTCCTGTTATTTCAATGGGATTATAACATTAAGTAAAATTAAAAACAATGTGGAAAATGCTGATATTAGCCCTGCAAAAATGTAATAAACCGTCATTCTACCACTTAAATTGTGAAAAAGAAGGGTGAACATAACTTAGGTAAGGGTAAACAAAACCCCTTGAACTTACTGACATTTCAGCAATTTCAAGGGATTATGCCATGGCGCGGAAGGAGAGATTTGAACTCTCGCGCCGGTTGCCCGACCTACACCCTTAGCAGGGGCGCCTCTTCACCACTTGAGTACTTCCGCAGGTGAACTATATAAATGTATAAAATTATTTACTCCAATGAGCGGATTGGCGGAGAGAGTGGGATTCGAACCCACGGACGGGTTTAAGCCGTCACACGATTTCCAGTCGTG
>LSQX01028288.1_pt1 | contig 10550 bp, 12 predicted proteins | sample 654561 | NCBI WGS metagenome assembly LSQX01 (sample SAMN04489861, study PRJNA283612) | anaerobic digester metagenome | isolation source: 4 biogas reactors fed with cattle manure at either 37C or 55C with and... | place: Denmark: Kongens Lyngby | collected 2014
CCGCACCCTAAAAGGAACCCGGGACGGGTACCGCTGGCGGCTGTGCCGCCGGGGGTGCACGCCCCGCTACCGAGGAGTGACGCGGAGGCAGTACCTGGAGAGGGACGCCGTGCGGACCCGGAAGGTTGTGCGGGAGCGTTACGACCCAGCACCCGGAAGGGTTGCGCCTGACGCTGGCGGCAGGAAGCGCAGGTGCAAACGATTTGTTTTGGAGGGCGGACCGCCTGACTGAGGGAGCTATTTAATATAATGGATATTATGTAATGCGGAGTGAGTGCGGGAACGGAGCATTACATAATACCGCTCCATTATGTTACATAGCGGGGAAAGCCTGCAGTACTGTTTCTAAGCGAACCTTACCCCATTGCGGCCCGAAGCCGCAATTAAAACGAGGCGTGGAACACGATTGCTATATCTATGCCTGGAATAGTGCTTGCACCATGGAAGGTGTAGATATAGTAATGGTGTGAAACTCCTTATTGAATGATTGCCGGTGTGTGCGGCTGGACGGACCTGATAAAGCCGGACATTTGAGGGTATACAAAAAAGTATACATTGGGGTTTTGGGGTGAAATTCCGGAGGGTGAAGAATTTGCTGTTTTGAGAATGCGGCCAGAGGGCTTGTGGCGGGGTTTTTTGAGGGGTTTTGAAGAAATGCTGAAAAACGCTGAAAATGTTAATGGGGTGAAATTGGAGTTTGGGACATTTTTGGGACACAGTTGTTACAATTTGTAACGGGCGTGGAGAGGCTGGTAGCAGATTTGTAACGGTGCGCTGCGGGGGCTATCTGCAGTACTGGTGGAGGTAGGCATGGGGTTTGATGCGGCCGGCTATCTGCAGGGGGTTGTACCGGGAAGAACAGACAGGGGCTGGAACCGGTGCGGCTGCATGGTGGCTGACAGGCGGGCGCATAGTGACGCTATGGTGCTGCCGGATGGGTGTGATGCGGGTTATGTACGCTGCGAAGGTGAAGGCTGCACTTAGCGGCACCATGTGGCCGGCTGACGGCCGCCAACTGGGGAGGCTGGCTTCCAGGCGCTGGCTGTTCTGGGTTATACAAGCCAGACAGTGGCCTATGGGCGGGTCTATGAGGCTTGCTATACCATAAAGGGGTGGCGCGTGGACCGGAAGGTTCACGGTGCTGGCCACTGGCTGCTACCTCTATAGGGCGGGGCCGTAAGTAAAGCTCTGCTGCTATTTGCAGAAAAGTTCCTGATACATACTGACCAGCCCGCGGGACGGGGATATCGGCATTATATGCGATCTGTTTGTTATATTTGCAGGGATATGAAACTGGAGGAGTTTGAGACTAATGGACGGCGCTGTCTGTATTATACCGATGAGGAGCCGGAGGTGCTGCTGGTGGAGCCGCTGGATGAGCGGGAGGTGACGGCACTGGATGAGGAATTATCGGCCATTAAGGCGGGATGCAAGCGGAGGTTTGCATATGTGGCCCTGATTGTAAAGGACTGGAACCAGGAGTTAGCCCCTTGGGTGGCTCCGCCGGTGTATGGGAAGGTTCCGTTCGGCAACGGGGCGGCAGAGACGCTCAGGGTTATTGAGGATGGTGTTATTCCGGAGATGAAAAAGCGATTTGAGTCTTTGAAGGGGGCTGACGTTGTCATTGGCGGGTATTCGCTGGCTGGGTTGTTTGCGCTCTGGTGCGCTTATGAGAGCCCGATGTTCAGTGGCGTAGCGGCTGCATCGCCATCGGTGTGGTATCCGAGGTGGATGGATTATGCTGGGCACAGGAAGCCTAACGCACGCAGAGTATATCTGAGCCTTGGGGATGCTGAGGCCAAGACTAAGCACCCGGTTATGGCTACGGTGGCCGACAATATCACTGCACTTTACGATTTGCTGAAGAGGTGTCCTGACGTGAGGAGTTTCCTGGAATGGAACGAGGGCGGACACTTTAGGGAGCCTGCTCTGCGGACGGCCAGGGCGTTTGTCTGGGCGGTGGGTTGGTGAGGCAGATTGCTCTGGGAACTGATGCACCTGTGTCAAAATTTTGTTTATATTTGCACTGCAAACAAGGAGAGAGGGACGCTGGTTGTGAAACCGGGCCTCTTATATTTCAATTATTGGAAAAGGACTGAGAAGGCTGGTTGTTGAACCGGCCTTCTCTATTTTTGCTTGGTGTGGTTCATGAGTGAGGTACGGCCATTTATCAGAACGCCCAGCAATCACCAGCTTACGGGAAAGGTGATAAGTACTTAATATAGTTGTTAATGAACTATCTGATATAAGTTAAGCCTTGTTATAACAGTCACGCTATTTGACAATTTTGAATAAGATACACTCTGTTTAACGCAGATGATAATGTGACAGATTAGGTACATTCCTATTTTTGTTCAACAAAAAGACCATCACCAACTTTAAAACTGCTTTTTATATGAGAAAAACCTTGTTACTAATTGCATTAATGACGGCATGTTCCTTTGTTAATGCCCAGACTGTAGATGCTGTCTCAAAAGGAGGAACTGAATGTGAAATAGACCTTGAACCAGGTTCTAGCCATAAGGGAGATTATCGTTACTATCAGCCTTTTGAGTTCTCTGTAAATTTAGGTTATACCTCAGCAGGTATCCTTTATCCTGATACCCATGTTTCAACTGGCAATGGCATAGGTTGGAATGCAGGTTTCAGAGCCCAATTCAACAAAAACGCCTGGGGGCTCAGAACCGGTCTTTCATATGAACTGAACAAATCATTCGTAATTGATCAAATTAACCCTTTTGGGTCAGATTTCTCATTCCGCCAATCTGTTGTTAACATACCTGTGACATTTATGTATCACGGTAACCGCCAAGAGGCTTTCGGCTTTTACTTTGGCGCAGGTTTCAACATGCGTTATTCATTTGATTCATCATTGCAGACTCTAGACTATAAGACCAACAACTTGCAGTGGTACGGACATGGTGTATTTGGTTTCAGATTAGCCAATATCTATATTGAGGATGAAGTCAGCGCTCAGATTAACAACTTGTTCAAAACGGGTACAGGTGTTCCAAAAGCCAACCTTACGACCATATCTTTGAAAATTGGTTGGATACTCCCACTTGATTTCGGAAAAAAACGACACAAGAAGTTAAGACTATAAAAAAGAGATGGGCAGAATGCTTTTCACTGCCCATCTTTTTTTATGTCAGAACTGTTTCTGAGTGAGGTGCGACCATTATCAGACCGCCCCGTAATCATCAGCTTTCGTGAAAGGTGATGGTTACGGGACGGAACCGATGCGCAGCAGCGGATGTTACGCAGGTGTTTGGGTTAGCTGCTTGCGCAGATCCTGGACTTCGGTTTTAAGTTGAGCATTCTCTTTGCAGAGTTGGTCTACCGAGGTCTTGAGCTCTCCATTCTCACGGCGGAGGGCCACGACTTCACGATTGACGGTTGTTAAGTCCTCAATGAGACGCTTGTTTTCAATGCTCAGGATGTCTATGGAGTCTTGCATGCTTTTGAGAGCGTCATTGCGGCGCTTTCTGCTGCCGGCAAGCCAGCCTGCTACTGCCGTTACCAATGGTACCAGGCAGTCGGTTATCAAATTCAGGATTGGTGTTTCCATGGTTGTTCATTGTTTATGAGTAATAGAGTTTGATTTCTTGTTCACGGCGCTTGATGAGTCCGGGGAGTTTCTTATCTCCGGCATAGACCCAACGACGGAACTCATCGGCTATCTTGGGGTCTGAGGGATTGCGCTCTACGAGCTTTCGCAGAGTGCTTACCCGGAAGGCCTGGATGCCTACGTTGAAGACGAAGCTGACGAGGGCATCGAACTGTTCCTGGGTGAGGTCTGCATCGATGCGGTTGACTTCGGCTTCTGCGTGGTGGATGTCTTGGCGGAGGAAGGCATCGGCGGTCTTCTCGGTTATCAGCATGCCCTGGTTGACGCCTTCGGTGTGACCGTAGCCTATTGTCCAGCGGCCTGCCGGGCAGAGGTACGAGTTGAGGCGTAGCGCCTCGAAACTCTTTATCAGTAATGTTGCGTAGTTTGTTGCTTTCATAGTATCTGTGTTTTTGTATGGTTGTTTGAACGGTGTGTCATTGGCGGGTCCTGCCCTGGAGTAATACTATTATGAATGCCAGGAGCAGGAAGATGTAGAAGATCTTGTCTATTATGGGTGAGGCTCTACTGGGCTGGGTATAGGTTTCTTGCTCTTCTTTCTTTTGTGTGGTGGTTGTGTCCTGGACAGATTCATGGTTTATGGTGGTTGATTGGTCTTGCTGGTGCTGCTCATCCTGCTCTATGATGATGGTGCCCCCGCCTTGCTCTATCAGCAGATTGATGAGGGGCTGGAGTTCCGGTGCGTTATAGGGTGCGGCGGGTGTGGCCGGTGCTTGGGCATCGGTCTTGGGGAGAGGTTTGAGGCCGGGTGTTTGCATCGGAAGAAAGGTTATGCTGGTGGTCTTGTGGTGCTGTGACATCAGGCGCTGCGCTATGCTGTCTATTGATGCGCTGCTGATGGTGGTGCTGCTTGAGCTGCTGCTGGCCTGCTGGCGGGTGCTGCGGCAGGCGGTGGCCATCGGTAGAAGGATGGCCAGGGATACAATGAGGGTGATGTTTGTGTTCTTCATGGTGGTATTAATTTACTACAAAGCCTGTGCAAGCGAGAGTAGAAACAAACTGGTTTGTTTATACCGAGCGCAGCCAGGGTTCGCTGTGTTAACAGCAAAGGTAACACTTTTGGGAAAAGTGTGCAATAGAGGCTGTTGGGTGTAACTTTGTTTTGGTGGTGGAATTGATTATGGGAACGCGAATTACCGGTATGGATATGGTTTGTGACGCTATGGAGACTCAAAAAAAAGTGGTTGCCTGTTGTTTATTTCTCTGTTCTTACATTATCTTTGCTACATAATCACTGGCCTTGTTTGGTGATTGAGACATATTGGAATATTATTGATATTCGCTTTTTGCAGGTAGAAATCGAAAACGCCAAATTCTAAGAAAAAGCTACGATGCATGAAGGGAATAGACACCCGTTTAATGTGGGTGTCTTTCTCTGTCGTATGCTTTTGGGCGATTGGCGTTGCCTGATTTCTACGCAGATGGCACCCACATTATTTATATTGAATATATGATATTAAGAAGGTCCTTTTATGTGACTCCTGATATGGAGAGATATTTGGCAAATGCCGAATGGGGAGGCTGTGATGCCATGAAGACACTCATGACTGAGAAAGACCTGAATGGGGTCACTGAAATCTTGGCTAACATAGCAATGGCTTTGCTGCTTAAGGATAAGCAGGAGGTGGTTCCTGAGGATGAGCAGACTCTGCTCAGGGTGAAGGATGAGAATGCCGTGGCTGACGCCATTGCTGACTATGCATCGTTTGTATGTCAATATAACCCATCATTCAAAGAGGCGGACTTCGGTTGGCTGTATGAGGCTGGCTGGAGGCAGTATTTTAAGTATCTGGAGAGCCGTCTGGACGATTATGCTTTTGACGGTACGGCCTGGAAGAAGAACTGGGAAGGTGCCCTCTTTATGGATTGAGGCTTAGGTATTCCATTATCCCTTTGGTGTGAAGTTTTATGATTGCCTGGCGGCCTACGCTGCTGAGCAGGTACTCTATGTCCTGACGGTTATCCTGATAGAGGTTGAGGGTGAGGACTGCAGGGATTGGTAGGACTGACAGGAGGGCGGCTTGGCTTAGGTGGCGTTGGGATGGTATCTGTCCGGGCATCGAGAAGGCTCTGCATCCCAGAATCCGGAGGGCGGCGGTTGTGAGGCTCTCTGCAAGGGTTCCTGAAACTTTGCTGCTTGTATTGCTACATACTGACCAGCCTTGGCATGTGTGATAGTAGCCGTCATCGGTTGAGGCGTTGAGACCTACTGCTATCAGCAGGTTGGTGGATGGCGGGGTGATGTTCTCTGTTTCTATGAGTCTGGGGATAATTTGATCCATCGGGCCGATCAGTCTGGTGATGGTGATGAACGGTGTGTGTTTGAGGGATTGGCATAGGTCCTGATGGATGCCGTCTGTTATGTTATCCAGGTATGTGGGAATAATAAGCCGGTTATCGGGGGACTTGGTGCGGAGGCTGCTGCACGTTAGGGCTGGGAGTAGATAGATGTTCATGGTGGTTTAGATTTAAATTGTCTATCAAAGATACTTTTTTTCACTAAGATTGAAAAATTGAGTATTTTTGCATTGAAACACAGCCCTTGTAGGCTTTGTGTTTTAAATACCTACCTGGCCGGAGGCAGTTTCTGCTTCCGGTCAATTCTTTATCCGTTTTAGGAAGGTTTTAGGAAGGTTTTCAAAATGAATCCCCTCCACAAGGTTTGTGGAGGGGATTTTAGTGGAGCATACGAGACTCGAACTCGTCACCTTTTGACTGCCAGTCAAACGCTCTAGCCAGATGAGCTAATGCCCCGTTTATTTCAAAATCGCTGCAAAGGTAACAATAAGGATTGAATATTTAGTTATCTTCGTGGTGATATTTTTTGACTTGGACGATGAAGCAAGCAGCTGAGAGGGTAATTTTAGGCATAGACCCGGGTACCAACGTTATGGGTTACGGAGTGATAAAGGTTGTTGGAACAAAGGCGTCAATTGTAAGTATGGGCGTCATCGATATGCGTACAACGGATGATATCTATCTGAAACTGGGACATATTTTCAAACGCGTAAACGGTATAATTGACGAGTACCTGCCCGATGAGATGGCAATTGAGGCTCCGTTCTTCGGAAAGAATGTACAGTCAATGCTGAAGCTGGGACGGGCGCAGGGTGTAGCTATAGCCGCTGCGATAAACCACAGCGTGCCTATTACCGAATATGCCCCTTTGAAGATAAAGCTGGCAATAACCGGCAACGGAGCTGCCAGCAAGGAGCAGGTGGCAGGAATGCTTCAGCGTTTGCTTAATATTGATACCACCGAGATGCCGAAATTTTTTGATGCCACCGATGCGCTTGGAGCAGCCTATTGTCATTTTTTGCAGATGGGACGTCCGAACAGGGCTGTGAAAGGTCCCAAAAACTGGAAAGAGTATATTGCCGGTAACCCTGAAAAGGTCTCCTGCAGAAAAAATATTCCTTCCGTAAAAGGTCCCGAAAACCTCAATAAAGCAGATTCCGGAAATTAAAGCCGGTTTTCTGATTGCTTGCACTCTATTTATTTGTAAATTTGCGGTTAAAATATTTATCAGAAAAAAATTGTCATCTTTCCTTATGGATTCAAGTAATTCTTTCATGGTCTTCTGCGGTAGTGATACGATGTATCTTGCCAAGGAGATATGTGACTATTTGAACTGCCCTCTGGGTAATATGAACGTCACCCATTTTGCTGACGGTGAATTCGCCGTTTCATATGAGGAGTCTATCCGTGGAGCCGACGTGTTCCTTGTACAGTCAACATTTCCGCCATCGGATAATCTGATGGAACTGCTGCTTATGATTGATGCGGCAAAACGTGCATCGGCTAAATCGGTAAATGCCGTTATTCCTTACTTCGGATGGGCAAGACAGGACAGGAAGGATAAGCCGCGCATCTCGATTGGCGCAAAGCTGGTTGCCGATATGCTTAGTAAAGCAGGCGTTAACCGGGTGATTACAATGGACCTTCATGCCGACCAGATACAGGGCTTTTTTGATGTGCCGGTTGACCATCTCTATGCATCGCTGGTCTTCATGCCTTATATCCAGGCTCTTAATCTGGAAGAACTGGTTATTGTAGCTCCCGATGTGGGCGGCAGTAAACGTGCCAGTGCATACGCAAAATATCTGAATGTACCTTTGGTACTCTGTCATAAGGTTCGCACTCAAGCCAATCAGGTGGATGAGATAAAGATAATAGGTGAAGTACAGGGCAAGAATGTGGTTATCATCGACGATATCGTGGATACGGCAAACACTATCTGTAAGGCTTGTGATGCTATGATGGAGGCAGGAGCAATATCGGTTAGAGCCATTGCCTCCCACTGTGTTTTGTCGGGAGACGCTCCGGTCAGAGTTGACAATTCACGTCTTGAGGAGATTGTCTTTACCAATAGCATACCATATCGAAACTCTATCCCGTGCAAGAAACTCAAACAGATTTCAATTGCTCATATGTTTGCCGAGACCATAAGGCGCGTAAACAGTAATGAGTCTATCAGTTCGCAATATGTAATCAAATAAATAAGAAAAAAATGAAGAAATTTCTTGCCATTGTCCTCTCCGCTGTTGCCATGACAGCCTGCGGCAGCGGGAATTCCTACAAAATTAAAGGAAATTTTCCGGGTGTTGACAACGGAACAGTTGTTGTTTTGAACGTTATTGAGCAGAATGATTTGGTCAAACTGGATTCTGCTGTGGTTTCAAACGGTAAATTTAATATGAACGGTACCGTTGACACCTGTTATTTGGCGCTTATCACATTTGAACTTGACGAGCAGATACATGCCTGTACATTCTTTCTTGAAGACGGTTCTATCAGCCTTGAGTATGACATTGTTGACGGTATTCAGACTATAGGCGGAACGGTAAACAACGATGCTTTCCAGACATTTTATAAAGATATTGAGGTTTTGAACGATAAAGCCAATGAGATAGAAGATAAAATGCGAATGACAGCTGCGGCAGGCGAGGATTATTCTAGTTTTGCCGATGAAATGAGTATTCTTCAGGATAATTACAGGGATATTGTGTTAAAGAGTATTGTGCAAAACAGCGGAAATATGTTCGGTTTCCAGCAGCTTTTGGATTCGTACACAATCTTTGAGCCCGGCGAGGTTTTGGGATTTCTGGATATGTTTGAACCTTTATTCGGTGCGACTGAGAATTTCGGTCAGCTCAAAAACATGATGCAGGTTCAAGCTATGACTGCTGTAGGTCAGCCTTTTATAGATTTTGAGCTGCCAATACTCAATAAGAGGTTTGAGACTTCGCAGAATGCGAAACTGTCAGATTATATAGGTTCAAATAAGGTTATCCTGCTTGACTTCTGGGCAAGCTGGTGTACTCCTTGCCGCAATGAGATTCCCAATATGAAGGCCGCATACGAGAGGTTTAAGTCAAAGGGTTTTGAGATTGTGAGCGTCTCGGTTGACGAGGACCGTGATGAGTGGATCAAGGCAATTAAGGATGATAATCTTACCTGGCCTCAGCTTTTGGACAATAATATCAGGGAGACATCGGCATCTTACAGGTATTCTGTGACAGCTATTCCGTCAACCTTCCTGATTGATTCGGACGGTACAATAATCGGCCGTAATCTGCGTGGAGGTGAGGTTGAAGCTGCATTGGAAGATTTCTTCAAAAAATAAGATAAAAGTCAGGTTCCGACAAACACGATCCGTTTAGGCTTTTGTTTGCACAGACTGTTTGCGGGTCTGTAAATCTTTGTCAGACAAATCGGAATAAATGAATCAGGCGACCTTTGGGGCCGCCTGATTTCGTATAGTTTATAAACTCTTTTCTTACGTAAAACTGTTACGTTTAATTTTAAGCATGTTCAGGATCAACGTGCGATATTATCCATAAGTTTCTTTCGGTTACTGCTGTATTCCAGAGTGTTGGCAGCAATCAGGTAGTTGTGACCGTCAATGCAGTGGTTGTAGGCACTGAGAAGGAATTTAAGACGGTTGCTGTCATAGTCGAAAGTCTTGGCCATTTCAGCAATCTGTTTTGCCGTAAATTCACCGCCGTAAAGGATCATCCGGCCTATTTTAATGCGGGAGGAATCATAGGTTGCCTCTCTGAAGACATCCAAAATTTCCTTCATATACTCATTTGAGGCTCTGAAGTAGATGCGGTACTCGGGATTTTCACTCTCCATCTTATAGACATAATCCGCGAGACTGTTGAGGTTACTGCTGTAATCAAAGGTTTTTAAAGTAAAATAGTAGTTGTGGCGGTCAACGCAGTTGGGGTAGGTCATCTTCAGGAATTTAAGGCGGTTGCTGTCATAGTCAAACGCCTGTGCAATCGCTGTCGCCTGTGCAGCTGTCATGACTCCTCCCGTACGGAAAATCATTTCGGCCATACTGATTCGGTTAACGTCATAGTCCTCGACCTCGAAAGCCCTTACAGTCTCATGGCCTATTATCTTGGGCGCTGTCTCAAGATCTCTTACGTCAATGTGTCTATCCCTTTCGATAATCACAACACGGTTGTTTCCTCTTGTTGGCGGAGTAGCCCTTCTGACTATTCTTGACTGTGCATTTCCGTTTGTTGTGCAAAACAGCAGAGCTATAGCAGCCATGCCGATGATAAATGTTACGCGTTTCATAGTTTTATTATTTTATCTGTTCTATTCTTATGATATAGGAAATCACTAAGTATATGACAATTTCTAGAAAATTATCGTGTAATATATTGATTATCAATTAAATATATTTGCAAAAGACCTTGGAATTTCGTAACTTTAAGGTATTAACCATCATATTATTACCATGTTGCGAAGCTCCAAGGCCCACTACAAAAGTAGCGAATTGTATCCGATTCTGAACATGCATTTCGGAAAAAGTATGAATCTGGCAAGAATCAAGGCTATGAGCCTGATGATATGTGCCCTCTGCAAGGTGCAGCGGGTGGCGTATACCTGTCTCTTATACACATCT
>LSQX01097356.1_pt1 | contig 10550 bp, 10 predicted proteins | sample 654561 | NCBI WGS metagenome assembly LSQX01 (sample SAMN04489861, study PRJNA283612) | anaerobic digester metagenome | isolation source: 4 biogas reactors fed with cattle manure at either 37C or 55C with and... | place: Denmark: Kongens Lyngby | collected 2014
AAGAGGCAACAAATATCTCCCAGGGGCAGAAGCAGCTTTTGACTATTGCCCGGGCATTACTTGCCGATCCAGCGATACTAATCCTCGATGAGGCTACAAGCAGTGTCGATACGAGGACAGAAGTTCTTATCCAAAGGGCGATGACCAACCTCATGAAAGGTAGAACGAGCTTTGTCATTGCCCACAGGCTTTCTACCATTAGGGATGCTGAGATGATACTTGTTATGAACAATGGAAGCATTGTTGAGATGGGTAAACACAATGAGCTGCTGGAAAAAGGCGGCTTCTACGCAGATATCTACAATAGCCAATTTGCAGGAGGGAATTTAGATCAGGCGGTGTAACCGGTAGGAGCCTTTGAAGGACATACATAGGCCAGGCCTTTGGGTGGGAATCTGGATTGGTAGGTGTAACGGGAACATTTATCAACAGTAACATATCTAAATAGACAATGCAGACCAAGTGTAAATTACTATACACTAACAATTATTTGGTTACAGGAGAAAAGCACATGAAAAAACGAAAGAAGTCCAGAGTGAAAAAATTCCTGATATTTATTTTGATTGCGGCATGTATAGGGGGTGTTGTACTTTTTGGCATAGACTGGTATGTGAGAGCATCGGTACAGGAAAGGATCCTTACGGTACAAGAGACATTACAGCTGGATGTAGATTGTATACTTGTCCTTGGGGCATTGGTCAGGACAGACGAAACGCCTAGCTTTATTTTACAGGATCGTTTGAATAGGGGTATCGAGCTCTACAATCAGGGAGCTTCGGATAGGTTGCTAATGAGTGGTGACCATGGTAGGGTCAACTATGATGAAGTAAATGCTATGAAACAGTTCGCAGTAGATACGGGGATACCATCACAGCATGTTTTTATGGATCACGCCGGTTTTTCCACTTACGAAAGCCTTTATAGAGCAAGAGATGTGTTTAAGGCAAAGAAAATTATCATCGTGACACAGGAATATCATCTTTATCGGGCCTTATATATAGCAGATAAGCAGGGTTTAGAAGCCTATGGCGTTGCAGCGAAAGCCAATAACTACAGTGGGCAGTCGTATAGGGATTTTAGAGAAATGCTTGCCAGGGTGAAGGATTTCTTTTATGTTATTTTTAATCCTGAGCCCACTTATCTTGGTGAAGCTATACCAGTTGACGGAAATGGTGATTTAACCAATGACAAATAGCAAACTGGCGCAACTTGATTTACTAGCTGTATCACATGCCCAATGGTCACACAAGACATAAAAAGCTAAAAGATGTGTTGACACCGTCGAATAAGTACACTAAATCAGGTGTAATGTATAATTTTGGTGAGGATACCAGAAAGTTTATCTATGTCTTCAGAAGACGCTGACCTCTATAGGTCGGCGATGAATGAAGGTCAGGTGGAGTTGCAGAGCGAATTGACTGCCGAAAAACCTTGATAAAGAATATTCGCGGAGCAAATGCCCTATTGATAAGTATAAATAGTTCACCTAATGGGATGAATACGTTTCAGGAGGTGGAATGCTGTGAATGAAAGCTTGGCTGTGTTAGTGAGGTCCATTGTTGCATTTTTTTCGCTTCTTATTTTTACCAGGATACTTGGTAAGGAGCAGATTAGTCAGCTGACCTTTTTTGATTATGTACTTGGTATTACAATAGGTTCAATCGCGGGCACACTATCCACAGACCTTACAAGCAAGGCTTTCCCACTCTGGATAGGGCTCCTAACCTGGGTTGCACTGGGGTTTCTTCTTGAAATAATATGCATGAAATCCAGATATGCTGCAAAATTTCTAGAAGGAGAGCCAACCATCGTAATAATGAACGGCAAAATTATGGAAAAAGCGCTTAAGAAGATGCAGATGCGTGCTACTGATATTATGGCGCTGTTGAGGAATCAAGGTGCATTTGATCTTAACCAAGTCGAATTTGCGATAATGGAGCCTAACGGTGGGCTTTCAGTTTCAAAAAAGGCCGAACATTTGCCCTTAACTCCCAAGGATATGAATATACCTGTGACGTCATCCGGTATTTCTACCGAATTGATATATGATGGAATTATTATCGATGAAAACCTTAGGCAGATGAACAAGAGTAAAAAGTGGCTTATGAATGAGTTGCAAAAACATGGTATTAGTAGTGAAAAAGAAGTCTTTTTTGCGGCACTGAATTCGGACGGCAGTCTTTATATAGATGAATATAAGGATAAAATTAAGAAGGTCACCGATATTGGGGATTATGACGGACCGTTTTGAATGTTGAGTTAAGTATTGTTTTCATACCATGTGAAGATACACCTGATTGTGTTTATCTATGTCTTCAGAAGACGCTGACCTCTATAGGTCGGCGATGAATGAAGGTCAGGTGGAGAACGAAGCGAATTGACTGCATTTCAGGCTAACGCATGTATACGTCCAGGCGTGTATTAATCAGAATACAAGCTTGAACTTAAGGGTTCTGGCCCGTTATAGGATATTTATGTCCATCCGGTAAGATATATAAAAAGTGTGGAAAAGGAGAGGACTGATATGATATGATATTTGTGTACTGAAAGCAGGACAATGGTATAATTATACTGGAACGTTTTGAAAGAGTGATATTTTTGTATTCTCTAAAAGAAAAATTTTATGATGGACAGGGTGTTTTAAGAAATCCCGGAGACAGTTATTTGGATAAGGAAGGGATGGCTCGTGAGCCGGGAGAAGATTACTTTGACTATTTAAGTGTATTAAGGCAAGCCGATGAAGAGTTTTACGACAGTCAGGGTATTTTGAGGCAACCCGGTGAAAGCTTTTATGATGGCGAAGGTATACTGTGTGAAAGATAGGCGCTCTGCTCCAGAAACGCCTATTTCTTTTTGTCATTTATCTATGTCATCAGAAGATACCGACCTCTATAGGTCTAACTTCCTTGGTCAGGTGGAGTTCAGTCTCCACCCGACTCGCTGAGTTTAGCGAATTGACTTTCACGCCTATATTAGAAAAGCTTCTTCTTATACAGTGTATATCCTGCGACAATGCATATTGCCAGCGATATCCCCATGATTATCCAAAAGGAACCCGGTGATGTCAGAGGGACGGGCACATTCATCCCAAAGAAACTGGAGATCATTGTAGGGACAGCCATAACTATTGTAACTGAAGTTAAGAACTTCATTACGATATTTAAGTTATTGGAAATAATTGATGCAAAGGCATCCATTGTTCCTGAGAGTATGCTACTATATATGTTTGACATTTCAATGGCCTGTTTGTTCTCAACTATAACATCTTCCAGGAGCTCGGTATCTTCGGGGTAGGTTTTAATATGTTCATACCTCATTAGCTTTTCGAGAACGACTTCATTGGATTTTAGCGCAGTTGAGAAGTAAACAAGACTTTTTTCAAGCTTTAGTAGTTGTATAAGTTCCTTGTTTTTCATGGATTTATGCAAATCATGTTCTACCTTACTGCTGGTTTTGTCAATATGCTTCAGGTATTGGAGATACCTTGTCGAGTTTATGTGAAGTATTTGCAGAACAAATCTGGTTTTGAACTGGGTTAGGAAAGACTTTACCTTATTGATTTTAAAGTCCCTCAGAAGAGTGTCTTCCTTCAGACAAACTGTAATAATTGCATGCTTTATAATTATCATTGCAAGAGGGATAGTGGCGTATTGGTTCATTTGTCCCTCTTTTTCAACAATAGGTATATCGACTATAATTAAAGTCTGACCATCATCGTTCTCTATTCTAGCCCTTTCCTCTTCGTCTAGTGCAGCCTTTAGGAAATCGGTCTCCACGTTAAGGGAGGTGCTGACCTTGTTTATTTCTTCTTCACTTGGATTGGTCATATTGACCCAGATGCCTTCTTCAAAGGTGTCTGTGCTTACAAGCTCATTGTTTAGCGTTTTAAAAATCTCAATCATTGGAGTCACCCTCTTTTCTACTTGATTTTTGTAGTGAGGGTTTATTGACAATACCTTAGATTGATAGACAAACGGTATGACAATAGAAGGCCTCACTGCTTTCAGGACGTCGCAAGTGACTACTGTTGCCAGAGTCACAATCCATACCGCTCACCTCCATAAAATAATTATTTCGTAGAAATAAAAAAACCGTCAGCAACGAGTGACGGAATACCATTGTATAACCATTTCACTCGTTGAGCTTTAGCACCATATAGCTTAGGCACTTCTTATCCAGCTGCATTAAGTAAAACCTTTTTCGGTAGTACCTGTTGACCGCGTTTGGCATCTCTCGATGTTTCCGGGTAGCAGCATATATCTGTATGGTAGCCTCACCTAACGAAAATTATTTCGATAATGCCATTATACTTCTACTTCAGTATAAATTCAATACAGTATATGCAAGTTATGTTCTTAGGTGATGTAGTTTATCTGTGTCTTCAGGAGACGCTGACCTCTATAGGCCGGCGATGAATGAAGGTCAGGTGGAGTTAAGTCTCCATCTGACTCACTGAGCGAAGCGAATTGACTCAATAGATGAAGGGAATATACCTTTTAGTCGTACCTTTATACTGGGCGTATGTTGCACCGTGGATTTTTTGCAAATAATCCTCCTCACAGCGGACCTGAAGTTCAAGAAACAAAACAAATATAAGGTTTAGCATAAATATTGTCCAGGTAGACCATATTAGCCAGACGCCGATGTTTAGCAGGAAGAGGCCTAGATACGTGGGATTTCTTATGTATTTATACAGGCCGGTTGTTACAAGCTCAGTCTTAACTTTTTCATCAATTCCAACTCTCCAGGAATTACCCATTTTTATTTGTGCGTACAAGCATAATGATAGTCCGGCCATACCTGTAATGAAGCCAGAAATATCAAAGGCTATACTGTCAGTGTAACTGTTTCTTGTGAATAGTGTGCCAAGCTGTATGTTTAGGGAATGAAGAATTAGTGCGACCGCGGCATAAATTGATATTGAGCTGGCCGACCAGCCCATGTACTTTTGTATTTCTGACGAGGAGCTTAACATTACATCGGGATTAATTCCATAAGTTTTTTGCTGTACATATTTCTTATACTTCCATAATCCGAAATACATCAGGAATAATGTTGTTACAAAAATCACTTCAAGTAAATTCATAATATGTCCTCCCATATTTTTACGGTAGTGTAAAGTTACTTTATCTTGTAGCATGCGGCTCAACTGATTGATTCTAGTAGTTGCTCAAATTTGCAGCTAATGGGAAGGTTGATTCCGTTTTCAGTCAACATAAATGCACATTAAGTGATTTATGTTGACTAGATGGTTAAAAGTCTCATTATTTAATTCAAATTTTATCCCTAAACCTGCATATTTGAGCAATCTATCGGCCAAGCGTGTCCTAAACCTGCATATTTGAGCAGTCTGTCAGCCGAGTGCTCCCTAAACCTGCATATTTGAGCTGTTTTTCATAAGTTACTTTACACTATCTAGTTTTATTATGTGTTCATGCGTATTATATGATAAATATTTTTATTTCTCAAGAAAATGTATTGACAAGAGGCGAATATATTACTATAATGATAATATCATTTAGTTAATAACAAAAGGAACATATCACTAAAAAAATAACAAGTGAGAGCAATAGAAGGCATGAAGCAATAAGCAGGAGAGCGAAGCCAAAAGTAATAGCCTAAGATGGGGAGCAATAAGCGGGAAGCAGGAAGCCAAGAGTCAACAGCCAAAAGGCAGAGGCAGGAAGCCAACAGGCAATAGGCAACAGGCAACAAGCAACAAGCAACAGGCTATAAGCATAATGGCAACAAGCAACAGCTAAAAGGCAGAGGCAGGAAGGGGGAGGGAGAGGGGGAGGGGGAGGGCATATGACAATGACGGCACAAGAGATATTGAAATGTACCGAACCAGGTGAGATGTTTCTGGAGGGTGTGGAGCATATCAAGGAAGAATACACGAGGCTGGCAAAGCATTGGCACCCTGATTACAATGGAAACTCGTCGGAATCCAACGAGGTAATGATAAAAATCAATGCTCTCTATGAAAGGGCAATGGAGCTAGTTCTTTCAGGGATGTGGAGAAAGCCAGGATTTTTAAGACTCCACTGTAGGGATGGAAAGGTACGTGAATTGAAGTATCGAAGTGAGGAGACTTTTGAGCTTGGTACCATGTACACCTGCGACAGCGTAGTTGCCTTTATCATTGACAAGAATTTTTGCGACCTTTACCGGAATGGGGAGCAGCAAATCAAAGGATTGAGATTTGCAGACACCAGAATGAAGTATGAGATGTCAAAATCCTTGCCCGAAATTATTTCACGGTTTGAAACCATGGATGGGCAGCTAGGAATGGTGGTGAAGAAGGCTCAAGATATGCTGCTGTTGGCAGATGTTCTTTCATACTATAATAACAGAATGCCTGACAGGCACGTTGCTTGGATATTGGGAACGCTTTACAACCTGGCATGCTATCTGGATTATACGGGGATCACCATCAATGCAATATCTACAGGTACATATTTCATATCTCCTAAATGGCACTACGGTGCAATCTTGGGCGGTTGGTGGTTTGCAACACCATCGGGAGGCGGAATGCTTGGTGTGCCTGAGAAAATATACGGTGTGTTGCCGCCGGATATAGCTTGTACAAAGCGAGGCAGTATAAGGACAGATTTGGAGTCTATCCGCCTGATTGGAAGAGAGCTGTTGGGTGACCGAACCGGTATGAGACTTGAGGATTATGGTGTTCCGCGACCTTTGGCAGCATGGCTGCGAAGTGCTTCGGCAGAAACGGCCTTTGAGGAATATAGTAGATGGAATCAGGTGTTAGAGGATAGCTACGGTGGAAGGAAATTTGTTGAAATGGAGCTGGATGCGGATAAGGTTTATCACTTATATCGGAAGAGTAAAACTGTACCTTGAAAGGAGGTATCACTATGGGTTATGGACGATGGACAGACAAGGATTGGGAAAGGTATGCAGCGAAGCATGTTTCGGGAAAGGCATCTGTGGGAGATATCTACACTCACAGATCAATTGCTAAGGAATTAGATCCAAAAGGGGTGAAAATCAGGGAATCTTGTGATTCAGCTGAAAATCCGATGTCAACTGCGCTGATAGTAGCCCTCGATGTAACGGGCTCAATGGGTATTATACTTGATACAATGGCTCGGGAAGGGCTAAAAACACTTGCTAGTGAGGTTTATGACCGAAAGCCTGTCACGGACCCCCATATAATGTTCATGGGAATAGGAGATGCAGAGGCTGGTGACAGAGCACCCCTTCAGGTGACACAGTTCGAAGCTGACATTCGTATTGCAGAGCAGCTAACAAAGATTTATTTAGAGAATGGCGGAGGAGGCAATACCTATGAGTCATACGCTCTTGCTTGGTATTTTGCGGCATTGCATACCCGCATAGACTGTTTTGAAAAAAGGAATAAAAAAGGTGTTTTATTTACCATAGGTGACGAGAAACCTACACCGTACCTAAGGGGAATGGACATAGAAAGAGTTTTAGGCTATAAGCCTCAGTTTGAAAGGATTAGCGCCAGAGAGCTGCTGGCTATGGTATCGCGACAATATGATGTATTCCACATTATTGTGGAGGAGGGTAGCTATTGCCGCAGAGCCAGCACCTCTGTGGAGGATGAATGGAGGACTCTATTGGGACAGAGAGCTATTATGCTTTCAGACCATACGAAGCTGAGTGAGGTGATTGTATCTACAATTCAAATCATGGCTGGTGAAGATATGGGAGATGTAATCTCAAGCTGGGATGGAGAAACTGGCCTCGTTGTGGCAAAGGCAGTAAATTCTTTAGGAAAACCAGACAGTGCTGCAGGCGGGATAATAAAGTTCTAGCTAAGAGTAGCATGGCGCCGGGATAGACAGGAGCAATGAACCTTCTGTCCCGGCGAATGCAAGCCCCAGATTGTCGGAGAACCCGTTAGAGATCCGACTATGCTGATGCTCTAGAAGTGAAAGGGGATGAGTCTATGAAAAACATTAAGGTAGTGATCGGGGCCAATTTTGGTGATGAGGGCAAGGGCCTTATGACTGATTATCTTGCATACCGTATAGCGGACAATGCCGGCGGTAGCCTTATGCATGGCCAAGGCAGGGGAAAGGGTATTGTGGTCAGGTTCAATGGAGGAGCTCAGGCGGGGCATACTGTAACAGCTCCTAATGGGAGCAGGCACATATTTGGACATTTCTGCTCCGGTTCCTTTGCCGGACTGCCAGGGTATCTCAGCGAGTTTTTTGTGGTCAATCCCATGCTTTTTCTAAAGGAGCAGGAGCAACTTAAAGGGCTTAGTGATGTCCCGGACAGTTATGAATTGCCAGAATACAGGGAAGCGCCAGAGGAAAAAAAGGTACCAGCTAATAGAAACTTAACACGAATAAATACTAAGCTGTATGTGGATAAGAGGTGTATGGTTACAACCCCCTATGATATGATGATTAACCAAATCGCTGAAATATCAAGGGGCGATAAAAAGCATGGTAGTTGCGGTGTCGGATTCAATGAGACCATTACACGGTGCTTGTATGATGAAGCCTACAGCCTTTGCGTCAATGATCTGATGGATGAAGAAGCTACAAGGCGGAAGTTGACAGCTATCAAAAATGAATATGTAAGGATAAGACTCGAACAGCTGGGGGTATCATCGATTCCTCAAGCCTATGCAAACTTAATTGTTAATGAAGGTATTCTTGAGGGTTTTGTTAAGGATGTAGCTGATATGCGTAATCGAGTTGAAGTTACTGGTATCGAAGTTTTAATGGGCTTTGATAGCATTATTTTTGAGGGTGCCCAAGGGCTTTTACTTGATCAGTCACATGAGTATTTCCCTCATGTGACACGGTCCAATACTGGAATTAAGAATGTGGCTGAACTGATGACTAAGATGATTGCTTTAGATAAGGCAGTAGCTACAACCGAAGCAAAAGCTACAACCGAAGCAAAAGCTACAACCGATGTGAATGTCGCTAATAGAATAAGGCATATCGAGGTCATATATGTGACAAGAGCATATGTGACAAGGCACGGAGCAGGTCCTTTTCCGGCTGAGTTGCCTATAAAGCCGTATCCAGGTATTGTTGATGTGACTAATGTTCCAAATCCCTATCAGGATGTTCTGCGGTATGGTCTTATGGACATAGATGCGTTGAAATGTGCAATAGGAAGGGATTTAGTAAATATTGAAGGATTTGACTGCAAGGTTGGACTTGCCGTTACATGTCTCGATCAGTTAGAGGAAAAAGTGGACTTCATAGTTGGACAGGAAAAAAAGAAAGCATCTGTAAAGGAGTTCTTGAAAACATTATATGGAAGGCTACATATCGATAAAGGTTATCTTAGCTATGGCCCAAGCCGCGAAACGATACACGACTTAACTGTGTAGAAATAATTAACATAATTGTGTGGTGCTACATACTATGAATTGAGCATTATTTTAAGGAGGTACTGACTTATGAGTATTGATAGAGGATGCGGCGGAGTTGGTGGCATTTTCAAAGATGATTGCGCCATACTGTTTTTTATCATCCTTTTCCTGTTGCTTTTCTTTGATCATGGAGTCGGGGGTTATGGACCTGGGGGCTGCTAATTACAGATAGCACTAGGTCAATAGGTAGCTGGAACTAAGTATTCGAAGGAAGCATACATCCAAGGACCACAGGCCACGGCCACAGGAGTATAGATATGTCTCCTGTGGTTGTTTGCTGTGTAGTATAAGCTATATCTCATTTTCCAATATGCAGGGAACAAAAACCGATGTGGTTTAATACTATGTAATGAAAAGATTACGCATGTAAATTAAGTTACCTGGGGGTAACCCTGAAGGGAGTGAGGCAGATGGCAGAAGAGGAAAGAGGTTTTGGTCTGGGCTTCGGATGTGGGAATAACTGGATATGGTGGCTTATCATTATTGTTGTGGTAATTATCTTAATTTGTCCTGGGATATTCGAAGGAGTTGGAGGAATCGGGGGAGCTGGCTGTAAGAAATGCTGACTCTTGACGATAGCTAAAGAGTAATCCAGTAGAGGTGGGGTTCAGACTCCACCTGACTTCTCTTAGCGATGCGAATTGACTTTCAACTTACCACTATATTTGTTTCATTCAATTGAATATTTTATGTGGGTGAAATATAATAAATTAAGGGAGGCGTTGCATATAAAAAAATTCATGGCTAGAAATAAACTACTATTTATTTTGCTGGCATCGCTTCTCACAACGGTAGTACTAATGGTACTCGTAAGCCTGCAGTGGCGAGTAGGGGAGGCTCAAAAAAGCATTACAGTTACAGAGGAAAATGGGGTGTACGACTTGACCGGCATCCCGGAGTTAGAAAACACTGTAGTTATGCTTATCCCCGGCAATGGCTACTACCCCAATACCTATCTTTCGCCAAAGGATGCGGATTTCGCTGTACCGGAAAGCACGAGCCGCTTCGAAGAAATCCGGGCGGACTACCTCTCCCAGCGGTTTATTCTGAAGACATCAGAAGACAGCGGCGTGTATACACTTACCTTTACCCTTTCCGGCCGCCATGCCATGAGTGTCTATGTAAACGGCGAGCTTGTAGCCCAGAACGGAAAAAATGGTAC
>LSQX01170390.1_pt1 | contig 10550 bp, 10 predicted proteins | sample 654561 | NCBI WGS metagenome assembly LSQX01 (sample SAMN04489861, study PRJNA283612) | anaerobic digester metagenome | isolation source: 4 biogas reactors fed with cattle manure at either 37C or 55C with and... | place: Denmark: Kongens Lyngby | collected 2014
TCTTACTTCTTATTTCCTGCCCACATATTCCCTGGGCGACATTTATTATCTTAACACCTGTATTTTATTCTGTCAAGGGCTTTTTTGCAAAAAATTAAGCTACTTAAGCTTCTGAATCTCCCATAATTTTAACATATACCTTTCTATTTCTCGGTCCATCAAATTCGCAAAAAAATATCCCCTGCCAGGTTCCAAGAAGCAGTTCATTGTTAGCAACCATTATTGTTTCTGAAACACCAAACAAACTGCTTTTAATATGGGCGGCTGAATTGCCTTCAAGATGCTTATACGAATCCTCAAAAGGAATCAGCTTATTAATTTCTTTTAATATATCAATAATTACATCTGGATCAGTATTTTCATTTATCGTTATACCGGCAGTAGTATGTGGAACAAAGAGTGTTACTATTCCATTTCTTATCCCGCTTTTCTCAACTACTTCACTTATCTCCCTGGTAATATTGATCAATTCTGTCCTGTTTCCAGTTCTGAGATTAATTGTTTCAAACATATCTATTCACCTCCTGAAAACTCATATTCTACTCCCAATATCCATCTCTGAATTAAAAAAGACAGAGGAGCCCATCAGCGTCCTCCCCTGTCATATATAATTGCAGTTGTTATTGTTCCGGACGCATTGTCGGGAATAATATAACATCTCTTATTGAAGGGGAATCAGTTAATATCATCACCAGTCTATCTATACCAACACCCAGGCCTCCAGTTGGCGGCATACCGTATTCCAGAGCACGAACAAAATCTTCATCCATCATATGTGCTTCTTCATCACCGGCAGCCCGCTGCCTGACCTGTTCCTCAAACCTTTCTTTCTGATCAATGGGATCAATCAACTCAGTAAAGGCATTACACATTTCCCACCCATTTATAAAGGCTTCAAACCTGTATGTAAACATGGGGTCTTCTTCCATTTTAGCAGCCAGCGGGGATATTTCTATGGGATAATTCATGATAAAAGTCGGCTGAATAAGATTCCCTTCAACCTTCTCCTCAAAAATATTATTCAGGACCCTGCCCTTACTTGTATTTGAAGGGACTTCAAGGCCAATACTTCTGGCTGCCTCTACTGCCTCTCTATCACTTTCTATCTGATTAAAATCAATTCCGGTATACTCTTTTACAGCTTCAACCATGGTCAAGCGGCGCCAGGGCGGAGTCAAATCAATATCTTTTCCCTGATAGTTTATCTTTGTACTCCCCAGTGTATTTTCTGCAACATGTGCAACCATTTCTTCCATCAATTCCATCATATCATAATAATCTGCATTTGCCTGATATACTTCCATCATGGTAAATTCCGGGTTATGCTTATAGGACATCCCCTCATTGCGGAAATTCCTGTTAAGTTCAAATACTTTTTCAAATCCCCCTACAATCAGGCGTTTCAGATATAGTTCAGGAGCTATTCTCATATATAAATCCATATCCAATGTATTATGATGGGTTATAAATGGTCTGGCACTGGTACCGCCCGGTATTGGGTGCATCATGGGAGTTTCTACTTCCAGAAAGCCTCTGTCTTCAAGAAATCTTCTTATCTCACGGATTATTTTGCTTCTTAACTCAAAGGTATTTTTAACTTCTGGATTAACAATCAGGTCAACATAACGTTGCCTGTACCTGGTCTCTTTATCCTTCAGTCCATGCCATTTTTCTGGAAGCGGACGCAGTGATTTGCTCATAAAACGAAAATCTTCTACTCGTATAGAAATCTGGCCGCTACGGGTTTTAAAAACTATACCGCTAACACCGATTATATCCCCAATATCAAGAGTATTAAAAAAATTATACTTTTCTTCCCCCACCATATCCACTTTTACGTATAACTGAATCCTGCCTTTCATATCCATAAGATCAGCAAAACTGGCTTTGCCATGTGTCCGCAAAGCCATAATCCTGCCCATAAGAGAAACCTGTTCTCCCTCCAGATCGGCAAAATTCTCTACAATATCTGCTGTATGATGGCTGGTCTTATATTTTTTACCATATGGTTTTATATTCATTTTTTGCATTTCTTCAATTTTCTGGCGTCTCTGAATCATTAATTTATTCAGATCTTCAACATGTTCTGTAGTCATAAGCTTACTCCTTTTTGCTTTTTTCTATAGATAATATCTCATATTCCATAATTCCTGAAGGTACTTTTACCTTTACTTTGTCCCCCTTTTTACGGCCTAAAATGGCTTTACCGATAGGAGACTCATTAGAAATCTTGAAATTCAAGGGATCTGCTTCTGCAGAACCTACAATAGTATAAGAAAATCTCTCACCTGTAGCCAGTTCACAGAGTTCTACAACTGTTCCAAGGCTGACAGTTTTTCCGGTAATCTCATCATCTTTTACTATTCTGGCATTTCTCAGCATAATTTGAATTTCCTTAATACGGCCTTCAATAAATGCCTGTTCATTTTTAGCATCATCATATTCTGAATTTTCGCTCAAATCGCCATACTCTTTGGCTTGTTTGATCCGCTCAGCTACTTCGCTGCGCCTGGTTGCTTTTAAATATTCTAAACGTTCTTCTGCTTTAGCAAGACCGTCAGCTGTCAAATATACCGGTTGTTCTACCATAAAAATTCTCCTATCCATATCGTCAATTTTCGCCAATAAGTATAAAGCAATTTATACTCCCTGTCAATCATTCTCACTTATCCCTTAAACTCAATGGAAAGTGTTCTGATTATCTAAATATGCCCAGAGTATTTCTTCCATTTGACTTTTGGTTTCCGCAGTGTTGAGTAAAACTCTGACTTGAGAGGCCTTAGGCTGTCCCTTCAGATACCAAGCCGCATGCTTTCTCATCTCTCTGATGGCTATATACTCACCTTTATATTCGATTAAATCGTCCAGATGCTCAGTTATTGTTCCTATTATTTCCTCTAAGCTGGGTTTCTCCTCTAATTTTTCTCCTGCTAGAAGAGTGACCAGATCACGCACCAGCCAAGGATTTCCCATAACGCCCCGGCCGATCATCAGACCATCGCATTTTGTTTGCTCCATCATATCTATAGCGTCTTGGGCCGACCAAATATCCCCATTACCAATTACCGGAATCTTTATTTCCCGTTTCAATTGGGCAATAGCCTGCCAATCTGCTTCTCCACTATAAAATTGCTGGCGAGTTCTAGCATGAAGAGCAATTGCTGCTACTCCGGCTTGTTCTGCTCTTTTGGCTACTTCTAGGTAGTTTTTGTTCTGATCATCCCAACCTAAGCGGATTTTCACAGTGACCGGCACTGTAGCCTCCTTGACCATGGCTCTTAAAATTTCTTCTACTTTTTGAGGCTCGGTCATCAAAGCAGAGCCCTCTTTGTTTTTGATGATCTTGGTGGCAGGACAGCCCATGTTAAAATCAATCAAATCGGGCCCAATCTCGTTGACTATATGGACTGCTCTGACCAGAGATTCCACATCTCCACCGAACAATTGGATGGAGGTTTTTCCCTCTTCAGAAACATCGGCAATTTTTAAGGTTTGCTGATTAGTATAATAGAGGCCTTTGGCACTGATCATCTCGGTTGTGGTCAGAGCTGCACCCATTTTTTTGCATATTTTACGAAAGACCAAATCCGTTACTCCGGCCATCGGGGCCAAAACAACCGGATTGGGAAATTTCAGATTGGCTATTTCCATGAATTTTCTCCTTCTCAGTTTTAAAAATTGCTTTAAAATTTACAGAATGCTATAATTTTAGTTGAACAATAAAAAGGGGGTCAATTTATGTCTTATCGCAAAGATTTAGCTGCTTTAGTCGAAACCAAAAAAGACGATTTTACCAAAATAAGCGATGCTGTTTGGGAATTTGCCGAGTCCCGTTTCCAAGAGTTTCGTTCCTTCGCCTTGCAAGCTGATTATATGGAAGAGCAAGGGTTCAGAGTTAAAAGAGGCTTAGCCCAAGTAGAAACAGCTTTTCTGGCTGAGCATGGTCAGGGCAAACCCGTTATCGCATTTTTAGGCGAGTATGATGCTCTTTCCGGCTTATCTCAGGAAGCTGACGTGACCTATCACAAGCCCATTGAACCGGGCAAAGACGGTCATGGCTGCGGGCACAATTTATTGGGGGCCGCTTCATTGGCTGCTACTGTAGCCTTGAAGGATTATATGGAGCAAAATAATTTACCGGGAACAATTCGCTACTATGGCTGCCCTGCTGAAGAAAATGCCGGTGGAAAAGCTTTTCTGGTCAGAGACGGGGTTTTCGACGATTGTGATATCGCCTTAACCTGGCATCCTGCCAGCGTCAATGCTGTTACCGAAACCGGTTCACTTGCCAATTTCCGCGTTTTCTATACTTTCCACGGAACTTCTTCCCACGCCGCCGGGGCTCCCCATTTAGGCAGAAGCGCTCTGGACGCAGTGGAAATCATGAATGTGGGCGTCAACTATATGAGAGAGCATATGATCGATCAAGCCAGAATTCACTATGCTGTGATCAATACCGGAGGAACTGCTCCCAATGTAGTTCAAAGTGAAGCTCAAGTGCTCTATGCTATCAGAGCACCTAAGGTAACTCAGGTCATCGACCTCCACCGCAGAGTCGACAATTGTGCTAAAGGGGCTGCCCTAATCACTGAAACAAAAGTGGATATCAAACATGTAGCAGCTTATTCCGATTATATCGCCAATGATGTGATCAGCGAAAAGATCGGCGAAAACATGGATGCCTTTTTACCCATTGGCTATACTGAAGAAGAAATCGAATATGCCAGAAAATTTCAAGAAGTCATCACCGATTTAGACAAAGAAAATCTACAGCAGATGGCTAAAAAACTGGCGGGTAAAGAAGCCAAGGAAATACTAAAAACGCCTCTTTATGATTGGCGCATTGAAGGCTTAGGACCAAGCAAAGGCTCAACCGATGTGGGCGATGTCAGTTGGGTTGTTCCCACCGGTCAATTCAGCGCTGTCACACTGGCAGCCGGAACTCCCGGACATGCTTGGCAGGTTGTCGCCCAAGGCAAAGGCCCCGTAGCTCATAAGGGTATGCTCTTTGCTGCCAAGGTTTTAGCGGCGACCGGCTATCAATTTTTAACAGATCTTGATTTAGTCGCTAAGGCTAGAGAAGCTTGGTTAGAAGATTTAGACGGGGAAACCTATCCCAACGCTTTACCCAAGGACGCCAAACCAGAAATCTGGTAATCTACAGAGAATAATAAGACAACGGAAGCTGAACTTTTAGTTCTACTTCCGTTGTTTTTTTATTGGCGGGAGTATGTGGGAATCGAACCCACCTTGGAACGTATTAGGCCCCAAACTCGGTTTTGAAGACCGGTAGGCACACCAGAACCTAGCTACTCCCAAAAAAGATTATAGCAAAATATTATTTGTTTGGCAAATAGAAAAATCCAAAGCGATAGAGAATTAAATTTTCACTCGCAAAATTCTCTTTTCTCCTTGACGCAAGGTGATTCTCTGGCTATCAAAATATTCCATCAAGGCAAGAGCATATTTTCTTGAAGAAGAAATCAAATCTCTATATTCAGCCAGGGTGATTTCTTCATTTTCTTTAAACCAGGCGAGCAAGACATCTTCTGCCCTATCCAAAACTTCTTTAGGATAATAGATATCTTCGCTCAGTCTAATCAGAAAATCCTCTTCAACAAGAAGATCCATCAGAGGCAGAAAGTCTCTGAATTTTCCAAATTCTTCCTGCAATTCACTTTTATTTGGTGGTTCAAATTCAGCCTCAAGATATCTGTTTTTAATCGATTCATAAATGTTTTTCTGAGTCTCATTTAATTTTAAATCAAAATCAAGAGCTGCCAAATATTGAGGAAATTGCTTTAAATGACCATCGCTTTCCAGGAGCAACAAAAAGGCTGCATAGGTTCTCCCCCCAATACTCAAACCGATCCTGCTTCGCAGTTCCTCTTTCGGCATGCCCAGACGCAAGGGGTTCTTTTGGTGATAGGTTTTTAATAGCTCCTCGACTTTGAGGCTGATTTCCTGATAATAAGAAAAAGCTAGAAGGATTTCCTTGCGATCTACAGTAAAGCTCAGAGCTTGTTCGGTTTGCAGGAGTTCTTCCAACATTTCCTCCCCTTCGACCAGCTCACTATGAGTTTTCAGCCAGGCAGAACGCTCAGGAAAATCAGGGCTTACTTCCCGAAGAGCCTGTAAAAACCGATGCTCAGGAGTGCCTAATTCTAAGGCCTTGAGCATTTCAACTTGTTTAGTTTTGAAGCGGGTTATTTTCTGTGGATTGGTCTTTAAAACCCTGCCCCCGCCCAGAGTAGTCATGGGTGAATAATATCTTAAAATGAAAAGATCTCCTTCGACTGCTGCGACCGGCTCTTCCAACCTGAGTTGAACCAACCCGTTTTGACCAGGCTCGATGGTTTCAGCTTCCAGAGGCACTACCCGTCCCATAACCTCGGAGCTGCCAATATAGAGTCTGACCCTGGTTCGATGTTGCAAGGGCCTGATCGCTCCGGGTAAAACTTCTACCCTAGCGTCTAACATCAAGGTGGTTTTCAGTGTGTTTGCTTTGGCTAAAACCTGACCACGGGAAATATCGTTGACTTCCAAACCGGCTAAATTTACAGCTACTCTTTGCCCGGCAAAGGCCCGTTCTGTTTTTTCACCATGAACTTGCAAAGACCTGACTCTGGTTGTTAAATTTCCGGGCACAACTTCTAAGCGGTCTCCCAGATTGAGGTTACCGCTGACCAATGTTCCGGTCACTACGGTGCCAAAACCGGAAATGCTGAAGACTCTATCAATGGGCAGACGAGGTTGACCGTAGGGATCTTTGCTTTCAACTTCATCGCTCAATCTATCCACTTCTGCAATCAATTCATCTAGACCCAAGCCTGTATGAGCTGAAACGGGAATGATTGCAGCTTCTTCTAAGAAGGAACCGACCAACTTTTCTCTTACTTCTTCCTCCATAAGTTCTAGCCAATCAGGCTCCACCATATCAGCTTTGGTCAAAGCCACTACGCCCTTTTTCACTTGTAAGAGGGAAATTATATCCAAATGCTCTTGGGTCTGAGGCATTACCCCTTCATCGGCTGCAATCACCAAAATGACTGCATCGATGCCGCCTACCCCGGCCAGCATATTCTTAATGAATCTCTCGTGACCGGGCACATCGATTAACCCGACTCTTTTCCCCGAGGGCAAATCGAAATAAGCAAAGCCAATTTCAATGGAAATGCCTCTTTTTTGCTCTTCCTTTAAGCGGTCCGTATCAATTTTTGTCAGAGCTTTGATTAAAGTTGTCTTACCATGGTCGACATGACCGGCTGTTCCTACTATGATATGTTTCATTTTTCATCCTCTTTACTTTTGAGCAAAACATCGACAAGTGCATCAGCCAAAATCTGAATCTCATCTTCTTGCACAGTACGTAAATCAAGAAGGTATCTATCCTTAAAAATACGGGCGAAAACCGGAGGATCATTTTTCCTCATCTGCTCATCCAGCCAAGTCAGACTCTTATACTTAGGAAGGACTGAGAGAGCGTAACTGGGTATTTCACTCAGGGGCATGGAGCCACCCCCTACGGTAGAAGTTGTTTCTACGATCTGACAATTAGCCAATTCCCCAACTCGCATGGTCACTTCTAACCAGAGTTTATCTGTCTTGTCTCTGACTTCATTCTTATCGATGGTCAGCATGGCTAAAACAGGTATCCGATTTAAAACTCGTTTTTCATCTAAATACTCTCTTAAAGTAGCCTCAAGGGCTGCTAAAGTGAGTTTGTCTATGCGCAAAGCTCTATTTAAAGGATGTAATTTCATCTTATCTAAGAACTTTTTCTTACCTAAAATAATACCCGCTTGGGGTCCCCCTAAAAGTTTATCGCCACTGATCGTAACTACATCAATACCGCTGTCCAGGCTGCTCTGGACTGTTGGTTCGGCCAGACCATAATCACTTAAGTCGACTAAAATACCGCTGCCTAAATCTTCCACCACAGGTAGATCATGTTCTTTAGCCAGTGCTACCAATTCCTTGTTGCTGACCTCAGCTGTAAAACCTACGACCTTATAATTAGAGGTATGAGCTTTGAGCAATAGAGCTGTTTCAGCGCTGATGGCTTGGGCGTAATCTTCTATTTTTGTTTTATTGGTTGACCCTACTTCGACTAAGATACAGCCGCTTTGTTCCATCACCTCAGGAATTCTAAAAGAACCTCCGATTTCTATGAGCTGACCTCTGGAAACAACGACTTCACGACCTTGGCCCAAGGCGGAAAGTACAAGCAAAACAGCTGCCGCATTATTGTTGACCACCATAGCGTCTTCGGCCCCGGTCAGCCGACACAATAATTCGCTGACATGGTCATAGCGCAAGCCTCTTTTACCAGACTCTTCGTCTATTTCTAAATTGGAGTATCTTCTGGCGATTTCCAAAACTTGTCTGCTGGCTTTAGGGCTGAGAATTGCTCTGCCTAGATTTGTATGGAGAATAGTGCCGGTTCCGTTGATCACTCCGTGAAGATTTGGCTTCATGCCCAAACGAGTTTGCTCGATTATTTCTTTGATTAAATTTTCTTGGTTTAAAGCATCCTCAGGAAACCATTCTGTCTCTTCCGATAAAATTCGTCTTCTTATTCTGGAAAGCACTTTTCTTATTTCCTCGACGACTACTGTATGGGAAAATTCAGCGACCAGTCCCTCTATGCTTTTCGTCTTTAAAAGAGCCTCGACCTGAGGAATTTTAGCCAAAATTTCATGTTTGCTCTTTAAGCTCATCAAAATCACCTTCATCAATCATTGTCTCAACCTATTTCGCTCAGAGCTTTCTTTTTCCCTGCAAATAAAAAAGCCCTTCTCTGTTTGTACTTATTTTACCTGGGTTCGAATCTGAACCGGGCAAAAGATTTCTGCAAACAGAGAAAGGCTTTTCAGTTTTTCTTAGAAGTAGCCAGCTTCTTCTAAGGCTGCACTTGCTTTGTCAAAATCTTCAGGTGCAACTAAAACGACAGGACCGACACAGCCCATGCCTGTTTCAGCATAAATACCGATTTTCCAAAGCACTTTGGTTGCCTCTTCCAGTTCTAAAATATCAATACCGGTGATTTCTTCGGTAACGATTTTTTTAGGTGGAGCTTCCACTTCTTCCTCTTCAGCTTTAGCAGCTTTTTTAGCTTCTTCAAAAAGCTGATCTATTCCGGCTTTTTTAACAGCAGCAAATTCTTCTTGAGCTACTTTCCAAAGATTACCTTCAGCCAATTCAGCTGCATATTGCAGAGCGTTGGCCACTACAGGTGCTCCGGAAGCTCGGGAAAGAATCAGAACTGTTCTTCCATATCTCTCACCGATACCGGGGCCATAACCGAAGCCTGCTGCTTCAAAGTCACCGCCTGTAGCGTAAGATGAGAACATTTTCATTAAAATATTACCGGTCAAAGTGTCTGTGACCATAACATCAGGAGTGCCCATGAGCAAGTCATTACCTCTCATGACGACGCCACCGTCAGATCTGGCAGAACTGATCCAATTGAAGTCATAGCCTTGTTCTTTTAATTTGTTCAAAGCTCTTTCAACTTGACGGGCTCCGTCCACATTGAGAATACCCAGAGTAGGTTGAGCAATACCGATGGCTTTGGCAGCGATGATACCATAAATAGCATTTCTGGCCATAGCTTCAACTCGCTCAGTAGCGGATGTTCCGGTTGTGGTAGCCAAGATCATTTGGCGGCCACGGCTGGGTGTTACTACCCGGCCCACTGTGGAAACTCCGATGGGAAAGCTGTAATGCATGGTTACACAAGCAGCAATTTCTCCTGAGTCGAGAAGTTGTTCCATCAATTTATGCTGATCTTCTTCTTCGCATTCATAGGTGGTCAGACCGCTGTCATTTGCGGGTCCAATCAGACAGACGTTGATTTCGGGGTTTTGTTTTTTGGCTTGCACAGCACCTCTAATTATCTCTTCATTGCCGTGCTCGTTGCCATATACGGTGACGGCTACATTTGTTCTGGGACCAAATTGTCCTGTTTCCAATGCATCCGCTATATCTAAAAAGACATCACCGATTAAAGATTTTATTTTTTGTTCAGCCAATGAATCCACCTCCAAATTGTTGGGATTTATCTTTTATTTGGATAAGCTATTGGCGAACTCACGCATAGCTTCAGCAATCATGTCTCGAACTTGTTCTTTATCCAAGCCTACTTCCTCTTCTTTTAAGCCGGTATTCGCTTCTATGACAAAGGAAACACCATCGAAGAGATTGGTCAGACGAGCTAAGAACAGGGAACCTTTACCGATAATCATAGCATTTTTCAAATCTCCAGCCAGCATCATATCACGGGCATGACCTAAGAAGGGTACGCCGGAAGGAATATGACCTTGGGTCGGAGCAAAGCCGGGCATTCCGTGCTTATCGCCAAATGTAGCAACATCGCTTCTTTCCAACATCTGTTTCATGACGGCCAAAGCGGCAATCATCTTGTAGTTGGCTTGAGGTACATCACCGGCACCTGCTGGTACGGTAACGTCGGGGTTTTGTAATTCGGCAGCATACATTTCAATTTCAGGTATGGTCAAATCTGCTCTTTGCAAAGGATCTAAGACTAA
>LSQX01013980.1_pt1 | contig 10549 bp, 9 predicted proteins | sample 654561 | NCBI WGS metagenome assembly LSQX01 (sample SAMN04489861, study PRJNA283612) | anaerobic digester metagenome | isolation source: 4 biogas reactors fed with cattle manure at either 37C or 55C with and... | place: Denmark: Kongens Lyngby | collected 2014
CCCCCGGCCCCCTCTCCCCGCGCCGGTGGCAGGGGAGAGGGGGAGCAGAGTGGGCCGGCCTCCTGACGCGCAGAGCGCGTCAGTCGTGCGGCCCCTCCAGGGAGGGCGATAGGTCGAGAGGAGGGCGCGGGGGGAGATTACGCGGGGACGCGCAATTCCCGCCCCTACGGGGAACGGCAAGGCAAAGACGATCCGAAACGGCCGGCGCGGAGGCCCACCCCGCCGCTGGCGCAAGGGGACCCCACCCGCCCTGCGACTCGGTCGCAGACGACCTCGCTCAGGGCGACCTCCCCTCAAGGAGGGGAGGTGTCGGAGGCCTCAGCCCCCGGCCCCCTCTCCCCGCGCCGGTGGCAGGGGAGAGGGGGAGCAGAGTGGGCCGGCCTCCTGACGCGCAGAGCGCGTCAGTCGTGCGGCCCCTCCAGGGAGGGCGATAGGTCGAGAGGAGGGCGCGGGGGGAGATTACGCGGGGACGCGCAATTCCCGCCCCTACGGGGAACGGCCAATGCCAGGGTGAACGGGCGGCAATCGCGGGCAGACCCGCGAAAGCCGCCCCTACGGGGAAACGGCTTCCGCCCCTACGGGGAACGGCAAGGCCAGGCGGGCGGGTAGATGGCCAGGTTAGCAGAAGGTAGGCGAAAGTCCACAGGGGAGATCATGAAAGTCGGGATGTACTACAACAACAGTGACGTGCGGGTGGAAGAGATGCCCGTGCCGCAGATCGGTCCGGACGAGCTGCTGGTGAAGGTCTACGCCAGCGGCATCTGCGGCAGCGACATCCTGGAATGGTATCGCGTCAAGAAGGCACCGTCGGTGCTGGGGCATGAACTTGCCGGGGAGGTGGTGGCAGCGGGCGAAGAGGTCGAGGGGTATGCGGTAGGGGAGCGCGTCACTGTAACCCATCACGTGCCCTGTAACACCTGTCACTACTGCCTGGGCGGCCACCATACGGCGTGCGAGACCCTGCACACCACCACCTTCTACCCCGGCGGCTTTGCCCAGTACGTCCGCATCCCGGCGATAAACGTGGACCGGGGGGTGCTGCCCCTGCCCCATGAGGTCTCCTATGAGGAAGGCTCCTTCGTGGAGCCGCTGGGGACAGTGGTGCGGGGCGCCACCCGGGCAGGTATAGGCCCCGGTGATAGCATGTTGATCCTGGGCTGCGGCATCGCCGGGCTGTTGCATGTGAAGATGGCTCGAGCGCTGGGAGCGGGCCGGATCATCGCCACAGACCTGAACGAGTTCCGTCGGGAGGCGGCGGCCCACAGGGGCGCGGACCACGTGCTCGACGCACGCGAGGACGTGCCGGCCCGGGTCCGGGAAGTGAACGATGGCCGGCTGGTGGATAAGGTCATCATCTGCGCCGGGGCTTTGAGCGCTGCCGAGCAGGCCCTGCAGTGCGTGGACCGGGGCGGGGTGGTGTTGTTCTTTGCGGTGCCCAAGCCGGGAGAGACCGTGGCGGTGGACTTCAACCCCATGTGGCGGGACGACATGACTTTCATGTCAAGTTATGCCGCCGCACGCTGGGACCTGGCTACGGCCCTGGAGCTGATCAGGTCGCAACGGGTGGTGGTAAGTGACATGATTACCCACCGCCTGAGCCTGGAGGAGATAGGAGAGGGCTTCCGCCTGGCCAGCGCCGGGGAGCGCTGTCTGAAGGTGGTCATTGAGCCCAACCGCACAGATGCCGGTATATGAGCTGGAGCATGTGGCGATCACTGTGAGCGATCTGGACCGGGCCGTGGCCTGGTACAGCGCGAACTTCGGATTTGTGGAGGCAGGGCGGTCGGACAAGCCGGACCTGGGAGTGCGGTTGGCTCTCTTGCGGCTGGGGGACCGGTTCCTGGAGATCTTTGAGGGGTACGAACCGCAGCCCTTGCCAGAGGGAGAGAACCATCTGCAGAGCGCTCTGCAGCGGGTGGGAACCAAACACATGGCGCTGGTGGTGGACGACGCGGCGGCGGCCTATCAGCAACTGAAAGACGCAGGGGTGGAGATGGATATGGAGCTGTCGAGAGGCCGGACCTCGCAGTACTTCTTCTGCCGGGACCCCGAGGGGATTCTGATTGAGGTAATCCAGAGAAACGCAGGGTGAAAGGGAGAGAGCTTTGGACTCGCAGCAAGTGCTACAACAACTGGTGGAAATGTCTCGGACCATCGCTCAGCCGGGGTGGGACTGCATAATACTGGGAGAAGGCAACACCTCCGCCAAGGTGGATGAGGAGAGCTTCTGGGTGAAGGCCAGCGGAGCGCACCTGGCTACGGCGGGCCCGGAGGGCTATGTGCGCTGCCGCCTGGCCACGGTGCTGGAGTTCCTGGCGTCTGAGGAGGTGAGCGACGAGGCGGTGACGGAGGCGCTGAGCACGGCGGCGATGGAGCCTCCAGGACTGCGGCCCTCGGTGGAGACGATGATGCACGCCTATCTGCTGAGCCTGCCAGGCGTGAGCTTCGTGGGGCACACCCACCCCACAGAGATCAATGCGCTGACCTGCTCGGTGCGCGGGGAGGAGCTGGCCCGTGGAGGGCGTCTGACCCCCGAGGAAGTGGTCTTCTGCGGTCCGGCTACCTGCTGGGTGCCGTATACCGATCCCGGGATTGGGCTGGCGCGGGCGGTACGGGAGTCGATGGAGGCCTTCCTCCAGGTTCACAGTAGCTGCCCGCGCGTCATCTTCATGCAGAATCATGGGCTGCTGGTGACCGGTAAGAACCCGGAGGAGATTCTGAGCACCACGCAGATGACGGTGAAGGCGGTGCGCACGCTGCGCGCGACGATGGACTTCGGTGGCCCGCGCTACCTGCCCCCGCAGGAGACCGCCCGGATTGACACTCGCCCCGATGAGGCCTTCCGGAAAAAGGTTTCGGGGTGGGAGGCGTAGGTGGAGGAACTGCACCGGGTCGCTCAACGTCCTTAAGGGGCAGTTGAGGCGCAGGAGGCGATGGTGATGCGAGCAGGATATGGGAGGCTTCTCGTCCTGGGCGTGGCGGCCCTGGTGGCCGGCTGCGGGGGCGCGACCCAGAGCCCGGCGAGTCTGGGAACGCAGACGGAGCCGCGTATCTCCGGTCAGACCTTTTCCCAGGAGCTGGCCGCGGCGCCGGAAGCCGAGGCTGCGGAGGTGGACTATCACGGCTGGCAAGCCTTGCAGCTCAGCAACGGACTGGTTACGGTGATAGCCGTGCCGGCAGCCGGGGGACGCATCCTCAGCTATAAGTTAGGCGAGGCGGAGTGTCTGCGGGCTGAGGCTACACTCTACGGCAAGACCGACGATGGGAAGGGCGAAGCCCTGGACTTTGGCGGCGACCGGCCCCAGCTTAGCTCCGGCGATAGGGAAGCCACCGCTCTGGTCCTCAACGGCAAGTGGACCGGCTCCGTGACCACGGCGCGAGGGATCCTCGCGGAGGTGAAGATGGTCAGCCCGGAGGACCAGGCCGCGGGCGTGCAGCTCACCCGCACCTTGCGCCTCTACGCGGGCACCACGCATCTGCAAGTCGCCGAGAGCCTCAGGAACACCGGCGATAAACCGGCCAAGTGGAGTCTGGGTTCGGCCAGCGCGGTGCAGAGCGTCACCGGGAGCAAGCCCCCCAGCGGGGAAGTCCAGGCGTACATACCCGCGGCCACGGGCCTTTCCGCGCACCCGGAGGGCTTCTGGAGCCTGAGCGGCGATAAGGACCTGGCACAAGTGCTTCCCGGCGGCGAGCGACAGGTACAGGTGGCGTATCAGGGGAAGGCCGGAGCGGTTGCAGTGCGCAACACGGCAGGCTGGCTGGCGGTGACGGATACCGTGAACCAGAGGACCTACGTCCGGCGCTTCCAGGTCAATGAATTGCATGACTACCCCGGCGGGGCGATGGTGGAGGTCGTCGCCGGTGAGTACGCCGGGGGCCGGGGCGGGCTGAAGTTGCTCTCGCGTGGACCACTGCAGGAGGTGGCCCCTGGTCGGCAGGTCACCTTTGTACAGGATTGGTTTGCGACCATGGCCCCGGGGCCGATCCGCGGGGTGACGGACCTGGCGGCCCTCACTCAGCCACTGGAGCTCAAGCCCGAGAGCGACAAGCTACGTCTGCAGGGCAAGCTGGGAGTATTCGCGGCGGGCAACCTGCTCATCACGCTGCTGGATGCCTCCGGGCAGTCGGTGGGGACTCCGATCAGTCTGGCGGTGACGCCCAGCAAGGTCCTGGAAGTGAACCAGGAGCTGCGCGCCTCCGGAGCCAGCACGGTGCGTCTGGCGATGGAGAGTGAACGCGGCACGCCACTGGGACAGGTGGTAGAGCTGCCGGCGCAGTAAGCTGTCATCTTTCAGCCTTCCCTCTGAATCAGAGGCTCTACCCCCTTGGTCCTCTCTCTCCCTCTCCGCGTGTGACGGTTGGGCGAGGGAAGCAGACCGCAACGGAGGCGCGGCATGGAGAGAAGGTTAGGCTCTCTCCGGAGCCCCTCCCAGCGAGCGGAGCCAGGCGCGATGGGGGGAGCAGGGGCCCGCGTCGGGCCGGGTCTGGGCATGCAGGAGCTCCTCATAAGTCCGGGCGTTGTATAGTCGGCAGTCGGGGTCGGGGCAAGAGACTGCGCCCCAGAGATGGCCGAAGAGGGCTTGCAGGACCAGCCCCTTGAGCACCTCCCCCAGGCGTGGATCACCGGGGGCGAGCAGCCGCGCCGCGAACTGCTCGTCCAGGTCCTCCAGGTTCTCCTCCAGACCGAACATGGCTAGCTGGGCGCGCAGGAAGTCGTACTCGCGGGGCGGGGCCAGGGCCTCCAGCACGCCCGTGAGCGAGATCAGCGTGGGCGTGCTGAATAGCGAGAGGGCCTGGAAGAAGTCGCCCTCCGGGTTGGGCAGCGCCAGGCGCCAGTTGGTGAAGACCAGGTGCAGGAGGCCGGGGTCGCGCTCCTCCGGAGGCAGCAGGAGGCCGAGAAGTTCGCGGACCAGGCGGCCATCGTAGAACTCTAGGTCCGTGGTTTCCCCGGCTTCGAGAGGCTCTTCCTGACTTCGGGACCGGAGAGACGCCTGTCCTACCGGGGGGCCAGAGGCCTGTCCAACGTGAGCCCGGCGGAACTGGGCGAGGAGTTCGCGCCCCAGGGTCTCGCGCTGTGCCTCGGAATACGGCGCCAGGTGGTGCGTGAGGAAATCGCGCCGGACCTCGGCCTGCACGGCGGGGAGTACGGAGACAATGTAGCGCCCAAGGTCCGCGATGTCCAGGCCCAGAGCGTCGGGTTCGTCATAGAGGTAGACCTGGGTGAGGGGGGCCTGGAGCGGGGGCGGGTTGTCCGGGGCGGGAGGTTCGCCCATCAGCCACCTCTAATCAGCCAGTCGAAGGGGATGTCCGGGTCGAAGGGATCGCGGCGCAGCTCATCCGGCTCCGCATAGTCGTAGTGTTGAGTGGGGACATTGACCATGGTGGCAGTCTCGGGACCGGCGGGGGTAAAACCGTGCCAGACGCCGGGGGGTATATGCACCAGGACCGGGTGTACGAGGCCCAGAATCAGGGACATGGTTTCTCGCTGGGTGGGCGAGTCGGCGCGGTCGTCGAACAAGCCCAGGCGCATGCTGCCGGCGACACAGCAGACGTTATCATGCTGGCGGGTGTGAGCATGCCAGGCTTTGACAATGCCCGGATAGCAGGTGGTCATGTAGACCTGGCCGAAGCGCTCGAAGAGCTCATCGTCGTCGCGGAAGATCTCCATCAGATAACCACGCTCGTCGGCGTGAACATTCAGTGACTTGAGAGCAACGCCTTCAATCATGCGATTCTCCTCCTGGCGGCAGGCCGGTGACGGGAGAGTAGCCGGTCCTGCTCATGGCATTTGCAGTCCGATGTATTGCTGGGAGAAGCAGCGGGTGGCCACCCGGGTGAGGTCGGCCTGGGTGACGCGGCTGATGCTTTCGGGGAGACGCTGGAGCGGGGCCCAGCCGCGGGCGAAGAGTGCCCACTCCCCCAGGGTGCGGGCGCGGCCGGGCTGATCCAGGCCGGCCAGGGCCAGGGCATTGATGGCCCGGCGGCGGGCGCGACTGAGCGCCTGTTCGCCGCTGGGGGTGTCCCGCACTTCATACAACACTCTCAGCAGGGCTTCCTGCACCTGGACAATGGCATCCGGCGCACTCTGCACGTGAATCGCGGTGTAGGGCACGGCCTCCGCTGCCGGGGGCATGGCATCCACGAGCAGCGGCCCGCGGACGGTGTATCCGGCCAGGGCCGAGTTGAGCGTCTGGCGGAAGCGGGCGTCGGTAGCCAGCACGCCACCATCCCCGGCCAGCCGTTGATACAGGACCAGAGCGGCGGGGAAGTCAGGATCGGTCAGGGCCGGGAAGCGGAAGCCGATGATCAGGGAGGCGATCCCCAGGCGCCCGCTGCGCAGGTGCGGGTTCTGCCCGACCTGTACGTTGGAGGGCTGAGGGGGGTAGTCGGGGAGCCAGCCGCCGGGGGCGGGACGGCGGGGGATGGCGGTCATGGCCTCCACCGCCTCTGCGACCAGTTGGTTCGGCTCGTCGGGTCCGGCGAGGGTGAGGAGCGAATTACCGGGCACGTAGTAGCGGTCCCGCAGGGCCTGCAGGGCGGGCAGGGTCAGGCGGGGCAGAGTCTGGGGCGAAGGGAAGACCGGACGGGCGGCGGGGGTGTCTCCCAGCAGGGCCCGGCGGAACAGGTAATAGGTGGCCTCGGCGGGGTTGGCCTGTGAGCGGCGCCATTGTTCCTGCGCGCGGAGGTGAGCGGCGCCCAGCGCGGTTTCACTGAGAGGCTCAACGAAGCAGACCTGCGCAATGACCTCCAGCAAGGCTCGCAGCTCGGACCGTGGGCAGAGCGTGACCAGGGAGACATGATCCCAGTCGGTGGAGAGGTCCAGGCCGCGGCCCACCAGCAAGGCGTTGGAGAGATCCAGGAACTGGCGCTGACCTCGCAGCTCCTCCTCCAGGCGGTACCGGAAGAGCTCTTGCAGCAGGTAACGCGCGCCGGGCAGGGCCTCAGCCTCGGCCTCGGCGCCCAACTTCACCGCCAGGTGTACGCCGGTTAGGCTGGTGGAGCGGTCCTCGCAGCCCATGACACGGAGGCCGTTGCTGAGGACGACATCCGGGAGCCGCTCCCGCGGCGGGGGCTGCGCCCAGGCCGGGGCATGGCTCAGCGCGAGAAGGAGTATCCACCAGCGCCTAGGCATGCAGGCCTCCCTGGTTGGCGGATTCCGGGCTGAGTACGGTCAGGTTGTAGTTGTCCTCACGCAGGTACTTGCGCGCGGCCTCCTGAAGCTGCTCGGAAGTCACGGCGTTCACGATCGCGAGGTAGTTGGTGGCGAAGCGATAGGTGCTGAGGGCCTCATAGAAGGCCAAGGTGCCCACCTGGTCGGAGTAGCTCTGATTGTCGAAGGCGTAGTCGGCATAGAGCAGCTTCTTGAGGTAGGCCAGCTCCTCGGCGGAGGTGGGGATCTCGTGGAACTGGCGCACCAGGTCCAGGATGGCCTGGCGGGCCTCCAGTTGCTTGTCCGGTGGGGTGATGGCGGTGATGGTGAAGAGCCCCGGATACTTCTGGGTGAGGAAGCCGGCCTCGGAGTGCAGCGCCAAGCGCTGAGCGTTGAGGGCCTTGCTGAGCAGACTGGTTTCGCCGCGCGTCATGGCGGTATAGATGAGGTCCATCGCGCACACTTCGGCGGGTTGGCTGATTCCGGGAGCTTGCCAGGCGAACTGGATCACCGCATTGGCGATATCCATGGTGCGGATGCGGCTGCGAGGCTCGGTCTGGGGCGGCTCGGCGGGCAGATTCTCGGGAAGGCGGGGTCGGGCCGGCACGGCCCCGAAATGCTGCCGGGCCAAGGCGAAGAAGGCGGTGGGGTCCACGTCCCCCACCGCGATCAGGGCCATGTTCCCCGGAACGTAGTGGTCCTGGTAGAACTGCTGCGCGTCCGCCAGGGTCAGGTCGGTCACGCTCTCCCGGGTGCCGGGGATAGGGTGGCGGTAAGGGTGCACGGTGAAGGCCAGATCAAAGCCCAGGGTGGAAAGGCGCGTCTGGAGGGCGGAGTCGCGGTCGGCCATCTCGCGCAGCACCATCTGCTTTTCGGCCTCCACCTGCTCGGGGACGAACCTGGCGCCGAAGACCGTGCCGGCCAGTTGGCTCATCAGGTCGGGGGCGAACTGGCTGGCGACCGCCAGGTTGATGAGGGTAAAGTCGGCACTGGTGTAGGCATTGACTGCCCCGCCCAGGTCTTCCACGGCGAGAGAGAGGGACTTGCCGGGCAGGGAAGGCTCAAACAGCAGATGCTCAACCAGGTGAGCCAGGCCGGCCTTCCCTGCGGGATCATCCTTGGCGCCGGAGCGGATGACGACGCCCAGAGCGACGGCGCGCCAATAAGGCTCAGATTTGATGATGACCTTCATGCCGTTGCCCAGCGTCTGGTCCTGGATGCGGGCCAGGTCCAGCACCTGCTGAGCCGAGGCCACCGAGGCCAGCGACCCGAGCAGCAGAAGGACCGCGCAGATCAGTCTGGTTCTCATGCCATATTCCTTACTGGGGACTGGAGGCCCACAGGCGGTCATACAACTCGTGCGTTCGTCCTTGCGCGTGAGCCAGATGATTCGCAGCCTGCGGCTCGCCGCGCAGATGCTCGGCCATCCACTCTCCCTCCTCCATACATAACGCATCATGAGCGGGCAGTACCTCACGCAGGAGGAAGCTGGTGTACTTCACCAGGCGGAACGGCCCGTAAGGGCGCGGGGCGGGCATGCCCGGCACCTGCTCCACAGCTACCGAGAAATGGTTGCCAATCGCCTCCCGCAGGTCCTCCAATTCTGGTGACGGCGCAAGCACCAGAGTGTAGTACCAGCCGTGCAGCCCGCGTTCGATGCCATGTCCATCGGAGACCCCCACGATGGGGAGAAGATGGCCCTGAGCGACCTCGTGGTAGTAGCGTGCCACTTGCAGAGCGTTTGATTCGGTCTCATAGGCCCAATAGCCGCTAAGCAGTTCGTAGGCACTAAAGGGCTGGTCGCGGAACAGCCGGGCTGTGAGTGGCTCCTGGACGTTGTAGGTCTCGCCCCAGACCCAGTAGGGGTGACAGAAGATGGCGATTCCGTGGGCCTCCTGAATGGCCTGCAGCGTCCACAGTGAGCTGGCGTACACGTAGGGGTTGAGACCCTCGGGAACGTCCGGCAGGCTGGCGAGCAGGGCATCCACTTCCTTCATGTACCGGGGCTGGTCGAAGAGTGCGTGGACGCTGTACTCCCCGCCGAAGTTGACGAAATGGACGGGATTGTCCGGCGGGTGCACCTCCTCGCCGGGGTACAGACGGAGGTCCAGGGGGACCTCGGCGAAGGCCTCGATGGCTTCCAGCGAGGGGGCATAGAGGCGGTGGTCGGTAAGGGCGGCGAAGTCCATGCCGATCCGACGGTTATGCGCGGCGACGGCTGCGGGAGCCTCGCGACCATCCGAACAGTGAGAATGCTGGTGCAGATCGCCCTTGAAGGGCCGGCGGGCGAGGAGATCGGGCTGGACCGAGTACACGTGGAGACGGGCGGGAGGCTCCTCTCCGTCGGCCGAGAGGAGCAGCCGATGCTCCTGTTCGCCCGCGAAGAACTGCCGGAAGCGCAGTACCCCCGATTGAGGGCGGAGAGTCAGGGGAGGCGCCGCCGGTGTGGCAAAAGTCCCCGTCTCCATATCAAAAAGCTGAATTGTGTAGTCCTGCTCGGGGTCAAAAGACGGTTCTTCCGGACCGGAGGTGATGACAACCTCGGTTTCCGTATCGGCGGGGATGATTTTGGGCGTGATAGTTGGCATGGTGGGAGGGGTGACTCTACTCCTTCAGGTAGTCAGGCAGCCAGTCGCGGTGGGCCTCCAGGAGGTCGTCCACCAGTGACCAGATCTGCTCCAGGGTCAGCTCAGCGCCGGTGTGGGGGTCCATCATGGCTGCGTGGTAAACGAAGTCGCGGCACTCGGTGAGGGCCGCGGTTACGGTCAGGTCGTGGACATTCACCGCTGTCCGGTTGAGGGCCGCGCATTGCGGGGGCAGCAGACCCACCTTGAGCGGCTGGAGGCCGTTCTTGTCCACCAGGCATGGCACCTCGACGCAGCAGCCGTAGGGGAGGTTGTCAATCAGGTCCTCGTTGAGTACGTTGCCGTGGATGAGCTCCCGCTCGTCGGTCTCCATGGCGTGGATGATGCGGGAGGCGTACTCCGAGCTGCGCTTGAGGTCCTCGAAACCCTTCCCGGCCCCCATTTCGGCCACCATGTCCTCGTACCATTTCTGGATGCTGACACAGCGGCGGGAGTATTCATACAGCGGGATGTTGAACTTCTCGATAAGCTCAGGCTGGTCGCGCATGATGAACCAGGGGTTGTATTCGCTGAAGTGCTCGCTGGACTCGGTGATATAGTAGCCGAGGCGCAGGAGCATGTCCAGGCGCACGCGGTCCCAGTCGGGGGCGTAGGCGCCGGAGCGGACGGCCTCCAGGAGGCGCGGGTAGAGGTCCTCGCCGTGGTGCTCCAGGGTGAGGTAGAAGGACATGTGGTTGACGCCGGCGCAGGTCCAGTTGACCTCGTCGGGGTCCACGCCGAGGGCCTCGACCAGATGCCGATAGCTGCCCTGCAC
>LSQX01377202.1_pt1 | contig 10549 bp, 9 predicted proteins | sample 654561 | NCBI WGS metagenome assembly LSQX01 (sample SAMN04489861, study PRJNA283612) | anaerobic digester metagenome | isolation source: 4 biogas reactors fed with cattle manure at either 37C or 55C with and... | place: Denmark: Kongens Lyngby | collected 2014
CAAAATCTGGTTGTTTGTAGTGTCTGGCGTGGCATCTAACCGCACTTTGGGCATGGAGTATATTCTGCCAATCGTCAGGCTTATGGTCACAGTAGCCCGATTAATGCCTTGTTTTTTATGAAAAAGGATCAGCGGCTGGTATTTAATGACCTGATATATGTTTCCGGAGTCAAAACAGCCAATTCACTATTTCTGTAATCTTTGAAATTTCTTGTGAGAATCAAATCAATCTTACCATAACATATTGCTGAAAAATTTTGCAACTATCCTCAAAGTCCTTAAAGCCTACATATTCCTGCGATTTCGGACACTCAGTCCTGAGTTATCCGGACACTTTTTTTATCACTAAATTTTCATTTCTTTCTTCTTTGTTAAATATTTAAAGGCAAAAATGTCTTTTTATTGCAGAAATGTATGTTTATTCATAGAAAAGTTATAAACTTGCATCGAAAATCAGTTTGTTTTTATAATTAATTGAAATTGACAATGAAAAGTTTCTTAACCCATATCGCCATTTTTACTGGAATTCATGTAGTTCGTGTTAATGGACACCTCTGCCGGGTTAATTTCCTCAGGCGGTTTTTCAGGCGCTTCAGGGCTTGATTTGCAGATGCTTACTTTGTGCGTTTGCAAATCAAGGTCATTTCTTAAATGACCTTTTTTACTTTTCAATAAAAATTCATTTTTCACCCTTTTATTTTAAAACACCTTGAAATATCAAATTCCATATATTGTCAAAATTGCTTCTGTAGAAGATTATAAATTTTCCGAAGCGATTGTTAAGTCGATAAATGAGTCGGCACAAAAACGCGGTGTTGATGTGCCTCAGCGGTCTGCAAGTTACATTAATGAGAAGATGAGAAACGGACTGGCTGTTATTGCCGTCACTCCTGAACATAATGACTGGCTGGGCTTTTCCTATATTGAAGTTTGGGAACACCGGCAATATGTTGCAAATTCCGGATTGATAGTTAAAGAAGAGTTCAGAGGAATCGGCATTTCCAAAGATATTAAACTGAAGATTTTTAATCTCAGCCAGGAAAAATTCCCTTTTGCCACCTTGTTCAGCCTGAGTTCCAACTCTACCGTAATTCGTGCAAATTTTGAATTGGGATTCCGGATTGTATCCTTTGAAGATATGCTTTGTGATGAGCGCTTTCTAACAGGATTCAACTGTCTGGTGGATTATATCGGAATGATGAAAAACGGGATGGGGACTTCTCATCATGTGGCAATGGTTTACAAACCATTGAGTCTGGCTGGTGAGGCTGAGCTGATTCATTCATATTCCGGACATGCAATTTGATTGAGCATATTTGGTAATCTTTTTTGATAAAACAGTTTTCCTAACATTTGTCGGAAATTGTATTTTTAAACTGAAAGTTTTCGTAAATACTGAACGAATTGTTATCTTTGCACCCGCAAAACAGACACGGGTGTAGCTCAGTTGGCAGAGCACTGGTCTCCAAAACCAGGTGTCGGGAGTTCGAGTCTCTCCTCCCGTGCAGAGAAAAGACAGACAAATCAAGGGTTGCAACAAATTGTTGCAGCCCTTTTTTAGGTGCTAAAAGTTGTTGATTAGCTGTTTGGTAATATTCATAAGGTTTGCCTCCCAATCGGGATTGAGCGGCCACATCTCTTCAATTTTGCCATTAATCTCTTCGGCAAACACGCGCGCCTGTTCGCGGTCAAGGTCGCTCTGAATGTAGATTACCGGGATTGACTCTTTTTTTGCAAGTTCTATCAGCTGGCGCATCCGTTGCGGCGTGGGCTCTTTCCCTCCCGGTTCAAGCGAGTGCTCAGTCAATCCGTAGTCGCGGGCAAAGTAGGCAAGGCTGGGATGAAACATAATGAATGAACGCCCCCGGTATGGCTCAAGCAAAGTTCTCACTTTTTTATCCAGTTCGTCAATTTCACGGGCAAATGTCAGGTAGTTATTGTGATAAAATTCTTTTCTTTCAGGATTGATCAGAGAGAGCTCATCAGCAATCCGCCCCGCCATTTTTTTTACGAGCATGGGCGACATCCACGTGTGTGGATTAATTCCGGCAGACAAGCCCTGTTTCTCTGATTCAAAGACTTTTGCGTGGATTAGTTCCAGTTCTTCCGACAGATTCACAACTTTCATTTTTTTGTTGATCTCACGGATTTTTTCATCCCACGAATATTCAAATGCCACATGCCCCATCTTCAGCCAGAGGACTGACTTTGTAATGTCAACCAGTTGTGAGGGCAGGAGCGTAAATGTTACGGGGCTTTCTCCGGGCGGCAGCAGAAGATTGATTTTGAAATCATCTCCGGCAATTTTTTCCACAAAAGTTTTTTCCGGTAAAATACTGACTGTTAACACCTGTTTTCCATTGGATTCCTTTTTTCGCTTTTGTGGATTGCAGGATAGAGTGGAAAGGGCTAAAACAACAATCAAAATGTGAAGCGTCAGCGAATGTTTAAAAAACAGGCTATATATTTTTTTTAGCATTACTTTTAGGTTAAAAAGTTATTCAGAACATCTGCATATCGTGCAATTTCCGGTATCGCCCGCCTGCTTCAAGAAGTTCTTTGTGGGTTCCCCGTTCGATAATTTTGCCTTTGTGCAAAACAATGATGAAGTCGGCATTTTTTATTGTTGACAAACGGTGCGCAATCACTAAAGATGTGCGGTTTTTCGTCAGTTTGACCAGCGCATCCTGCACGAGTCGCTCAGATTCGGTGTCCAATGATGATGTTGCTTCGTCTAAAATGAGAATTGGCGGATTTTTCAGCACTGCCCTTGCAATGGAAAGCCGTTGTTTCTGCCCGCCGGAGAGTTTATCGCCACGGTCGCCGATGCTGGTTTGATATCCTTGCTCGGTTGCCATGATAAACTCATGGGCATTGGCTATTTTTGCCGCCCGGATTACCTCTTCTTCCGGTACGTTATCCATTCCGAAGGCGATATTGTTGTGGAAAGAGTCGTTGAACAGAATGGGTTCCTGATTGACATAGCCGATGATATTACGCAGACTTTTCAGTTGCAGGTCGCGCAAATCTTTTCCGTCAACCATAATTCTGCCCTTTGAAACGTCATAGAAACGGGGCAGCAAATCGGCTAAGGTGGTTTTTCCGCTTCCCGACTGACCAACTAAAGCAATGGTTTGTCCCTTTTCAATTTTAAGGTTGATATTTTTTAGAACAGGAGCAGTATTGTAGGCAAATGAGACATTTTCATAAACGATTGTTGAGTGGAAATCATCAATGGCAATCGCATTGGGTTTATCTGTAATCGTCTCTTTAGTTTGCAGAATTTTATCGATTCGCTCCATGGAAGCCAGTCCTTTTTCAATGCTGTATAGCGCTGTGGAGAAAGCCTTTGCCGGATTTATTATGTTGTAGAAAAAAACCAGATAACCGATAAATGCCGCAGCGTCAAGCGAGCTTTGCTGTTTGAGAATTAACTGTCCGCCATACCATAGAACAATAATTATAACGACGGTTCCTAAAAATTCGCTCACAGGGTGGGCGAGAAACCTGCGCCACATCAGCTGGTTCATAATACGAAAGTAGCTTGTGTTTTCATTTTCAAAACGTTCGATAGCCTTGTCTTCAGCATTGAACGCCTTGATAATTCGTAAACCCGACAGGTCTTCTTCAATGACTGAAAGAATTTCACCCATTTTTTTTTGTCCCTTCCGGCTCTCTTTTTTCAGGCTTTTGCCAATATAACCGATAATTGTACCGGCAATGGGAAACATAAACAGAATAAAAAGTGTCAGACTCCAACTCATGTAAACCATAACGATGATTGATATCAGAATGAGAATCGGGTTTTTGATCATCATATCCAGTGAGTTCATGATTGAGTTTTCCACTTCGGTGACATCTCCGGTCATGCGTGCCATAATGTCTCCTTTGCGTTCGTCAGAAAAGAAACCAAGCTGCAATTTCAGAACTTTTTTGTAAACGATGGAACGGATATCGCGAACAACTCCGTTGCGAATGAACACAATCATGTAATTTGCAAGGTAGTAAAAGCCGGTCTTGAGGAATACGGTGATAATGATAAAAATTCCGATAAATATCAGCGCTTTTTCGTGGCTATATTGCACAATCACCAGACTGATAAGATAATTGACATATTCGGAAATGGCTGAAATACTGTAGCTTAGTTCAGGTTTAACTAAAGTGAGCTCCTGAGTTCCGAACAGTATCTGCAACGACGGAATGAGGAGTAAAAAGGAAAATGCACCAAAAATGGCACTCAAAAAGTTAAATAAAACATTCCATGCGAGCTTCCACTTATAGGGGGGGATGAATCTTTTTAATATTTGGAGAAAACCTTTCATGCAATCTATTCAATAACATTATTAAAATGGGATTTTCAAGTAAAATGCCGGCTAAAAAATCCCTGTGTAATTATGTGGCGTTATTTCTTTTAGCTCCTTTTTCACCTTTTCGCTAATGTTCAGTTGATCAATAAACTGGTGAATTATATGTTTGTTAATCACTTCATTTTTGCGAGTTAAATCTTTCAGTGCTTCATAAGGATTTGGAAAAAACTCTCTTCTCAGAATGGTTTGTATCGCTTCAGACACTACTGTCCAGTTTTCATCCAGATCCTTATCTATTACCTGCCGGTTCAGCAGTAGTTTTCCAAGTCCTTGCAGCGTTGCTTTCAGCGCAACAACACTGTGCCCGAATGGAACTCCGATAAACCGTGTAACCGTTGAATCAGTCAGGTCGCGCTGCAACCGTGAAACCGGCAGCTTGGACGAAAGTTGCTCAAAACCGGCATTGGCTATGCCAATGTTGCCCTCGGAATTTTCAAAATCGATAGGGTTCACTTTGTGCGGCATGGTGGATGAACCCACTTCGCCCTTTTTAATTTTCTGCCTGAAATAATTCATGGAAATATAGCTCCACATGTCGCGGTTAAGGTCTAAAACGATATTGTTAATGCGTTTCATAGCGTCAAAAATTGCGGCATAGTTGTCATAATGAGCTATTTGTGTGGTGTATTGCGAGCGTTCCAGCCCCAGCTTTTTCTTGCAGAAATCATTAGCAAACTGTTGCCAGTTCACATCGGGATAGGCAACCTTGTGGGCATTGAAATTTCCTGTGGCACCACCAAACTTTGCATAGCAGGGGATAGCGCGCAGCTGTTCCAGCTGAACCTGAATCCGCTCGGTGAAAACCCGCATTTCCTTACCCAATTTGGTGGGTGATGCAGGCTGTCCGTGAGTTTTTGCCAGCATGGGTATCTCCTGCCACTGACCGGCCAGCTCTTCGAGCTTGTCTGTCAGTTGCTGAATCAGAGGATAATACTCTTCATTTAAGGCGTGATGAATCGACAGCGGCAAGGCGGTATTGTTGGCATCCTGTGAGGTGAGCCCAAAATGGATGAACTCTTTGAACTTGCCTAATCCGATGGCGTCAAACTTTTCTTTCAGGAAATATTCCACAGCTTTAACATCGTGATTGGTTGTGCGCTCAATCTCTTTTACCCGAAGAGCGCTCTCTTCAGAAAAATCTTTATGAATTTCTCGCAGCTGTTCTATTTGAGCTTCAGTCACTTCACTGAGCTGAGGAAGAGGAAGTTCACACAGCGCTACGAAATATTCGGTTTCCACAAAAACCCGGTATTTTATTAGGGCATATTCACTGAAATATTGCCAAAGGTTTTCTACTTTGTTTCGATACCTTCCGTCAATCGGCGAAATGGCAGTTAAAGAATCCAGATTCATTTTTGTTGTGTTAAAAAACATGGTAAAGGTAGTAAAAACGGTGAATTAGGACTTTTCTCCGTTAGCGAAAAACAATGTGCCGAATTTATTTGTAATTTCGGGAAGTGGAGTAAGGGGTTTGTTTATGGTTGGAAATAAAAGGATTTTAATTATGAAAAAGTTGAATTCTCTGTTTTTGCTTCTTCTGTTGCCGGTTTTTCTGTCTTCAGCCGAGGAGAAAAATGAAAAACTTATCTATAAGTTTAATATTAAAGAGGACATTACCCGCGCAACCTGGCGGCAGACGCAACAAGCATTTGCTGCCGCTGACTCACTGAATGCCGATATATTTTTGATTCACATGAATACTTATGGTGGAACAGTGCTTGATGCAGATTCTATAAGAACCAAAATTTTGCAAAGTTCCATCCCGGTTTATGTGTTTATTGACAACAATGCCGCCTCAGCTGGAGCGCTGATTTCCATTGCTTGCGACAGCATTTATATGCGCCCGGGCGGAAGCATCGGTGCAGCAACAGTGGTAAGCCAAACGGGCGATGCCATGCCCGACAAATACCAGAGCTATATGCGTTCAACCATGCGCGCCACGGCTGAAGCAAAAGGGAAAAAAACGGTTATTTCGGGCAATGATACTATTATGCAATGGCGGCGAAATCCCAAAATTGCAGAGGCAATGGTTGACCCGGCAGTATCTATAGAAGGAATAATCGACACCGGCAAAGTGCTCACCTTCACTCCTGTTGAAGCTATCGAACATGGCTTTTGCGAGGGAATTGCCGAAACAGTTCCGGAAGTCATCCGGCTGTTGGGGATTGAAGAATACCGGATTGAGGAGTATCAGCCATCATTTATTGAGCGGATTATCGGGTTTCTGGTGCATCCGGTTATCTCCGGACTGCTCATCATGGCAATTATCGGGGGAATTTATTTTGAGATGCAAACACCGGGTGTAGGATTTCCGCTGTTTGTTGCCATTTTGGCGGCAGTGCTCTATTTTGCACCGTTGTATCTGGAAGGTATGGCTGAGCACTGGGAGATTCTGCTGTTTTTTACCGGATTAATTCTGATTGCAGTGGAAATATTTCTCATTCCGGGTTTTGGAATCACCGGAATATTGGGAATTATTCTGGCTTTCACTGGTCTGGTTCTGAGCCTGATAGAGAATGTTATTTTTGACTTTGCACCGGTAAATGCTCAAAAACTCGGAGTTGCGCTGATGACGGTTACCCTTGGAATTTTTGGCGGATTTGTTCTCTCACTTTATCTTGGGAATAAACTTTTTTCAGCCCGTTCAGGTCCTTTTAGAAATCTGGCGCTGAAAACGGTTCAGAATGTGGATGAGGGCTATCTGAATGTGGAATCTTCATTTCTTGCATTGAAAGGAAAAACCGGTATTGCACAGACAGTTTTGCGGCCCGGGGGTAAGGTGTTGATTGATGGCGAAGTCTATGATGCAGTTACCGAAGGTGGCTTTATTGCCAAGGATGAGAAAGTAACCGTTATTAGAGTGAGCGCTGCTCAGCTCTATGTAGAGCGTACCGAATCAGCCTGAATCGGAAGGGGTGTTTGTGCAGGTTTTTATTTATTTTTGTCAGGACACTGTTAATTTTGACGTATAAAAAATCATTAATAAAATTTTAATCACATGAAGAAAATGAAAAATATCTTTTTACTGCTTGTGTTTGCATTGTTTGCACAAGGATATGCTTCTGCACAATCTCCGGTTGAGGGTTCGGAAGTGATTGGCCGCTGGGATCTGACCTTTGCCATAGAAGACAATGCGATGAAAGAGCTCGGTTTATTCCGCCACGGATTGATGGATTCTGAGGGTTTCCCCGGATGGTTAGAGGTAAAACTCTCAGGGTTTTCAACCTTTGTGGGCTCTTATGTTGGTTATGAAGGAAGCGCACGTCCCATTTCACAGGTTCATTATTCCCCGAAGGAGGGAAAATATCATTTTACCATTCCGCCGCAGTGGATGAATGTTGATGATATCTATTTTGAGTTTTCATTGAAGGATAATAAGCTGAGCGGTTATAAAATTCTTGACGGACATAAGCTTCAGTGGACAGGTGTTCGCGCTCCGGATTTGAAGAGGGAAAAACCACCGGTGTGGGGAAATCCGAAAAATCTGTTAGATGATAATATGTCGCGCTGGATTATTCCGGCAAACAACAAATTCCGCATGGAAAAGGGCGTGCTTGTCAATCCCGAAGCCGGAGGAAATCTGGTTACCAAAGAGAAGTTCAATGATTTTAAACTCAGCATGGAGTTCAGGTATCCCGAAGGGAGCAACAGCGGAGTTTATCTTCGCGGGCGCTACGAAGTGCAGATTGAAGACAGCTACGGGCTGGATATCGGAAGTATGATTACCGGCGGAGTTTACGGTTTTGTTGAGCCTGCGGTGAATGTTACTAAAAAAGCCGGCGAATGGCAAACCTTTGAAATTACGCTTGTTGGGCGGCACGTAACCATTGTGCACAACGGTGTTGAAATTATTTCCAACCGGCCCATTCCTGGAATAACCGGCGGCTCATTGGATAGTAGGGAAGGAGCTCCCGGACCCATTATGTTGCAAGGCGACCACGGGGCGGTAGAATTCAGCAAAATTGTGATTACGCCTGCTATTGATTAGCTTTCGCTAATTTGTTGAGGCTTGTTTGAATTTGCAGATTCGCGAGCACTTTAATTTGGCATTACTCATCCATCGCGTCAATTGCAATCATCGAATGAGCAGATGCACCACCGGCTCTCATCTCAGCTGCCACCCAAATGGCTTCCATGATCTCTTCCTGTGTTGCCCCTTTTTTCAATGCCAGAGGAACATGACCTCTGATGCAATAAGGGCATTGCGTCACGTGTGCAACGGCAACCGCAATCAGCTGCTTGGTCTTTTCATCAAGCGCCCCTGCCTGAAAAACTGTTTTGCTGAAGTTTTCCCATGCCTCAGCTTGCTTAGGGGCAAGTTTATTTCTTTTATTTTTTCTCTCGTTGGTATAAGCGGGATATAAACTCTTTTCACTCATGTCTCTGATATTTTTAAATTATTAATGTAATAAGTTTGCTATCAGGATTATAGCTCTTTTGTGTCATTTTGTGCCAATGCTGCCTTTTCTTTAATTGCATTTAGTAAAGCTGTGAACGATTTGTTGAATTTCTCAACACCCTCTGTCTCCAGCTGTTCACTGATTGCATTAAGGTTAAACCCCTTTTCTTCTAATAGTTTCAGGCTCTCAGCTGCTTTGTTCAGGTCTTTTTGAATAGTGAGCTCCGCTCTGCCATGATCCCGAAAAGCATCAATCGTTTTCAGTGGTAGCGTATTGATAGTGTTATGCCCGATCAATGGCTCCACATATTTCACATCACTGTAAGCAGGATTTTTGGTTCCTGTGCTTGCCCATAGCAATTTCTGCGGGGTTGCACCTTTCTCTTCCAGCTTTTTATATCTGTCAGTTCCAAAAAGCTCGAGATATATCTGATAAGCAGTTTTTGCGCTGGCAACGGCTATTTCACCTGCCAGACTATTCAATCCCTGTTTTATCAGTAGAGGATCTAACAGAACATCAATCCGGCTCAGGAAAAAGCTGGCAACCGAACGGATTTTATTAATCGGTTTACCTGCTTTCAACCGATCTTCCAAACCGCTCAGATAGGCATTCAAAACCTCTCTGTATCGCTCAAGCCCAAACAGCAAAGTAACATTCACATTGATACCTTCGGCTGTAGCTCTTTTGATTGCCTGAACCCCCTCTTTCGTAGCCGGAATTTTAATCATCACATTATCGCGATTGACTTTTCCCCATAGCTCAACTGCCTGTTTCACAGTTTCCTCTTCATCATTTGCCAAAAAAGGGGACACTTCAATACTCACAAAACCGTCATTGCCGGATGCAGCTTCGTAAACAGGTTTTAAAAAATCTGCAGCACGCCGGATGTCCTGAATTGCAAGCTTAAAAAATATGGTTTCAGCATTGGAATTTTCTCTGGCTAACGCCTTTATGTCTTCATCATAATCTGAACCACTTAAAATTGCTTTTTCAAAAATAGAAGGATTGCTGGTGATACCGGCAAGTTTGTCGTTATCTATTAACTTTTGCAATTCTCCGCTATTCATGATTTCACGGTCAAAAAAATCTAACCAGATACTTTGACCCATTTTATTGAGGCTAACTAATGGATTCATTTTCTTTAAAAATAAAATTGGATTCTATGTTAGCTTAACAATATTTCGCTGAAAATGTTGATAGATATTTGAGAATGAGCAAAGTTGGTTTTTACTCCACAGGTTTATATCCTTCGGGAATTAGCGAATCAGCCGGATTATATGGAAAAACATCCACAATAGTGCTTACAGCCAATGAGGAAACTACATAAGGAACTACCAGAAATGAGAGACTTTCATCAAGGCGTGTCAGTGCCTCCTGAATATCGTCAGCCATAACCAGGTAGTTTGAGCGGATTTTCTTCTCTTTTCCTGCCTCTTCGTCAATGGTTACCAGATTGATAGTTGCCCTGAACCACCACTCTCCCTTTTCATAGGGAAAAGTTTCTGCAATTCTTGATTTTTTAATGTCGGTTATGCTGAATTCCCCTTTGACCATTTCCCGCATCTGGCGGGTAATCCGGGCTTCGGCATCGGTAAACGAAACGGCGTCCAGAAGATAATTCTCGGTTACGTTTTGTTCTCTTCCGCTTTCCAGAGTTTTGGTATATTTCACTTTACATTCAAACCACGTTTGCATTTTACTGTTTTTTTAATTTGGGCACAAAAGTAGCCCTTTGTCCGGGATAACAGCGGCGCAATCATTATGAAACGACCATGTAGAAAT
>LSQX01161080.1_pt2 | contig 10546 bp, 8 predicted proteins | sample 654561 | NCBI WGS metagenome assembly LSQX01 (sample SAMN04489861, study PRJNA283612) | anaerobic digester metagenome | isolation source: 4 biogas reactors fed with cattle manure at either 37C or 55C with and... | place: Denmark: Kongens Lyngby | collected 2014
TCGATGATGTCCTCCGGAGGAGCCCCAACAGCCTTGAGTTGCCTTTCTTCCAAGATCAGCGTATCACTGCCATACACCAGAGCTTCGTTATTGCTGACCGACGGATGTGTGGTAAATGCCGGATCTATTCCGGCGCGCAGTAGGTCCCTCCGGAAGCGTTCAATGAGATATGGACAGCATGCCCACTTCATCGCTCCAGTCAGACTACGTATAGGAAGGAGCAAGAGTCTGCAGTCAGATGCGAGGAGGTTGCCGGCGCTGTCAGGACTGCCAAACATGATATCGAGATTTTCGAACGCTCTCTGCCTGGCTTTGTCCCGTAGAGCACCTTTGAGGCTGGAGCTGGGAATAACAGGGTAATCAGTGATGGCTTCTCTTGAAACCGGGAGGTCAATCACTCCCAAGCTCCTGCCGCTTCCAGAATGAACTGACGTTTCAGCAAGTAGGCCTAGTAGTGCTGTGTGCATTACCAACCCTCCTAATCCTCTGAAGACCAGGTAGTTATAGCCACAAGCCCAAACCCAAACCTAGTGTTATTGCCTATTCGCAGATATCCGTTGGTAGGCACATGACTCAGGTAGTCTGCAAGAGCATCTTTGTCGGTGGTTTCAGTGAATATTACTGAGCCCGGAGCCAAGTAGTTCGATAGAGGCAGAGGCCGACGAAGAGCCGAATCCCATCCGCCAATCCGCAGGGGCCGCTCAACACAAGCGGACACTATTCTCACATCGGCATTCAATCCGGGTATATCCACTCGCCTTCCAGCCAGAGGAGGGTCTATATCCACAGGCGTCAGTGCCACCATAGCCAGTCTTCCGCTTGACCCTATGGCCGATAGTGGTGAATTCAAGCACAGCTGTTTCGTTCCAGGAACTCCGACGCATCCTGCAACACGGCTTTCCCCACCCAGTGGGACGAGCTGTCTCTCCGGGATCGGCCAGGTCTCTGGAACCCCGTCGACCAACACAGCGAGTTTGACCCCGTTCTTGAGGCGGATATGCTTGGTCGTGTAGAGCTGGGCGTCCGCTGCGGTTCGTGTCTCGGAGTCTATACGCAGGCCTATGCGAGGCTCCAGCTCCCACGGCGGCTTGACAACCTCATTCGCATCGGGAGACTGCTCCTTGAGGATAGAGGCGAGACCCTTCTTAGTGATCCAGAATTCTCTGGTGGTTTCGAGTTTGTCTCCATCCTCGCGGCTCCCACTCTGGTCTCCGACCATCTTGGGCAGCGTGGGAAGGCGCACAGACTTTCCCAGATCGCAGTGGACTGGTCTGCCAGGACAGAGAAGCTGCCTCGGAGTCCAAGATCCGTCTGAAGCTCGCCCCACCACATGCATCGGCATCGGGAACAGCGTCGTGGTCTCGCCGTCCCTCTCGCAGATGACGAACGGCCCGGTGAACGATAGCTTCCCTAAGTCATTGGCTCCTTCGCCCAAGATGGTTTTGAGATCACTCGACCATCGGCTGTATCCATTCCACCCTGCACTACGCGCTAATGCAACCCTAATAGCGCCTGCAACAGTGAATGGGGAGGGAGGAAACTGGCCCCCAACCTCAGCCTGCGACGCGCTTTCAGAAGAGAAAGGAGCGCCGTCGCGGAAGAACAGTGTATCAATGGGCTCAAGTGTGAACGCAATCCTCATCTTAACGATCCTCCTCCCGCCCGCCTGTGGCGAGGAAGCGGGCAAGCAAGAGTCCGTCTATAGTAACTCTCGCCAGCCTCGGCTCGTCTGAGTCCAGCTTGCGGTTTGGTGCCGCCTGGAGAAGGTTCCAGACAAGATCTGTTAACTCCTCACTATCTACGGAGTCTTGCTGGTCATCAGCCAGCGCCCGGATGACTTCAGCTTTGATAAAGCGGACTCCGTCGAGCTCTTCGAGCAGGGTAATCCTGTCGCCGGGCGACCAGGCTGACTTGCCAGTCAGCATTGAGATGAGTTCTCTCAGCCTGTAGACTAGCGAGGTCGACGCACCCGATGTCAGTGAACTGCCGGAGAGCTTCTTAGCCATGCCATGAACTAGATCCACCGAACTCGATTCGGTGTCTGTGCCCGCCAGCTTCCGGGTCCACGTTGTTACCCACTTGCACGTGAATCCGCCGCGATTGCGGACTGCGACTGCGAGTGAGTTTCTCCCGTTGCTCTCCTTTGCGTCTTTGTCGAGGAGCCTGTGTGCCTCCTCGATCACAGCTGTAAGCGGCACTCTGATTTGTGCGAACACAAGGCTGACTGAGAGGGTAGCGTTCGGTATGTCGGAGAAGGCCTCCCGGTACTTCTCAGCCAACTCCTCCGCACACTTCAGAGCTGTTTCAACTGGAAGCATCGCTAAGACGTCGTCGCCTCCGCTGTAGATGGTTACACCATCGTGTCTTTTCACAGTGCCCGGTACTTCGCTGGCGAATACGGCAAGCCTCTCCGCTACGACGTCACCCGTGTATTTGCGTACTAGAGTTCCCACAGAATCGCCGTCTGCCAGCAACAGTGCGTAGTAACTGGGAGCTGGTCCGACCGAGGTGTTGCTGTCCAACTTGGCTTGATGGAGAGATCTCAGCTCTCTTATCAGCTCCCGCCTCTGGCGGTCTGCAAGGGCAACCTCGCGCGAATTCAGGATGAATGACGAATGGAAGTAGTTCGGCTCTAGAGTGGCGAAACCGGCGCAGGCACCGGTGTCTATGTCAGGAAAAGACGTGCTCTGCTCCGTAAAGGCGGACGAGCCGACGCTGTGGTGCACAGACTTGGCGTATCGCTCGGCAGATGAAGGATTCTTGGCAAGTACGTCTCGGATCCAGCGGACAGCTGCGATATAAACCGTAGAGGGCCAGCGCGTCGTATCTATCTCCCAACCCAAAGCCTCGCGGACCACTACGGGGAACATGCGTTTGACGAGGGCAATCGCACAGAGTCTCTCATCTTCCCGTAGGTCAAAGGAGCCTATGTTTGCACGGACACGGTTCCAGAACTCATCTTGAGCTCCGGCTTCGTGCGCCCCACTTGCGCGACAGTAGCCCGAGATCTCTTGCAGATCGTGCATGACCATACACTTGTCTCCTGGCTCATCGGGGAGCCAATGGGTTCTCCACAATTTCCTTCTGGCCAAGGCTGGGCTGTCATCTCTAGGAGACACCGTCCAGTGTGTTTCCCAAAAACTGCTGACCTGTCGGTTCCATATTTGCTCGGTATCCTTGCCATAAGGGACGGCGTTTTCTACGAACCTAAGCCGCACTGCATGCTGAACTTTGCTCCATGCTTCGACGAGACTCTGGGTCGCAGCAGCGGCGACTTCGCCAGCGCTTGCTTCATTACTGACTTTGACTTGAAAGCGATTGGGCAATGAGCCAACTGCTGGTGCACTGCCATGGCGTCGGCCGGAGATACACATAAACAGGGGGTCTTGATCCACTTTGGGACGCACTATTTGACCACCGGCCCGAATCGCACCGAGCATTGCGTAACCCGCCAGAACGGACAGGAGATAGGAGCTGCCCCAAAGATCTCGAGTGCGTCGGGACTGGGCCACGAAAATCTGAACCGGCCCTATCGAGTAGTCGATGTATGCGCTCATATTCTGATCTCCTCCGCAACCAAGATCGGCTCTTTTCGTCCAGTATGTGGATTTGAATCAAGAAGTCTCTTGAAAAACCGATGGATCGGTTCGTACAGCTCGTCTTCAGTTTGTAGGTCAACTCTGAACCCATCAACCATAACAGCCGCCTTGCGACTAGGACGTGCAGGCGGGAGAAATCTTGCAGGCAGAAACGTCAGCACAATAGCACACCTTGTGTTTGCGGAGTCGAGACTGTGTATGTGGATGAATAGAGGACTTGCGCGGCGATCTAGGGACTTCATTGCCGGAGCCACTCGTGCGCTTTTCGACTTATCCCTGTCCGGCGAGAACTTGTCGGACGAGAAGTAGTAGTTCTGCGGGAGGTCGAATGCAATGCGCTCAGGATAGGACTCTTTGCGCCCGTATGATCTGTAGCGTATCATTTCACGCCCTATCGTGTTGAGCGACTCTAGCGGAGTTGCGGTTTTTGCTTGAAGCACCATACATCGAGAGAAACGCGACAGTGCCGTATATTCGGGGAGAGCAGGGGATGAATACTTCCTCAAAAGATAGGCGATATTCTCCTTAAGCCTGTCCATACTAGACGCAGCTTGCCACACAGACTCGTTTTCAACCCAAAGATCCGAAAGGGCGAGCGATCCGTATCCTCTTCGGGTGCGGGCTCCTATGCCCCCAAAGGTGCCAAGAGCTTTCAATGCATCACAGACCAGCTCGACGGACTCGTCATCAAGGTCGCGGCACAGGAAGGAAACCGTGAAGTGATACGGAGCTACAACGCATGGTTTGTTAAGCTGACCCACTTTCGTCTTGTTTTTCGTACTCATAAGGCCGTAGCCTAAGTATCTGCAACCCTCCCCCACCACCACTCCGCGGTCTGTGACAAGTTGCTCCTTAATTCCTAGAACTTTGGGCTGTTCAACTGAAGCTAGCCTCATCAGCAGTCTCGATTGGCCAGTCGACGTACTGCCAAAGATGTGGTCCTCTTGCTTAGCAATTGTGTTGAGATCGCCACCGTACTTCGACCAAGCCAAAGCTCTCCACCAGAAACGCAGCACACCCTTGAAGCTAGGTAATCGGACTTCGGCGCTCGTCTCGTCCGCACCTACACAAAACACAGGCGTAACCGCAGTATAAGTGGCTTCAACCTTCATCCACATCTTCGAAGCCCTCCGTAGTGCGAAGTTTGTCCAACCAGAGTATCTCTGACACTCTGTATTGATCGGCGTCTTGCTCTTCAGGGGTCCTACGGTCTATAAGCGCAAACCTTCGAACCCGTCGATTCAGACTTCTCGCTTTGTCGGCAATCTCGCTTGCTGTTATTCCCATAAGGGTAGTTCCCCCAGTTAGGTTGACCAGCACAGTAGCGGACTCCGCAATGGGCCGTCTAATCCTGTCTGTTAAGCCTGGCATCTCAGAATACCCCGCGTGTGGGTCGTCAAGAACCAGGTAGATGACATGTCCAGCGTATCCGACAGTTTGGAGAACTTCAGGCACCGCCTCTTTGCTACTCTCAGAACAAATCACGATACAGTAGTCCGGATGCTTGCCTAGGTCTGCCGTGACGTTCTGGAGAGCGCTGAAGAGGACACCACGTTTTTGCCCAATGGGACTGACCAGAGTAATACGTTCTCTCGAGAAGTTCAGATCAATCTCCGGGCAAGAAGAGAGGTGTTCCCAGTAAAGGAGAACAGAATCCCATTTGTCTGCGGTCTGCTTGTCGTCTAGCAAGTTCTGCTTCCTCATACCGTTGTGGTAATAAGCATTACGGAGGTCAGCGATGTTTTTCCAGAAGTTTGCCAACTCCATTTGCTCACTGGTGAGAAGCGACGATACTGACTTGTCACCGGCTGTGGCTCTCAGGGAGTTGAGGGCATTCTCCGCCTGTTTCCTAACTGTACTATGCGCTAGCCACTGTGCCCTCTTGGTAGGTTGCTGCCATATGACCCAAGATACCGTCCATTCTCGTATGAGTCCTAGTGCAGTTGTGACGTTGTTCTGCTTAATCAAGGTGTTGATGTAATTGGCTTGGCGAATCAGTTCATCGTTAGTTAACGGTGTCTTACCTTTCACCCATCTTTTCGCCGTTCCTGTTTCGTTACCTGGGAGAGTGACTGTAGCCAGGGCCTGCTCTAGCTTACCGACTAGATCATCCGAGAAGGGCAACCTGTGATAGTGTTTTAGGATCTTTCTGAGCGACTTGACTCCATCTCCAAGCAATCCACGAGCCATGTATCCGACTTCCAGTGGAAGCCCAGAAAGAAATGCCTTTGACAGGCGCTGAAGGTCTCGAATAACCTTTGCGGAGTTCTTGGCATCAGACTTGGTGAGTATCTCAGAGATCGCCATCGCGCTTCCAGTCTCGTTCAGAACGCGAATGGCGTGGATCCAATCAGGGAGCTCAATAAGCGGCCTCAAGTCGAAAAACGCGTTCTCTCCATCTTGGTCGGTTGAGAGACCATAATATGCCCCGCAGATCTCAATACCCATTAGTGCGGAGCTGAACAGTGCAATAGCGTAGACTAAGAAGGACAGGTGTCGAGGTCCGTGGGTGATGTCAAGCGACAGCGACTTGCACTGGGATTCAGTTATGACACGAGCCACCTCGGATATGAACTTGTCAATGCCCTCTTGAGTCGACAACTCTTTGATGCCGGGAACCTTTGTACAAGTGACTGTAGCTATCCCCTCAAGGCCTTCCTGAAGAACCGGGAAGGTCTCTTTCTCAGCCTCTTCCGTGCAGAGCGCATAGACGTGACAGGGGAGGTCGGGCTCATCCAATAGCTTGAACAGGGCTAGAGGCGCTAGCCTCGCCTCTACACGTTGGTCTCCGAGTGAATAACGTGTAGGCCTTGCGTCTCTCCCCAAAACCGTGAATAGCATGTGAGCCATCGGCGTGCCCTCCTAAGGCCGATATCTAGATCTAGAAGGAGTTCGACAGCCAGAGTGTCGTTTGATTCCAATAGCCTCAATCCTCAGGACTTTATCCCCTTACCTAGCATTTTCTTGATTCTACACCGCAACAGTAAAGTCCTTCCATGGCTTCAGTATACCGTTGTTGGCGAAGTCAGCAGATCTTGATGTGTCGTCGGTCGGTAGTAGTGTGGAAAACCCCAGGGTGCGACGATACTCACAAGAGTTGATAACGTACCGTTAGCAAGAGAGAGAACCTCTACGGAGAATATTGGGATTTGAGACTGTACAGACCTGAGAAAAGAAGTCTAGCTACCACGGTTCAGGAAGTACCTATATGGGTTTGAAACCGGCTACTCCACGTCGTATGGTGCTCCCGGCTGCTGGTTTAGGCAGAGCCTATGGTGACTTGAAGGAGGCTCCTCCCGGAGATTGGATGAATCTTGCGCACGTTCAGGCACTGCTTCTCGGGACTTAGGATGAGCAACTTTGGGTGTGCACGAATGCAGGCGTGTTCGGAGACGAGTTGAGTCGCATGGATAATCTTAGGAATTGCTAGAGAACAGTCGAAAAATTGAGGAAATGGTTGTCTAGAGTTGCAGAGATATATTTGCAGCACTTGTTTTTCCCAAACTTTGTGGTATTTTTAGGATAGAGTAGCGTGCATGTTGGATCTGAGCTTGGGCATTGCCTGATCAGCTTTGCTACTTGTTCTCAGTGCTCAACGCGGAGACACGGTGACTAGAATGCCGGTGACAGGACCTCTATGAGGCTACGTATACGTTTTGGAGACGAAGATTTAGCGGTACAGATATGTCGAAGGTACAACCATTTTGTTCAATCAGCTATATACTCCGCCCTTCCCGGACCAGTTTCTGAGTTTTTTCACAATACAGGATATTCATACGGCAAGAGGGCGTTTAAGATGATAACGTTCTCTCGGCTCCTAGGTACTTGCACACCTGAAGGCGACGTGCTTAAGTACACTGGACCCATTCGCTTAGTTGTTTGTTCGCCTTCTGAACGCTTCTGCAATTCGTTAGCGACGTCACTCCTGCAGCTGGGCGGGCTGAAGATTGGCAAGACCTTCTTACCCCTTTCTGATGTGACAGTTGAGAACATCCCAGATGATCTAGATACGGTAAAGGTTAGAACTCTTTCGCCAGTGGTGGCATATTCGACGCTGTTTCGCCCCGAGGGAGCGAAGTATACGTGCTATTTTTCTCCTGACGATCCAGAATTCGTTAGGATCGTTTCGGAGAATGCGATCAAGAAGCTAGTGGCGTTTGGAGTGATCGACCGGGACGAGTCTGAGAAGATTAAGGGATTACAGGTCTCCGTTCTCTCAACACCAAGGAAGTCGATCACGTATTTCAAGGGGACGCTAATCAAAGCATATGATGCACGGCTTTCCTTAAGCGGTGATCCAAGGGTCGTTAAGATCGTACTTGAGGCTGGTCTCGGATCGAAGAACGCTCAGGGATTTGGCTGTCTGGATCTTGTAGCTCAAGGCACGTAGTCTAGTGGTCATCGCATTAGCCGTGCAGATCACTCTAGGAGGTACTGGGCAGTGTTGATATCCGAGCTGGCTCGCCTTGGACGAGCCTACTCTGGGTCTGGGTACGGGGAGAATCCTATTGAGGCTATTAGACGTGAGACGAGTGTTGATAACCCCAAGGTGCGCAAGTTCTTCACGAATGTGTTCTTGATTGAGATCTGTGCCGAAGACTGCACTTCTCACAGGGTGGTTAGTCATGGCTGTCAAAGATGGGGCGATGTAATAGAGCGGTCCACTGCTCGTGGGAAGACAAGAGAGGAATTTGTTCCGGATCTGAGACGTGCGGTGTCGACTGCCGTGAAGATGATCACCGGCGGAAATCCAAGGGCAGTGGTTGGTAGATGGCCTGTACCTGCCTATCTCATGTATGCTAAGGACATTGATGCTATCAGGTCATCGAAGGACGCAGCTGTCAAGTTCCTTAGCGATCGATTAGCCGCGACAGAAGGAGTCTCTCTTTCCGAAAATGCAGTAACCGAAGCTGCTCAGCTACTGGTCGATGATCTTCGCAACACCCGTTTCGGAGGGGAAAAAGAGCAAGCGGGTCTTGTCTTGCTTGCCATTGCAGATTCGTCTGGTCCGTATGGATATGCAGACTCCACTAAGCCTGGTGTATCCGACATCGTTTCGTTGGGCAAGAGCAAGCTTTTCCCTGACAAGTATCTTGTTGCTAGGCTTTCAGTCATTGCCTCATTGGTCCAAGATGCGAAAATCGCCGAGGCAGGAAGCAAAGGCTCAAAACGGCTCGGAGTCTGCGGTGTATGTGGGCGGAGATCCACCCTGACCTCACCGTATTGCAAGTCTTGGCCATGGTTGTCTTATACATGGAGTTGCCCATTGCCGGCGTCTGTGAGCCAGCAGGGTGGTGACCCTGATCTTACAGATGCAATTGCTGGATTGTGCAATAGCTGTTTGCGATCCCTCTTGACAGGAGCTGCTGTTGTTCAGAAGTTGGAGAGACCAATGTTTACTTCACTCGTCAAGGACATCTTTTCGTCGTACGAGGGTGCAGCTGTTCAAGATCAAAAGAGGAAGCAGAAAACTCAGCTAATTCAGATAACTGGAATGATGTATGTCCTGCCGATCTTGGATTCGTGGTTATCCGATCCCACTCGGCTAAACCTCTATGTCTCAGCTTTGAATAGGATGCTCCAACAACAAGGGCCGTTTTCCCAGCGAGAGCACCTAGAGAATATTCTCGGATTTGAGTGTGTCTTGCCAGATGAGGTGTCTAGTGATCAGTATAGACTGACTATTCTCTACTATTCGGGCGATAGGGACCGTGGAGACATATATGCACGCGCCATGGTAGAGGATGTCTTGCCATCGGTGGCGAGGGCAGTTTCGAATCTGCTATTGTCGCTAACTCCTGTCTATGACGAGCTTTCCAAAACATTGTTTGGTAAACCGCAAGGCGATGATTTCGGGTTAGAAAGGTCAAATATGCGCTTTCTCCCGTACCTGCTTGCCAGGGCATACGGTTCCCCTTATGTGTTTACATCTATGCAAAGGATATTGACCGGCCAACCGCTTGATTCCAGCAGGTTTGTCCGCGGCTGTGCGTCCAGGATGGGAGGCATTATGGTTTCGGCGAGTTCAGATCGTCGGAGTAGCCTTCTCGCACAGGAAGTGAGGTTCTATATTCTGTTTCGTGAGTTTTTGCGACGCTACCATACTTCGATCGCAAAGAGGGGTGATAGGGGAATGCCAATAGAGAGCTGGGTTGAGTTCGACGAGCGGCTCCAGACAACTCCTTCAAGTGAGCTCAGGTTTAGTGATGTAGAGGAATTAGGCTATGCGGTGGGACAAGCCATTAGGCGGTTCTCAAATTCTTACTGGGTCTACATGAAAAAAGAGCGAAAGAAGGACGACTCCGATTTCATCAGAGATAGGGTAATGACATTCGGGACTCGCCTGCTTCCGGACACGATCTGGAAGAGGGGATTGGCAATGGTAGAGGAGTATAGGGTAAGGCTCCCAAAGATGAGCAGGTACATCGATTCGTGGCTCAGAGAGCGAGTGGGAGTCTTGCTGGCCGAGTACTCCAGAATGCGGGATGAAGTCAATGCTCGTCAAGATGAGTTCATGGCAGCTTTTTGGTCCGGCTACGCTTTGGGATCCAAGCGCAAGGAAGCAACAGGCGACGATGGTGATGAAATCGACGTGCTTGCCGAGTTGTCAGATGAAGGAGAAGAGGAGGTTGGTTGAGTATGAGCATGTGCCCGAGCGCTGAGATAATATTCGTGAAGTGCGTCAAGGATGGGATTCCGAACAGAGATCCGCTTAACGATAGCGATGCCAGACGTGTATTCGGTGAAGCAGATGGGCGAATCTCCTTGTCAGATGTAAGTATCAAGCGCGATGTGAGGGACTACGTGCTGGCGAAGTATCCGAACGGAGGTCCCAACAAGGATCTATTCGTGTATTGCCGCGAGGAGCGAGATGAGAAGGGTAAATTGCTGACGCGGAAGGACCTCGTCTCCAAGGTCCTAAAGGACGCAGGCTTGCCTGAGGATGA
>LSQX01262159.1_pt2 | contig 10546 bp, 11 predicted proteins | sample 654561 | NCBI WGS metagenome assembly LSQX01 (sample SAMN04489861, study PRJNA283612) | anaerobic digester metagenome | isolation source: 4 biogas reactors fed with cattle manure at either 37C or 55C with and... | place: Denmark: Kongens Lyngby | collected 2014
AGCCTTTTGAGACTATCAGATAGAGTTTGCAAAAGTTTAGTAATCTTAAATGGTTGTTTCATATTTTGTCGGATTAAGTTTACAAAAAAGCTTATTTAAAAGGAATTCAAACAAAATTGTCGTTTAAAATCACTAATTTTGTTCTCTTTATTTTTTAGGATACATATTATTTATTATTTAGCAAATTGCCGAAAGACATAAATTTTGACATTTTGCACAATTTAAAAGCCTCCCATGTGTGGAGGTTGGAAGGACTTTATGAAACCATTTGACGTTTATCCTCTATTTGACATTGAAATTTCAAAAGGAAAAGGGTGCTACACTTACGATAAAAACGGCACGGAGTATTTAGATTTTTACGGTGGTCACGCTGTAATTTCCATAGGACATTCTCATCCGCATTTTTTGAAAATGCTGAATAATCAAATGGAAAAATTAGTGTTTTACTCCAACTCCATTCAAAATCCGCTTCAACATGAATTGTCCGAAAAATTGGGAAACCTGTCCGGATACGTTGATTATTCCTTGTTTTTGATAAATTCCGGGGCAGAAGCCAATGAAAACGCGTTGAAATTAGCCTCATTTCACACCGGAAGAAAAAAAGTGATTGCTTTTAGCAAAGCGTTTCACGGACGGACTTCCGCAGCAGTAAGGACTACCGATAATCCAAAAATTGTGGCTCCTGTCAATCAAGGTATGGAAGTCGAATTTCTACCGCTTAACGCTATTGAAGCTGTAAAAAAATCGTTGGATAAGCGGGACGTTTGTGCGGTGATAATTGAAGGTATTCAAGGTGTTGGTGGCATTCAAATTCCCGAAGACACGTTTTTGAACCAGTTGAGAGAACTCTGTACCGAAACAGGGACAGTACTGATTTTGGATGAAATCCAATCGGGATACGGACGAAGCGGGAAGTTTTTCTCCCACCAATATGCCGGTATTCGTCCCGATATAATTACTACAGCGAAAGGCATGGGAAATGGATTTCCGATTGGTGGTGTGCTGATAAGCCCAACGTTCGAGGCAGTACACGGAATGCTGGGAACAACTTTCGGAGGAAGTCATTTGGCTTGCGCGGCAGGAATTGCCGTATTGGATGTGATGAAAGAGGAAAATCTGACGGAAAACGCGGCTAAAATTGGCGAATACTTGATGAAAAAATTAAGAGAATTTTCTGAAATAAAAGATGTCCGCGGACGTGGACTGATGATAGGAATTGAGATGGATTATCCCGTGAAAGAGTTGAGAAAAAAACTTCTTTTCGAACAAAAAGTATTTACCGGAGCAAGCGGAACAAATGTTATCCGGCTTTTACCGCCACTGAACATGACGATGAAAGAAGCTGACTTGTTTTTAGAAAGATTCTATCCTTTGATATCCTCTTAAGAGAATTTTGGTGACAAAACCCGACTTTGGAAGATTTTTCAGCAACAATGAACAAGGTAAACATTAAATATCACTTTAAAATCATTAACTTAAGAGGTTTAAGGGTATTAATTCTGATGTTTATACTTGTTGCAGCAACTTCAGTTTTCGCTCAGGAACCAAGCGTAAAAAGTACGGTTTACCTAAAAAACGGAACTGTTTTCAATGGTGAAATACTGATGAAATCAGCCGATGTGATGGTGATGCAGACTGATGACGGAAGACGATATCAGTTTCAGATGTCGGAAATCGACAGGGTAGAACAAGGACAAAAGAGAGTTGAAAAACCTGAATCTGAGGAAAAACAAAGTAATTTTTCAGGAATATTGGAAATAAATGGTGCTTTTGCCAAAGCCGCAATCGAGGGTTTGGAGTTTTCTCCACAATTTTCTGCCAATTTAGCACTCGGAACGAGAGATATGCTGAAAACCAAGACATTTGTTGGGATTGGAACAGGTTTTGAACTGATACCTTTGAAATACAACAACAAAGAATTAGCTTTTATCCCGATTTTCGTTCAAATCAGTAAAACACTAAACAATAAGCCGATAAGTCCGTTTATAGGATTAAAATCGGGTTACTCTTTCAATCTAAATAAAGAGTATAAAGGAGGAGTGCTTTTACAACTTACAAGTGGTGTAAATGTTAAACTAAACAACTACAAGTCGTTGAACGTAGGGATTTTCGGGAAAATTCAAGAAGTTTCAGGTACAATAACTGAGAATAACGAGTACGGAAGTTTCACCAAACAAGGCTCTACAAAGATTATAAATGTAGGGATAAGCGCCGGATTTGCTTTTTAACCTCCCACTATCAATCAACTAACATGACATTAGAATAAGAATAAAACACATGAAACAGCTTTAAAATACGTCAACCGACGAAGACTCACAAGGGAATGTCCCGACAAGCTATCGAGGGAGGCGTGTTACATCTGTCATTAATGTTAAAAAAAGCACAAACAGATGAAATGCTGAAAATCAACTAAATACAAAACATAAAAAAGAGGAAATTCAAATTAAAAACAGAATGGATGAAAACAAAAAAATTGTAGAAAAAATCGTTGAAGGAATTCAAGAAAAAAAAGGGAAGAGAATTGTAGTGGTTGATATGAACAAGCTACAAGATGCACCTTGCAGCTATTTTGTAATTTGCGAAGGAGATTCGAATATTCACGTGAATGCTGTAGCCAATTCCATAAAAGACATAGTAAACGAAAAAATGAAAGTAAAACCATTCGCGACTGACGGATTTGAAAACAGTCAATGGATAGCAATGGATTACGGACAAATAATCGTTCACGTTTTCCAACAACCTTACAGGGAGTTTTATGATTTAGAGCATCTTTGGCAAGATGCGGAGCTTGATTTTCTGCCTGATTTGGATTGATTTATATACACTTACTAAAAAAAACAATTCACTTTCGAAAAGTGTTAAATATATACTGATACGTTACTTTTTTTGTGAAGAGTAACAATCATTTTTTTTGAAAAGAAACAAAACACATTAAATATTAAATGGAAAAAAAGGATTTTAAACAACCTCCTCAAAAAAAACAACCCGGTAAGCCGAAATTCAATTTGAATTGGCTTTATTTTTTGATTTTATTTGCTCTGTTCAGCAGTTTTTTCTTTGGAGACAGAACAACATCAAAAGATGTTTCGTGGTCAAAATTTGAGAGTTTTCTGGATTCTGGCTATATAGAAAAAGTTGATGTCTATTCCAACAAAAAAATTGCCAAGGGGCTGGTAATCAAAGACTCCATGCAGCAGGTATTTGGAAAAGATGCCGAGGCGTACGCGAAAGATCGATTAGTTTCGACAAAGATAACTTCAGACGATGCCGTCCTTCAGTCAACCAGGGAAATCAACAAAAGAAATAAGGAGAAAGCCAACAGAAAAAACATTGAACTTGAAGTAAAACAGGACAATGACTACATGAGCATATTCATGATGTTTTTCATGCCGGTCATACTTCTTGTGTTTTTATTCTGGTTGCTGAATCGCCGTATGATGGGTATGGGTGGCGGTAGCGGTGGAATTTTCAATGTTGGAAAATCGAAAGCGCAGCTATTTGACAAAGGAGATGGAAAAAACAAGATTACGTTTAAGGATGTCGCCGGTCTTGAGGGTGCAAAGCAGGAGATTGAAGAAATTGTTGCTTTCTTGAAAAATCCGTCAAAATATACAGAATTAGGTGGAAAAATTCCGAAAGGTGCTCTCCTTGTAGGACCTCCGGGCACAGGTAAAACCCTCTTAGCCAAAGCAGTAGCAGGCGAAGCAGATGTTCCGTTTTTCTCCATGTCCGGTTCTGATTTTGTGGAAATGTTTGTCGGCGTGGGCGCTTCGCGTGTACGTGATTTGTTCCGCCAGGCAAAAGAAAAAGCACCGAGCATTATCTTTATTGATGAGATTGACGCGGTAGGACGTGCTCGCGGTAAAAACGCCAACTTTGGTGGAAATGACGAGCGTGAAAACACACTCAATCAGCTTTTAACAGAGATGGATGGTTTTGGCTCTAATAGTGGTGTCATTATTCTTGCCGCTACAAACCGTGCCGACATTTTAGATAAAGCATTGCTTCGCGCCGGACGCTTTGACCGTCAGATCCACGTAGATTTACCGGATGTACACGAGCGTAAAGAGATTTTCAAAGTCCATCTGCGACCAATTAAGATTGACGAAACTGTTGACATTGATTTCTTGTCGCGTCAGACCCCCGGATTTTCAGGGGCAGACATTGCGAATGTTTGTAATGAAGCGGCTTTGATAGCTGCCAGACACAGTAAAAATTTTGTGGGGAAACAAGATTTTTTAGATGCGGTTGATAGAATTATCGGTGGATTAGAGAAGAAAAATAAAATCACCACGATGGCGGAAAAGAGATCGATTGCGTTTCATGAAGCCGGACATGCCACAATCAGCTGGAAATTGGAACACGCCAATCCATTGGTTAAAGTCACCATTGTGCCGCGTGGAATGGCACTTGGAGCTGCTTGGTATTTACCTGAAGAGAGACAACTCACCATTCGTGAACACATGCTCGATGAGATGTGCTCAACGCTTGGAGGACGTGCGGCAGAAGAAGTATTTCTACATCAAACATCTACCGGCGCGTTAAATGACTTGGAGCGTGTTACAAAACGGGCTTACGCAATGGTCGCTTATTTCGGAATGAGTGAAAAACTCCCGAATTTGAGCTACTATGATTCTTCCGGAAATGAGTACGGATTTACAAAACCTTATAGTGAATCTACAGCTGAAACCATTGATTCGGAAGCCAGGGCGATTGTAGCAGAACAGTACGAACGCGCCAAGAAAATTCTTCGGGAAAATGCGGAAGGACATAACAAATTAGCCGAACTGCTTCTCGAACGTGAAGTTATTTTTGCAGAAGATTTAGAGAAAATCTTTGGAAAACGTCCTTGGGAATCTCGCAGTGATGAGCTGATGCGGCTGAATGAAGAGGCTGAGAAAGAAAAATTAGAAGAAGCAAAGGAAACGGAAGATGAAAACAAAGCCGACACTACTGAAAATGAATTATCTGTAAGTGAAACAAAGGACAAAAACAATCCGGAACCTACTGTAGAAAATCAAGAAGTATCTACTAAAAAAATTTAAGTAAAAAACAGATTTTTTGATTATTTGTCAGCTATAATTATCAGAATAAAAAAGTGTCAAAGCAAGTTTACTTTGACACTTTTTTCATCAATGTTTTAGAAATCAATTTCGTTTTACTTTGTAATGAAAAATCTTTTCATAACTTTGTAATATAATAGACATAAAAAAATCGCGACTCAAATATGGGAAAACTTAAAGATTTATCTCTTCGCACAGTAAGCGGATTTATTTTTATTACTATCATAATTTCTTCGATTTTATGGAGTCCGTATTCTTTTGCATCTGTTTTTCTGATTGTTACAATTCTGGGGTTATACGAGTTTTACAAAATCGTTTTCAAGCCGGAGACAATAGATGTAAATCCATTCGTGGGTGTTACGGGTGGAGTGATTCTGTTCTTATGCAGTTTTTTACACGCGATGGAATTACTGCCTGTCACTGTTTTTTCAGCTTATGCTCTTTATGCCATTATTGTGTTTATCGCTGAATTATTCCGTAAAAAAACTTTTCCTATCAACAATTGGGCATACTTTTTCCTTGGACAAGTCTATGTCGCCCTGCCCTTCTCGCTATTGAATTACATTATTTTTATTGAAGGTTTTCAGCCTTGGTTATTGCTCGCGCTTTTTATCACCCTTTGGGTAAATGATACCGGCGCATACCTCACGGGTATTTTAATTGGGAAACACAAGATGTTCGAACGAATTTCTCCCAAAAAAACCTGGGAAGGATTTGCGGGAGGAGCAGTTTTTGCACTATTCGCAGGTTTTATCCTGTCAAAATACATTCCCGATATTTCGTTGTGGCAATGGTTGGTTTTTTCTCAGTTAGTTGTCATTTTTGGCACATTGGGTGACTTAAGCGAATCGTTGTTGAAACGTTCGGAGAATGTGAAAGATGCGGGTAAAATAATACCCGGACACGGTGGAATTTTAGACCGATTTGACAGTATGTTGTTAGCAGCTCCTGTGGTGTTGATTTATTTAAATTGGATATTATGAATTTTGACGAAATCCGTTCGCTTTATCCCGAAGAAGTTCCTGCTGCCATGCAGAAATTAGTAGAAGAAAAACCTTTTATGAAGGTTGTCAGTACACTTTTTCCGCTAATGCCCAAAGAGCAATTGAAACAAAAACTTTTGAGTTTTGAGAATGCCGACGATTTGCAAAAAGAGATGGTTTATCCTTTTTTGCAATACCTTGAGGCGAATATGACGACCGGAATTTCACTTACGGGAGTTGAGCATATTGATTTATCGAAAAGATACCTTTACATTTCCAATCACAGAGATATTGTGCTTGATTCAGCACTTTTTTGCGGAAAATTACTTGAAAACAGAATTGACACAGTCGAGATTGCCATAGGAGATAATCTTTTGATAATCCCATGGATAGAGCAATTTGTACGGATTAACAAGAGCTTTATTGTCCAGCGCGGACTTTCCGCTCGTCAGATTTTAGAAAGCTCCAAGCGACTTTCAGCCTACTTGAGACACACGCTCCATGAGAAAAAAAACTCGATTTGGATTGCTCAGCGAGAAGGCAGAGCCAAAGATTCTGATGACAGGACACAGGAGAGTTTACTCAAAATGTTTAATCTGGCGGGCAGTACAAACAGCTTGTTAAACAACCTCAAAGAGCTGAATATCTGCCCATTAAGCATTTCTTACGAATACGATCCATGTGATTTTTTGAAAGCTAAAGAATTTCAGCAAAAACGAGATAATCCGGAACATAAAAAATCACAACAAGACGATTTAATCAATATGCAAACCGGAGTAATGGGCTATAAAGGGAAAGTGGTATTTCATATGGCGGGATGTATAAATGAAGAGTTGGACGAAATTGGCAAATTAACCTCCAATCGAAATGAACAGATTGCTTTGACAGCCAAGCTGATTGATAAACAAATTCATAAGAATTACACGATTTATCCGATTAATAAAATTGCTTATAGTGAGATTTATGGGGATAATGAGATTGCGAAAGGGTACACCGCTTCCGAAAAAGACAGCTACGAAGACTACATCGACAAGCAAATCAGGAAAATTGATTTAGAGAACAAAGACAGAGAATTTTTAAGACGAAAAATTGTAGAAATGTATGCTAATCCGCTGAAGAACTACCTGAATGCTCAATCATAAAATTTACACAGAAAGCCCCAAAAGGGGCTTTTTTAGATTTCAATATGATTGTTTTGGAATTGGAATACGAAGGTGGCTTCAACCGCCGGAAGAAATCAAATTAATAACCTACTTAACTGTACACTTCCTCTTTATAAAATAATTTATAAACAAAAGGATAAATTTCACAAGCAATACAAAACGCGAAAAAACCTTCTAAGAAAGCACAAAAACCAAATATTCCCGCAAAGACAAGTGCTATTATATTCCACCCCAACAGCGTTGAAACGAAGATTATCGCACTAAATAAAAGTCCGATTCTTGCCGCAAAAATTTTAGGACCGGCATTGATTACGTGCGGTTTTATTTTGAAAAGAAAATTGGCTCTTTTTGACAAAGTAGCAAGAATACTGTATTTAGAAAGTTCGAGACCTCGTAAAAGGAAGTCAATGAACAAAAAACCAATCACAATCGGACTGAGAGTTAATGCAAAGATAACCAACAAAATAACTGTCTGAATAGCATTCCCGCGTGCTACATTCTCATTGATTTTTTTATTTGAAATGGGGCAAAAAGTTGTTTTCATTTTTATACAAAATTTGATAATGCAAAATTATAGCAAGACTTCATACGCCACAATAACTAAAAAAAGGGATTTTCATACCAAGAATATGGGAGATAAACTCAACTGCTTCGAAGGGTTAAACGACAAATAGTTTCCTGAAAATCCAACTTTACGAATAGAATAGTCGAAGACTTTCGTAATAGTTGCGGGCAATAAATTAGAAAAATATGTATCTTTGTGAATAAAAAATCCGAAAAAATGAAAAAAATCGCTGCTATAACGATGGCCCGAAACGATGCTTTTTTTCTAAAGCATTGGATTGCCTATTACGGCGCACAATTAGGAAAAGAAAATTTATACATTTATTTGGATGGAACCGATCAGCCTGTGCCGCCGACTGCAGGTGAAGCTACGGTAATTCACTGCGAAAGAATTGAAGGGATGGTGGTTTCGGCTGAAAAAAGACGCCTCTCTCACCTCTCGAATGTGGCAGCGGAATTACTTCAAAAATACGATTTGGTAATCGGAACTGATGCCGATGAGTTTTTGGTTGTCGATCCGAATCTGAATGAAACGCTGACTTCTTATCTAAGCAAAGTGAATGTAAAAGTCTCATTATCAGGGTTAGGCTTGGATGTCGGGCAACACATGGAGAACGAACAAAAAATCGAAGAAAGCTCCTCTTTCCTATCACAAAGAAGTTATGCCGTACTTTCCTCCCGCTACACGAAGCCTGTTGTTTTAGCAAAGCCCGTAATTTGGGGCTCCGGATTTCACAGAATCAAAGGTCACAACTTTAAAATAGATAAAAATCTTTACCTTTTTCACTTTGGAGTATTTGATTATGAGATGGTTATGGCGAGGTTTCAAGACAAAGACCGAATGGCTGCAGGCTGGGAAAGACACATGAAAAAACGTGCAAAAGCAATAACCTTAGTAACCGAAAAAAAAGCGCTTGACGGAGAGAAATTTATGCCGATTGCCCGATTTATTCAGACTTTTTTCCGCCCGATTTATGCCTTAAACAAACCGGCGATGGGACCATTAAAATGGGTAGTAAAAATACCGGAAAGATTCAGAAAAGTAGATATTTAAATCATTAGAATATTATGTCAAACGAACCAAAAGTTTCAATTATAATACCAAATTTCAATCGAGCAAAATACATTGGAGAGACGCTAAAATGTGTTCAAAATGTCAATTACTCAAATTTAGAATGTATAATTGTTGACAATAACTCAACAGACAATTCGGTGGAGATAATTCAAAAATTCACGGAGAATGATGCTCGGTTCAAATTGATTAAACAGCAGGTTAACAATATTTCCACAGCCAGAAACACCGCGATTTTGGCTTCTTCGGGGAAATATATTCTGCCGCTCGATTCAGACGATTTAATTCATCCGGACTATGTGCGTGAAGCAGTTGAAATTTTAGAAAATAACCCAAAAGTAGCGGTTGTAACCTGCGATGCGCAACTTTTTGGGGCAAAAAGAGGGAAATGGAAACGACCGGAATACAACTTCAAAGATTTTCTCGTAAAAGTTTCAATCCATAACACATCCATGTACAGACGGGCTGATTACGACAAAACCAACGGATATGAACCGGATTTGATGTTTTGTGAGGATTGGGAGTTTTGGATAAATCTGCTTAAAATGGGCGGTGATGTCTATAAAATTGAGAAAAGATATCTTTATTATCGAAGACACAATGATTCTACTCAAAAAAAATTCAGACATTCCGAAGCGGAAAATGAGTTTGTGAAGAAGTTTATTTACGAAAAACACAAAGAAATTTATGCTCCACTGCTCGAAAATCCGCTCGAACTATTACAGCAACATCAAAAGTATAAAAAAGGATACAACCAGTTAAGACGCCTTACTTTTAGAAAACCATTGCCGTAAATCGATGTATTTTCTTTCAGAATCTGTCTCGGCAATTGCCACAAATAGGGCAAAAAAGACAATAAACCGACTTATGCCGGGCTGCACATAAAACGGCTCTTCTATTAGCATTAAGAGAAAATAAACAAACATTAAGAGCTGGAGCAAATAGCTGCGGGCTTTAATTGAATAATAGACTAACCCGGAAATTACCACAAGCAAAACTACTAATCCCGTAACCCCAAATTGAACCATTTCTCCTAAAAACTGGTTGTGAACATACGTTTTTTTTTCACTCACAACCGGCAGTTTGTTTATCATTTTTTCCTCTTGCTCTTCCAACGCAAAATGCTGCATACCGGTACCCGTTCCCCACCAGAAATGATCTTTAATGTAATGTGCTGCCAATGTATAATCTACTTTTCGAACGTTGTCATTTCGCATGGCTTCGAACCGATCGCTTTGTATCAGAGACAAAGCACCGGACAGCATAATAATCAGCAAAATGGATAGTCTGAGATAAGAAGATTTCAGTTTCATATAGTATAAAAGACTGATTACCACCACAAGAAAAACGGCAACTACACCAATCCTGCTTTCGTAGGCAAAGAGCAACAGCAGCAGCAGCAAACCAAATGACACAACCTCAAAAAGTGAGATGTAAACTAAATTGTTCTTTTTGAAAAACAAATAAATGCCTGCCATAAGCACCGATACCAATACCACAGCTATGTAAGTGGGATGATGATATAAACTCCAGAATCCAATCAAGTCGTAAGGCATAAGCATCTCGTTTACAATCATTTTTGTAGTCATCCACTCCACAATAGAGGCATCATAAACCCGCACATTGAAAATCCAAAAAATAAGTGAAATTGAAATATAGATGAAAAATACTCTGAATACAATTTTCAGAATACGTAAATAG
>LSQX01319251.1_pt1 | contig 10545 bp, 8 predicted proteins | sample 654561 | NCBI WGS metagenome assembly LSQX01 (sample SAMN04489861, study PRJNA283612) | anaerobic digester metagenome | isolation source: 4 biogas reactors fed with cattle manure at either 37C or 55C with and... | place: Denmark: Kongens Lyngby | collected 2014
TATAGTTCGGCTTAAGCGTTTTTAATGCAAAGCGTTAAAAGACGCAACATTAATGTAGTGCATTTTAAGCACTATCAGGCCGAAACTCAGAAAATGCTATTTAAATATTACTTTGTTGCATTTTTGTTCAAACAGACGGCTTGCATTTCCTCGCCCGATACATCTCTAAGCTGCACTACACTAATGTTTCCTACTATTGCACACCTATCTCTCATCAGATACCTCTGAATATTAACAGGTGAAGCAGTACAAATCGGGCAATTAACCGATATTAATATTTTTAATCAAATGATTCTGATACTTATTCCATAACATAGGGCTTTAGCACATCGGCCACAGCGCGATATCCACTGACCGTCAGATGCAGCCCCTCAATCGTGTATTCCAGGCGGATATTACCCGATTCATCCACAAGATGGCTATATACATCGATATAGGGAATATTTTTATTCGCTGCCAGGATTTCAAGGCCTTCATTGATACGGCATATCTTTTTATTGCTCCGTTTTCCAACCAGAAATCTTTTTATCTTTTTGTGCCTGGCAGCCGAAACCGGATAAACAGACTCCAGATAAAGCTTTGTTTCCGGACAATTTTCCAAAATGGCAGTAACGATTCGATCAATATTATTTACAATTTCCTGTTCTGATTTTCGATCGGCCAGATCATTGGTACCGATCATAAGAAAAACCTTTGAGGGGGACAAATCATAGACACTTTCGGGTAAACGCTTCAAGACACCATCTGTCGTATCCCCTCCAATACCGCGGTTTATAACGTAAGCACCGTGAAAAAATTCATTCAAGCGAAAAAAGTCTGTGATCGAATCACCAAGAAACACAATTCCTCCGGGTTTGGCGCATTGGTTCAACTCAAAAAAGACCTTATGAATGGTATTCTGATAAAGCTTAACAATGGAGTTCATGAACCTCATGAGGTATCTCCTTCCTTAGAGCGCTCCCCTGCTATAGACAACCTTTCCATTGATTATCGTAATATCTACTTTAGTCCTGTAATCAAAGGGGTGTCCGCTGAACACGATGATGTCAGCATCCTTTCCAGCTTCCAGGCTGCCCACACGCTCTTCTATGCCAGCAGCCTTGGCTGCATTGATGGTTATCGCCCGCAAGGCATCCTCCACTGGCATCCCTTCCCTGGCGGCCACTGCGGCGCAAAGGAGGAGATACTGCTGTGGAACACAGGGATGATCCGTCATTATCGCAACCGGTATCTCCTGTTTTGTCATAATGCCCGGAGCTTCAATGTTCTGGTTTCGCAACTCGGTTTTGGAGCGGTCTGTCAATAGCGGGCCAAGAATTACACTTACACTTTGCTCCTTCAGCAGTTCTGCAATCAGATGCCCCTCTGTACAGTGATCAATGGTATATCTCAGGTTAAATTCTCTCGCCAAACGGATGGCTGTAAGAATATCATCTGCCCTGTGTGCATGCATTTTTACGATAAGCTCACGCTTCAGAACAGGGATCAAGGCTTCCAGGCGAATATCATACTCTGGCCTGTCTGTTTCTTCATTGTCCTGCTCGTAATCTTGCCAAGCCTCCATATATTCTTTTGCCTTATATAACTGTTCCCGTAAAATGGCCGCTGTAGCCATTCTTGTGCTGGGCGTATGATTTTTCTCATGGTAAATAGTTTTGGGGTTTTCCCCAAATGCTATCTTTAATGCGCATGGTTCCTTCAGGATCATCTCATCAACAGAACGGCCATAGGTTTTCAAAGCAGCAAACTGACCGCAGATTACATTCCCGCTGCCTGGACCACTCACAGCTGTTGTTACACCCCATTGTCTTGCTTCCTCAAAGGATCGATCTGCATGGTTAATGCCATCAATGCCACGGAGATGCGGTGTAACCGGATCTGTTAATTCGTTGGCATCATCGCCTTCAAACCCTAGAGAATCCTCCGTGATACCAATATGAGTATGGCAATCAACAAGCCCGGGCATGGTAAGCCTTCCCTTTGCATCTATCACCTCATTGTCTGTCGGGCAATCTTGCATGAGACCGATCTCTTTGATCTTGCCCTGGGTTACAAGAATATAACTGTTTGGTTGTGTAAGCTCTGCAATATCCCTATCACAATGCTTTGTGTCACCCGCCATGGTCAAAATATTTGCATTGATAATCAGCATACGCTCCTCCGATGGGTTATCTTCCCATTCACTTGTGAAAATTGATCTTAATTATAGCACAGCCCTGATCCCGGAACAACACGAAAAAAGGGTGATTCATTTTAAATGAATCACCCCTCGTTTCGCTTAATGCTCCACCGTTACCGCCGCTTCCCTCTCCGTTTCCTGTGCCTTCAGTAAAGAGTCTGCCTTTCCGTCATCTTCGCCATGATTTCCGTCAGAAGACGGAAACCTGGTCAGGGCTTCACGTAGTACCTGATCCATAGACTCTACAGCCAATAGCTTTATTTCATCGCGTATTTTTACCGGAATCTCTTCAATGTCTTTTTTATTTTCCATCGGCAAAAGGATTGTATCGATCCCCGCCCTATGGGCAGCAAGGACTTTCTCCTTAAGACCTCCGATGATAAGAACCCTGCCACGCAGTGTTATTTCACCGGTCATCGCAACATTCCTCTTCACCGGGATCCGGGTTAATGCTGAAATCATTGCTGTTGCCAATGTAATACCAGCAGAAGGGCCGTCCTTTGGAATTGCCCCCTCTGGAACATGGATGTGCATATCATATTTTTTGTGAAAATCCGTCTCTATGCCAATCATATCAGCGATGGACCGAACATAGCTTCTGGCAATTCGGGCGGATTCCTTCATCACATCTCCCAACTGTCCCGTAAGTTCAACCGCACCATCCCCAGGCATCAGATTGACTTCTATAGACAGAGTGTCACCACCAACTGGTGTCCAGGCAAGCCCCCGTGCTATACCTACCTCATCGTGCTCATTCGCCATATCGTATAGGTATTTTTGACTCCCCAAATACTGTTTCAGGCTTTTTCGGGTAACCCGAACCGCTTTCTTCTCTCCGGATACCAAGATTCTGGCCACCTTGCGACAGACAGTGGAGATTTGCCTTTCAAGGTTTCTAACTCCGGCTTCACGGGTGTAATGATTGATTATGTCCCTTACCGCTCCTGTGTCAAAGCGGATCTGTGCCGGTTTCAGCCCATGGTTCTTAATTTGTTTCGGAATCAAATGCCGCGTGGCAATTTGAAGCTTTTCCTCTTCAATATACCCGGATATGTCTATGATTTCCATCCTATCCAGCAGCGGGCGGGGAATGTTGCCTTTATAGTTTGCTGTAGTCAGAAACATAACATCGGAAAGATCGAAAGGCACTTCCAGATAGTGATCACGGAATTCCTTATTCTGCTCTCCGTCCAGCACCTCTAGCATCGCTGACGCAGGATCTCCCCTGAAATCGCTGGACATTTTATCAATCTCATCCAAAAGAATCAACGGATTTTTTGATCCGGCCTGACGGATGGCACTGATGATCCTACCAGGCATTGCTCCCACATAGGTGCGCCTGTGCCCGCGAATCTCTGCTTCATCCCTGACCCCGCCCAAAGACATCCGGACATAGTTCCGGTTCAATGCCTTTGCGATGGATCTGGCAATGGAGGTTTTACCTACACCGGGAGGCCCGGTCAAGCAGATGATCGGTCCATGAAGACCATTTCTCAGCTTTCGGATAGCAAGATACTCAACCATGCGTTCCTTCACTTTATCCAACCCATAATGATCCTCATCCAAGACGGTCTCTGCATTTTTCAGATCAAGGTTTTCTTCTGTTTTGATATTCCATGGCAGCTCTATCAACCAGTCCAGATAAGTGCGAATAACGCCACTTTCTGCAGAAGTTGAGTACATCTTTGAAAGCCTGTCCAATTCCTTTAGAGCTTTCGCTTCGGTATCCTCCGGTAGATTTGCCTCTTTGATCTTCTCTCGGTATTCATCAATTTCATCACTTTGCTGCTGGCCTTCACCCAATTCATTCTGAATTGCTTTCAGTTGCTCACGCAGATAGTACTCCTTTTGGCTTTTGTCGATCTGCTGACGTACTTTATGATGAATATTTTGTTCCACCTCAAGGATCTCAATCTCCTTGACCAATGTCTCAAGTAGCTTTTCCAGCCGCCTTTTCGGTGAAATTTCGTTAAGAATACTCTGCTTTTGCTCAAGCTTTAGCATCATATTCGCAGCAATAACGTCTGAAAGCCTTGCATAATCATCCATAGTGGAGACCGTGAAGGTCGTGTCCGACGGAATACGGTTTGTAAGCTTTGCATATTTTTCAAAATAGCTGACAACCTGCCTTACCAACGCTTCCATTTCGGGTTTTTTCGATAATCGTTTTGGTGAGGGGCATTCTTTTACAGTCACCTGATAATAAGGCTCAACGGCTTCATATTCAAGTGTCTTCGCACGTTCAATGCCTTCTACAAGAACACGGATTGTATCTCCGGGAAGCCTGAGAAGTTGCTTTATTTTGGCAATGGTGCCTACAGAATATACCTCATCTTCAACTGGCTCCTCCCGGCCAGGATCCTTCTGTGCGGCCAGAAATATCATTTGATCCTTCATCATGGCTTCTTCCAGTGCCTTAATGGATTTTGGACGCCCAACATCAAAGTGAAGAATCATATATGGAAATACAACAAGCCCCCTAAGCGGCAAAAGCGGGATTAACCGTGTCTTTTGCCCGTTTTTTTTCTGTGTCATTCAATCAAATCCTTTCAAGTTGCGTCACATTATGCGGTTTCATTTTTAGAACATTGAAAATGGTTTCAGCAGAATTCTGAACATCCCCACTTTTATCTGTGACGATAGATGATCTGACCCTGTCAGTTTCTTCATTCGAATTCACTAACCATTATAGCATGAGACTAATAATAACCATACCCTGTTTCTATCGGTTAATAGGAAGAGAAAAGCATAGTTATTATGTACTGACGGCTACCGATATGTTACGCTGATTTGGCTTGTTGCAACAGGGTACAACGCCATTGTTTTATCATATGCTCCCAAGACCCCGGGCCTAAACACTGGAATGCACGACACAGCTCGACCCGCAAAACAAGGCGCTTTCAGCGCCAGCGTTTTGGCGCACAATTCGCACAAGCGCTCATTTATAATCTCTTACAATCCGTGATTGAGCTCACAAAATATGAGCGCTTGACGGTACCACACCATTGTATTATAACCTCTTACCCCTAGGGTTTCAATGTTTTATAATGGCAGGTCATTTTGACAGAAGGTTTGTCCCCTTGAGAATATGGAATGGGACTACAATATGTGTTCACTGAAGAAAAACAATTCGAACACAAAAGCCGGATGGACACCATCCGGCTTTAATTACGTCATATTCAACCTTCGCTATGAGTTACCAATTTTTACAAAGCCTTTGCGGTGCAAATAACGGTGACCCAGGTATCAAATCAGACGATTTACTTCTTAACGTCAGCTACACGACCCGAAGCAACGGTTCTTCCGCCTTCACGAATAGAGAAGGTTTGACCTTTCTCCAAAGCGATAGGAGTGATCAGACTGATGCTCATGGTGACGTTATCCCCAGGCATAACCATTTCAACGCCTTCAGGAAGCTTGATATTTCCGGTAACATCAGTGGTTCTGAAGAAGAATTGCGGCCTGTACCCATTAAAGAAAGGAGTATGTCTTCCGCCTTCTTCCTTGGTTAGAACGTATACTTCAGCGGTGAATTCAGTATGTGGCGTAATGGAACCGGGTTTAGCCAGAACCTGACCTCTTTCGATATCCGTTCTCTGTATACCTCTTAACAAAGCACCGATATTATCGCCTGCGAAAGCCTGATCAAGCAGCTTTCTGAACATTTCAACGCCGGTAACAACGGTCTTTCTCGGAGCATCGGTAAGCCCTACAATTTCCACTTCTTCGCCAACCTTCAGTGTACCTCTTTCAACCCTGCCGGTAGCAACAGTTCCGCGCCCTGTGATGGTGAAGACATCTTCTATGGACATCAGGAACGGCAGATCGGTGGCACGTTCAGGGGTCGGAATAAATTCGTCTACTTTTTCCATCAAATCGAAGATCGGTTTATATTCCGGCGCATCCTGGTCAGTGGATTCACACTCGAGAGCTTCCAGGGCAGAGCCACGGATAATCGGAATATCGTCGCCAGGGAAATTATATTCGCTTAACAGTTCTCTTAATTCCATTTCAACCAGTTCAATCAATTCTTCGTCGTCAACCTGATCGCATTTGTTCAGGAAAACAACGATATGATTAACACCAACCTGATGAGACAGGAGGATGTGTTCACGGGTCTGCGGCATCGGACCGTCTGCTGCGGACACAACCAGAATAGCACCGTCCATCTGAGCGGCACCAGTGATCATATTCTTAACATAGTCGGCGTGGCCGGGGCAGTCAACGTGAGCATAGTGGCGATTCTTGGTTTCATACTCAACGTGAGAGGTATTGATGGTAATTCCTCTTTCCTTTTCTTCTGGAGCAGAGTCAATTTGTTCATATGACTTAACTACTACGCCTTGATCCGATAAGGACAATACCTTTGTAATCGCTGCTGTTAAAGTGGTCTTACCGTGGTCAACGTGGCCTATTGTTCCAATGTTAACATGGGGTTTGGTTCTTTCGAATTTAGCTTTTGCCATCGAAATTCTCCTCCTTATACAGTTCGATAACTGTTGATAATTATATAATTTGTTTTAAAAAAATTCAACTGTGTTTTAAATCTGCATAAAAATATACTATACCATGATGGTTTTATCTGTCAACCTTTGCTATCCCTTTTACAATTCAAACCTTTTGCCGTCAACAACCTTTTCCTGAATACTTCTGGGAACCTCGGAATAGTGGCCGAAATGCATGGAATAAACCGCACGTCCCTGTGATTTTGAACGAAGGTCCGTAGCATAGCCAAACATCTCACTAAGGGGCACCAATGCAGAAATAACCTGCGCGCCGGTACGGGCTTCCATACCCTCTATCCGTCCCCTGCGTGAATTAATATCACCGATAATGTCCCCCATGTATTCTTCTGGTGTTGTCACTTCCACCTTCATGATCGGTTCGAGAAGGACCGGAGATGCCTTTTTCATCGCTTCCTTGAAGGCCATTGAACCAGCGATTTTAAACGCCATTTCTGATGAATCTACTTCATGGTAGGAACCGTCAAAAAGGGTCACCTTGATGTCAAGAACCTGATATCCGGCAATAACACCTGTATTCATGGCATCTCTGATGCCAGCGTCAATGGCGGGAATGTATTCCTTTGGAATAACACCACCAATAATTGCGTTGACAAATTCATAACCACCCGTTTCAAGGGGCTCCATCCTGATTTTACAGTGACCGTACTGCCCACGTCCACCAGATTGGCGGACAAATTTCCCTTCCGCCTCTACTGCTTTACGGATGGTCTCCTTATAGGATACCTGTGGTTTGCCAACATTGGCTTCAACCTTGAACTCACGCAACATACGATCCACAATAATCTCCAGATGCAGCTCTCCCATTCCTTCGATAATGGTCTGTCCAGTTTCCTGATTTGTAGACACTCGAAAAGTGGGGTCTTCTTCCGCCAGCTTCTGAAGTGCTATTGACATCTTTTCCTGACCTATTTTTGTCTTGGGTTCTATCGCTACTTTAATGACAGGCTCAGGAAACTCCATTGATTCCAGGATGATGGGGTGGTGTTCATCACAAAGAGTATCTCCTGTGGTTGTAAACTTCAGACCAACTGCTGCGGCAATGTCCCCTGCGTATGCAACGGGCACTTCTTCACGGTGGTTTGCATGCATCTGCAGAATTCTGCCTATGCGTTCGCGCTTACCCTTTGTTGAATTTAATACGTAAGAACCTGCCTGCATTGTTCCGGAGTAAACCCTGAAAAATGCCAGCTTTCCCACATAGGGGTCCACCATGATCTTGAACGCCAGTGCAGCAAGCGGTTCATTGTCGTCTGAGTGCCGTTCTTCTTCCACCAGATCTTCACCCATTTCGGGGAGCATGCCCCTAACAGGTGGAACATCCAATGGGGACGGCATATACTCTATGACACAGTCCAGAAGCTTTTGAATCCCCTTGTTCTTATAAGAAGAGCCGCAAGTGACAGGTATCATGGCTACGCTAACTGTAGCAAGACGAATCCCTTTCTTAATTTCCTCTATGGTCAGTTCTTCGCCTTCAAGATACTTCATCATCAACTCTTCATCCTGCTCGGAAATTGCTTCGATCAATTTTGCGCGATATTCTTCTGCCAAATCCTTCATGTCATCAGGGATGTCGGACTCATCAACCTGTCTACCCAACTCATCCTTAAAGAAATAGGCTTTCATTTCCACCAGATCGATGATCCCCAGAAAATGATCTTCCTTTCCTATAGGTAACTGAATTGGAACAGCATTGGCTTTCAACCGGTCCTTCATCATCTGGACACAATTGAAAAAATCCGCTCCCATAATATCCATTTTGTTGACATATGCTAGTCTCGGTACTCTATATTTATCAGCCTGCCGCCAGACCGTCTCAGATTGGGGCTCGACTCCGCCCTTTGCACAAAAGACCGTTATCGAACCATCCAATACACGTAAGGAACGTTCTACTTCTACTGTGAAGTCAACGTGCCCGGGTGTATCGATAATGTTTACTCTATTCCCTTTCCACTGAGCAGTCGTTGCAGCTGATGTAATTGTAATACCTCTTTCCTGCTCCTGCTCCATCCAGTCCATCGCGGCAGCACCTTCATGAGTCTCCCCAAGCTTGTGAAGCCGCCCTGTATAGAACAGGATCCGTTCGGTGGTGGTTGTCTTCCCTGCATCGATATGCGCCATAATACCGATATTTCTTGTATTTGCCAGACTAAATTCTCGAGGCATCTATGTCCTCCTTCCATAAGTTCTAATTTAAGACTTAAGACTTACCACCTGTAATGTGCAAATGCTTTATTGGCTTCCGCCATCTTGTGTGTATCGTCTTTCTTTTTCACTGCGTTGCCGGTATTATTCACCGCATCCATGATTTCTCCGGCAAGCCTTGCACTCATCGTGCGTTCGCTTCTGGCACGTGAATAGTTTGTAAGCCAGCGCAAACCGAGTGCTTGCCTTCTTTCTGCACGAACCTCGATGGGTACCTGATAGGTTGCACCACCAACTCTTCTTGCCTTTACCTCAAGTACCGGCATGATGTTGTTGAGTGCTTGTTCAAATACTTCCAGGGGGTCCTTTCCAGTTTTTTCACGGATGATGTCAAAAGCTTCATAAGTTATCTTCTGAGCAACTCCTTTTTTACCGTCAAGCATAATATTGTTGATTAGCTTTGTTACAATCTTGTCATTATAGATCGGATCTGGTAAAATGTCCCGTTTTGGCACATGTCCTCTTCTTGGCACTTTTCTTCCCTCCTTTGCATGATAACTACAGGCCTTGCCTGTGTATCACAGGTACTCACCCCATTATCGGGGCGTCAGCGCTCAGCAGTTGCTCAAATCTATATCAAACAACGTGCATGACCACGCTGCAGCTTCCTGTTATTCAAGTTTTTGAGTTTATACCTTACTGTTTTGGCCTTTTGGCGCCGTACTTGGAACGGCTTTGCATTCTGCCTGACACACCGGCCGTATCAAGCGTGCCGCGTACGATATGGTAACGCACACCTGGCAGATCCTTTACACGACCTCCACGGATTAAAACTACGCTGTGTTCCTGAAGGTTGTGTCCGATTCCTGGGATATACGCTGTCACTTCACTCTGGTTTGACAAGCGCACCCTGGCGACCTTACGAAGCGCTGAATTAGGCTTCTTCGGAGTAATTGTCCTAACAACCGTGCAAACACCGCGCTTTTGCGGGCTTGAGACATCGGTCATTTCCTTTTTCAAGGAATTCACCCCGTACTGAAGTGCAGGAGAATCAGATTTTCTTGTTATCTTTTTTCTTCCCTTCCTAACTAGCTGGTTAAATGTTGGCATTCCTTCACCTCCCTGCATTTAATTTCTATGTTATTCCACCTCTGTTGAGGGGTGGGATAAAATAGCATGGTGGTAGTTTTCCCTTTTCGTGTCAAAGGAAACCAAACCCTAATCATCTTTGATAATAGCAGCAACAGCAGTTCCTACATCAATTCCGCAGGCTTTACCCAACTGCTTCATACTATCAGCCTCATAAACCTTGATGCCTTTTTCCGTACACGCATCCATTATTTGTGAAACTAGCCGTTCTTCTGCATCCTTTGCGACATAAATAACCTGTACCCGGTCTGCTTCAACAGCCTTCATGGTTTGCTTCAACCCCACAGTTTTCCTGCGCTGCCTTAAGCCCTCCAGCATGATTATTGCCCCTCCAGTTTTGCCTTATTCAAACTTTTTACTGCTATTTCCCGGATTATCCTCCGTGAAACATATGCATTTTTCTGCTTCTGCATAGGAAACAGGAATATGTTTTTAGTGCGGAAGCTACGCAAGCAAAAACAGCATGAAAACGCCATGCTGAAATAAGACACTGAAATATTGTATACCCATACCTTTAGTTTGTCAAGGATTTTTCGGGAGTTTGAC
>LSQX01077733.1_pt3 | contig 10544 bp, 10 predicted proteins | sample 654561 | NCBI WGS metagenome assembly LSQX01 (sample SAMN04489861, study PRJNA283612) | anaerobic digester metagenome | isolation source: 4 biogas reactors fed with cattle manure at either 37C or 55C with and... | place: Denmark: Kongens Lyngby | collected 2014
AAGCCCGGTGGCCAGTGCCGCGCCCCGCATGCCCATACCCAGCTTGAAAATAAAGATATAGTCAAACACAACGTTAAACACAGAACCAGACAGCAGGGCAATCATCACCAGACGCGCCCCATTGTCATTGCGGATGAGGGCAGTGCCGGCAGAAAACAGGATAAAAGGCAGGGCAAAGGCCAGGAAGGTACTCAGGTAATCCCGCACCATCAAGAATGCGGCGTCCGACGCGCCCAAAAACCGGCATAAAGGATCCATGAACACCATGAAGAGGATTGTTAATAAGATGCCGGCAACAGCAGATAAAATCAGGGATTTTGTAAACAGGCGGTGCGCCTTGTCCTTTTTGCCTTCGCCAAGCGCCTTTGAAATCAACGTGGACCCGCCGATGCCAAACAGCAAGCCCACCGCGTTCAACACGTTGATCATGGGGATGGAGATGTTCAGCGCGGTCAGCCCGGCAGCGCGCAACCCACGGCCTACAATCATGGTATCTCCCAGCACATACAGGGAGACGCCCAGCATCCCGCCAATCCCCGGCAAAATGGCATGCAGCAGGATGTCCTTGCGGCTTGTAATGGTATGAGTCAGTTTGTTCGCACACTCCTTTTTTCAAGCAGATTGGCTTTCTATTATAATTCTTGCAAACAAAGGATGGCCTGTCAAGAAAGCCAAAGAACAGCCAAACAGTAAAACACAGAAAACCCCTTGTAAATCAAGGGGTTTTGATGGCGAGAGCATGTGGGAATCGAACCCACCCAAGGGGCTACTAACCTCTTACACCGGTTTTGAAGACCGGGGGACACACCAGCACCCATCTGCTCCCATACGCCTGATAGTTTAGTAATTTCAGGCGGTTTTGTCAATCAAAATAAAGGGTAATGGCTAATCAAGCGCCTCAAAGGGCTTGGCCAGCGTGCGGGATTCCGCGCCCTTTTTGGTGTAGCCCTTCAAGTCCCAGTATTCCAGCAGCGACAAGGCATATTTGCGGGAGGCGCTGATGGCGTCGCGGAAGTCCGCCAGGGTCACCTCGCCTTTTTCGGCCTGGATGTCTTCAAACAAGGCCTGCGCTTTTATATGGTGTTCCTTCAAAAAGGCAATTTCGTTGCTCACAGGAATCAAGCGCCCTGTGTCCATCAGGTAATCCAATGCTCTGGGGATATCCTTGTTCTTCGCGTGCTCTGATAGCAGCGCAGTCTTCTCCGGCGGCGCGAAACCCGCGTTTTCAAACTGGGTCAGCAACTGGTCAACCGCCGCCTGCTGGCTGGGGGAGAAGCGCACCTCAAATCCAGGCAGCGCGTAACTGGCGTTTGCTTTTGTCAGGCTGTTCCGCGCAACCAGCATATCCAGCAGCTGCTCTGCTACCCCGGCATCCAGCTGCTTCAACAGCTTGCCGCGGATCTCCTCCGCGCGCATCCCTGTTTTTAGCGGGTTGTCCTGGTGATAGGTTTCAAGCAGTTTGCGTACTTTGTCTGCCAGCGTATTCACATGGCTCAGGTGCAGCACCAGTTTGTCATTGACGGCCACAGCCTGTCCCTCTGCGATCAATTCCCGCAGGATGACATCGATCTGCTCATCCGTCAGCCCGGTCTGGGCACGCAGTACACTCATCTGCGCGTAATGCGGGCTATGGTCCATCAGCAGCGCTTCCACCTTGTCTTTCTCACTGCCCTGGTCCATCAGGCGCAGTTTCTCCAGCGCTTTCTCGCTGTGGGCCTTATGTTTGTAGGGGTTCGGGTCCAGCACAACGCCGCCGCCTACGGTCTCCAGCGGGGAGTAAAAGCGCAGCACAAAGGCATCCTGCGCCTTCACCGCGACAGGGGTATCAAACCGCAGCTGCGCGTAGGCGCTTTGGCCGGGCAGCAGCTCTTCCACACCGCCTAGCAGGACAGCCTTGCACAGCACCTCTCCTGATCCGTGGTGGAAGTGCAGCCTGCTGCCGGTACGCATGGAAAAGCGGGCATCCGGTAGCAGCCGCACGGATGCGTCAACCATATAGGTGGGCTGGATGCTGTCGGGCGCTGCCAGGACGCAGCCGCGGGTTAATTCCTCTGTCTTCACCCGCTGCAGGTTGACGGCGACCCGCTGGCCGGCAAAGGCCTCGGGCACAGTCTGCGCGTGCACCTGCAGGTTGCGCACACGGGTTTGAAGCCCTTCCGGGTAAATGGTCACCTCCTGCCCTTCTTTTAGGCTGCCTTCAATCAAGGTGCCGGTGACCACGGTGCCAAAGCCGGGCATGGTGAAGACCCGGTCAACGGGCAGGCGGAAGGGCTTGTCAATGTTTTTGCTGGGTGTTTCTTCAATCAGCGCGATCAAGCGGGTTTTTAACTCCTCAATACCCGCCCCGGTGTGGGAGGATACCGTAATGACGGGTGCGTCCCGCAAGAAGCTGTCCTGCAGCTCCTCCTTCAATTCCTCCAGCATCAATTCCAGCCAGTCATCCTCTACCATGTCGGTCTTGGTCACCGCGACAATGCCGCGGGTGATGCCCAGCAGGGAAAGGATGCCCATGTGCTCCCTTGTTTGGGGCATGACGCCTTCATCCGCGGCGACAACCAGCAGCGCCAGGTCAATCCCGCCGGCGCCGGAGAGCATATTGTGCACAAATTTCTCATGCCCGGGCACATCAATGATGCCTGCCTGGCGGCCATCCGGCAGCGGCAGGTAGGTAAAGCCCAGGTCAATGGTGATGCCGCGGCGCTTCTCCTCATCCAGCCGGTCGGTGTCCGTTCCGGTCAGGGCGCGGATCAAGCAAGTTTTGCCATGGTCCACATGGCCGGCAGTGCCGATGATGATATGGTTGTTCATGCTTTAGCCTCCCGCGTCAGCGCCTGGTTGAGCGCGTCAGCCAAGGGTTTTATGTCCTCCTCCCGCAGGGTGCGCATGTCCAGCAGCAGGCTGTCCTGGTGCACCCGCGCAATCACAGGGGTTTCTGCCTGAATCAGGCGCATGTACAAATCGTTTAATCCAATTGTTTCAGGCGTGATGGACAGCGCGAGGGAAGGCAACATCTCCCCGGGCGCGGACCCGCCGCCCACCTGGGCGTCTGAGGGCACGATACGCGCATTTTTTTGAATGCTGGCGTCCAGTAAGGCATGCAGCGCCTCCGCCCGTGCCTTAAGCGCATCCAGGTTTTCTTCCAGCATCCGGTAAAGGGGCAGTTCCCGCCTGGCGAGCTCCTCATCCTGATACAACAGCAGCGTGGCTTCAAGCGCGGCCAGGCTCATCTTGTCCGCGCGCAGCGCTCGCATCAGCGGGTGTTTTTTCATGATGGCAATATACTCAGCCTTGCCCAGGATGATGCCCGCCTGCGGCCCGCCCAGCAGCTTGTCCCCGGAGAAACACACCACATCCGCGCCTTGCGCCAGCGCGTCTTTGACCAGGGGCTCCATCTTCAGCCCATAGGGCGCCAGCGGCAGCATGGCACCGCTGCCCAGGTCATAGATGGAAATCAAACTGCGCTCACACGCCAAGCGCGCGATGTCTGCCATGTCAGCGGATTGTGTAAAACCGATGATCTGGTAGTTGCTGGTATGCACCTTCATGAGAGCCGCGGTGTTTTCGCAAATGGCCTGCTCATAATCCGCCAGTTTGGTTTTGTTGGTGGTGCCCACCTCCACCAATTGGCAGCCGCTTTGCGTCATCACATCCGGCACGCGGAAGGAACCGCCAATCTCTACCAATTCACCGCGGGACACAATCACCTGCCGTCCCTTGGCCAAGGCGGACAGCGCCAGCAGCACGGCGGCCGCGTTGTTGTTGACCACCAGGGCGTCCTCCGCCCCCGTTAAAGCTTTGAGCGCTTTGACGATGGGTACCAGACGGTCCCCGCGCTTGCCGGTCTGGCAATCAAACTCCAGATTGGTGTAGTTGATGGCAGCCTGTTTGGCGGCTTCGCCTGCCTTTTTTGCCATCAGCGCGCGGCCCAGGTTGGTGTGCAGCAGGATGCCTGTCGCGTTGATGACGGGGCGGTGGCCCATCGTTTGCGCTTGGGCCAATCTGGCCGCGGTGTTCATCAACATCTCATCCTGCGAAACAGCGCTGACCGCGCCGCTGATGATCCCTTCCCGTAGTTCATCAAGCGCCTCCCGCAGCGCCTGGGTAACAAGCGCTGGTGAATAGGCTTCTATCAAACTTTGGGCCTGCTCCTGCTTGAGCAGTTGGTCGATGCCGGGAATGGAGCGCAAAAGGGAAGATGGCTGATCCATGGTTCTCTCCTCATGACAATTTGCTGAAATTTATTGTACCATAAGCGACCGCGCGTAACCAACCTTGTCCTTAAGGGCGCAAGCCTGTATGATGGCAGGGTACGCGCGTGGGTCACCACGCGGGAAGGAGGCTTGTATGAGTGATGGGGATTTGATCCGCTTGACACAGATGACCAGCTGCGGCGGGTGAGCGGCGAAGATCGGGCCGGGTGCCCTGCAAACCATTCTACAATTGCTGCCAGAAGGCATGCGGGATGACAACCTGCTGGTTGGCTTTGATACCTCTGATGACGCAGCGGTCTACCGCATCAACGAGGAGACCGCCATCATCCAGACCGTGGATTTCTTTCCGCCCATGGTGGATGATCCCTACCTCTTTGGCCAGGTGGCGGCCGCCAACGCCTTAAGCGATGTATACGCCATGGGCGGGCAGCCCAAGCTGGCGCTTAATTTGCTGTGTTTTCCATCTGACAACCTGCCGCCTGAAGATGTCGCGGCCATCCTGGCAGGCGGCCATCAAAAGGTGGTAGAGGCGGGCGCCATCCTTTGCGGCGGCCATACGGTGGAGGACAAGGAGCCAAAGTATGGCCTTTCCGTCACAGGCTTTGTGCATCCGGACAAGGTTAAAACCAATGCCGGGGCGAAGGCGGGGGATATGCTCATCCTCACCAAGGCGATCGGCTCCGGCGTAGTCACCACCGCGGGCAAGGCGGGCTTGTTGACACAGGAGCAGATTGACGCTGTCCACCGCACCATGACCACGCTCAACGCCGCTGCGGCCCGGGTGATGGGGGAATATGATGTGCGCGCCTGCACTGACATCACCGGCTTTGGGTTAATCGGCCATGCGTCAGAGATGGCCGCCGCCAGCGGCAAAACACTGCGCATCAATGCGAAGAGTGTTCCCTTGCTGCCCGGCGCTTTGGACAGCGCGGAAGAAGGCATCCTGCCCGGTGGCCTGCTGCGCAACCGGGAATACCTGCAGCCGTCCGTGCGCATCGACAAAGGAGTGCCCATCGCGGTGGCAGACTTGCTGTTTGACCCGCAAACCTCCGGCGGTCTGTTGATGAGTGTTGCGCCAGAGGATGCGAACGCAATGTTTGGCCAGCTAAAAGCGGTCTGTCCAGACGCGCGCATCATTGGCAGCGTCGCGGAGGAATCTGCCGCCAAGGTCACCATCATCTGGCAATAGACAAAACCTCAAATCAAAACGCTTCCTGGACATGACGCACAGGAAGCGTTTTGGTTTGGAAAGTTTAACCGATGAATCCGCCTTTGCGCAGAATCTCTGCCGCACGATCCAGGTTGTTATCAGCAATCAGTACGATGGGGCCGGTGCAGCCCATGCCGGACTCGGCGTAGATGCCGTTTTCCCATAGCAGTTCCACCGCGGTTTCCAGGTCCATCACGTCAATGCCCGCGATGTCGCAGGTGACGATCTCCTTGGGCGGCGCTGTCACCTTATTCTCAGGCGCGGCAGCCTTCTTGGCGGCGGTGATCTCCAAAAGCAGTTCGTTTAAACCCGCTTTCTTTGCCAGCTCAAACTCTTTTTTAACAACCGCCTGGTAGTCATTCTGTACCAGGGTCGCGGCGTACTGCAATGCGCCTGCGATTACGCTGGTGCCGCTGGCGCGGGACACAATCATCACCAGCCGGTCATACTCTTCCCCGATGCCAGGACCGTAGCCATAGCCCAGGGCTTCATAGGTGCCGCCGCTGGCGAAACTGGACAGCATCTTGATCACCAGGTTGCCGGTTAAGGTGTCCATCACCATCACATCAGCGGAGCCGGTGAGCATGTCATTCCCGCGCATGATGCAGCCGCCGTCAGCCCGCCCGGACTGAGCCAGGGTGATGGGGTAGCCGCCGTCAATCAGCTTTTTGAGCGCGATTTCGGTCTGCCGCGCGCCGTCGATGTTCAAAATGCCAACAGTAGGGTTATCAACCCCGCAGGCTTTGGCCGCGATGATGCCGTAAATAGCGCCCAGCACCATGCCGGACACCCTGTCCGTTGCCGCGGTGCCAGTGGTGGTGGCCAAGAACATCTCCCGCCCGTTGGCCGGGATGACGGCGCGGCCAACCGTGGCAACGCCGATGGGGAAGGGGTAGTGCATGGTGACAGCGCCGGCGACTGTGCCTTCATCCAGCAGCTTTTCCATCGCCTGGTGGGCCTCATCCTCATTGCTGGCGGGCACATGGGTGACGGCGTCATGCTTTAAGGTGCCGATGTAGGTGACATCCACACCCGCTTTGCTGGCCAGTACAGCACCTTTCAGCGCGTTTTCCTCGCCCAGTTCGCTGCCAATGCCTGTCAGCGCGATTTTGGGGCGTCCGCCCATGCGGCCGCTTTCCAGCGCCTCGGCCATGTCCAGGAAGGTCTCCTTAATCAGTGCCTGAACACTTGTCTTAGGCATGGCTGCCTCCTGTGTTGTCCATCATGGTGCCGGCAAACTCCCGCAGCGCTTCCGCGATCAGGCCGCGCACCTCCTGTTTGGAGATGGCCTGCTCGGGCTCCTTTTTGCCGCGGTTTTTGCGCATCACAAAGGAGATGCCGTCAAACAGGTTGGTCATCCGGCCCAAAAAGAGGCTGCCTTTGCCCACGATCATCGCGGTTTTGATGCGCTCATCCAGGATATCCTCACGCGCGAAGCCCAGGTAGGGCGCGCCGGAGGGGATATGCCCCTGCGTGGGCGCCCAGCCCACCATGCCGTGTTCCTCAATAAAGGTGTTCAGCTCCGTGCGGCCGATTTCGCCGCTCTTCACGGCCAGGGCCGCGATCATCTTGAAGTTGGCCTGGGGCACGTCGCCCGCGCCCGCGGGCTTGGTCACATCGGGGTTTTGCATCTCCGCCGCGTATTTGTCCACATCCACGATCTTCATGCCGGCCTGCTCCAGGGGCTTCAACACCAGGCTGGTGATGACCGCCTGCGGCGAGGAACCAGTGCCCACCACGTGGCGGCCCACCAGGTCCAGGTCGATCTCCGGGTTGACGCCGTCATCCGCGGTAATCAGCGCCGCGAAGCCGCCCACGGTATCCTCTAAAACGGGAATATCCTTGCGCACATGGTCCTTGGCGTTCATGCCCAGTTTGGCGGTGGAGCCGCCGGAGGTGACGACTACCTTCTTAAAGGTGCCCGCCTTCACCAGGGAGGCCGCGGTTACCAAAGCATGGGCAGGGGCCGCGCAGAAGGCGCGCAGGTCGCTGCCGGTGGCACCAGCCATCCCCGCGATCTCCGCCGCTGCCTTGGCGAAATTGCCGCCGCCGCGCTGGTTCATGTCGCCGCAGGCTTCCTCGCTGCAGTCGATCACATATTCCACCTCATCCGGGTTGATGCCGGCGTTGTGAACCAGGTGCAAAAGGGCCAGCACGCTGGATGCCTTTGAGACCAGGTTCTCATGGATTACGTGCGCTGACAGGTTCGCGTCCACGTCATGCGCGCGCTTGACATAGCCCACCAATTGCCCCAGGTGGTACAAGCCCTCCGCGTGCTCCTCCTCAACATTCTTGCGAATGTTCTCCTCATCCACGCCTTCCTTCACGCGGGCAACGATGTCTTCCCGCATCAAGGGATGTTGTTCAAAAGCAGGCTTGGTCTTTGCCACAAAGTCTTTGGACAAAAAGGCCAGATCGAATACGTCACAGGCCTGCAGCAGCAGCAAAAACTCATCCTGCGGCATGATCTCGCCAAATTTGGCGAAGCGCTCCGCCTTTTTAAGCGGGTTGGGATACCAGGGCTGGGGCAGCTTGCCCAGCTCACTGGGGGTCATCCCGCCAATATAGGTCTGGTTGGGGGCATAACTAAGCGCCTGCTCGTAACTGCGGATATGGTTGGGCAGGGCTTTTAAGTAGTCCGACCCTGGGTTCACCGTCCTTTCGGTGGTTTGGGTGGTACCGTTGTGCAGCACCATATCAGGGGTGTGCGCCAAAATATAACTCGTTGCGGCCAGGACGCTCTTCATACTACCTCCAAATGATGATTTATTTTGATGAGTTGTCTGCTCATAATCTTCTTAAAAATGAGGGGCGGGGCATATTTCTCTGCTCCGCCCCTGGTTTTAGCAATCTGATTCAATCAGTACTTGCTGTGTTCGCTTCTGATGGCGGTCATTTCGCTGACGATCTCGTCAACGTCAAACACCATTTCCATCATGCCGATTTGCTCGTCGTAGATGTCTTCGTCGATCAGGCTTTTGATTTCGTCTTCGCAGACGTGATATACGCTCAGTCCTAACTGGACTCCGGTCAAGGGACCTGCGAACGTCGGGTCACCGGCTGTGACGGTTTCCGCCGCAAGACCTGCGGCTTCGCCTTCGGCTGCGCCCAGGATCACAACAATGTTCTCCGGGCCATGCTTTTCAGCCAGCTCTTTTACCCGCTTCTGGTTCTCAAGGTCCATTGCCCCTGCGCTCGTTCAGACAAAGCATTCTGTCGAGGAAAACACGACCTGCGCATCGATGTTCTTGAAGCACTCCTCAATGGCCGGGGCGGGGATGCCATCCCGGTCACCAATGATGATGAGTTTCTTACCCGTTAGCAAGCTCAACGCTATTTCCTCCTTTCTTTCATAATAAAGCACCGCAAAGCGGTTACTTATCTAATTGGTCGGCTTACAGATGCCGTTTGATCATGTTTTCGATGTTCTCGTGGGTGCAGTCGTCCTTCACCAACTCTTCCGCCTTCTCGCCATTTTTGTAAATGGCCATGACGGGCAGGCCCAGCACCTTCTGGCTGATGGCCAGGCGGCGGGCTTTGGTGGTGTTCAGGCCGGCGAACTTCATGTGCTCGCCGTATTTTTCGGCCATTTCCTTCACAAAGGGCTCCAGCGCCTTGCAGGGCATGCAGCCGTCAGAATAGAAGTCCACAAACACGGTGCCATCTGCCTTCAGCACTTCTTCTTCAAAGGTTTCTTTGGTCAGATCAATCATTGCTATCCTCCTGTTGGTCTTTGTGTCAGTCTCTGTTTACAGTTTACCCAAGATTGACCAGGCAGTAGCCTTCGATGTAGGCATTGGCCTCCATCGCGGCAATCGCGCCATCGGCTGCTGCAGTAATCACCTGGCGCAGGCTTTTCTCGCGGATGTCGCCGGCAGCGAACACGCCCTGGATCTCCGTGTGCATGTTGTCATCCGTCACGATGTAGCCGTTGCGCAGGTTCAGCTGGTCCTTGAAGATCTCGGTCTCCGGGATGAAACCCACAAAGCCGAACAGCCCAAAGGTGCCGTCGTCCTCGTTGGCGTTGATCACGGTCTCCTCACCGGTTTTGACGTTCTTCACGGTCATGGATTCCAAAATCCCATCCCCGCGCAGCTCGGTCACCACGGTGTCCCACATGTAGTTCAGCTTCTTGTTGGCAAAGGCCCTGTCCTGGATGGATTTGATGGCGCGCAGTTGGTCGCGCCGGTGAATCAGGGTAACCTGGCGGCCAAACTTGGTCAGGTACATGGCTTCCTCCACCGCGGTGTCCCCGCCGCCGACGACATAGATGTCCATGTCTTCAAAGAAATCGGCGTCGCAGGTGGCGCAGTAGGAGACACCCTTGCCGATGAACTCCTGCTCACCCGTGCAGCCGATGGGCCGCGGGTGCGCACCGGCCGCGATGATGACGCTGTGCGCGGTGTACTCTGCCTTTTTGCAGATTACGCGCTTGATGTCGCCCTTTAAATCGCAGGAAATGACGGTGTCATACACCTTTTCCGCGCCGTGGCGCGCGGCCTGGGCCACCATGCGCTCCACCAGGGAGGGGCCGCTTTCGTCCTCAAGGGAGCCTGGATAGTTGTCGATCTCCGACGTGATCACGATCTGGCCGCCATCCTTGTCCTTCTCAATAATGAGGGTCTTCAGGCGCGCGCGCCCGGTGTAGATGGCGGCGGAGAGGCCCGCGGGCCCCGCGCCGATAATGATCACGTCATACATATTCTCTGTCATCAGTATTCCTCTTCCCTGTCAGTCTACGTCAAACACGGTCTGCTCGGTGATTTCGGTGGACAAGGCTTTGAGCGCGGCATTCATAATCCTGCGCCTGATGGCCCGCTCCTCCTCCAGCGGCAGTGAGGGGTCGCCCAGGGGATGGGGGATGGCGATGGCCGGGACAATCCGGTTTGCGCCAACGGTCTGGGAGATGGGGGTGACTGTGCATACATGAACCACCGGGATGCCCGCGCGTTCAATTTCTTTTACCATCGTTGCGCCGCAACGTGTGCAGGTCCCTCATGTGGAGGTCAGGATCACAGCCTGAACATTCTCCTCAATTAATTCCTTGGAAAATTCCTCGGCAAAAGCTTTCGCGTTTTTGACCGCGGTGCCGTTGCCCACGGTGGAGAAGAAATAGCGGTACA
>LSQX01275304.1_pt2 | contig 10543 bp, 15 predicted proteins | sample 654561 | NCBI WGS metagenome assembly LSQX01 (sample SAMN04489861, study PRJNA283612) | anaerobic digester metagenome | isolation source: 4 biogas reactors fed with cattle manure at either 37C or 55C with and... | place: Denmark: Kongens Lyngby | collected 2014
GTAGTGGGCTGTTTCCATGTAATCCGCTGTGCGGTCAAAGGCTCCTTCGATAGGCTTTCCGGAAACCGTGAACCATTCCTCTGTATCGTACTCCTTGCAGATGCCTGTGATCTTGATAGCCACGCCCTCTGCGTTTAGGTCTCTTGCGGTGTTCTTGTCGATGTTTCCGTTGGTCATTTTCGGTGTCTCCTTCTTTGATCTATCTACATCTTACAACACGCAAGGACACAAGTCAACACCTTTTCGATTGACAAATGCACAAAGATTCAGGGTGTTTTTTGTACACATTGCACAACTTTTGAGAGAATAGGCATGGCCCCGACCTTGCCCGTCGAGGCCGCAAGAGGTACACATGATCTATGTGTGAGGGGAATCCCTTGCCAGCATTGTAACAGAAAAATCAAGCGACGTGTAAACACATCGCTTGCAAAAACATAAGTTTTTCAGGACGTCTGCTCTGGGGCACTTCAAAAAGAGGTGTGAGAAGTCCTGTTTGCTCAAGGCTATCTATTGATAACTCTACTCCACGACTGCATTGTAGCATAAGGAAAGGCGGTGACTTTCGCCACCGCCCTATTTCAGGGGGCAGTCATCCAAAGAATTGTAAAGAAAGGAAATGACCGAAACTGTGTGCTTAACGTTTGATTTTCTGTGCTACCCCCTAGAAACCTTAATAATTAACCTTCCGGCTGATCGTCGTCCTCTTTTGGCTCATAGCCGGCCCACGCTTTGTCGACGCTGGCCTCGGAAAACATGTAGCCAATGCAGGCACCCACGGCCATGATGATAGCCGTCACCCGGACCACCACATCATCAACCACAATGCCTTGCAAGACTGCGACAGCCAATGCCGCTAGTAAACTCCAAAACTTCCTGCTGGTCAGCTTCCGCTTCCAATCAATTTTCATACTTTCAATCCCTCCTAACTGGCAATCGCTCAATCGCACGGATCGATGATTCCATGCCGTGATTAACGCCTAACGGCTGACAAGCCCCCCACATGTCAAGGATGCCCATGCGGTCCGACATGCTGATCTCCCCGGCCTTCATCGCATCAGCGCACTTGGCGGACAACTGCGCACGCATGAGGGTTTTTAGGGCCGTCTTGATCTCCCCCATGCTTTTCCTGTTTTCCTTGATGCACGCCGCCTGTTCCTCATTGATCGTTGTCTGCATCCTGATCGCTGACGTCGCCTCTTTCAGACCCTTAGAATAGCGGCGTAGCATATAAAAGATCGGGCCACCGACCGCTGATATTACCGCTATTGCTGACGCTATCAGCTTTAACCAAAAGTCCACCCGGTCCAAGTTGATGACCACCGTCGATGACGCCATTTCCTGTAAAACTACACCCCACATGTTTCCTGCTCCCCTGCTTCTCTTAATCGACACTTCCTGCAAAAATTCCAAACCATTTACTGCCGCTGTTCACCGTCGCAAAAGTGAAAAGATAAGACTTATTTGTCTCGGACACATCCGGAACCTCACCGCCTACCCACTTAATAGATGCCGGCCATGTTAAGGCCCTTGCTGTCGCCCCTTGATGGACAATAAGCGTGAAGCTGTGCGCCCCGGCCTTGGCGTTACTGATCGCAAAAGTGATCGTTGTTGACGGTGTTATCTGGAAAACATTGCCGTTATTCAGGTTAATGGCCCCGGATGTTGCGCCCAGCGTGACCAGCGTCTCGTGATAGGCGCCCATAGGTGACAGACTTGGAATCGCCGCATCCACATAGCCCTTAGTCGCCAGCGTAGCGGACGAGTCCGCACCAGCCGTAGCTGGGGCCGTGGGTTTAACTAGAAACGTTTTCGCCATACGTTACCCCCTCGTTACGGTGTAACCTGAACGCCCATGATAACAATGCGGTATGCGTTAGCCGCCGGGGCCTCTGCAAACTTGACCGTCACCTGCGAGGTGCTGGTATGCTCGATATCAACCATAACCTCCGAATACGGACTGGCCGTCTGGTACACCTTGCAAACAACATCACGAGTACCAAGATTGTGCGTCACCAACTGAGATGCACTCGCCGTCAAGCTGGCCGCTACCATCTGTGGGTACACCGCATTATGGTTATGGTTAGACGCTGCAAAATCAGCCGCTTTCTTGCCACTATCCACAATCAGCGTAGGACTGGCCCCGAACGCCGCAAAGTTGCCGTTCGTTGCACTTGCAGGCCCAATCACCGCACCGTCAATGTTCGCTTGGATCACGTTCCAGTCGGCCGCAACAGTCGCACCGGTCTTGTCGGCCAACGCAATAATCATGTCGCCCGCCTCAACAACGACCCCGCCGATCGTGCCCGCAACGCTGATCTTGTGCGTGTCACCTTTCTTGGGGCTAGACGGGAAGCTCGGGTTAGAGCTTGCGTCGATTGCGCCAACATATCGCATAGCATCCGCAGCAGCTGCCATCGAGCCGACATAAGATTTAATCCCTTGGGCCGTTGCTAATTTGGCAGTTTCTCCCAAGGCAGGCGCTAGATCGCTCACCACCTCATAACCAGGCTTTAGCTTGTCACCGTTTACGCCATCCCAAGTCGGCACATAACCATCAACGGTGCTGCTCTGGCCTAACGCCTTAACCTGCTTGTGGTTCGTGACACTGCTAAGCCCTACATCGCTAGGCTGATTTGCATAAGCCGGTGTCTCCCAGCCACCGTCCTCTCGCAAGAACTTGGCCGTGCCCTCCGAGCCCTTTGGAACCAAGCCGTCCTTCTCGTCAGTGAACACATCCACGTCAACACGAGCCAACGCTATCTGCTTGGCCAGCTCTTCATTGATCTGGTCGATAATATCCGAGCCGTCCATCACAGCGTCAAGGGCGTCCATGCCGACCCATTTCTTAACTGAGCCCGCATAAACATAAACCCTATTGTCGCTCGTGTTGAAATAAACTTGCCCATCCTTAGGACTGGCCGGAGCCTCATTCTCATTCTGGAACAGAGCCGACAATAGTTGGTTTTGGCTCAAATCCAGATTGTGTAAAAATTTAATTGCCATTTGCTTAACCTCCCGTTAGCTTAGGTACGCATACCCTGAAACTTTGACCGCAAACGAAACGGCCAGCTCGTCTTTATCTATATAATCAACGATGCCAATAACTTGGTTACCACCGTATGTCACCACCGCTACTGACGGATAAAAGCCTAAATTATGTTGTATGTTCCAGACCTTTACAGGCTGGCCCTGTTCGTGCGTAAAGGTAGATAGCGCTATAACGTCTGTCTCGTCACCTTTTGGCCCCTTGATGTTCGCAGGCTCCGGCTGAGTCTGGCCGTCGTCTTCCTGCCAAGTTATCCAGCCTTCCTCGTCCACACTTGGAGTCCAAACAGCACCAGGCTTACCCTGCGGCCCAGCTCCTTGTATCTCGACCTGAATAACCGGCTGGGCGTCGTCGATCAAACCAACGAGCTCATCCCCACCTTCAATGACACCAATCAGCTCATTAGTCATAGGTCACCTCGTCGAGTATCTCGAACACCGACGGGCGTATAACCGTCTTGACGATACCGCTTGCAAAACTTGCCTGTACGTCATACGTATACTTCCCATATTCCATACCCTTCGTGTCGATCGGATCTATCGTGATATATGCCTTTCCTTCAATGAACTCTGTAATAATCTTCTGGAACCTGATTACTTCTGTGTGTGTATCGTCCTTAACGGTAAAGTAAATAATGTCACCTTCGACAAACGGCCAAGGATTACCTTTTCTGTCTACCGCCCTGACCCAGAGCCACTCGCTGTCGCCCCTTGTCATCGCTAAGTTGGTACCGCTAAACAACATGTCTTGTTCCCTTTCCCTCTGCGGGGACGGCGAGTCCCCCGACCACGCCGCCCCCTAACCCAGGCCATCCAAAGCCGAGAGGGTAACTACTACAGCTTCTCCGTCTCCGGCATACCGACAAGCGCCGATTTTAGGAGCGATGCCACGCCCGCCATAGCGCAGGCGTTCAGAATCCACAGCCAGTTTACTTCCGTAATCAAGACAGCAGACCCGATGCCGCCCAAAGCGGTCTGTGCAATCGTCCAGCCAGCACGCTTTAAGGCATACTCCCACCATTCGCCGTTCAAGATTGTTCTTTTTAGAAACTCTTTCATACCTTCCTACTTTCCTTAATGGTTGACAAAACTCGTCTCGGCCTTCTTTTTCAAGGTTTCGACATCCTTTTCGAGTTCAACCACCTTGATTCGAATCTTGCCTGTCTCAGCAATGTTCCGCTCAACCTTCTTGTCAACACACTCTACCTCGGTCTTCACGTCATCAACCTTTTCGCCAAGATTCTTTAGCTTCAGCTCGAGCGTATCACCTAAATGTATAATCTTCTTATCCAGCACTTCCGTCTGGTGGTCGAATTTCATGTCCAAAACGGTTCCGTTCTTATTATGCAAAACAAGAGCGCTTACAACCGACCCGACCAATGAGAATAACCCCACGATTACTGGTACCATCCACTCCATGCGCCTACGCTCCCTTTCTCGATAGCTTATTACAATGCGATCTCTTGGATTGATAACCCGTCATCGCTCTCTGCGTCGTCGTCCCAGCCAAAGCCGTCAAAGTATTTAGGGACACCCTTGACCGTATCAGCCTTACCTTGGAACCTGTTCACTGTTTCTCCGTCAATCTTCACACCGTCAAAGGTGACCGACCACTGGAAGCCGTCCCAATACTGTGCCTTTCCTTCGACACAGCACCAAGTCTTGTACGGGACAAGCCGCTCCGGTCTGGCCGAATAATACGCATCCCGCTCCGACCGGTCTGCAAAGTTCTTGCCCAGCCAGTTCGGGCCTGCGTTCTCTAAGATGATAACGTCCTGTTCTTTCACCGCAACATCGGCCGCAACGTACAAGATGGATTTACTGACCATCGTGCCACCCGCCTCAGTCAAGACAAACTTGTTCTCCACCGACGGGTAGCACCGGATCATGATCGGATCAGCGTACAACACCTCACCGCCCATGCTGCTTTGGCCCGTGTAGGAACGCAGCAAGGCAATATACCTTAGCGCTGGCCTGATGCTCTTAAATGCCATGGCAGCTTCTCCGCTCCTTACGTTTTACGATAATCCACCTAGCCGCAAGCTCCGTCTTCAGGTCGTCCAGCCTCTTCTTGAGCGTGTCCAATCGAGTCGAAGCGTTCCGGCTTTCACTTTGAGGGCCCAGCTTACGGCTTGTCCACATCTTGCCCGTCTTGCTCGAATAGGCGTTGACCGCACCCTCCAACAGCTCGTAAAGCACGATCGCTTCGTCGTTGTCGCCCAAGGCCACAATCGCCATGATTTCTGCATCCGACAAAATGGGGTCATCCTCGATCGTGTCACCGATCTTGAACCGCCAATAGTCAAGCGTAGGAGGCGGTGGCGTCCTTTTGATATTTGAAGGGTCGTAACTCCACGCCATGTTGTCGCCTCCTTGCGCTTAATCCTTTTTAGGCTTGGCCGAAGCCGGTGATTTCTTCTTGGTAGCCGGTTGAGCTTTTTTTGCTGGCGCTTTCGGCTTGGCAGCCGTTTGAGCCTTTTTTGCCGTTGTTTTCGGCTTTTCTGCTGTTTTTTCAGCTTTTTCAGCCGTTTTTCTCGGTCTTCCAGGCTTTCGGGCGGGTGGTTTCGCTGGCTGTTTTGGCGCTTTGTCCACAACAACCGGCTCCGTAGCCTTCTTTGTCGTCCGATCCTGCGGGGCAACCATACCAGGTATGCCCCGCTTGATCGCTACCTTGTCATGCATCATGCGTGAATATTCACGCTCGGTGAGTTCCCGCCCTATCGGATAAAGTTTTGCACGATAGATAAACGCTTTCGTTACTTTATACATCAGGCTTCACCTCCGTCCATTAGCTGATGATGTTGTACAGGTACGCACCGCCCTTAGCCATGGTCATCTTCATATCAACATTGAAGAAGGCATCCATCCAGGTGCTGTAACGTTCCGAGAAATAGTGTGTCGCTACACGACCAATATCACCCAGCCCACCAACATCTGCATGCTGGAAGATAACGCCGGATGAGGGCGTGAAGATATCTGTCACACCAAGTTTCGGGCTGTATGTCAACAGAGCGTTCCCGCTGGCGAACGGAACAGCGGCGGCACCATCCTTCGGGCGGTAAACCGCACCGGCGATGATAACCTCGTTGATCCCGATCGCTTGAGCGATAAGAGCCGTAGTGACCATAGAGCCATCAAAGACACCCATCGACGGGTTGCCCGTGATCGCACTAAGTACATCAAGGGTCTGTTCACACTCGATCAGAGCGTTCCAGGCATCCTCCGCAATCGTCAGCGTGGTCGGCTTGACACCGATCAACAGCTTAACCCTCGCAACCGCATCACGCAGATCGCTGATCGGCGTAGCGTTGTTGGAATCCCATTGGAGAAACTGGTTCGCACCAGGAGGCCCAGGGGCCACGCCTTGTAGGTTGGTCGTCCAGAGCCCAGCACGGAAATACTGGTCAAAGAACCGTTTTTCTTTTGAGACTTTCAGGCCACGAATCTGTACCTTGCTGGCGAACTGAAACGCCGAGAACCCGTTGATCCCCGCACGCTCGACCGCTTGGTCAGACACCCAGACACCGTTACCTTCACGCTTGATCCGGTACTCGTCCTGGGAGAGCTCGGGCAGCTTGATTTCGGGTGCCATCGAGTTCTCCGCAACCACACCAGCAGTCGGGATATCGATAGACTCACTGTCAAAGACATAATAGTGTCCGGCCTCTGCCTCAACGTGCAGCGTCCTAAACACTTTGTCAGCGACAAACTCGTCGTCACTCTGCCATATTCCTAGCGCAAACGAGGTCAGGGCTTCGTCAATCGCCGTACCCTGCCAGTTCGCCTGATTCCGCATGGCGTTCACGAGCTGCTCGCCAGTCAAATTCTTGATCGAGCGTTCAAACTCTGCCATATTCGCAATCTTGCGATCTAATACTTCATTTTTCATTCTTATTAACCTCCTAGATGTTAAGTTCCCTGATAAGTCGCCACGATGTCAACCGGATCGGCAGCCATCCCAACAGGGATTGTCACCTCGCCACTGGGCGGCACAAAAGTATAACCCTCAAGTGTCGCTACCCAGTTGTAGGTGCCCGTGTCAACCTCAAAGTCCGCCACACCATCGTCGCCCGTCAGTTGTGTGTCAACCGTGGTCTGGTCGTATGAGAGTACAATCTCAACGTCCTTCACAGGTTGCTCATCACCGTCCAGAACCGTAAATTTCACGGTACCCTTCATAGGTGTCACTTCAGTAACAACCAATTCTTCGGTTGCTACCTCACCCTCGGCAACCGTAATGTTGCCATCATTCGGGTTAATGGTGTGACCATCCAACGTTGCAGCCCAATCATAATCGCCAGCAGGGAGCTTGAACTCCACAATGCCATTTTCGTCTGTCAATCCTGTCAAGTCATCCCCGTCAGGAATTGTAATGGTGATTAGCACGCCTGGGACTGCAAGATTGTCACCATCCAGCGCCTCGAATCTTGCAGTCCCATTAGGGTTTGGATTCAAGCCCCCGCACCCGCAAAGCAGGACGACAACATCATCGTCCTTCTTGGACTCTATAACGCCCTCCACGTCAGCCGACAGCCCCGCAAGGATGCCAACCACGTGGGTCGGGGTTGATACCGCACAGCCATTAGCGTCCGGCCCAACCGCCGCGCCTAGATCAGTTACAGCAAAGTCCATACCCGACTTGACACGGGCAAAGCCCGCACCCAGCGGGATAACCGTCACCGGATGACCCGCATCAGCCGCATAATTATGCGATACACCGATAGGAACCGTGTCAGCAATGGCCTGGATGACGTTGCCATCCGTAGTATCCAAGCCGACAATGCGATTCTCGTAAATCGTGGCCTTGGCCTTGCCGGTTGCGAAATTCGTATTTGTAAATACCTTCATTATTACTTACCTCCATTCACGACGGCATGGAAAGCTTCTTTCTCGCTCACATCATGCTCTGCCGCATATTCTTTGATCTTCTTGCGAAGCTCAGCCTCTTCCTTGTTGTCAAAGGCGTCCTCGTCCCTGACCGTCTCGCCAACCGGCGTGGTCAGCTCGTTCATGGCCAAGGCCATAGACTTCAGCTCCTCAAACAACTTGTCGTCTGCCGTCCTTGCAAGTTCAATGCGCCGCTCGTCCGAGATGCCCGGCAGACCAATCAGGTCTTTTGCCTTGATCTCGGCCTCCTGACGGGCCTTGTACTCACGAAGCTCGGCAATCTCTGCCTGTGACTGTTCCTTGTATTCCTTTAGCTCGTTCACAACCGCCTCGAAGTCTTTCATATCGACAACGGCCTGAACCTCGACCGGAGGTGCCTTGTCCTGAACTTCTTCCATAGGCTCAGAAACCTTATCCTCGATCTCAGGAATAATAGAAACCTCGTCAACGACTTCGGGTACTTTGGTTTCTTCAGTCATTGATTCTTCCTCCTGTGTTACTTGTTTTTCCTCAGACTTCGCTTGGAATGCCAGTTTCCAATCCCGTACCGAGTTATAAAATCTCGCCATCGCCGTGTTCGCCACGCCGACATCAGAGAATTTATCCTGTTCAGACTCGATCAAGCCGTCCACAAACCCAAGCGCCATCGCCTCGTTTGCGTCAAACGCTTTCTCCTGATTCATGTACTCCGACAGCTCGTCCCGATCCATGCCCGTCTTCTGGACGTAAGCGTTGATGATCGTCTCCTTCACAGCGTCAAGCTGCTCCGCAGTCTTCTTCATGTCCTCGCTCTCGCCCCAAGCTATCGTGTATGGGTTGTGGATCAACATCAGGGCAGCAGGTGACATCAGGATCTTGCTCGCAGCCATCGTGATAACCGTCGCCGCACTCGCACACAAACCGTAGACATACGCCGTGATCTGGCCGCCCTTGTACTGCGTGATGCTGTTGTAAATCTTCGCCGCAGCAAACACGTCCCCACCAGGCGAGCTGATCCACATGTCTACGTCGCCCTTGCCGCCGTACAGCTCCTTCTCGAAGTCGTCAGGCGTCGTCTCGTCGCCCCACCAGTTATACTCCGAAATCTCGCCGGTGACATACAGCTCACGCTTGTCCGAGCCGTCCTGACCCTTGTAGTTCCGAAACTCCCAACTTTTTCTCATAGCCTGTCTCCTTTATTACTGCCCGTCGTACCGCTCGTCGTTCTGCTCGAACTCACGGCTCTCCAATGTCTTGTCATGGCTCTCGCCCGAATCGTATTCTCCTGCCGCCTGAGGCTCGTAAACTTCCTCGAACAGCTTCTCGTCCATCAACGGCAAACCGACCAGAGTCCGTAACGTGTTCATCAAGTCCCGATCGCCGTTAATGTTGCTCCCCATCGCACGCAACAGTAACGCTATCTCGCCCACCGTCGGCTGCTTGATCCGACCAGGCACCAGTATAGCGTCACCTTTTATTTTGTTCATGCGTAATAGTTTTTCTACTGCATATTTATTAAACGTTTCTGCGATGTTGTCCGTGAAGGTCTGCAAGGCTTGGTTCAACAGCGTCTGCTGCACGTTCGCCGCAGAGGCGTTCACCGCATTCGCCATGTCCTGTATGTTCGCCGAGAAACTCGACGCAATCTGGCTGTTATAGCGCTTGATCGTCTTGTCCACGTCCACAGCCCTGTTCGTGTTCGGAGTCAATAGCTCCACCTCCCAGCCCTGAGGCTTGGCGATGTAATCAATGCTATCGTTCCGAATGCCCTCGCCCATGCGACCGACCTCTTCCTTGATCTTCGTGTTCTCAGGTGAGTCATTGTTCAAATTCACGCCCTCAGGCATCGTAATCACAGGAAAACCGTTCATCGCTCGCTCGATGCCGATCGCCTCAATCTGTTGTAGCTGCTGTAAATAACGGTAAGGAATATAACAAGACCGGAGCAAGCTCTGGCCCTCTGGGTTGCGGCGTACCTTGTTAATGTTAATCAAGACGCCACGGCTCAACGGGATGTCGATCATGCGACCGCTCACAGGGTCGTACTGAACAAAGTGAGTGCAGTCGTCGCCTTGGTACTTCCAACCCACCAAGCTCGCCTGCGAACGAGGCGCAAAATCACGCCACATCACACGGCCCGTCTTGCTGTCCACACGGTAAACCGTCTCCAAAAAACAAAAACCGTAAACCAAGGCGCTCAAGCTCTCCTCCACAACCTGTGACCAAGGTGTATCCAAACCCTTCAGGTTGTCCTCCAAGAACTTCTTCGGCCTTTTGTCGCCCTCAACCGTCCATGCCAAACTACGAATCGCCGAATTGCATAAATAAAGGATGCTCGCTATCACAGGAGCATCCGTGCTCATGGCCTTGTAAACCTGCGCAGCTCGTGGGAAACGTAGCTCACGCTTTAATTCCTCGTATATCAACGAGGGGGTGCCCAGTGTCCGCCTTAAACCCGTTTTGCCAGCCATAGTACCTCTCCAAAAAGGTCAAATTGCCCCGTATGACCCCGCATACCTAAAATCACACTAGCACATATGTTCGGAAAAATCTATGTTATATACAAATATCAACGATGCTATATAGGTAAAGGGTGTGATATCTGTCTCTTATACACATCTGACGCTGCCGA
>LSQX01322603.1_pt3 | contig 10543 bp, 5 predicted proteins | sample 654561 | NCBI WGS metagenome assembly LSQX01 (sample SAMN04489861, study PRJNA283612) | anaerobic digester metagenome | isolation source: 4 biogas reactors fed with cattle manure at either 37C or 55C with and... | place: Denmark: Kongens Lyngby | collected 2014
CCGGCGGCTATAATTTCTACGGCTCTTTCTCCTGCTGGGATACCTACCGTTCGCAGCATCCGCTGCTCACACTCATAGCCCCCGATCATGTCAATGATTTCATCAAATCAATCGCTGACAAGACAAAGCAGTATGGATGGCTTCCCGGTCAGCATTTTCAAAATGTGTTTGGCGAGGGCATGGTTGGCGATCATCTGGTTCCGGTTATTGCAGATGCCTACTTCAAAGGTTTTCGCGACTACGATGTCGATTTTTTATATAAGGCAATGCGCGACAAGGCGCTGAAATTTCCCGAACCGCCTGTTTCTGCTGATGCTGCACGTTCGGGACTGAAATACACCAACGAACTTGGATATGTTCCTGTTGACAGGGTAACGGAATCGGTGCCAAAAACAATGGAATTTGCCTATGACGACTGGTGTATTGCCCAAATGGCAAAAGCACTGAACAAGGAAGATGATTATCAGCTTTTTATGAAACGGGCAGGATACTACAAAAATGTCTGGGACAGCCAGACAAATTTCATGCGTCCGCGCATGGCTGACGGCTCGTGGTTAGAAGAAATTAACGGAAAGGAGCAGGAAATTGCAACTTACGGCGACCACTCCTACTACCGCTATTTTGACCCGCTTCTTGTTGGGCGCCGTCCAAACCGCTATTATACCGAATCCAACGCATGGCAGTATATATGGTCGGTTCAGCACGACATTCCGGGATTGATAGACCTGTTCGGAAGTCCCAAAAAGTTCACCGAGAAACTGGATACCTTTTTTGAAATGAGTCCGATTATCACTCCGCCAAAGTATATCGGTGTTGTGGGCACCATCGGGCAGTATGTGCACGGCAACCAGCCCTCGCATCATGTGGCTTATCTCTACAATTTTGCCGGACAGCCATGGAAAACCCAGTACCGTGCAAGGCAGATTATGACACAATTGTACAGACCCGGCCCGGGCGGACTTTGCGGAAATGAAGACATGGGTTCGCTGTCGTCATGGTATGTACTGAGTGCAATGGGGATTTACCCGGTCACACCCGGCGACCCGAAATATATGATTGGCAGCCCGCTGTTTGAAAAACTTACCCTCAGAACTGAAAAAGACAAGGATTTCACGGTAATTGCACGGAATAATTCGGATAAAAACATCTATATCCAGAGTGCAAAACTAAACGGTGAGCCTTTCAACAGAGTGTGGATTTCGCACGATGAAATTGTGAACGGCGGCACCCTGGAGTTTGAAATGGGACCGGAGCCCAACACCGGCTGGGGAAATTAAAGAAGCGGCAGCCAAAAACAGATTGTCATACTTAGTCTGCCCGGAAAAAGAAAATATTGCAAATATGTCACGAAAACGCCAAAACCTGCCTGTGGGAGGCAGGCACAAAAATCCGTATAAACTGACGTTCGCAGTGAGATTTTTTTGTGCCCTTAAGTAATTCCCCGGTTAAAAATAATTTCCATTAAGCGGTTAGCATTAAATTCATTATGGTATAATTGATTCAAACTTACTTGCCGTTTTTGAATATCACTTTCAGTGAAATTCCTTACAAAAAGTTCTTTTGTTTTTTCTTTAATTGCAGATGCATCATTGGCTACAATACATAATTCATCAAGTGTACTACCGCTTAGCATTTTATCATTTACAATACAGAATCTGCCATTATACAAAACATTTAATAATTTTAGTTTTAATCCTGTTGCCTGAAAAGTTATAAGTATGTTAATCTGTGCTTCATTTATCAGTCTGAACATCTGATCATCATCAGGATTAATAATGAGTTTTACATTAGGCATGTTAGCAATAAATCGCTTCAATGAAGATTCCGGATTAAGTCCGGCTATTACAACAGGTGTTGTTTGGTCTTTGAAAACATCATTAAGTAAAAAACGTATTGCCTTTTTATTTTCACTTACAGAGAGATTACCATGATATAAAACGTAACTTCCTTGTCCGGTTTGTGACCTCACCTCACGATGAGGATGAAAAGCCGGAATAAAAAATACATTACGGTATTTAATTGAAAAATACTCTTTATCCTTATTCGAAATTGCAATAATAGCTGAAGCTCTATCAAGTACTGATTCAAAGCGCTTCAACTTTCTGGCTTCTACATAGTAATAATATTTCTTGAATAAATTGAACTCAGCTATTGCCAAATAATTATAATAATCATGTTCAATATTATGCATGCGAACAATTATTTTTCGATTTTGAAAACGGATATCTCTTAAAATAATACATGTATGCAAACCTTCCAGCAGAATTGGATAATTGTCTTGCAACAAAACATTTGATAATTCTTCGGAATTGCGCGAACTTATTATGTAAGGAATTCTTTTAAAAAAATGTTTTTTTGAAATATCACGACGATAATAATTGACACTTACGCAATATTTATCTAATTCGCGAGCTCTGCCACGCCCGTATTCATAAGTATGAAGATGGATTTTCACTCCTTGTGAGTGGAGTACTTTTATTTTGTAAAATACATCGATAACACCTCCATAATTAGCAGGCCAGGGAACATCAAAAGAAACTATATGTAAATGTTTATCCATATCATTTGTTAACTGATCTTTACAATTCATTCTTTTTTCTCACTTCCTGAAGCGGTTGAAGTTATACAAACAATCTGAACAACGCCGTCCGAATACCGTTTAAAAATTAAACTTTATTTTTGAGCCGTCGTTCTGAAGCAAAAATAACTTTTCTATGAATAATTGGTTTTGGATTTTTCTTTTCCTTCCCCTTTTTTCTGCCGGGCAGGAGTTTCGGCTGAATGTGGAAATGAAAACTGCTGCCGGGCAAAAACTTTTTTTGGCGGGCTATTATCTTGAAAACATATACGTCAAAGACTCCATCCTGCTCGACGAACAGGGGAAAGGCGTATTTTCATCCGCATCGGCACTGCCGCAGGGTTTGTATAAAATCTATCTGGATAAAAACAAACATTTCGATATTCTGCTTGGAAATGAGCAGCAGTTTTCCGTCAGCAATGAATCTTTCAGTATAGAAACCCTGAAAACCGAAGGGTCTGCAGAAATTGCTGTTTTCAGGGATTATATGCTCCTTTTGAAGAGCTTTCAGCAAAAAAACACTCAAATCAGAAATAAGATGGATGGCGCATCTGCTTCCCGAAAAAAGAGTCTTGAAAAAGAACTTTCAGAGGCACCCCTGCAATTCAACGATGATTTGGAAAAACTGGCAGCATCCGTCCCAAATACTTTTTATGCAAAATATATCATGGCAAACCGGATGATACCGCCTCTGGATATTTCAACTCTCCCGAAGGAAGTTCAGAATAACGACACTTTGTTGCACAATGCCCGGTTTTATCATCAGCAAAGGCATTACTGGGATAACTTTGACTATACCGATGAGCGCTTCCTGCACACTCCGGTTTACAAAAAAGTTTTGGACACCTGGTTTACCAAAGTGCTTTATCAAAGCTACGACTCGGTTAAGAATCCTGTTTTTCAGTTTATTGAAGATGTAAAACCCCATGTGGAACTGTTCAGATATGTAGTCTCTTATTTTCTGAATAACAGTTTTAGCAGTAAAGTCATGGGCATGGATGCGTTGTTTGTGGACATTGCGAAAAAGTACTATTTATCGGGGCAAACGCCCTGGGCTACTGAAGAAGTGCTGGAAAAAATCAGGGAAAACGTGTTGTTTATGGAAAACAACCTGATTGGCAACAGAGCGCCTGACCTGAATCTTGAAACTTTCGACGGCGAATATGCCAGTCTGCACGGAGTCAGAGCAAAATATACCCTGCTGCTGTTCTATGAGCCCAACTGTTCCTATTGCCGGGTTTATGTGCCGGCAATTTATGACGAAATTTACCAGACCTACAGAGATAAGGGGCTGGAAGTTTATGCCGTCTATTCTGCAATGAAAAAGGAGGAGTGGCAGGATTTTCTGATTGAGCACGGGCTTTTCGACTGGGTGAATGTGTGGGATGAACACCACGATTCCCGTTTCCGGATTTTGTATGATGTTCGCACAACACCCGCTCTTTTTCTGTTAGACGAAAACAAGGCAATTTTGGGAAAAAAACTGACTGTTCAGCAGATAAAGGATTTCATGGAGGTTCATTTAAACTGAGTTCCCTTTCTCTTTTTTGAAGACACATGCCTTTTTGCATATTCCAATGCATCATCAAAAACCGGAAAAACTGAGTCTTTACCAATCAGCTTATAAATATTGAAGTTTTCCAGGTCGGCAGCCACATTTTCATTCACTCCCGAAAGGATAACCCGTATGTCGGAATGAATCAAAATCTTCAGCGCTTCTTTCAGATTGGTCAATCCTGTGGAGTCCACAAACGGAACGTGCCGCATCCGGATAATCATAATTTTGCTTTTCAATCCGGCGGATTTTATCACTTCGCAATAGTGTTTGGCAGAACCAAAAAAGAGCGGTCCGCTGATTTCATAAATCCCGATTTGGCGGGGCAATTCAGAATAATCTTCAATTACATCAGTATCCACAACAGCAGGAATTGTTTTACTGATATCACCCATTCTTTTCATAAACAGCAGGGCGGAAAGCACCACGCCAACCTGAATGGCAACTGTTAAATCCACCAGCACAGTGAGAATAAAGGTGTTCAGCAGCACAATAATATCAAAAAAGGAGCCTCTGAAAATAGAGACAAACGAGCGCCATTCGCTCATATTATAGGCAACAACAATCAATATTCCGGCAAGGCACGACATGGGAATCAGCTTCACCCATTTTCCGAAAAAGAGCATTATCAGCAGTAAAGTAATCGCATGAATTATTCCTGCCACCGGCGTCCTTCCTCCGTTTTTCACATTGGTTGCAGTGCGTGCTATTGCTCCGGTAGCAGGAATTCCGCCAAACAAGGGCGTAACAATATTTGCTATTCCCTGCGCAATCAGCTCCGTGTTTGAGCGGTGGTGTCCGCCAATCATCCCGTCGGAAACAACAGCCGAAAGCAGAGACTCAATCCCTCCCAGAAGGGCGATAGTCATCGCCGGCTGCACGTATGAACCCAGTTCACCCCAGTTAATTTTCGGCATATTCACCTGAATGGTGTTTGGTATTTCGCCAAAAAAGGATTCAATGGTGAGCACGGGAAGGTTGAAAATTTGCACTAAAAAGGTAGTAAGCAGGATGGCAATGAGCGACCCGGGTATTTTCCGGGTCATCTTTTTTGGCATCAAAACAAAAAATATGGATATCAGCGTGATTCCCAACGCATAAAAATTCACTGTTCCTGCATATTTAAAATAGACCGCCCATTTATCCAGAAAATCTGCCGGGACACTCTGAATATCAAGACCGAAGGCATCCCTGATTTGAGTGGAAAAAATAACAACGGCTATACCGCTTGTAAAACCCACAATTAACGGATGTGGAAAATACTTTAAAAGAGAGCCCAACTTCAGCACCCCGAAAACTACCAGAAGTCCGCCTGCCATTATGGTAGAAATGAGCAGTCCGTCAATGCCATACTTGGCAACAATGCTGTAAACAATCACAATGAAAGCGCCCGTAGGTCCGCCAATCTGCACTCTGCTGCCACCCAAAACTGAAATGATAAGCCCGGCAACAACAGCCGTAACCAGTCCCCTGTCGGGCGAAACGCCCGATGCAACGGCAAATGCAATGGCAAGCGGAAGGGCAATAACCCCCACCACAATCCCGGCAAGCAGGTCAGAAGATAGCTGTCTGACTCTGTAACCATCTTTTAATACGCTGAATAACTTAGGCTTAAATAATTTGTCCATTTTCATATAATTTGGAATTATTCAAAATTAAAAGATTTTAGAATACAACTGAATGAAAACTCAAAAACCCGGTTTGGATTGCATATTATTTAAGAAATAGATATTTTTTGAATAATCCTTTGGTAAATTTGCCCGGAAAAAAATAAGTATTACTTTTGCACCGCCTTTGAGAAAACAAAGGAAATGAAGGATGACTCAGTAGCTCAGCAGGCAGAGCACATCCCTTTTAAGGATGGGGTCCTGGGTTCGAATCCCAGCTGGGTCACCCAGTAAAAAAACCGCTGCAAAATTTTTGCAGCGGTTTTTTTTTGAGCGAAGTGTCTTTCCTGATGGACTTGTTTAATTGATTTACACAATATTATAGCGATGTTATTTTCCAAATTTATATATGAGGGAAATAAAGTTTACATTTGTTTTGGAAAGCGTAATGTTCAATTTGCGTTTTAAAATAGCCATGGAGCTTGTGAGCATTAGCAAAGTCTCCTTTTCGAGTGCTACCCTGTTTGATTTTCAAAACCGGGTATTTGAATATGAGCTGCAAACAGAAATAAATTTACGATAATGCGTTCAATAAAAATTAATTTACTGGCAATCCTTATCTGTTTTTCCGGTTTGGTTTCGGGCAGTAAAAAGGAAAAAACAGATCTACAGCAAAGACCCAACATCATTTTTATTTTAACCGACGACCAGCGATGGGATGCGTTGGGTTATGCCGGAAATAAAATCATTCAAACCCCCGAAATGGATAAACTTGCTGAGACGGGGGCTTATTTTAGCCGTGGCATCGTAACCACTCCCATTTGTTCGGCAAGCCGCGCCAGCATTTTTAGCGGGTTGCACGAGCGAACCCATAAATACACCTTCCAAACCGGCGAAATCCGTTGCGAATATATGGAAACAGCTTATCCAAGGTTGTTAAAAGAAGCGGGTTACTATACCGGATTCTTTGGAAAATTCGGGGTGAATTTTAGTGGAAAAGAGGCGATGTTCGATGTGATCGACGATTACGATCGGAACGGACAATTCCCCGATCGCCGCGGATATTATTACAAAACCCTGGGTAGAGATACCGTTCACCTTACCCGTTACACCGGTCAGCAAGGCTTGGATTTTATTGAAAACGCCCCGACCAACCAACCCTTTTGTTTGTCGTTGAGTTTTAGCGCCCCGCATGCCCACGACAATGCACCACTGCAATATTTTTGGCAGGAAGAGCCGGATAAACTCTATCAAAATATGGAAATGCCCGGGCCCGAACTGGCTGACGATAAATATTTTCTGGAACTACCGTTGCCTGTGCGTGAAGGATTTAACCGTTTGCGCTGGACATGGCGCTACGATACGCCCGAAAAATACCAGCACAGCGTGAAAGGATACTACCGGATGATTTATGGCATCGACCTTGAGATTGCCAAAATCCGAAAAAAATTGTCCGAAACCGGGAAAGATAAAAATACGGTCATTATTTTCATGGGCGACAACGGTTATTTTTTGGGCGAACGCCAACTTGCCGGAAAATGGCTGATGTATGACAACTCCATTCGGGTACCGTTGATAGTTTACGACCCGCGGGTAAAAAAGCAGAGGGATATTGCTGATATGGCGCTGAATATCGACGTTCCGGCAACCATTCTCGATTTGGCCGGAGTGGAAATACCACAAACTTATCAGGGAAAAAGTTTGTTGCCCATTGTTTCTGGAAAAGAAAATTCTATCGGGCGCGATACTGTGTTAATTGAACATCTTTGGGAATTTGAAAACATTCCGCCAAGTGAAGGTGTGCGTACTTCGGAATGGAAATATTTCAGGTATGTAAATGACAAGTCATCGGAAGAATTGTACAACCTGAAAAACGATCCGAAAGAAACCAATAACCTCGTTTCGAAACCGGAATATGCCGGCGTGGTTAATAAACTCCGGAACAAACTCGATAGGTTAACCGAAGAATTCGCCGACCCGTATTCCGGTGTTCCAACCGGATTGACCGTTGAATACATTCGCGACCCTCGTTTCACAAAAATTATCGACAGCAAACCCGAGTTTAGCTGGGTGGTGCCCACAGAAGCGGTCACTCAAAAAGGGTATCAAATCCTTGTTTCTTCAACCAGGGAAAATATCGGCAACAACATCGGCGATGTTTGGGACAGTGGAAACGTACGGAGCATGCAATCTACCGACATTGAATTTGGCGGTGAACCTTTGCAGGAGAACAAAACTTATTTCTGGAAAGTACGCATTTTTGATAAAGACAATCGCATTTCGGAATATTCAGAACCACAACAATTTACAACCGGTGAGTTTGGCGAAAAACTCACTTCGCACAACTGGTTTCAAATCGAAAAAATTAAACCTGCCGATTTCAAAAAACAGGCAGACGGAACATACTTTGCCGATTTTGGAAAGGATGCATTTGCCACTTTAAATGTTTCTTATTCAACAAAAAAGAACGAGACCTTAACTATTCGTTTGGGTGAAAAATTACTGAATGGAAAAATCGACCAAAAACCCGGAGGAACCATCCGGTTTGCCCAGGTGGAACTGGAAGTGTCGCCCGACAGAACTGATTATCAGATTGAACTGGTTCCTGACACACGCAACACCAATGAAATGGCAGTGGCATTGCCCGATTCGTTTCCGGTAATTATGCCGTTCCGTTATGTGGAAATTGAAGGGACAAATAATTTGAAAGGTGACGATTTAACCCAGGAGGCATATTTCAATTATTTTGAGGAAAACAGCAGTTCATTTTCAAGTTCCAACGATATTTTGAACCAGGTTTGGGAAATGTGTAAATATTCGCAAAAAGCCACCTCATTTGCAGGTTATTATGTGGATGGCGACCGCGAACGGATTCCCTACGAAGCCGATGCTTACCTGAATCAATTGAGCCACTATTCGGTAGATAACGAATACTCCATTGCCCGGAAAACCATCGAGTATTTTATGGATTATCCTACCTGGCCCACCGAGTGGCAATTGCATGTGGCGCTGATGTTTTACCAGGATTACATGTACACCGGAAATACCGAACTGATAGAAAAATATTACGAACCATTAAAGCATAAAACGTTAATGGAACTGGAGTACAAACACGGTTTAATCAGCACGAAATCGCCAAATCATACCGGAGAGTTTATGGCGAAACTGGGGTTTGCCGATACTACGCAGCGGATTCGCGACATTGTGGACTGGCCGCCTGCCCAAAAAGATACCGGCTGGAAGTTGCCAAAAGACTGGCCTCAAGGCGAACGCGATGGGTTTGTGTTCACGCCAATCAGCACGGTTATCAATAGTTTCTACTATATGAACATGAAAATTATGGCTGAATTTGCTGGCGTATTGAATAAGCCGGAAGAACAACTCGATTTTGAAATGCGCGCTGCAAAAGTGAAAAAGTCGATGAATGAATACCTTTTCAATAAAGAAGGCGGTTATTATAAAGATGGAATTGAAACCGACCATGGCGCCATTCATTCAAACATGCTGCCGCTGGCTTTTGGGGTTGTTCCTGATGCTTACAAAAAACAGGTGGCAGATTATGTAAGAACCCGCGGAATGGGATGCAGTGTTTATGGAGCTCAGTTTTTAATGGAAGGACTTTATAACGCTGGAGCTGCCGATTACGCCCTTGAATTGATGACTGCCACCCACGACCGCAGTTGGTACAACATGATAAAAGTGGGTTCCACTATCTCGATGGAAGCCTGGGACATGAGATACAAACCCAACTCCGACTGGAATCACGCCTGGGGAGCGGCTCCTGCCAATATTATTCCAAGGTATTTGTGGGGCATTCAGCCCAAAACGCCCGGGTTTGGAGTAGTTGCCATTAACCCACAAATGAGCAGCCTGAAAAATAGCTCAATTGTTGTTCCTTCCATTAAAGGGAAAATAAAAGGCGAATACAAAAAAGTTAGTAACCGTTTAACGCAATATTCAATTGAATTGCCTGCAAACATGGTAGGCGAGTTTAAAGTTGATTTGTCTCCGCAAGATGTGGTGTCGGTGAATGGAGAAACCGTTAACCTTGCTTTTGGAACAATCCGCCTNNGTCAAATGAGATATCTAAAATTTTTAGCTATAATATTGTTAATCAGTGCAATGTCGGCCATTGCTAATGCAAAAACTGAAGTTGTTAAACCGGTAACCGAGTACAACAGAAATCCAATTGGTATTGATGTAGAGAAGCCCCGTTTCAGTTGGCAATTGGTATCCGACAGGCAAAATGTAATGCAAACCGCTTATGAAATCCGGGTAGCCGATTTACCGAAAAATCTGGGTAGAAAGAGTGCGCAAATTTGGACTTCAGGGAAAATAGAGACTGACCAGTCAGTAAACATTGAATATGACGGTCCGGCACTGGAGTCGATGCAGCGTGCTTACTGGCAGGTTCGTGTTTGGGACAATAGCGGAAAGGCAAGCGATTGGAGCGAACCCGCGTTTTGGGAAATGGGGATTTTGGAACCTGAAAGCTGGACGGCATCGTGGATTACCCTCCCGAATGAAGCGAAAACCAAAAGCTCGAAACCTGCACACTACTATCGCAATGAGTTTTCGCTCAACAAAAAGGTTTCAAAGGCGAGGGTTTACGTTACTTCACTCGGTGTGTATGAACTCTATTTGAATGGTGAAAAAGTGGGAGATGAATTATTTACACCGGGCTGGACCACCTATAACAAACGTCTTCAATACCAAACCTATGATGTCACTTCGATGTTGCAAAAGAAAAATGCAATTGGTTCAATGGTGGGCGACGGATGGTTTAGAGGTTCAATAGCACGA
>LSQX01350853.1_pt1 | contig 10542 bp, 8 predicted proteins | sample 654561 | NCBI WGS metagenome assembly LSQX01 (sample SAMN04489861, study PRJNA283612) | anaerobic digester metagenome | isolation source: 4 biogas reactors fed with cattle manure at either 37C or 55C with and... | place: Denmark: Kongens Lyngby | collected 2014
ATAGTTTTTCAGTAGACCCTAAGTATGCAAAATTCATCTCCGCCGATGCGGCAAATGATATCGTCAGCCCTGAAGATGCCCCTTAAGAAATTCGCAGCATTTTTCAGCAATTGATCTCCCATTTCGTGGCCAAAAATATCATTCATCAATTTCAAGTTGTTCAAATCAAGCATCACAATGGTATAGGGCAGGTTACGGGCAGTATTCAGCCGATGCAGTGAATCTTCCATGTAACGGCGGTTGTACAGCCCCGTCAGCTCATCATGGAAGCTCAGGTATTCAATCTTTTGTTGTTTTTCAAACAACTCGGTAACGTCCCTGAATACCACGACATAGCCTGTAATCTCACCCCCGAGAAGACGAACAGGTGACTCGGTGTTGAATATTGTCCGTTTTCTCCCGTTACGCGAAATAAACTGTACTCTTCTATCTGCATCTCTTTGCATTTGCTTTTCGTAAGCATCCTCATTTAGCCAATCGATGGGGGCTCCCGTTTGATTGTCCGCCATCTTCAGGACTTCCCCGACATTTCTGCCAATGGCTTCATTTTGATTCCATCCTGTCAAAGCTTCCGCTGCCTTATTAAGAACTCGAATCTGCCCATTTACATCTGTCGAGATAATTCCATCGCCTACCGATAACAGCGTAGACTGGAAAAGCTCTTTTTCCAGAAACAAGTCCAGTTGCGCCTGTTTTCGCTGAGTGATATCCGAGATGCTTCCTATCATTCGCTGCGCTTTTCCTTCTTTTCTTTTAACGACGGCACCCCGATCTTCTACCCAGATCACGCCGCCATCCTTACGAACCATCCGATGCTCACTGAAGTATTCTCCCTGGGCCTCTACCGCTTCATTGATCAATGCGATCACCTTTTCGCGGTCATCGGGGTGAAGGTGAATTGTAAACTCTTCCAGCCTGCCTGTCATGTAGCTTTCGTCCAGCCCTAGAATCGAGCACCATCTTCTGTTGTGGTAAACTGTACCCTCCTCAATGCGCCAGTCCCATATACCTTCTCCGGTCACCTCAAGGGTCATTCTCATCAACTGTTCACTGGATTCAACGGCAGCTTTCAATTCCTGTTGTGTTTGAATAAACCCTCTTATGTAACGCACTATGAAAAACTGAATGATCACAAACATGGCAAACAGCACCAGAAAGTACCGGATATTGATATTTGCCATTAATTTTTGAACAGTGCCAAAGATATTGGATTCATCAGCGCTAATGACCATCGTTCCATCAAATGCATCACATCCGATGTAGGATATTATTTCTCCGTTAGCTCTGGTTACTTCATCTGCTCGCTTATCCGCAAGGATGTCCATTCGGTATATTCCGGCTTCAATATCGGAAATAACTAAGTTGGCATCAGTAATAATCACGTCCCAGGCCAGGAGCTTGTCACCTTTTTTAACCGGGGATTGTACAATAACAAGCCTTTCATCAGAAATATACTTGATGGTGAGTTCTGTTTCATCCCATGCAATAAGATCTGCAATATTCTCATCCGGCCCGATGGAATGTATCACGAGGCCCTCTTGCGCAACCCTTGCGGCTGATCTTAGCTGGTCAAACACCGCAACACCGTCATTATACCGCGGAATGGTAAACTGCTTTAATTCCTCAAAGGTTACTTTGCTCTCCAAATAGTCGGCCAGCATATCTCGGATAACCGTCCGGCTTGAAAGAGAGGCTGCATTATACCGCACACTCATCAAAAACGTTTCAAGCACCTGATGCTTGTTATGCGTAAGCTGCCGATAGTTCTCCACTGTCACGCGTTCAAGCTGTGTCGAAAGGGGTTTGTATATGCCCAGAAAAATAAAAAGAGATATGATCACAAGGAAAATTAATATTGTTAATCTGATCCGCTGGTTAATTTGCTTCATGCTGCCCTCTCCATTTTAGTCGGATGCTTCTGGTTTACCGGGGTTTAAAAAAACAGTCAATTTGTGTTTCGGCGTAAGCCGGTAAGTAACCTTCATCCCATCAATCAGGGTCTCATCCTCTGTGCCATCTTCAAGGCCTTGATCGTAGAAGGTCATCAGATAATCGTAGATCTTCGTACCGCTTTCGCCAAACAAAAAATTGAAGGTTTGCAGCAGGTGGGGACGATAATCATCTTCAATGTATCCGTCGAAGGTTAACAATTCAACAGAAAATGAAACAATATCCTTTTCCGTATCGATGTTGAAATTAAAAATATCGACGGCGTTGCCACCGACAATCTGGCCTTTACCTTCTTCAAGACCGTAATACAGGAACAGTTTTTTGTCCTGGTAAGACAGTTTGAGGTAATTTCCCCCTTCATCCAACACTTCAATGATTTTGGAAATGCTGGCCGGAATGCCCGGATACTCTTCATAGGTATAGGGTTCATACCCGTTTTCACCCATGACCAATAAATTACCTTTATCATCAAACATGCAATTGTTTGTTTTGAAGTTTCCGTCTGGGTCTTCTGTGGTTTCAAATGGGTTTTGCGATTCCTCCCTGAGCAGCAGGTCTTTTTCCAGTGGAAAAAGGTCAAGCTTCTTCATGGTTTCTGATTTGAACACAGCGAATAGAATGACCTCATCCTTTTCATACTCATCATTTTCAGTATGGTATTTTCGATACATGTACACAATAACATCATCACTGCTGCTTGTCGCAACCGCCACCATCAATACACTGTAATACCGGTTTTCATAATCTTTTTGAACATACCCTTTATCCATAACACGATATAGCATTTCTTTTCCGTAATCTTTTTGCAGGGATGCAATGATGTCAGCCTTCTCTTCCTCGGAAATGACGCTGATATCGCTGGGAAACTCATCGTTATAGCGTTTTTGCTGCTTGCTTTTCGTTTCATTCCATTGCTTTAAATAACTCTGGCTATCAGTGTCTTTACGTTGCATTTCCATATAATATAAGGAACCACCGGATATTAAAAGTATCCCCATCATCCAGAAGAGCCACTTGGAGGATTTTACAAAGTGATCATCCATGTTCTCTTCGCTTTGGAAATATTGGTAGTAGATAGAAAGGGCAAACAAAACCACAAAGAAAAAACCATACCCTAGCATGCATAACAGATAATTACGGTTGGAAAAGCTTATGACAGGAACACATGCAGCCAAGCCAAGCAACAGCGCAATAAACATACACCATGGGTTCCACGTTCTGCTGAAAACCCAGTTTTCTGAATCCGTCATCAAATCCGCACAGTACTGCTTATTGAATAAATCTGAAATCATCAAAAAAATGTTTGTCGCTTTACCTGTCTTTTCATCTGATTTTATATCCCTGTCTGGCCGAATAACTCCATGCAGAAAAAGAGCAATGGTAAGAAGGATAAGTATGGAACTGTTTGTGAGCATCTCTTTATTACCGGGATAGGGGATAAAGAAAAAACTGGCTGCCGCACAAAGAAAAGCACCAGCAATTGCAATAAAGTTTATTCTTTGCAGTTCACGTGTCATCCGTGTTCTCCCTGAATCAACATGATAAGGATTCTAACAAATGTGGATAATTCTTTACGCTGCCTTTCATTATTATAGCAACAAAATCTTACGCCTGCAATGATGTATCCGAAGTGCGGTGCAAAGGTGCGGTGATGTCGTCCTGCGTTCAGGATGACAGGCTGCGCCTTGGTAAGATCCTTCACTTCGTTCAGGATGACAATTACTTCGTTCAGCAGGCTGCGCCTGCTTGCTTGCGAACAGTAACGACCTGGGCCCCGCCCTCTGGTCAAATTGAGCCAAGGTACCTGTCCCCCCTGGTCAGGATTGCAATTACTTCGTTCAGCAGGCTGCGGCTGCTTGCTTGCGAACAGTAATGACCTGTCTCCTCTGGTCAAATTAAACCAAGGTACCTGTCCCCTCTGGTCTACGCACTTCGTGGCGCACTACCTGTCCCCCCTGGTCTTGGCTACCAGCTCCTGTATGAAACTCATCTCTTCCGGCCTGCCCAGTAAATATCCCTGAGCGTAGTCACATCCCGTGGTTCTCAGGAATTCCAGCTGTTCTTCCGTTTCCACGCCCTCTGCAACTACCGTAAGGTTCAGGTGATGGGCCATGTGTATCATGTCTCCCAGCAGTTTTTTGGAGTATACCTCGGCTGCAACGTCATCTACAAAGGTTTTATCAATTTTCAGTGTATCAATGGGAAGCATCTTTAAATAATTCAGGGAGGAATAGCCGGTTCCAAAATCGTCCAGCGAAATATGAATCCCCAATGCTTTCAGTTCCTTCAGCAGCTGAACGGTTTCTTCCAGTGAATCGATCAGCATGGACTCAGTAATCTCCAGTTCAAGCCTGCTTGGATCCATCCGGGTTTCTTCCAAAACGTCCTTTACCGACTGAATAAAGCCCTCATCTCTCATCTGTACCGCCGATATGTTTACCGATACCAAAGCATCCAGATCATGCTGTTCACAAAGCTTTTGAAACATCTGGCACGCGGTTTGCATCACCCATTTCCCAATGGGAATAATTAACCCTGTTTTTTCAGCCAGCGGAATAAATTCCATCGGGCTGATAATGCCCCGGGAGGACCTCCACCGGATCAGGGCTTCAAAGCTCCGGATGCTGTCGCTGCCGTCCAGCGAAAATTGAGGTTGGAACACCAGGAAGAACTCAACGTTTTTCAGAGCATCTGTTAGTTGTTTCTCCCGTTCAAATCTTCGAAGGATTTCTTCCTTCATTTCTCCTCTAAAAAACTGTATGTTGTTTCGTCCTATTTCCTTTGCTTTAAACATGGCTGTATCAGCGCATTTCATCAGTTCAATCTCTTCTTCACCGTCGAAGGGGTACACAGACACGCCAAAGCTTGCGGAGGTTCTGATGTTGTGAGCCTCCGGGATTTCTATTTCGGAAATGGACTGGCGGATTTGGTCAATGAATCGAAAAACACTGTTCTCATCCATGGGCTGTTGAATCAGCAGTGCAAATTCATCTCCGCCCAGCCTTCCTGCCAGATCTTCCTGTGCCATACTCCGATTCAGGATTTCTGTAACCTTATTCAACAATTCATCCCCTGCGCGATAACCCAGGGTATCATTGACATGCTTGAAATGATCAATATCGAAAAAGACAATATAAATTGGATTCTTGTTTTGGTTCAACCGTAACATCGACTGAAGCCGTTCAAGGATCATTTGCCGATTGGGCAGCCCCGTCAGAGCATCGAAATATGAGATATAGTTCAGCTTTACTTCCTTCTCCAGAATCTGCTCATTATATTCTTTCAGCTGTTCATTCTGGCTGCGAAGCTCTTCTTCGGGCAGAAATTTCCTCATATAGCTGAAGAATTTCCTCCTTTTGTTTCAAAGCCTCCGCAAGTATCTTTCTTTCTTTTGTGAGCCGGTTTTCATTGACCTTCATCACAATGGTCGCTGCAATGAAAAGGACAAAAAACAATCCAAACTGTACCAGAAAATAAGCTTCATCCACCACAACCGTTCTACCAAATTGGGAAATCCTTAGGTCAATACCCGCGAGTATTAAGCTTGCACCCACATAGTAAATCATAATGCGGTTTGTTCGGGTTATGGCCAGGACGATTTGAATAAAGCCCATGGTTAAAACAGCTGGGGTTACATCAATAAAGAAATGATCAATTGTATAAAGGAACCAAAGGTTGATCAGTATGGAAACATAATGGGTCATTCGACGTGGTTTGATGGGTGTTCGCGTAACCAGCTCAAACAACACAGCAATCAAGATATAAAAGATACTGCTGAATAATGTTTCCTGGTAAGGCCTGTGCCATAATATGTTTCTGATGAAGATGTGCGCTAATACGCCAACTAACAGAACCGGCGATGCGAACAATGCTGTCAGAATGTTTTCATACAGCTCAATCTGCTGCTCATCGTTGGATACATCTATTGCTTTCAGAATGAACGGAATATTTCGGCGTACTTTCATCTTTTTATCCAAATGAACACCTTCTCCCCGGGTGAAGAAATGGACCCTGCAACCTGCTGAAAGCGCTGCAATCAAATAATAGTATATCTGCAGACTTATAACAACGGAAGCGATTGCTTGCAATCGCAACACACCGTTATATCGAGGCGGGAGATATGCTCACCGCCAGATTAAGGTAATCGGTACCCGCCACCACACGTTTTTCAGCCCTTAGCTGAAAATACGTTAAGAGGTGGAGGACATCTGGGCCTCGTTATATTTTAATTATGTTCTGGCTTTTTATCAATCGATTCTTCAATAAAATACAAACTCTGTCTTTTCATTTTTACCCACTGCACGCAGGAAATAAACAATGGGCTGAGGTAGGCAGGCATATGCGATGTGTGTAGGAGAATAATTGCCATACCAGTATCATACGCCTTGTCACCCCTTGCAAAAAAAAGAACCCACGAATGGTTTCGTGAGTTCGAAGGTGATATTATGGTATTATATTATGGAAAGCTTTAAAAACAAATTTATTGGGTTGTGGCTTCGTTGGCCGCGGGCTGTGCCGTCTCAGGCTTCTCAGCGTTCTTGCCGAGGATTTCGGGCAGCTCCATGCCGGCCATTTTAAACATTTCATTCATTGGAGGAATGGATTTCAGCATTCCGGAAAGGAAACCGGCAGTCGCCGTCGTTCCTTCCTTGCCGCCCATACCGTCCCAAACGGTGACTTTATCGATCTTGATGTTCTTGATGGCTTCAACCTGAACCTTCATCAGCTCTTCCATCTTGTCTGCAAGCAACATGCGTGTAGCGTTCACAGCGTCACCGCCTGCTGCCTGAACCAGTTGTGCATAACCCATCGCCTGTTTGGTCAGGATTTCCTGTGTACCACGGGCTTCAGCTTCCATCTTCATGTAGATGGCATCGGCATCACCTTTTGCCAGGCGTCGGGTCTGCTCTGCTTGTGCTTCTGCTTCCAGTTCAAGCCTCTTCTTTTCGATCTCGGCACTCACCAGGACGTCTGCTTCCTGGGTGGCTTTTTCACGGGCGGCACGAGCCTGTTCAGCTTCCTGCTCGGCGACATAGGCTTCCATTAATGCCTTCGCTGTCTGTATCTTTTCAGATGAGGTAGCAATTTTTAAGGCTTCTGCTTCACGTTCACGGCGTACAGCATTGGACATAGCCACCTGAGCCTTGGATTCGTTTTCACCTTTAATGGCTTCGGCATCGGCGGAAGCCACCTGGATTCTCTGGTCACGTTTCGCATTTGCTTCACCGATGGCACCGTCTCTTTCCTTTTCGGCAACGGTACGCTTCGCGTCATTGATGGCCTTTGCTGCGGCTTCCTTACCCAGGGCAATGATATAGCCGGATTCGTCGCTGATGTCGGTAACGTTTACGTTGATCAGGCGAAGGCCAATTTTCTTCAATTCAGTTTCCACATTGCTGGATACGGCATCAAGGAACTTATCCCTGTCGGTGTTGATTTCCTCGATATCCATCGTAGCGATTACCAAACGCAGCTGACCAAAAATGATATCTTTGGCAAGATCTTGAATTTGAGCAAGCTTCAAGCCCAGTAACCTTTCCGCTGCGTTCTGCATAACACCGGCCTCTGTGGAAATACCCACTGTAAAGCTTGACGGAACGTCGATACGGATATTCTGGCGACTGAGTGCGCTCTTCAGGTCAACGCTGATGGACATCGGTGTCAGGTCTAAAAACTCATAAGCCTGGATGACTGGCCATATAAACCCGGCGCCACCATGGACACATTTCGCCGAAAGGGCTGTGCCATCTTTTGACGAGCCCACATTACCATATATAACCATAATACGATCGGATGGGCACCTTTTGTAACGCGAGATAATGAACATCAGGGTTGAAAAAACCAGGATAACAATAACTGCGGTAAGAATGAATTCACTTGGCATGTTAGATTGACCTCCTCAATATATTTTTCATAAAAACCCCGGGAGGGGATTTTTGACCTGATAAGCCTGCACTGACCTGTTCGTATATAACTGCAAACCATGCGTAACAATCATTTGGCTGTAAGCTTTCTGCTGCAGTCTTTGTTGTAACATTGCTGCAGGGTTTTATCCGGGTAATTTCTCCGGTTCTGGGGGAGTGTTTTGTTCCGAAGCTTCTTTTTGCTCAGTGGATTTATACGCTGTTAGTTCTTTCTGTTCAGAAGATTCTTTCTGCTCTGCGGTTTCTTTTTGTTCCGCGGATTCTCTAGGAATAACCAGAAGCACTCCTTCTGATGCAACTGCCAAGACCGTAATTTTCTCGCCGGTTTTGATGGCACGGTCGGCTTTTGAAACCGCATCCATTTCACACAAACGATCCTGAACTATCACATTCACTTTTCCACGCCCGTTTACGGGTATCGTCAGGTACACATCGCCATCCTTGCCCACAGCATTCTCCATTTTGACATTACCGCTTTGCTGCATTCTAACAAAGGCGCGGATGATCCATGCAACAAACCACAAGGCCAGCCAACCTACCGCAAATGCCAGAATAACCGCGAGGATACCGGGTAAGTTCCAGTCAACTGCCACGACACCCATCCATCCACCTACAGATAAAAATGCGACAATTCCCCTGACAGTAAACAGACGAAGAGCATCGCCCTTGTCATGGCTGTGATCATCATGATGACCCTGAGCATGACTGTGAGCATGGTCATGTTCAATTCCATGGGCGGTGTCCTGGTCAAAGCTTTCCGGATGGCCGTCTGCCATATCGTGTCCGTCACCGCTGAAGATGTCGTGGACATGACCGTCCGCTATGTCGTGTCCGTCACCGCTAAAGATTTCATGGACATGACCGTCCGCTATGTCGTGTCCGTCACCGCTAAAGATTTCGTGGACGTGGCCGTCCGCTATGTCATGACCGCCACCGCTGAATATGTCGTGAGCATGACCGTCCGCTATGTCATGGGCGTCCATCCCATCGTGTACATTCAAATCGCCATGATCCGCCCCGTCGGCTGTATCCGCATCACCCACGTGGATAAACCCAAACAGCATCAGGATAAACTGAAGAACCATGAAAAGCGTTGCGGGTGCGGCAATGGATGCAAGCACTCTTTGCAAATCAGTTAAAGAATTCCACCATTCCATATAATTCTCCTTTCTGCTTTATTCCACACCAGACATCTGGCCCGGAAAGCCAAAGACGTATCAGTGTTACATTTATATTGCCACAAGGACAACCAGCTTAGGAAGCCGGCACCTTTCCATGAGTATATTATTCCGGGCAGTGTGTCTAAATGTTTTTTGTCAGATGTTTTGCCGCCTTTACATATTCGGCAGATAAACAAGAGTAAACCAATGCTTCGAGAATTAACCTTAACCGATTCTTTGCACCTGGAAAGGGCTCTTGAAAGGTTCTCAGCCGCTCATCAAGCTTCTGCTGTATATGGCTTTCATTCACATCCACCTTGTTGTCTGACGTAATAAGAACATCACAAAGGCATTGGTAAATGTCGCTGTCATCCATAATGTCGTCAGAACGATCTAGCAGGTTGCCGTTCACATAGCTTATCAGGCTGGCAACCCTTTCAATGACGAAGGTGCCCCTAAACAAATTGATCAGAATAATTCGTCCCAAATGGCTTTTGGAATACTTCCGGTTCACCGGCGGGTTCACATAGCCTCTCTTGATCCAGTTTTGAATGGTACTGGCTTCAAGGCCTGTAATCTCACACACCTGCGACAGAGTAATACCATTGGTTACATTGAAAATCCCCTCAAGCAACCCTGTCGCTGAAATAGGAACCATTGTTCCTGGAAAATAAGCAGGTGGGTTCATAGGATACCTCCCTTCCACTTCCTGTTTCGTTGTTTCCGAATATGAATTTATTATACACTAGGTTCTTATGATTGTAAATACGGTTCACGTGAACTTTTGATGTGTATACATGAACCTATTACGATGAGTTGCAATTAGCTGTGTATTGCTAAGTATTACGTATTATATCTCTCTATTTCGCCTCTTTTTGTTTTTGAGAAAGGGCACACCAGCTTTTTGAATACGGACACCCAGAAGATGAATAAGCAGAACCAGAAAAAGGCCTGCTGTCAAACCGAAAAAATCCAGCCACACATCCTGTATCTGTGGTCCTCGTTTGAAGAATATTTGAATGGTTTCATCACAAAGAGCGATCGCAAGGCCGGCAAACAGGCAGTTGAAGACGGACTGCAGCTTTATCGGGCGGTAGAGGATCGCAAGTAATGCCAATTCAGCCCCCAAGATGCTAAATTCGGTGAAGTGCGCGAGTTTTCTTACAAAATGTTCGGTGACGTTCCCCTTGCCAAGAAAGAATTCCAGGAAGGGCACAATGATTTTCATGAAAGCCTGGCTCATCTGTGTTGACTGGTCCATATTCTTCATTGAGTTTCCCCAGATGAAGGCAATGGTGACGAATATCAAAGCCAGAACAGCAATTGTCATGATTCTGCGTTTTTCCATACATACTTCCTTTTCTCGATAGGTATCGTCATGATCATTATAACACCAATCATGCTATTTGCCTAACCCGGAAAAAGAGGAAAAACTTTTCGAAAATTCTAATGACTACTGTATCACAGGAGACAGGCGCAGCCTGCTGAACGAAGTGAAGGATCTCACA
>LSQX01361018.1_pt1 | contig 10542 bp, 7 predicted proteins | sample 654561 | NCBI WGS metagenome assembly LSQX01 (sample SAMN04489861, study PRJNA283612) | anaerobic digester metagenome | isolation source: 4 biogas reactors fed with cattle manure at either 37C or 55C with and... | place: Denmark: Kongens Lyngby | collected 2014
TGTCGGGCCGTTTTACGGTCACTCGGACTTTTTGCCCGTGGTTTGACGGGCGTTCGACATGGATTCCAAATCAATTTTTTTCGCACAGGAATCCCTCGGCTAACCCTCCCGCGCCCAACCGTTAAAGCCGAAGCCTTCCGGCCCGGCTGAAAATATTTTTCGCATTTGACGAAAAATGCTTGATTTCGCCCAAAAAGGTAAGTATAATTATTTACCATGAAAACACAACTCTCACTGATGGCCAGACGCCGCAAGGCGAAGGAGCGGCTCCGCGCGCTCGGCAACCTGCTGGAAGGTAGCCTCTGCCGCGCAGACCGCGGCGAGGCAGTCCGCTTCCAGCTCACCGACAAGGTCGCAGGTCGAAGCCGAACGCTCTACGTCCCTGCGGACATGGCCGAGGAGGTTCGGCAATGGACGCAAAACTGGAAGCAGGCGAAGCGGCTCCTTCGGGAGCTTTCGGAACTCTCGCGAGAAGAGGTGCGCGCAAGCGCCCGGGCCGCAGGCCCGCGAAAAACCCCGAGGCCCCGCTAGGCGCAGAAGCGCTGGTGCAGACGATCCACAGGCACTTCGCCTTCGTCAACGAGATGTTCAACGGGGTCGGCGACCCGCGCTGCCCCTCTCGAATCCTCTACAGTCCCGCGACTCTGCTCTGGACGGCCACGCTGGGGTTCATGAACCGATGCGGCTCGCGCAACGCCATGGACGCCGACCGCAATGACGAGGGGTACGCGCTCACGGTGGCGGATCTGAGCGCCCAGGACTGGTGGCCCGAGGGGGAGGCGAGGACTACGCCGTGCATGGGCACGGTCTGCGGATTTCTCGAACATGTCGATCCTGCGCATCTGGAGGCGGTTCTCACGACGACCGTCTCCCGCCTCATCCGGCGCAAGCAGCTGGACTGGGCTCGCTTCAACGGCTGTTTCGTCATCGCGGTGGACGGAACGAAGCAGGAGAACTGCCGAGCGGGGCACGTCGTGGACGGCAAGACCCGGCGCATGGTGCTGGAGGCCAAGCTGATCGGCCCCAACGGCCTCTCCCTGGCGCTACTCTCCGAGCCGATGGACCAATACGACGACGAGCGCGGCAAGCACGATTGCGAGCTGAAGGCGTTCAAGCGCCTTGCGGCGCGTCTCAAGACCGCCTTCCCCAAGCTGGCAATCTGCATCGTGGGCGATGCGATCTACGCCTGCGAGCCGGTCTTCGAGATCTGCCAGCGCAACGGCTGGAGTTTCATCCTGACCTTCAAGGAAGGCTCTCATCCCGCCGTGGCCGCCGACGTGGAGGCGCTGATGAAGATGGAGGAGGAAAACCACGCCGCAGTCGACCTCGAAGGCGGCCGGATCGACCTGCGATGGATCGAAGGCGTGCAGTTCCCCAGCCGCAAGCTCCAGGTCGTCCGCTGCATGGAGACGGGCCGCCAACCCTACAACGGAGCCTTCGTGACCGCCCTGAGGGTCTGCGAGGCGGACGCCGCGCTCGCGGTCTGCGTCTGGGGGCGGCAGCGCTGGAACATCGAATCGGATTTCAATGTGGAGAAACACGGAGGCTTCGGGCTGGAGCACACGTTCTGCACATCGGACAAGCAGGCCACCAACATGCATCTGCTGATGCTCTTCGGACACTTGCTCTGGCAGGTGGTCTTTCTCGGCGTGCTGCGACGCCTCTATGCCGGATGTAGGAAGCTGGCGCAGAAGAAGCTCGCGAAACTGATAGAGCGCGCCTTGCACCTGCTCGGCCCGCCATCAACCGGACGGCAGTTCCAGTTGCGTTTCTCCTCGTCGTAGGCTCCACGCGGGACGCAAGCTCCAGCCCGAGCCAACCGTCACGAGGACGCCGTCGCGGACAACGACGGTGGCCGCCGCATGCAGCGGAGCGGCGGCCCTGCCCGGAATCAGAGGGTTCGGGCGGGAGGCTCGTGGGATGCAAGCGCGAGGTGGGGATGATTTGGAATCCATGATCATTGCACGGCATCCTTGATACGCCCTCGACAAAATGATAGGATGTTTTCAGATCAAATTTCTTGGAGGAATCAATGCCGTTGAATCATACCGACAAAGCAACACTCGCGGGGCTATATCTCTCGAAGTATGACAGAAGGGCATTGGTTGCACTAGGCTGTTCTGGTGTGTGGCAGGCATTCAATATACTCGGGTATTCTTTGGGCGCAGGACCAGCTTCGATAAAAAACTATCGAGACGAATTTGACCATGAGATTCGAAAGACAAACCCGCAACATCCTCGAGAAGGATGGAAACGTCCGCTTAAGACTCGTTCTAAAGACTTGTACGACCGGTTTTCATCGCTTGACTTTGACAGGTTCACGGACATGGTCAAAGGTTTTTTGATGCCCTCATTCAAAAAAGAACAGTTGGTTGCACATGCGACAAAGCAATTCACCTCACTCAATCTCGCACAGCGACTCATGACGGGACAAGCAGCAGAAGCGTATTTTAAAGTTCACTATTCATCCATTCCTGCATTCAATGATTTTGGTTTGGAGGACGTAACCTCATGCGGTTGCGGATATGATTTTCATTTGTCCCGAACATCCGACTTTTACTGTGTAGAAGTCAAGGGACTTGGATCAAATACAGGTTCAATTTCCATGACCGAAAACGAGTATGCTGTTGCCGATGAAGTCAAGGAGCGCTATTGCCTTTTTGTTGTGCGCAATTTTCAGAGAACACCGTCACATTCGTTTTTTTTCAATCCAACAAAGAGCAACTTGACGTTTAGGCCGCAACAGAGAACGGTAACCAGTTACCTGGCATATGTGTAGTCCTGGCAGGGAACGCTGGCCCACGACATGACCGCATCGGGGAGATCCGCCCCCCGCACCTTTTGTATGGGCCCTGTCAGGAAGTGTGCCGGCCCATGATTGGCCTGGTACACTTTGGCCTTGCGCTCGCAGATGTCATTCGCCCATACGACGGAGAAAAGATCCTTCAACGCCTCCGTCACGAGTCCGCTGCCGGCAAAAAACTCCGTCACCGGGAAGAAATTGGATTCTTCTCGGACAACTTGTCTACGGGACGATCTGGCCGGTTTGTATGTGGTTTTCTTGCTCATGGGATGCTTGTCTGGTTGAGCTCATCCCATCTTCAGGACAGCCAACTGAATCTGGACATATTGTAATGGCTCGGAAGAAGCGATGCAAGACGCAATCCAGAATCCCCTGAACCCTGGAGGGCTACGACGATGTGGACGCGCTCCCGATCTCGCGGCTGCGTCCATTGCTGGTAGCCAAGGGGCGGCGGAATTTGATAGTCTCTCCGCCCATGGCTTTGATCACACTCCGCAATGTCTCCGTCCGCTTCGGCGGCCCCGCCGTCCTCGATGCCGTCAACCTCTCCGTCGAGCCGGGCGAACGCGCCTGCGTCACCGGACGCAACGGCGAAGGCAAGTCCACCCTCCTCAAGGTCCTCGCGGGCCTCGTCGCCCCCGACGCCGGCGACATCGTCCGCCAGCCCGGCTTGAAGATCGAATATCTCTCGCAGGACGTGCCGTCCGACATGGCCGGAACCGCGGCGGACATCGTCGCGCACCGCGCGCCGGGGGAGCACGGCCTGGCCGCGCCCGCCGCCGCGCGCTTCATGTCCCAGCTCGGCGTTTCGCCCGACACGCCGTTCAACAGCCTCTCCGGCGGCCTCCGCCGCCGCGTCCTGCTCGCCGGCTGGAACTGCGGCTACGCCACGTTCCTCGAGCGCAAGGCGCAACTGCTGGAGGAGGAGGCCGCGCTCTGGGAGCGCAAGGAGAAGAAGCTCGCCGTCGAGGAGGAGTGGATCCGCCGCGGCGTCAAGGCCCGCACCACCCGCAACGAGGGCCGCGTCGCCGCCCTCATGGCGTTGCGCCGCGAATTCAGTGGCCGCCGCGACGCGGTCGGCACCAGCCGCCTCCAGCTCGGCGGCGCCGCGGCCTCCGGCGTCAAGGTCGTCAAGATCCAGGACGTCTCCTTCGCCTACCCGGGGGCGGAGACGCCCGTTCTGCGCGACTTCTCCGCGACGATCCTGCGCGGGGAGCGCATCGGCGTCATCGGCCCCAACGGCTCCGGCAAGACCACGCTGCTACGCCTGCTCGCGGGCGATCTCGTGCCGCAGGTCGGCTCCGTGGAAATCGGGGCGCGCGTCCAGCTCGCCATGTTCGACCAGCTTCGCGCCCAGCTCAAGCCGGAGGAGACCGTCATCGAGAACCTCGCCGAAGGCAAGGACGAGCTCGTCGTCAACGGCGTTCGCAAGCACGTCTACGGCTATCTGCAGGACTTCCTCTTCACGCCCGAACGCGCCCGCACGCCCGTGAAGGCGCTTTCCGGCGGCGAACGCGCCCGACTGCTGCTCGCGAAGCTCTTCCTGAACCCCGGCAATCTGCTCGTCATGGACGAGCCCACGAACGATCTCGACATCGAGACGCTCGAACTGCTCGAGGAGCAGCTCCTCGACTATCCCGGCACGCTCGTCATGGTCAGCCACGACCGCGAGTTCCTCGACCACGTCGTCACCTCATCCTTCGTGCTGGAGGGCGACGGCACGGTGAACTTCTGCGCCGGCGGCTACGCCGACTGGCTGCGGCAGTGCGCGAACGCCGCCACGCCGGACGCGTCTGCGGCGGCGGAGGCCTCGTCCGCGGCGCGCCCGGCGCGCAAGCGCGACGACCGTCTTGGCTACGCGGAGAAGCGGGAGCTCGCCGCGCTGCCCGGGAAGATCGAGGCGCTCGAGCAGGAGGTGGCCGCGATCCACGCGCTGCTCGCCGATCCGACGGTTTTCGTGCGGGACGCGGCGGGCGCCGCCGCGGCCGCGGAGCGCCTGCCGACGGCGCAGGCTGAGCTCGAGTCCGTGCTGGAGCGCTGGATGGCGCTCGAGGCGCGCAACGGCTAACCGTGCATCTCGGAGGACGTCAGCGGAAGAACGGGGGCGATCCTGAAAAGTGTATGGAGACGTGGCCCACCCTCAGGGGGCGTATTTAACGGAACCGGACCGACCACGAGAAATTTTCCGCGACTGCCTTCTGTTTCAAATGGAGCTGGATAATCTTGTCGTCGGGGGTCTGGTCGGTGAAGTCGGGCTTGAACGTCGACCACTCGCCGTCGGTGGCAGTAAGCGTCAGCGTCTTCCCGTTCTGGATCAGCGTGGCGACCTTGCCATCGATCTTGATGTCGGCATAGGTGTTCATCTTCCAGGTGAACTCGGTTCCGATCGGCACGCCCTCGAAGCGGTCTTCGAGTGTCCAGCAGCGCGGCGCGGACTGCATCGTCGCGATGCGCGATGCGCTCTTTCTCGTGATGGGATAGACGTCCGTCAAGTCGACTCGGCACGAGCTGTTGCCCTTTCCATCGGACTTGAAGTCGACGATGTTCGCATAGGCGAGATGGTTCGGGTTCTCTGCGTCGATCGAAACCACGCTGTGCCCTTGCGGGCCGAGGCGAAGGTAGGTCCACCGCGGCGAGTCGAGGGTGGCGTTGTTCCAGAGCTATCAAAAAGGGCACCGCCGCATCAAGGGAAACAAGGACGCCGCCTTCATTCGAGAATTGTTTTGCAACCGTTATCGCAGATCGCGGGAAACCATTTCCGATTACAAACAACGCATCGAATCCGGCAGAGGACAGTCTGCCGCCGACAAGGTCTTCAGCCGTCAGAAACGATACCGCAGCACCTGATTTTTCAAGAGATTCAGCGGCGGACCGAATCGCAGGAAGATCAATCGGGGCTCGTGCTTCCGATGTGCCTTTAACCGGATCCCATATTGCGATCCGCGGTGTAGCGCATGCGCTTATTGCGCAGAGGGACAGCGCAGCACAGATCACTGCAACGATTTGTTGTTTCATTGTGGTCTTATGCAGATAGGTGGAACTCATTTGACGAAGATCATCGTAGCCGAATCTGAGACGCGGAGCAAAAGCTTCTTCCCGTCTGCACTGCGTTTAACTGATAATTGTTCAGACTCCCCGGTTGTTTCAAAAAAACTGCCAGTGATGCCTCCGGTTGTCGACACGATGGTATATAAGCCGACTGGAGGGAGCGATGAGGTCATCAGATTAAGTGAACTCGTGTCTTCAAGAATCATTGAGCCGAAGACTGCCAATGAGGCGCATCCTGTTTCATTCATTCTTATTTCAAGGACAGAGCCGTTTTTCATGACCACGTTGTTTTCACTACCATCTGAACCGATGGTGAGTGTGCCGATGGGGTCGCCGGGGTCAGACCAGTCGGGGGAAACGGTTCCTGACCAGTAGCAGTTAATGACTGCGTATGCGACGGAATGAATACTCAGTATCAAGATGCTGAGCAATATTAGAAGCTTGCTTTTCATGTCGTTTTATCTCGGGTTGTGCCTCATATTGCGGCAGGATGTCTTTGTGTATCCTTTTATCTAATTGAATCGCGTTGCGAAATCCAATTCAAACGCACAGTGCTCCAGGGTTGGAGTTCGATGGTGTAGCCTTCTGAGCGTATCGTTTCGTGGAGGCCGGTGGCGATTTCGACACCGCTTTCAGTTACAAGGCTTCCATGTCCGGTCGCTGCAGCGGGCATGAGGTGCAGGTGCACTGCGCCGCCTGTGCCCTTGCGTTCAAATAACACTATTGAGGAGTCTCCCGTGATGGCAATAATATTTGACGGGAGACGGAATGCATGTTCATCTTTAAGTGCGGCTGCCGCCTCGTTGAGTCCAGCCAACTTGCGGTCGAACTCGCGGACACGGGCGCCGGAAGCATGAACTCGCTCCAGTACGCCGCCTGCCAGAGAGTTCGTAATCACCCAGATATCGTCGAAGCGTGACAGAACTCCGGGCTGACCAATCACCTGCGAATCGAAAATGGTTGCAAATGGTGTTTTATGTGTATCCATCAGGGTGTCGGCGATTTTCCAGAGATCATGGCGGGTACCGTACTGTGCACGCATGGACGGCGCACATACAACAGCAAGTCGGGAATTTGAAAGAGGTTTGGCTTTGTTGTTCGAGAATGCATCTGCCCAAAGCGGTAACACGTGAGCACCGTCTTTCAGCAACCCTGTTGTTTCATCACGGTTGACACCGCCTTCCCATGCCCATGCGAAGACGCCCTGAACGCCCTGTGCCGCCCACTGGGCAACGGCAGCAGAGTAAGTGATGGCTTTCTGCTTTTCAGAAATGGTGTCTTTCCAGAAGCCGGCACGATGCATCTCCACCGTACCGTATTCTCCGACCATGACCGGGCGCCCTGATCCGGCAAGCCACGAGATCCAACTCGCCATGGAGGTTGACCACGTGCCAGCCTCTCCGGAACTGTTGCTGTGCATACCGGGATAGAAATGCGGGAACATCACATCAACGCTGTCGGGGATTTTCCAAACGGACACATCCGGCATATTATTTACCATAGCGCCCCAGTCCACGGGGCATAGAAAGACCAGTCGGTCGGGATCTGCTTCTTTTATGGCGTCGGCACATGCTGCAACAAGTTTTGCAAACGCCTCGGGTTCTGTAAGCGGACCCCGCGGTTCGTTCCACGGCACTTCAATACCTGCAATTGCCGGATTTCCTTTCCAGTAGCGCGCCATCCATGCCAGAGTTTTTGGGATTTCCGACATTGCCAGCGCCTCGTCAGGGCGATGATTGCCCGCACTGTCCGGCCTTGCCATCCACGATACGGCTTTGCCTGTTTTGCCGGTGCCGCGGTCTTGCTCGACGCCACCTGCGAACCAGCGGTAGGGATCGGTAGGCAACTCGTGAAATTCCGGAATCACATATATGCCGAGTCGTGCGGCTTCTTCCACAAGACCGTCGTAAAAAGCCACTGCGCCGGACGGCAATTTATGTTTTGCCATTATTTCAGGATACCGAGGGTCATCGGGCAGAACGCCTTTTTCCGGCATGAAATACGCCATGTTAAGCGGCATCCGCACAGCGTTGAAGCCTGCCTCTGCAATCATCGCCAGTTGCGTCCGGTAGTCTTCATGGTTTTGACGGCGCGCCCAGTGCATATGCGACTGATAGATGTTTACTCCAAAAAGGCGCACTTCCCTTCCAGATTTTGTGACTATAGACCCGTCGCGCACAACCAGCGCATCTTCCGCCCCGATTGGCGCAGAAAACACTTGTGTTCCGATTGTCATGGCAATTATAAAGAGAATGATTTTTACATACAGGGTATTGTTGATGTCGTTCATCGTTTTTCTCGTTGTGTTGGATGTTCTCCTGACGGCAGACCATGTAGAGACAGGATCCGCTTCCTTACTGCAAAATATAGCAAACAACCGGACAAATCTCCAGTTGTTTTGTAACAGGTTCAGAACATCCAGCAAGGCCGGGGAGCATTTCTCCCCTGAGATTCATTTCTATCTGGTCAGATGCATAGCAATGAGCTGGTATGGATACATTGCCAAAGTAGCGGAGGTGCCGCTTATCTGTACCTTCGCTCCCTGAGCAAGTTGTCTCATCGACCCCTGTCCCTCGAGAGCAACACGAACACCCTCTTTGTGTGATGCAGATGTATTAATTATAGCAATATATGTTCCGTGATTTTGAGTCTTGATCGCTCGAACTACGATATCGGGATCATTGCAGACCCCGCTGAGGCGTTCGCTCGGAAGAGCCGGAAGAGCCAGATAATTTGCGTTGAAGTTTCTGACATATTCAGGAAAACCACGGGCGAAGTTATTCCCGACAAGATATCCGATCATTGTGGGATCACCATTTGCCATGGCAACAGCTTCCGCCTGCATGCAGTACGGACCTGCACGCTCGAGATCAGACACAAAGTATCCTGACTTTGTCTTGTCGTTGCGGTCGTAAATCATATTTTCATTCAAGGTATAGTGACGTACTGCAGCCAGTCCGGTCTTCGTACGATATGCCTCAAAGGTAGCTGGAGAAGCTACTGTATAGAGGCGATTAATCGCATGTGTAAACATTACCCCTTCTACGTCTTTATAGTTTTCAGGATCATCTGCCGGTCGACCATGATGCCACTCCCAACCTCCCCAATTGAGTCCGGGCGCAGTCAGGGCCTTGAGGTAGAGTCCGGACTCTGCCACCTCGGATGGACTCAGTATTTTCCACGCCATCTTCTCTCCCTCCGCAGTATGCGGCGGTTTGGAAAGAGTTGTCTCCCACAGATCTGGTCTGTCCGTAATCATATATTTAGTCCACGACGGGAATTTTACACCCGGTTCTCCGGATTCCCCGGTATATAAAACAACTGCATCCGGAATTCCCTTTGAGCGTAGATAATCACGCATTTCTGTGAAAAAATCGCGCCTTTTCAAGTTCCACCAATTTATATATTTATTGTAAAGCATTTTATCTTTTTTAAGATCATCCCTGGCGGGAATGTTTCCACCGTTTGCCTCTTTTCCAAATCGTTCCAATGTGGAGGGTCCAAAGCCAATTGGCATCTGCATACGAGTTCGAAGCCATGCACCTGCAAAATTCGCCTTGTCTCGCATATTTATGATAGTAAGATCGAGCATTTTCTTGAAATCGGCATATGTATCGGGATCTGTTATATCGGCATTGCTCGATTCGATCCAGCCTATGTGCGTATATGCATCATTTCTTGTCAGGGGTTTGCTTCGTTTTTGCGGTCCCAGCCCCTCAGAGCCCTTGCTGCCGCTATACTCATAATACGGGAGAATATCGAAACCGTATTCGCCCATCATTGCAACTATTTTTTCCCACAAATAAGCAAACCCCGAATCAAAATAAACCCACTTGTTGCCACCATAAGGTCTTGAATCCCAATGCTGGCATGCACCGAATTCCAGCAAATCTTTCGTGTACGTATTCATTCCGAGAAAACGCATCAACTCGGCTTTATGTCGATACCAGTCGAGAGGATCGTCTATCGAGCGGTCGACGGGATTTTTCCCGGCAAAAACTCCGTCAGCCATCTCCTCCCGCCAGAAAAGACGCCTGCGCGGCAACTCTTCAGGTGGAAAATTTATTTTTAAAGCAAGATTATCCGGGTCCACAACCTCGTAAAGCTTAACTGAACCGATAGCAGCCCCGGCTGAAAGAGGATCGTTGCCCAGTTCAAACTGCGAAAACGTTACATCAAAACCATCTTCGGGCGAAAGCGAGCGCGGATGTTCTTTTCCCCGCACTGAACCTGTTTCCGGAAAACGATCATGCAGGCGGAACAACATGGTCCAGGTTTCCCATTTGCCTGACAGCGGCAAATCGAGAGATTCCACCAGGTTGTTGACATATTTGGGACGCATGGCATCGCCAAGCGCAAGTCCTGTGTGGAAGCCGCGCGATGTTTCACTTCCCGTGCAACTTACAAGAAAACTCCGCGGCTTGTCCTCGGGATACTCCACAACTAGCACGTACGCTCCATCAGGACGCAACATTTTCATACGCCCCAGTCGTACAGTAATCGTTGAAGCCTCATGTTCGACCGGTTTCAGAATCCTCGCCTGTCTGCCCAGAATTGTTTCCACTCCCGAAGCTGACACCGGCAATATCTTCATCTGACCGGGTGTGGCTTTTGCCATGTCTATTTCATCGACAAGAGATAGACGACCAAACGGAGCCATTGTTATAACCGGTCGCTTCAGCGCCTCTTCC
>LSQX01099262.1_pt2 | contig 10541 bp, 9 predicted proteins | sample 654561 | NCBI WGS metagenome assembly LSQX01 (sample SAMN04489861, study PRJNA283612) | anaerobic digester metagenome | isolation source: 4 biogas reactors fed with cattle manure at either 37C or 55C with and... | place: Denmark: Kongens Lyngby | collected 2014
GTGTATAAGAGACAGCGTGCGGAGTGCCGATCTCGAACCATCACGGTGATGCGTGTCGCCGCCTGAAGAAAATGGTCCTGAACCATGACCGGTGAAGCCCTCCGCCGTCCGACGGTCGGTAAGTCCCGCCGATAAGCCACAGGTGAAACGGCGTGGGCGATGCGGTGGTGAGGAGAAGGCCGCCTAAGCCGCCTCCTCTTTAAGGGTAGCAGCAGACCCGGAGTAGCGCGACCGCCAGCGCGGGAGCGTGAAAGGGAAAACCGATGGAAGAGGGAGAACGAACCGCAGGTTCATGAGGAAAGTTAGCTCTCTGGCTGAAGCCCGAAATTGGCCCGCCCGCGCTCTTGCCGGGAAACCCAGGGAACCTCGCCGAATGGCGGGAACGCTAAGAAACATCCCCCCAAGCCTGCGGGTCCGAACTTCCTGGTTGCAAAGCGTGATAGGCTCACCATGAGCAAAATCAAGGTACACTCGCTCACCGGGAGGATCACCTTCCGCCTGATGCGACAAGCCTTCCTGGCGGTCAAACGGAACCGCGGGGCGGCGGGGGTCGACAAGGTCAGCATCAAGATGTTTGAGGCCAACCTGGACGACAACCTCGCAGCGCTGATGCGGGAGATGAAGGAGGGCAGCCTCCGGCCTCTTCCCTTGCGCCGCGTCTACATCCCCAAAGGCCCCGGCACGACGAAGTTACGACCGCTCGGCATTCCGGTGGTTCGCGATCGCATCGCGCAAGAGGTGATACGTAGGCTTCTTGCCCCGATCTTCGAACCTCGGTTTCACGATCATTCCTACGGGTTCATCCCCGGACGCAACTGCCATCAGGCGGTGGAGCGCGTTTTGGCGTGTCATCACGAAGGGTACCGCACGGTGCTCGACGCCGACATCCAAGGGTTTTTCGATAACCTGCCGCACTCCGTCATCATGGCAGCGGTGGCCGCGGAGGTGGCCGACGGGAACATTCTCACCTTGCTCGAACGATTTCTTGCGGCGGGCGTGATGGAAGACGGCGTCTTCAAACCGACGACGATCGGCACGCCGCAAGGGGGGTGGTGTCACCCCTCCTTGCGAATATCGTGTTGGATCGGCTCGACTGGCAACTCCACGGCGCCGGCTACCGCTTCGTGCGATACGCCGACGATTTCGTAGTGCTCTGCCAATCCCGCCCGCAGGCGCAAGAGGCGATGGAACTGGTTCGGCGTGTGCTGGAGGGGGAACTCGGGCTCCACCTGAGCCCGGAGAAAACGCAGATTACGACCTATGGGAAGGGGTATGACTTCCTCGGGTTCCATCTGTCCGTCCACTCGCGGCGCATGCGGGACAAGTCCGTGCAGAAGTTCAAGAACAAGATCCGAGAGTTGACCCCACGTCACCACAATCTGGATGGAAGTGTGATCGTGAAACTGAACCGAGTCATCCGGGGCACGGCAAATTACTTCGCCACTGGCTTTTCGACCTGTCGCTGGAACTTCCAGAAGCTTGACTCCTGGATCCGCATGCGGCTTCGCAGTATGAAGCTCAAGCGGAAAAACTACAACGACAACCAAAAGCTGCGTGTCGGGTATTTCCGGCGCAAACTCGGCCTGCTGACACTGGAAGAGTTTTGTACGTACCGTGACGCTTCTGGGCAAGCACGCCGCGTGATTCCTCGTCACGGGGCAACTCCCGTTGGGGTCGCCCGGCGAGAGACCCTCACGCCGGCAAATATGGGAAATCGACCCCATTGCGACAACGGGGAGGGGGAGGCCAGCAACCCCAGGCCTCTCCCTTACCCGCTATCGACATATCAGCCCAGGGCAACGCCCTGCGTGGCAAGTGCACAGAACCAACGCCGCCCAGAAAGGGCCCGACAGCCTATTCTTCCCTCTCCGGCCTCCGGTCTCCAGCCTCCGCCAGATGCCGATCCAACTCCCGCTGCAAAAACGCCGCCGCGCTCCGCCCCCCCGTCGCCTTCGGCAGACACTCGTCGACCAGCGAACACGCCTTGCATTTCTCACCCAACTCCGCGGGCGGAGTCGCGCCGCTCTCGATCATCTCTCTCAACTCTCTTGCCGTCGCGATCGTCTTCGTTCGCAGCCCTTCGTTCAGCGCCACGTCCTTTCGCCGCCGCGTCCGCCCATAGTAGAGCACGCCCGCCGGGATCGCCACGGCGAGCATCTCCTCCAGACACAGGGCCTGGGCGCAAAGCTGCACGCGGTCGGCGTCGCCCTTTTTCGCCCGCCCTCGCTTGTACTCGACCGGGGTCACTCGCCACGCATCGGGCTCGTCGGAGATCGATTGAAACAGCAACGCCCGGGCAAGCCGGTCGGCGGTCTTCTCGCCGACCGGCTCAAACTCGACCACGTCGGCCTTGCCGATCAGCCCCAACTCCGCCGACCGCAGCAACAGCCCGCGAACGATCCAACCGTCTCCCTGCCGCTCCGCCCGGGCTTTGTGCACCTTCTTATGAAAGTGCTGCCCCTCCACCGTCAACCGGTTCTCGCGCCAAATCTGCTCCAAATGGATCAGCCCGCACTGCCGCCGGCAAAACAGCCAGTGCTGGAGAGCGGATATGGGGAGAAGGGATTCGTCGTCGTAGGGCATGATCGTTCTCCCGTCCGGGGGGCGTGACCGGCGTTCCGGAAACAGCGTAACCCTCGAATTTCCCGTGTTTTCGAGCATTTCGTGAATTGGGGAGTGTGATATTACAGCAATGAGACGCCTGTCATTCTCGTGTCTTTCAGATGACCCTAACCGCTTGATGTGTAAGGTGATCCGAAAACCAGCGTTTTTCAGCCGTTTTCTTGCATTTGCATCCGCATCATGTTTGTCTAATCATATACACCTTGCCCATTTTGATGCCGGATCACCGGTTACGCCCCCGTCCGGGAAACGTCGGGTTAGACCCACTTCTCGATCGTGATGCCCTCAGGCAGACTTGCGTCGTCGACCGTCACGACATAGTCGCCGAAACTGCGAGGCGGACGGTTCTCGGCCTTCACACTCTCCGCCTTCTCAATCGACACACGCGCGAACAGCTCGTCGGCCCGTGCATTGCCCAACTTGCTCTCGTGTCGGAAGGCGATGCAGCGGCACGGCTTCATCATGCCGCGCGCCGCCGACCGGTCGTACTCAAACATCTCGCCCAACGCCTTCTTGAACAGTTCCAAATCCTCCTCCGAGAAGTCAGTCTGCGCGGCCAGATTCGGGTTGATGTAGCCGTGGACGCGGTAGAGACCGTAGGGGACAGCAAACTTGCGCCCGATGGTTCGCTCCTTTTCGAGGTCCCGTTCGTTAGTCACGGCGCATCGCGTAACCGCATGCTCATGCGTCACAATCGGGTCAATCGATCGGGCAATTCCCAACTGGATGGCGCCGCGCACTTGGCCGCAGTTGACCTCCGTGGTCATCACGGCCCCGAACGTCCGGATGTCGAAGAAGTTGTGGCACATCCACCGAGTCACTCGCAAGGCGTCCTCCTCCTTCTTCGGCAGTTTCTTTTTCTCCATCTTCAACTCGCACGCCTCGTAGGCGCGCTCGTGCTGGCGGTTCAGAACGGCTCGCTCCTTGACATAAATCTCGTGGGGCGGCTGCTCGCCATGCAACAGTCCTACGTAGTTGCGAACCTTGCGTTTCAAGCACACGTCGGTGACCAGTCCTTGCCCGGTTTCCGCGTCGAGTCTTGGCAAGTTTCCTGCGTCTGGATCGCCGTTCGGGTTCCCGTCGGTCACGTCGAACAGGTAAACGAAATCATAGCGATGCTGAATGCCTTCCCGGTTATTGTCGCTCATCAAAATACTCCTTCCGGACCTTGGTTATCTCATATTACTTGCACGATATTGCCGGAGCCCCGGCCGAAACGTTGTTTGGACTATTCGGTGGTTTCCGCTGCCACCTTTTCAACCGCCCGATCCTTCTTTTCAAAGAAAGCTTGACGCTGGTGGTAGTAGGCGATTTGAAACAACCCCTGCGATTGGAGCGGCAGGTGCGAGGGGAAAGCCTCGATCCGCGAGCAGATTTCCTGAAGAAGCTTCTCCCTATTGACCTTCCAACCAGGGTCCAGCTTGCCGAGATGGTGTTGGCTCAAACGTAAGAGTCTTGGAAAGACCATCGCCGGTGTGGCTGAGGCCGAGCCGAAGTAGCGATCCTTGACCGACGCGCCGACGGACGTGCCGAGCGCGTCCTCCTGGATCTTCTCAAGGGCGGCAAACAACCGGCCCATGTGATAAGCCGGGTCGGGATGCTCAACGTTGAGTGACACGGGAACCTCCAATTCCTGCCCGGTGACGCGGGCTTGACGGGTAATACATGCTTTCAAGATCGCCGCGCGCCGATGGTTGACTTGCCCATCTGCTCGAACGCGGCGGATAACAGACGCAAACAGAGAATGAGGATACGCCGATCCGGCGAGAATGGACCGAGCTACCTCGCCGGCGAGGACTGGGGAAACGTCCTTCGGCTCTCGCGCCGTTTCCCACAGTAGGCGATGGATTGTGAGCGGTGGGTCGTCAGGGCGCGCACCGGTCATCCCCAGATCCCTCGCGTGACGATCTAGCCGATCGACGAATTGTCTAACACTTCCAGATAGCCAGAAGCGGATCGAGAGCCTCGACATATTGGGCGAGAGGCCAAGTACATAAAATGGCACCTCCTCATCGTCCAGAACGTCGCCCAAGCGTCCCTGCTTGAACCGTGCCAGAAACTCACGAAGCCGATCGTTGGTCTTCATGTCCTCTGCAGCCGGTTCGGCAATCACGCTGCCGAAGAAGTCCTCGAACGGAGTGGGCTTCCCAGCCCAGAACACAACCGTTGCATCGCCGATTCGCACGCGCCGGCGATCATCAGCCAGTAGTCGGTTCAAGGCCGTGGCATAACGGAAAGCGTCACTCACACTCACAGGGGCGTTGAAAGTCTGTTCCTTGCCGTACGATTCGAAGGCGTTGCAGTTGAACGACGCGAGTGCAGCTCCCGTGGTCTGAGCGCCTGCGACGCCCCTGATCGGCGGATGAAGTCGTGCAATGTCGTCTTCGACTCCGGAAATTAGACTACACCCGCGTTCGCTGTCGCCTTCATCGTTGACGAATTTGAGCCACACGCCTTGGAGCCCGGGTGACTCATGAACATAACTCTGTTCACCTCGCAAACGAAAGACAAGATTGCTGTCGCAGATGTCCTCCCAATTTGTGAAACTCTCTGCTCGTTGCGGAGTCCAATTCTCAAGAAACCGACACAGCGCGTGCAGACCCGCGTCATCCACACGTTTCGCAATCTTCTGGTGCAATTCGCGAAACGCCTCGAACATTGTTTGCGCGCGCTCCGGCTTTTCCTTCCCGTCGCGTCCAAGCACGTAGCCTGTATTGTCCCACAGGAAGTTCGGTTTCACTCCCGCCCCGGATCGTCCGCCGCGGTCCGGAACGATCATCGAACGCGGACGTCGCTTGCCCCCCTCCTCGCGGCGAACATCGTCCAGTTCTTCCGCGTCGGCAAGCGTGCCGTCCGGATTCAGAACGATGCAGAAGCTGATTTTCTCCGAACTGAACCCAAACGGCGCAACCTCCTTTTCGGGGTCGGCCTTGAGCCGCTCGTAGTAGTCAATCAATGCAGGCAAGATCATGGTTCCGCCTCCGTGGTTGGCAGGGCCGGCACGTCGATCACGCCGTCGCGCATGACCGCTCGAAAGAAGTGGGGCACCATGTCGTTCTCGAAGTCGATATCGTGAAGCATGTAGCCCAAGTCTCGCTCGCCTTCGATTTCCGACGCCGGCGGATCTCCCTCAAACCAGACGAAGTTGGCGTCGAACTCTCGGCAGCCGAGATAGGGCCGGTGGAAGCACTGGCCCTTGCCGGCCCGCCGCTGAAACATCTCGCGGTGTTTCGCCGCTGGATCACTGCCTCCGAGTAAGTCGAAATGGGCCTCGACGAGGTAGTCCACGTCGCAAAGAATAGTCGCGGCGCGTTGCTGGCGGTTTTCCTCCACGAATAGCCCCAAGCTGCCCCGCCCAGTACGCATCGCAGACCGGGCATTCGCCGCTGAGCACTTCGCGCCGACCTCGTTTCGCCGTAAACTCATTAAGCGGATCGGCTTGAGCACGCGAATCCGATCTACTCGCCAACGGATTTGCGGTTTCCAGTAGATCGCCTCCAGGATCCCCCTTGCAGCCGACGGCGTCATCACGTCGTAGCTGACCCGCTCGACTTTCATCTCGGGACGCGTGAAACACGCATACCCCCCCCAGACCCGAAGCTTGACACCGTAGTCCATAGGCCGTCTCCTTTCGCCAGTCAGTACATGAGTTGGCTCGGGTCGTAACCCGACTTGTCAAATCGCAACCCGAGATTTTTATCATAGGCCTCTGAGTTCTCCAATACCCAGAAGTTGTCAAAGTACTGCCCAACCACTTGATTCTCCCGCAGTGTTTGCAGGCCGCGCTCGTGAACGCTCACCGTGTAACGCTGAATCTGACGGTGGAAGCCATACCCGGGAGGCTCCGAAGAGGTCGTCAATTGTCGTATCAGCCGCTCGGCCTTTCTGTCGTAGGGCACAATGACCGGAACCTGCGAGTCGCGGATAATCCGATACTTGCCGGCAGCCTCCCGGAACTGGAAGTGGTACTTCTCCAACTGAAACAGGTCCATGATTCGATATTTGTCCCACTCATCCGCTCGTTTCCAATAGTGCAGGTGGAAATACGCCTCGACCGCTTCGAGACCCAGCAGGTCTTGGCCGAATTCCGGAAGAAGCTCGGTCGTGCATTGCGCTGCCTGCTTGACGTGCAGTCCCGCGTCAGTTGGCGGGCGAAAAACGTACACCTGGCCCCACTCGCGCCGCCCCTCGCGATTGCAGCGTCCCGCCGCCTGGGCAATGGAATCGATACCGGCAAGGGCCCGATAGACGACCGGAAAGTCGAGGTCTACTCCCGCCTCCACCAACTGCGTGCTGACAACGCGGCATGGCCGACCGTCACCCAGTGCCTCCCGGATCTTTGCCAGCTTCCGGGACCGATGCTCGGGACACATCTGTGCACTTAAGTGAAACGCGGATTCATCGCTGTCCGGTGCCAATCGCTCAAAGAGAGCGGCCGCGTGGCCCCGGGTGTTGACAACGCACAGGACACTCGTCTGTTCGCCAAGCCTCTCGGCAAGTGTCTCATCGTCCATGCTCCCCAGAAAGCTCGTCTGCACGCGTTTCAAAGCCGCGAAGAGTCTCTTGGGCTCTCGGACAATCTCGCGGACGCCCTGCAGGCCGATCGGAAAGTCCTCGCGCCACTCGACCGCCGGTTGGGTTGCGCTGCAAAGAACCACTGAACAGCCGTAGTTCCGACACAATTCTTGGAGGACAGTGAGGCTAGCTCGAAGCAGGTCAACCGGCAGCGTTTGAACTTCGTCGAGTATGATGACGCTTCGCGCGATTCGATGCAGCTTACGACAGCGCGACGTCCGCGATGCAAACAGAGACTCGAAGAATTGCACGTTCGTTGTGACCACGAGCGGAGCGTCCCAATTCTCGCTCGCCAGCCGATTCTGCGGCAGATCATCATCCAAATCGAAGTTGCTGTGATGTTCGAGCACACAGTCGGCACCAGCACTCTCGAGGGCTTCGCGAAAGACCGCCGCATTCTGTTCGATGATGCTCGTAAACGGAATGGCATAGACCAGCCGGCGAAGTCCGTGAATGGTCGCGTGATCCAGGCCAAAGGCCAGAGAAGACAGCGATTTCCCGCCCCCAGTCGGGACGGTGAGCGAAAACAGCCCAGGCGCCATCTCTGCTGCCTGCCTGCAAGCATCCAACACGCGGCGGCGCTGCCGATTCACCTCCGTGTCGGCCGCTTTCGCCATCAGTCGTCTCAGATGCTCATCCAATGCCTCCCGCATCCGCTGAATCGACGGACGACTCCGCGCTCGCTCTTCGGCCTGCTCGGGATTCAAGAACAATTCCGTCGCAAGGAAGTCTGCGTCGACCAGGCAAGAAAACAGAAACCGGCAGAATGTGGCAATCTGAAAGGCTCGCTCAGAGCGTTCTGTCGAGAACTCAAACGCTGGCACCGAGGGCATCGCGCGGTCAAGCAACTCCGGCGGCGCGCCGACGACCGGTGGAACGGAATTCTTTCGGAGCCTGTTCTCCAAACTGGCATCGCCCGTATCGTCGGGAAGCCCGCCGTGGTGCCCGGCAAGACAATAAGCGAGGATCCGCCCAACGTCGCCAAGTATGCGAAACGCGTGTTGCGCGCCTGCCGTTGAGTGATCGACTTCTCCTCGACGTACGGCTTCCTCTCCTGATGCATTGCGCAGGTATTCTTGAAATTCTCGCGAATACTTGCCTAGGTCGTGCCAAAGCCCAAGCAACTGAGCCCATTCCGAGGCCTCGAAGGCTGCCGCAAAGCCTACCGCTCCCGGGAATAGACCGTTCCCCTCAGCCGTGAGCTTTAGGTGTTCGTCGAGCCGTTCCCAGTCCGTCGTAAGCCTATCCGGAAGTGAGTGCGCAAACCAATCAGTGGTCATGGCTTACATTCCGTTGCACGAATTGCCGTACTGTGATGATGATAAAGCCATTGTCACTGCCCTCCGCTTTCGCCGAAGCGGGTGCGGTGGTAATTCTCGCCGAACCGGTCGATGGAGGCCACGGCGGCGTCGGAAAGAGTCGATCGATCGGGTGTTCTTGAGCACCCGCTGGGCCGCGTTCCAGAACGGCGTCCCAGCGAGCGGTTCCAGCGGTCGCCGGGTGACGTGGCGTGCAACCGTTTCGTCGAAGGGAAAGCCGATCGACGGCTTCCACCGCTCGGGATCGATTCGCCGGCGTTTCAGCCCGTGGGCGACCAAGGTCTCTTCCAGGGGGAGTCCGGTGGCCTGGAGTAACTCCAGGCCCCAGCGGATTGTCTTCAGGCTGACCTCCCATTTTCTCAGTCAATCCCTTGAGTGTCGCCCTATATCGGTGGGCGGAAGGGGTTTCCAGCAGGCTCCACTGTCGGGTGAGGGGGGGATTCGTGACGCATGGCGGAATGGGTAGGCAGGATCTAAGTAGATGTCGCCAATGTGAAGCAAGTGAACCCCGAAAGCAACACCCCCCCCCAATCAGGCCCCCCTCGCAATTCGGCGGGACCCGATTCATGGGAAACTGCGCAGATAACGAAGCCTTTTCAGGCGGTCGCCGGCCGGTCGACTCTTGCCGGCCAACGAAAACCGGTCCACAAACGCATGGCTACGGAGATACCATCCGCCGGTGCCAACATGTGTCCAACGTTACGGATGTATACACATTATTGGCAGGAAGAGGTGGCGAAAACCGCGAAGGACAAGAGAAGAATCGGTGTCCGGACAGGACACTACGCCGCAGTGCCCCCACGAGCCAAACAATAGAACCGCCAATCAATTAAATGGGTATCCACTTGACTCCACCGGGCCCAAGATGTAGTGTTCTCGCTTATGGAAGACTACCCGCGGACCGTCTTGGAGCTGGAAGACAGGTTTCCCACAGAGGATGCCTGCCGGGAGTATTTGGTGAAACTGCGGTGGCCCGGTGGGTTTGTCTGCCCGCGTTGTCAGGGTCGTGGAGGGTGGCCGGCGACGCGTGGCCGAATGATTTGCATTGCTTGCCGGCATCAAGCATCGGCAACAGCAGGGACGATCTTCCAAGATACCCACAAGTCGTTGAGGTTGTGGTTTCGGGCGATCTGGCACGTCACCAGCCAAAAGTACGGTGCAAGTGCAATGAGCCTCCAGAGGATCTTGGGGCTTGGGAGCTACTCCACCGCCTGGACCTGGCTGCACAAACTTCGTCGTGCGATGGTACGGCCCGGCCGGGACCGTTTGCAGGGGACGGTCGAAGTAGACGAGACCTACTGGGGAGCCCAGGAAAAAGGCGTCGTCGGCCGACTCACGGAAGACAAAGCCCTGATTATCGTGGCGGCCGAGAAAGACGGAAGAGGGATCGGACGCATTCGACTGCGTCGCATCTCCGACGTGACCAAGGCCAGCCTCCATGGCTTTATAGCCGAGGCTGTCGAGCCGGGCAGCACGGTACAGACGGATGGTTTGAACGCCTATTTGGGGCTGGAAGGTTACATTCACGACCGACATGTGTTGCGCCACCAATCCGAAGGCGAGCACTTGCTGCCCCGGGTACACCAAGTCATCTCGCTGCTGAAGCGATGGTTGCTGGGCACCCATCAGGGAGCCGTTGGGCACGAGTACCTGGACTACTACCTCGACGAATTCACGTTCCGTTTCAACCGCCGCAAGTCGGCATCGCGCGGCAAGTTGTTCTATCGTTTGCTTCAACAAGCCGTTCAAATCGACCCGGCTCCGTACCAGGTGATCATTGGCGGCAAGTCCGCCCAGCCAGCTAACCACAACAGGTAGTGGCAGGTGGAGTCAACTGGATACCAATTATCAATTATGAGCACCAGTCGATCTTACGAGGCACACCGAGACTCGCCGAAACCTGCCTCGGTGTGTCGGACCGAGGTGCGCTCGGTAAATGCGACTTCTGTGATAGACGGGCGTGACCGGCGTTCCGGAAACAGCGTAACCCTCGAATTCCCCGTGTTTTCGAGCATTTCGTGAATT
>LSQX01248553.1_pt1 | contig 10541 bp, 9 predicted proteins | sample 654561 | NCBI WGS metagenome assembly LSQX01 (sample SAMN04489861, study PRJNA283612) | anaerobic digester metagenome | isolation source: 4 biogas reactors fed with cattle manure at either 37C or 55C with and... | place: Denmark: Kongens Lyngby | collected 2014
GTTCGACTCCCCTCATCTCCACCAGCATAAACAAACAGTTGGTGGCGATAAAACTGTTTAAGGGATATTGGGAAGCGGTGCTTCTGTCGGAGTTTTCCGGCAGGAGGCATCGCTTCCTTTTGTTTTAAGAACCGCAGTGTCTGATTTTTGTGAAAGAAGGAGCAGCATGTGCTACAATAAATAAAACACATAATCCGTAAAAGCATAGCCTGTCAGCCGGCGACGATCTCACCAAGGATGCGAACACGGTCTTGCCGGATGAAGCAGTGGTGCTTATGCAGTGGTGCTTATACTGAAATTAACATCGGCAGCAGCACTGCCGGTTAACCGGCAAAAAGGCTTCAAGACAAGCTTTTGTTTATTCAAATTTATATTGAGATTGAGGGAGGCGGTTACGCAAATGGGAAACTTCACCGGGAAAACAATACTTGTCAGCGGTGCCAGCAGCGGCATCGGTAAAGCATGTGTCAAGAACTTCGCGGCACAGGGAGCAAAACTGATTCTGTGTGCCCGCAGTCTGGAGAAAATGCAGGAAATCGCAGAAAAACTAAAAGATGAATTTGGCACGGAAAGCAAGGTTTTGCAAGTCGATGTCAGAAACCGCACGGAAGTGGAAGCGGCAATCAACTCCCTGCCTGATGAATGGACGAAAATTGACATTCTTGTAAACAATGCCGGCGGTGCGCTCGGATTAGAAAAGCTGCACGAAGGTGACCCATCAGACTGGGATGCGATGATAGACACCAATATCAAGGGCCTGCTCTATCTTACACGTTTGATCGTACCCATGATGCTCAAGCAAGGTTTGAAAGGGCACGTGGTCAATATCGGTTCGATAGCCGGCATCGCCGCTTATCCCAACGGGGCCGTCTATTGTGCTACCAAAGCCGCCGTACGTTGTCTTAGTGACGGCTTGCGCATGGATCTTGTTGACAAGCCGATTCGAGTCACGAACATTCAGCCGGGCATGACGGAAACAAATTTCAGCAAGGTCAGGTTTCACGGAGACGAGCAAAGGGCGGCCGCTGTTTATAGCGGAATCACGCCGCTGACGGCGTCCGACATAGCCGATATCGTGACCTATGTCACATCCGCACCGGCACATGTCCAGATCTGCGAGGTTACCGTAACACCAACAAATCAGGCTACAGGAGGCGTTATTTACAAAAAACAGTAAAATCACCGGGCTGGTTTTGAAGCTTCCCTGCCTTTGCCGGCAGGGAAGCTTTTGGCTTTCGCATGCAAAGATGAGCCTGATAATGGACGATCAGAGACAGTAGAGAAAAAAGGCAGGAACGGCAGCAATTATGTAGAAGTAATAAACTTAGAAAAACAGGCAGAGCGGAACTATGGGAGGTCATTTAATGGAAACACTTGTCATTATGAGTTTGTTATTGAATGTGCTGATTCTAATTATCTTGGTACTCGTCTATCGACGGACCGGCACAGATAGCAGAAGCGAGCAGCTGATGGCCATCAGGCTGCAGCTCGAACAGCTTCGGACAGATTTTACAAGCGGGCAGGAGAGCCTCCGCAGAGAGCTTGGCAGTAATGTTCAGACAACAATAGGGAATTTTGGCGGAATGGTTTTAAAAGCTCTGCAGGAAGCCAACGAGGGACAAAATAAAATTATCGGGGAGATGGATAAGAATATGCAGGGCAGGCTTGACCAAAGCCAGGGCAATCTATCGTCATCCTTGTCGCAGGTAGAGAAGCGCCTGCAAACCTACGCAGCCGAATCAACGGAAAAACTTGAAAATATTCGCTTCAGTGTGGAGAGGAGGTTAAGCGACCTGCAAGCCGACAACAACAAAAAACTTGATGAAATGCGCCAGCTTGTTGATGATAAGCTGCAAAAAACACTGAATGAGCGGATGACGGAATCGTTTAGACTGGTTAACGAAAGGCTGGAGCAGGTCTACAAAGGCCTTGGCGAAATGCAGTCACTTGCTCAGGGCGTGGGTGATTTGAAAAAGGTGATGAGCAACGTTAAGACAAGGGGAATACTCGGCGAAATCCAATTGGGTGCAATTCTTGAAGAAATTTTGGCACCTGAACAATATGTTAAAAACGCGGAAACAAAAAAGGGCAGCGGCAAGGTTGTGGAATACGCGGTAAGAATACCGTCGGAGGACGGAAGCGCGGTACTATTGCCAATAGACTCAAAATTTCCCGGAGAAACCTACAGCAATCTGCGGGATGCTTATGACAGGGGCGACACTGAGGAGATTCAGGCAAACGTCAAGCTTTTATTAAGCACAATCAGGGCAGAGGCAAAGGACATCCGAGACAAATACATCGATCCCCCGAATACGACGGAATTTGCGATTATGTTCCTGCCGTTCGAAGGCTTGTATGCCGAAGTTGTCAACCGCGGCATGATTGAGGTCTTGCAGAGGGAGTACCATGTCAACCTTGCCGGCCCCAGCACGATGGCGGCATTGCTTAACAGTCTTCAGCTGGGCTTCAAGACTTTTGCCATTCAGCAGCGCAGCGGAGAAGTGTGGAATGTTCTGGGCGCTGTCAAGACAGAGTTCGATAAGTTTGCCGACGCGCTGCGCACAACGCAGGCAAGGCTCAATCAAGCCAATGAGGAACTTGATCGCCTGGTGGGGACGAGGACCAGGAAGATGCAGGTCAAGCTGCGTAAGCTGACGTCACTGCCGCAGGAAGAAGCGGAAAAAATCCTGCAGCTGGACAAAGCCGAACCCGATGAGTCAAACTGAAGCAGGCCGCGTCTGAGGGCCAAAAATGTTGACTTATTACTCGGATAATGCTATTATTTGCATGAAAACTTAAAAGCGTTTACTATCAGGTGCGTATAAGCTTAATAGAAAAATCGGTTAAAAGCCGATGCGGTCTCGCCGCTGTAAGGAAGAGCGACCTTCAGGATGTCACTGGGCTTCGGCCTGGGAAGACGAAGGAAGCAATGAATCCGAGCCAGAAGAACTGCCTGAAAGGTATTTGCCGTGACCCTACGAGTGATAGGGAGGTAATATTTTTTCTGATATTATAACCTCTCTGTGTTTTGCAGGGGGGTTTTTCAATTGGGAAGGCAGGGCGTTTCTCCAAGGGGATTTCGGAGCAACGCGGTTTTTATCACCAAAAATGCGAGGAGAGAGTATATGAGAAAGTATGTTGGGAAAAAGAAAGTTATTTTATTAACACTGGCCTGTACCGCGGCACTTACCGCCAACGGCTTTGCCGCTGCCCCGGCCGCCGAAACACAGGAATTCTCGTTGGATACGATGGTTGTCACCGCCAGCCGCAGCGAAACGAAAAAAGTCGACACTCCGGCCAACATAACGGTAATTACAAGCGAAAAACTTGAAGAGGGAAATTACGCGGACGCCTCTGAAGCCTTGCGCGATGTGCCCGGCGTCAATATTTTAGGCAGCGGTGCAAAAGGAACGAACATGGGCCAGGAAGTTATTTTGCTGAACGGTGACAGCCGCGTCCTGGTGCTTATTGACGGCAGAAGAGTTAATATTGCGAGCAGCGGCAACTACAGCGCTGACTGGCTGCCGCCGATCGATACTATAGAGCGTATTGAAGTGTTGAAAGGAGCAGGCTCTGCTTTATACGGAACCGACGCAGTAGGAGGGGTTATCAACGTCATCCTGAAAAAAGGCTCTGTTATGCCTGAACAGGTCAAAGTAAAGGCCGCAACCGGCTCCTGGAACACCGAACAGTATGGAATTGTTGCCAGCGGCAGCAGAGACGGACTGGGGATACTCATCAACGCCGGCAAAGACAGAAGAGGCAATTATTCCTACAAGGACGGCAAAAGCGGCGATGTGAAAAAGCTGCAGAATTCCGGTTATGACACCACGAGTGCTTCCATAAAGCTGGACAAGGAAATCGGGGAAAACAATCTTCTGACATTCCAGTTCGAACACTTGCTGGACGAAGGCGGTAATCCGTTCGGATTTTTAGGCTTTGTTCCCGCAGACAGGCATGAGAGGCTCAGCAACAATGTCGCCATGAGGTATGATTGGAACCAGCACGAAGACAACTCAGGCTTTGCCCAGGTTTATAAAAATTATCATCACGCTTCCTTTATCAGTCCCGATCCGGGCAATGTTTCTGATTTCAACGAAGACAAATACGGAGTTGAAATTCAGCAAAACTGGAGATTGAATGACAAAAACAGCCTGACAGGCGGTTTTGACTATTACAAGTCTGACGTCGAAAACCAGGCTATGTATGGAGGAACACGCAAAGTCAACAACAAGGCGCTTTACCTGGAAAATCGCTGGCAGATAGATTCCTCCTGGCAGCTAAACGCAGGAGCGCGCTACGATGACCACAGCAACTACGGCTCCGAGTTTACGCCTCATATATCCTTGAATAAGAAAATTAACGAAGAAAGCAATGCCTATGTTTCCTGGGGCAAAATCTTTAATGCGCCGACCACGGATGCTCTTTATTGGTATCAGCCTGCCTACGGAATGTACGGCAATCCGAACCTGAAGCCGGAAACGGGCAGCACTCTCACGATCGGCGCCAACACGAAACTGTCGGATCGTACCAGCCTTACCGCAAACGTTTTTCGCAGCAGCCTCGATGATGCCATTGACTGGGCTTATTACCCCGATACGTCTGAAACGCAAGCGGTGAATGTCAATTCCGAAAAACGACAGGGACTTGAACTCAGCATTGGACACAAGTTCGATGAAAATTGGAGCGCAGAGGCTTCCTACACCTATTTGCAAATCAAGCAGGACTTCGGATCAGGCTACGAGAAAAACAGGAGTGCCAAGCCCAATATTTACCGTGCAGGCGTGAAATATAAAAACAACGACCTGGTAGTCAACCTTACCATGCAGGCGTCGACCGGCCAGGCTCCTTCCTATATGGGTAAATGGGGAGAAACACCGGCTTATGGCGACAAATCCTATTTCACCATGAATCTGGGCGCGCAGTACCAGGTCAGCAAGGACATGAAGGTGTTTGCGCAGCTTAACAATCTAAACAATGCGGCGTATCAGGAATACAGCGGACTTTATGATGACGGCACAGTCAAATATCCAATGCCTTCGCGCCACCTCGTTGTAGGCATGGAATACACGTTCTGACAAGATGCGCCTTCACGGCTGCAAAATTCCAGACGGGGAGAAAGTATTCCCAACTTAGTCCAATGGAAGGATAATGATATGTTTGGCCTGAAAAACAAAAAGGTCCCGGCACTTCTGCTGGCCGCACTTTTCCTGCTGCTTGCCGCGGGATGCGTCCGGGCGGACGAGAAGACGACCGTGCAAGAAAGCAGCGGCTATAGCATAACCGATGTCACAGGCAGCAAAATCTTTTTCAAGGAGCCACCTAAGAGAATAATCTCGCTGAGCAGCAGCGTCGACGAAATCCTGCTTGATCTTGTTGTTCCTGAAAGGATTGCCGCTCTCAGCATCCTGGCGGACGATCCGGGCATTTGCGCCGCGGCGGCAAAAGCAGGAACTGTTTCTGCAAGAGTTAAGGGCAACAGCATTGAGAGCATCCTGATGCTGAATCCCGACCTTGTGCTGATGCCGGACTGGCGGGGCAGGGAAAGCGCGGAAAGTCTTCGCTCGGTAGGAGTGGCTGTTTACATGTACAGCACTCCTGTGACTTTGTCAGAAATTGAGGCATCGATTCGCAACATTGCCCAAATCGTTAATGCAAGGGAAAAGGGAGAAGAATTGGCGCAGGGCATGCGCAACAAGCTGGACAGAGTCCGGGAGAGCCTTGGCGAAATTCCAACGGCGCAAAGGCAGACTGTTGCAGCCATGTCGCTGATGGGCGCCTTTGGCGGCAGCGGAACTACCTTTGATGACTTGTGCAAATATGCCCAGGTAAAAAACGGCCTGTCGCTGGCAGGTGCTGAAAAGAACTCTATCATTTCCAAAGAAATGATTGTGGCGATTGACCCGGAAATCTTCATTCTGCCCTCGTGGGACTTTGGCGAAGCCAATAATGCGAAAAACTATGTGGAACAGATAAGAAACGATCCGGCTTTCAGCTCGGTCAGGGCAATAAAAAGCAATAGGCTTGTGCAGGTGCATGACGCGTATCTTTACAGCACTTCGCACTATGCGGTGCAGGCAGTCGAGGAATTAGCACGAGCGGCTTATCCGGACAAGTTCGCCGAATAGAACACAAGAACCCCCGGTTTATTCCGGAGGTTCTTGGTTTTTATGCAGTACGTGTTCAGGCGCCGTTGGCATTGATTTCGGCATAACTGACGCCGGCTCTGTAGTGGTTGCGCAGTTCAACCTGGCAGACCTCGTTTACATATTCGTTTTGATAACAGCTTTGCTCCATTTTGTATGAGATAAGCGAAGTTGAAGAGTAGAATTCGGTACTCGAAGTTGTAAAAAGCATTGAGGAAATCAGTTCTTTTACTAAAAAATCATAAAAGGGACGGCACAGTTCCAGCCCGTTTACCTTGCGATCGGAGTCATTGCCATCGACAAGCGCCAGCCCCTGTTGTGACTGATCTTCCGGTTGTCCGGTTTCGGAATACTTCAGGCTGCTTGTCTGCGTCTCCAGTAAACTCGTTACAAGCTTGTCCTTATCCATCACCAGAACAATCTTCCCGACAAGGAAAAGGTCCTGGTCAAAGAAAGTACGTTTTTGCAATTGCGGTATGCCAAGGAATTTTTCGCTGACACCGGTTTCCTGTAACAGCCTCTCCGACGTTTCAGCCTCATCCTCGTCCGGTTGGTCCTTGAAGCAGGAGCTCATCCTGACTATCTGCTCCGCGCAGGAAAAGTCCTGGAAAACCGGATCATGCACGTCCGGATAGTATTTTAAAAGAAAAAACGTTTTTTCCATGGTGCCAAATCTCTGCCACTCATGCAAGGCAAACTCATAACAGCCCCTGATTTCGGGAAACCAAAAAAACCAACAGGTCTCTTCACCTTCGAGCGGAGTGACTCTTTCCAAGGTTCTGTCTCCAACGTCGGCCTTTAAGACGGAGATTGCCTGATTAACAAGTTTTTCGGCATAGGTCATAATGAACACTTCCCCTCTTCAACTAAAAAACCGTTAATTCGCATTATTCTGATATTTTACTAAATTATAGATGCATGTGTGAAAGTGTGTCAAGCGAAAAACACAAAAATATGTCCCGGTGGGCGGGCGGCGTGAAGACGCGATTAATCAATTGAGAACCGGGTTGACAGTAACTTTTGATTTGTTGTAAGATGAGAAAGTCAAAAGGGAGTGGTTATAATACAAGGTCAACAGACTGACAGCGTTGCTTTCTGGCCTTGCAGCCTGCTCAGGCAACGAGACTTTTGGCACACCTTGCTTACAGCAGGAGTGCCGGAAGTCTTTTTGTTTATGACACTATGGAAAGGGTGAGTTTGGTTTATGTATTATGATGTATTTACTTTCTTGTTTTCTGCTGCGGCAGTAGTTTTGGCCGAGATGGGGGACAAGACGCAGCTTTTGGCCATGGCCTTCGCTGTAAAATACAAAGCGGGTAAAGTAATGCTCGGCGTTTTTCTCGCAACAGTACTCAATCACGCGCTGGCTGTAGCGGTCGGCAATTACCTGACGCGTTTTACGGCTGCCGAGACCTTTATTCAGGCGGCTGCCTCGTTGTCTTTCATCATGTTCGGTTTGTGGACGATAAGGGGAGACGAGCTTGACGGGGAAGAAAACAGCAGCACAAGATATGGGGCGGTGGCGACCGTGGCAATAGCGTTCTTTATTGCGGAGATGGTGGACAAGACTCAGCTGGCGACCATAGCTTTGGCGACAAAGTTTCCCGAAAGCCCTCTTTGGCTTTTGCTGGGCACGACGGCAGGCATGCTTGTTGCCGATGCGATAGGTATTGTTGTCGGCGTTTTAATGTGCAGGAAAATACCGGAGAAAACAGTAAAGCTTGTTTCGGCGGGCGTGTTTATCATTTTCGGTTTTATAGGAACGTATCACGTCGGAATTGTGAGGCTGGGTCTTAGCCTGCTGCAGGTCAATGCGGCCTTGCTAATTCTTGCTGCGGCAACATTCAGTGCGGCACATTACCTGTTTGTACGCAGCGCGGAGAAGGACGCAAGGACCTTTGTGCAATGTCTTTGCAAAGAGATAAAAGCAACCGAAGTAGACTGAAGTTGGTTTTGCTTCAAAATGTACTGAAAAAATCAACAACTTTTGCGAGGCGCTTAAATCAATCTGAATTTATGGTATAATTTTTTCATGACAGTATTTTTAGGAGGAGTGTTTTCATGAACTATAATGAGTACAGAGAACTTATTATGACATCCAAACCCAATGACTGGGTAGCCCAAAGAAGGTTGGGAACATGGGTGCTTAAGGAAAACCTGATGATAAGCATTGCGACTGAAAGAAGCAGTTTGATGTAAATGGACAAAAACGACTTTTTAGCGCCATACCGGGAAGAATGGGCAACAAAATTCGATGACCCTCGCGCCTATATGCAAAGATATTTGCTTAGGTATGGCAATAATGTAATCGACATCATACCGATGGTAGCCCTTGACGGAGCGCGGGCGGTTGTTCCTCTTCCGAGGATGGGAACTATGTTCATCTCGCCCTGGCAGGATAAGGTCGGACAAATAATAAGCTATAGCCAGCGCGAATATGTCGAATACAGAAACAAGTCCGGAATTACGGTGCGATAAAGAGAGCGAAAATAAAAAGGGAGGAAGAGAATGGAAAGGGGTACGTTCTCGTCAGGTCTGGCAGTTTTTTTCGCAACGCTTGGCTCGGCTGTAGGTCTTGGCAATATTTGGAAATTTCCTTATCTGACGGGCCAATACGGAGGCGGCGCTTTTTTGCTGGTTTATTTTCTTTGCATCATTTTTGTCGGTCTGCCGGTCATGCTTAGCGAGTTTTTTATAGGGCGAAGCACACGTAAGGGCGCGGTGGGAGCTTTTGAAAAAATTGCCCCGGATACGTCCTGGAAGAATATCGGAAAAATGGGAGTTGCCGCCTCCTATTTAATAATGTTTTTTTACAGCTGCGTGGCAGGCTGGGTTTACTATTATCTTTTCAAGGCAATACGAGGAGACTTTGTCTCAATAACGATGGAAAGCGCCAGCGTTCAGTTCGGCTCTGTGGTAACAAGCGCAGTTATACCGCTTTTTTGGCAGTTTGTAGTCATGGCGGTTGTTTCCGGAATTCTTATTTTGGGAATCAGAAAAGGAATCGAGAGGGTAACCAAGACCTTGATGCCTTTGCTCTTTGTCCTTATCATCATTTGCGACATTCAGGCTCTTTCACTTCCGGGTGCTATGGATGGAGTGAGGTTCCTGTTCGAGGTTGATTTTGAAAAACTTACGGGCACAGCTATCCTGACTGCTTTAGGTCTGGCCTTTTTCAAGCTTTCTCTGGGAATGGGAACCATGATTACCTATGCCAGCTATTTCACCAAGGAGAACAATCTGCTTGGAACAGGCTTAAAGGTTGCGGCTTCGGACACAATTGTGTCGTTATTGGCAGGTCTTGCCATTTTTCCGACGGTTTTTTCCTTCGGACTTGAGCCCGGTGCAGGACCGGGCTTGCTATTTATGACCATACCCCTGATCTTTTCACAGATGCCTTTCGGCAGCCTGTTGCTGACAGCTTTCTTTTTTCTGACAGCAATAGCTGCAACTACGGCCATGCTTTCACTGGTAGAGGTGCCTGTTGCCTATCTGATGGAAGAGAAAAACATTCCGAGGCGTACGGCGGTGCTGATCAATGGAGTTTTAATCTTTGCCATCGGCATTCTGGCGACATTGTCTGCAGACAAGGCCTCCGTTCTTGGCCATATTACCTTTATGGGAAGGGGCTTCTTTGATTGGTTCGACTACCTTTCATCCAACATTCTGATGCCGCTCGGCGGCTTGCTGATTGTTTTGTTCACGAGTCACGTCGTCAGCCGAAGAAGTTTCGCGCAGGAGCTTACTAATAACGGTACGCTCAAAATTGAATGGTTCCTGCCTTTTTTCTTTTTTGTTACCCGCTATATCACGCCGGCCTTGCTTATAGTTATTTTTCTTAATGCTGTAGGTATTATTAGCTGGTAATTTAAAAGAATTAGAATTGTTAAGAAGCCGCCTGAATTCAGCAGCGGCTCTTTTTTATAGTGTGCAAGTTTCTGTAAAAGTGCGAGCATAGCCCCTGTCTCTTGTACACATCTCCGAGCACACGAGACNNCAAGTTTCTGTAAAATTGCGGGCATAGCCCTTTACTGCAGGAGCGCCTTGCAGTATAATCTGTACAATTAGCTAATTGAAAGGAGCGGTAAAATGCTTATAAAGAGACTGGAAGCTCTTCCTGTGGGAAGTTTCCACTACAAGCTCCTGATTCTGACAGGCTTGGGATGGATGTTTGACGCAATGGANNACCGGCCTCATTTCTTTCGTTCTGCCCGTGCTGGCCAAGGAATGGTCCCTTACTACGAGCGAGATGGGGCTAATCGGCAGTGTAGGGTTGATCGGTATGGCAATCGGAGCTGTCATCGCCGGTACAATCGCTGACAAAATAGGGCGCAAGGCAGTTTTTTCGATTACTTTGCTTTTGTACAGTATTGCCACTGTCTCTTATACACATCT
>LSQX01292900.1_pt2 | contig 10541 bp, 10 predicted proteins | sample 654561 | NCBI WGS metagenome assembly LSQX01 (sample SAMN04489861, study PRJNA283612) | anaerobic digester metagenome | isolation source: 4 biogas reactors fed with cattle manure at either 37C or 55C with and... | place: Denmark: Kongens Lyngby | collected 2014
GGTACAATCATAACTACAGCGCCCACCAGCAGGATAAACCAATTCAGGAACCTCAGCAGCTTTTCCTTTGCCCTATACTTGATGGTTGAGTCGGACATTGAGAAGACCTCCTTCCGGTGGACCTGTTAATACTCCCATCCTACCCTTGTAAGCCGCAGCTGGATTGCTGTCAGGCAGATGATAATGGCGAAAAGGATGAAGGCAACTGCAGAAGCGTACCCCATCTGGAAGTATTCAAAGGCTCGCTCATACAGATGCATGACAATGGTGGTCGTAGAGTACATAGGGCCTCCCCTGGTCAGAATGTACATCTCGGTGAAAGCTTGAAAAGCGTTGATAAAGCCAGTTATGAGGACAAACACAATGGTGGGCTGCAAGAGCGGTATCGTAATATGGATGAATGTCTTCCAGCGGCTCGCTCCATCGATCTGAGCCGCATCATAGAAGGTAGCCGGGATTCCCTGCAGACCGGCCATAAACAAAACAGCTGTAAAGCCCAGCCCCTTCCAAATGCTCATCGCCATTACGCTGGGCAGAGCCCACTTAGGGGAGTCCAGCCATGGAATCTTGTTCATTCCCATCAGGGTCAGGACCTGATTAAACAAGCCGAACTGCCCCTGATACAGCCACCGCCATACGACAGAGGCTGCAACCATGGAAGTGACTACCGGCAAGAAGTATATCGTCCTGAAAACACCGGCGGCCTTTTTCATATTGTTAATCAACATTGCGGTACACAGCGAGAGAATCCCGCCGATGAAGACAGTGCCCACAGCAAAAACCGCGGTGTTCCTCAACCCCATATAAAAAACTGGGTCATCAGTCAAGACTTTAGTATAGTTGCCTAAACCCACGAATCTGGGAATGTCAATCAGAGACCAGTTCTGGACACTAAGATACAATGCAAAGATCATGGGAAATCCCGAGAAGGTCAAATAGAATAGAACACACGGAACGATTGCCGCCATGATGAAGACATTGGTTTCGTTGAGCCAGCGCTTGCGTTTTTTTCTAGCCGCAGGAGTGAGCGCGCACATGTGAGTATCTTCCTCCCCATATCATGCTGTTATGCCTTCTCCTTCCGAGGTGTAGAACAGTGTGAGCTGTAGGGACAGCTCACACTGTTGCAGGGTCTACGATTGACTTTCCATCAGTCTACATGTCCCACGCTCTTTCGGCCACCCAATCAACCGGCTTGTCCCTCAATGCCCGCTTGGCATCGGCATCAGCAGCCTGAACTACTTCTGCCGGGGACATCTGGTTGCGCAGCATCTCCTCTAGCCGTGTGAGTGCATTCTCTAACCTTGTCGGCCACTCGCCAGGGAAGATCGTGTATGGGATCTGCTTGGCAAGGGTACCGATTACTGGATCCCCGACTATCCCGGGATGGCTCCAGAGACGCAGGGCTCCCGGCACGGTTCCCATTAACAGGTTAGATGTAACCTGCAGCTCATCAGTGGCTTCACTGATCCACCACTGTATGAACTTGAAGGCCTCTTCTTTCTTGTCCTGAGGCACTGCCTTAAAGACTGCATAGCCGCACTCGTAGTTGTTCCTGGCGACGGCGGGCTCAGGATTGCCCGTCCAGGTCGGCAGCATGACGGCGCCATAGCTTACATCAGGGTACGTGGAATCCATGTAGCCGCCAAACCATGTCCAGGCATAAGCCATAGCTGCATGGCCTGTACCAAAGGCTTCAGTAGAAACCAGGAAGCCCGGTGAGTTGATCTTGTACTTGTAATACATGTCGTAGAGGAGCTGAGCAGTCTTGATGCCGTTTTCATTGTTCCAATCCACGCTCTTGCCGCCTTCTGCATAGGTCATGTTCCCAAGTTGATACATCAAGTCATTGAACATGAAACTCCCATGGGCGTTGAAAGCGAAACCGGCTCTCTGCACCTCACCTTGGGCGTTGTACTTGGTCAGCTTCTGCGCCAGCGCGATAAACTCATCCCAATTGGACGGGATCTGATCTGGGTCCACACCTTCATCGGCAAAGATGCCCTTATTGTAGAAAATCAAGGAGGACATCAAGCCAGTGGGATGGTAGTAGAACTTGCCATCGTGGACAAAGGCTGCCTCAAAGCCAAAGAAGTTCTCTTGCATCTCTGCCATTGGGAACAGCGATTCGGGATATGGCTCGAGAAGCTGCTCAAACACGCTGTGCTGGGCATTGTGGAACATGGCTATATCAGGGACCTGCCGGGCAGCTGCTCCAGCCAACAGCTTCTTCCAATAGTCATCCCAGGGTATGATCATGAATTCGAATTCGACATTGGGATTGATCTTCTGGTACTCAGCTACAGCTTTCTGCGCCATCTCTACCCGAGGCTGATGCCAGTCCCACACGGTTAGCTTGGTCTTGGCAAAAGCTCCAGCTCCGCAGCTGATCACAAGTGTCAGCAATACAATTACCGCCAATACCGTTTTTATTGGGCTTTGCTTCAACATGAAGCAGTTCTCCTTTCTTAGTCTATGCTACTGAACATCCGACTCCACACTGTTTGGAGCTATCCCTCCTTCCTATGACATGGCTGCCACACTACCGGGCACTCCTGTATGCCCCTCCCATTCCTCTGAGTTATGTACTGTATTCTGCTAGTCTTGCTTCCACTTCTCTTTCTTGCTATTCGGATTTTCCGCGATATTTGAGGTTTTCGCTCTTTCTGTGCTATATTTCTTCCGGGCTGACCTTGCCTGCATCGCTTTTCTCAGGAGAGAATGCCAGCGGGCTCAGTCAACCATCAGGCCGGCTGCCGGTCTGCCAGCACTCCACGCATAGAAAAAACCACCGGGATCCGGTGCCGTTACGGCACCACGATCCAGAGTGGGAAGGGGAAACTCTCCCTTCCCACCCCACACGGTGGTTCAAGTATGCCTGTGCTGCAAGAAATCCAGCCGCAGCCCAGGCCTTATGATTTCAACAGGCCCAGCTTCTCAGGCCCAAGCTCACCCTTTGCGCTCAACTACCCGCTTCACTGCCGCAGCTATCTCCCTGGCTGTGAGGCCGTAGTACTCCAAAAGCTCATCAGGGGTCCCTGACCGGCCGAATACATCCTTAACTCCGACCCTCTCCATGGGGACTGGGCAGTGCTCAACCAATACCTCCGCCACTGCCCCGCCTAGGCCGCCGACGATATTATGCTCCTCCGCTGTGACAACGGCTCCCGTCTCCCGGGCAGCCTTAAGCACTGCTTCCACATCGAGGGGCTTGACGGTGGCCATATCCAAAACCCGCACCTTGAAGCCTTCAGCTTCCAGCGCTTCAGCAGCTTTTAGCGCCTCCGACACCATGATGCCGCAGGCAATGATGGTGGCAGCATCTCCATCTTTGAGAAGGGCAGCTTTGCCGATCTCAAATGTGTGATCTTCGCCGAAAATCACCGGCCAGGCACCTCGCCCCATCCGCAGATAGACAGGGCCCACATATTCTGCCGCTGCCTTCACCGCTAGCTTAGCCTCCACAGCGTCCGCAGGGACGATGACCGTCATGCCCGGCAGTGCCCTCATCAAAGCTATATCCTCCAGCATCTGATGGGAGCCGCCGTCCTCACCCACTGTCACCCCGGCATGGGTGGCGGCGATCTTGACATTGAGATTGCCGTAGGCCACAGAATTGCGGACCTGATCATAGGCCCTGCCTGTGGCAAAGATGGCAAAGGAACTGGCAAAGGGGACCTTGCCCGCCGCTGCCAGCCCGGCAGCTGTCCCGATCAGGTCCTGTTCCGCGATGCCTATCTGCACAAAACGCTCGGGGAAAGCCTTCGCGAAACCTGCCGTCTTGGTTGATGCAGACAAATCAGCATCCAAGACAACTATTTGAGGATTCACCTGTCCCAGCTCTACTAAAGCCTCTCCGTATGCATCTCTTGTTGCTTTCTTGACAGCCATTCCCCTCACTCCTCTCCAGCAGCCAGTTCCACCAGGGCTGCTTCGGTTTGCTCTTTGGAGGGGGCATTACCATGCCAGCCCACCTGATTTTCCATGAAGGAAACACCCTTGCCCTTAACAGTATGGGCAACAATCACCGTCGGCTGTCCTTTGTTGCCTCTGGCCAGGCGGAGAGCCGCCATGATCTGGCTCAAGTCATGGCCGTCAATATCCAGGGCGTACCAGCCAAAACTGCGGAAGCGCAGGGCGATGTCATCAACGCCCATGACCTCCCTGACATCTCCATCAATCTGGAGGTTGTTGTTGTCAACGATGGCCACTAGATTATCCAGCTTATAGTGGGCACTGGTCATAGCTGCTTCCCAGACCATGCCTTCCTCCAGCTCGCCGTCACCCAGCAGGGCGTATACCCTGTAATCCCGGCCATCCATCTTGGCCGCCAGGGCCATGCCGTTGGCCAGTGATAAGCCTTGGCCCAAAGAGCCGGTGGGAACCTCGACTCCCGGTGTCTTTGTACTGTCAGGATGTCCCTGCAGATGGCTGCCGATTTTCCGCAGAGTCTTTAATTCCTCTACCGGGAAGTAGCCCTTCTCTGCCAATACGGCGTAGAGAATAGGTGCTGCATGCCCCTTAGAAAGCACAAATCGGTCCCGGTCCGGCCAATCGGGCCTTGCCGGATCGATGTTCATCTCATGCCAGTACAGCACTGTCATAATATCTGCTGCCGAGAGAGAACCGCCTGGATGTCCCGAGCCTGCTTCTCCCAGCATCTCGATGACATGCTTTCTCAGTTTCCTAGCCTGTTTCGCCAATTCTTTAATTACTTGCTCATCAGCGCCGGCCATGTTATCACTCCTTCACTTCCTGCTCATCCTCATCTATTCCGCTGGACAATGCACTTCTCCTGCCAGCGTCTTACATGCCTTTGAAACCTTCTCCCAATACTTCCCGCACGTCACTAATCACCAAAAAAGCCCTTGGATCTATGTTCCGCACCAAGTCTTTGACTGCGCCTACCTCCCGGCGGCTGACAATCACCATCAACACCTGCCGATCGGTCTTGGTGAACATACCGGTGCCCTGCAGCGATGTCACTCCCCGCTCCAGCCGGTTCATGATCTCCCGGGAGATTTCCTCTGGGTACTCAGAGATGATGTACGCCGCCTTATTGTAACCCGTTCCTTCTTGAACTAAATCAATGGCCCTTGAGGAAACCACCAAGGCGAGAAAGGCGTACAGCCCCAGCTCTGGACCGAATACTAGGCCTGCCAGGGCGATTATACAGGCATCAATCACCAGCACAGCCTGGCCCAAGCGCATGTCAGTAAAATGATTGAGCAGCAGTGCCGCCAGGTCAGTCCCGCCGGTAGAGCCTTGAAACCGCATGGTAATCCCGATGCCGATTCCCACGAAAACACCGCCGTAGATGCAGGCCAGCAGGGGATCGGTGGTGACCGGGCCGGTAAATGCTGCCAAGAGGTCAACTAGCAGACTCAATGATATTGCACCGTAGACGCTCTTTACCCCGAACTTCGGCCCTAGAACAAAGGTCACAGCCAAGAATAGAGGAATATTGAGGGTCAGCATGACAGCACCCACCGGCCAGCCCCACAAGTAGTGGAACACGGTACCGATGCCGCTGACACCGCCGGCAGCAATTCTATTGGGAATCAAGAACCAGTTGTAGCCTAGGGCAGTGAGAAGTACCCCCAGGGTAATCATGAAGTATTCAAATCCTATCCTCTGCCATCGAGACATTGCTTCACCTACTTCCCCACTCACCTGCCGGATAATTTCCGCGTAACGACCTGCTGAACAAATCTAGGCAGGGCCAGCATCCGGCGGGCCCGCCGGGGTTCTTTAATCAGCCGGTACAGCCATTCCAACCCGGCATTGCCCATCCAATCAGGGGCCCGCTGAGCCCGGCCTGCCCACACATCAAAACTGCCGCCAACGCCTACAGCAACAGGAACAGACAGCTTTTCCTGATGCTCGGCCAGCCACAGCTCCTGCCGGGGAGCCCCTAAGGCCACCAGGAGTATGTCCGGCTCGGCCGCCTTGATTTCCTCCAAAATGCCCTGCTCTTCTGACGGGCTGAAGTAGCCGTGCCGGCATCCTGCCGCCACCAGCCCAGGATATCGCTGCCGGAGCTGGTCAACGGCGGCCTCTGCCACCCCTGGTTCTGCCCCGAGAAAATAGACTTTAAGCCCTGCCCCTGCCGCCCACTTCACCAGCTCTTCGGCGATCTCCACCCCAGGCAGCCGTTCCAGCTCCACATTGCTTAAGCAGCGGGCCGCCCACACCACACCGGCTCCGTCCGCCGCCAAGAGATCTGCCTTTCCCAGGGCGGCGGCCACCGCCGGGTCATCACCTGCCCTGACCACCAGCTCAGCATTGACGGTCACCAGCCAAGTGGCAAGGCCCTGCTCCCGGCGCTGCTGCAGAAGCCGCAATAGCTCCCTGCGGGTCAGCCGGTGGATGGGCACTCCAAGGATATCGACAGTGGGAACATGACTTCCATTTTGAATAGGCGCTCTCGTCATTCCTTCACACCAACCGGAGCCAGCTGTTCCTGCAGGCGGCTGTTGGCCGCTGCCAGCCGAGCTGCCATCTCCTCAGTCTTTACTCCAATCTGCCGGGACAACCTCTTCCGCTCTGCCTCCAGATGCTGCAGCCCCACAAGCAAGTCTCTCCCATCTAGGGTTCTGCCCTCAACAGGCGGCAGGTGCAGCGCTGCCTCCGGCAGGCCCAGTTCCTGCAGAAAGCTTGCTACCTTAGGATCGTAAACCAGGCCCAGCATCGGCACCCGATGGACCGCTGCAAAGATCAGAGCATGGAGCCGCATCCCCAGACAGTAGTCAGCTTCGCCAAAGAGGGCGAAGGCCTCCTGCACATCTAAAGCCTCTGGCCATACAAACGCTGCCTCCTCCATCCAGTCTGCACATCTTCTGCAGACTGGATAGTCAGCTGAGAACTGAAAGGGTATGAAAACCACTTGCCAGGCCCTCCGTACCAACTGGTCCAAGGCAGCGGCAATGGCCGGCAGGCTGGCATCAAGCAAAGGCCACGGCCGCAGAGAAACCAAGAGCACCGGCCTCCCGGGCAAAAACCTATCCCCAAGGCCGCGCCGGAGCAGGCTCCCGGGTTCCTGGCTGCGGCCCCCTTGGTCACTGCCAAGACTCCCGCCGGGCTCAGCCCTCAGGGATATTACCGGATCAGCACCCAGACACAGCCGCGTTTCATCAAACCCCCAGGTTCTAAGCTCCTGATAGGCCTCCCGGTCCCGGACAATTACCAAACTGGCCAGCTGCAGTACTTGTCGGGTCAGCAGCCGATTCCACCGGGAGCTTAAGGGGCCGATTCCCTGTCCATAGATGACCACCGGCAGGCGGTAAGCCCGAGCAGCGGCGATCATCATCAGGTAGTAGTATAGGGAGCGGGAGCTGGTGGTATCTTGAAACAGGGTTCCCCCTCCGCTGATGAACACTGTTCCCTGCCGCAGGGCTCTCCCCACGGCCTTAAGATCACGGCTGCAGACAGCCTCAACCCCATGTTCTGCAGCAGTCCCCGCCGGATCGCCGGAAAGAACGATGGCTCGGCATCCGGGCGCAAGGCATCTCAGCTGCTGGAGAAGGGCCGCCAGCACCGCTTCATCGCCGATATTGTCAAAGCCGTAATAGCCGGAGATGACGAAGGTTATCTGTGACTTGGCTGCCATAGCTAACACCCCGCGTCTTAGCCCGCTGCCCTCAAGAACAGTCCGCCGCGGGCGGCCTTGATTCAGGCCCCCGAACCCCCCGCCACCGGCCCAGTTAGTCTCTTTGCCCCTTGCCCAGGGCCAAGAGTACCCCGTAGAGCAGGGCGCTTCCCAGACAAGCTCCCAGCACCAGCCCCCAAAAGGACCGGATGATAGAGGCTGCCAGGGGTGAATGGATATGGGCAAAGGTGTTTAGGAGTGATATCTGACCAATGGCCCCCGGTACAACGGCGGCTAAGCCCAGCCGCTCATCACCCCAAGCATACAGGCCAAAGCCTAAGATCAGCAGGGGATGGCCAATGAGTAACTCCTTGGTCCTGGGCCGGTACTGAAAAGCTTGCTCCAAGAACTCCCGGGCCCGCATTTCCAGCTCTGGCACAGGAATGATGAAATTGCCGGTACGGCCTACATAAATTACCATCACACCGAGAACCGCCAGCACTAAAGCTGCCTGGGCCCATACAGGGATCTGCCGCCACCGCTGCCTCATCGCCATGGGCCTGCCCACATTCCTGGCAAAGCTCACTGCCCCGAAAGCTGCCGCCAGAACCGGCAAGATAGACATGGCCTTGACACCCCGGAACTCATAAACCTTCAGCATGAAGCGAAAATCCCCCAGGGCTGCAGCCATGACAGCTGCACCAATGCCGACAATTCCAGCAGCCTGGAAGAACTGCAGCAGGCCGCATCCCACGGCCTTCCCTCTGGTCAGGCAGGGGTCAGAACCGCTGCTGCTAATCCCTGCCCCGCTGCTGGACCGCAAGCCAGCCGACAGGGCCCCTTTCGCCCAGCGCTGGGGAATGACCGCCAAGACAGGAAATGTAACAGCCGCCAGAAAGGCCAGTGCCTGTCGGGCCAGGATTTGGCCGAACAGCAAATAAAGAGCCAGCACACCAAGGGCTGCAGCCCCCGCTGCCAGCTGAAATAACAGCCTCCACCAACCGCCCAATGACTCGCCCAAGGCCTGCCCGAGCCAGAGTCCGGCTCCTGCCCAGCCAGCCGCGGCTGCCGCAAAAAACACCCAATGGCTCTGCCAAGGCGGCAAACTAGAGGCAGCCCCCCGGGAATAGCCGGCAGCTGCCAAGGCAGTTCCCAACTGCTGTATCAGGAGCGCGCCGGTTTCCAGCTCCCCGGGCCGGAGCCGCACGTAGAGCAGGCGGTAAGACCGCTCCTTTACTGCCCTAAGAAACCTGGCTGTCCCGGTCACCACGTCATAGCGGGGCAGTTCCCTTGGATAGATCGTATGTACCCTGACAACGTGAAGAGGTGCTGACTGTGCCAGCTCAGTCTCCCCCAACTGCCCGGCAAACTCCTGCAGGCCGAAGCGGACATCCATAACCTTGAGCAGAGAGGCCATTTTGTCCAAATCATCGGGATAGCCGGCTGCCTGCTCCCCGCCAAACATGATTACCTCCGGGCCCGCCAGGGATACTAAAGCGGCAGCTTCCTCTATGCTGAAGCCCTCAGCAGATGGCCCGCCGGCAGCTGTGCGGCGCTGTGCTGGCCCCTGGAGTTCCTCTCCCCTGCCCAGCTTCAGCAGCACCCGATAGCCCCTGTCTCTGACCGCCAGGGCCATCTCCCTCAGTTCCTGGGGAGTCCGTCCCCCAACAGAGCCGGCTGTCAATACGATGCTGTCTACACCCCAAGGCTCAATCCTGTCCAATACTTCCTCAAGGCGTTCTATCCCTGACCCAGCTAGCAGGTCTTCTAGGTCCACAGCCACCTCGACGGTCTTGAAGGTTTTTTCCAACAGCAGGCGCTGTACTCCCACCCCAATCCCGGCTAGCAGCCCCAGGATGAGCAGCACCGTAATCAGCTTCTGCACAACAACCGTCCTTCCCCGAAGGTTTCTCCTACTCCTCATAGTGCCCGAAGGCATACAGCTGCCCTTCTGCCAGCCTGATCTCATCTACCACCAGCGGCACCGGCAGTCCCGCCAGATCAATAATTAAAGCTTTGTCCTCCACCAGGCTCTGCAAGAGGAATTGGGGTATTTGCAGCTGTTCCACAGTCAAAGCTTTGGGGATAAAGACAATCCTGGCCTCTTCCCGGATCTCAAAAACGCCCTGCAGGGTTACATCGAGCTCCTGTCCCCAGAAGGCAAGGGTTCCCTGCAGGACTGTTCCATCGGGCTGGACAAGGATCTTGAACTTCTTGCTGGGATCAACCTTCTCCCAAAAATACCGGTTGATTCCTTCCTCTGTAAACAACACGGTCAAGCGCAGATCCGCGGCATTCTCCAACAGCAGCTCGCCATTGCGGTAAAGTGCCCCGGGGTTGAGCCGGACTCGCCGGCCCTGAACAATAAAGGCACCCACCGGCAAGTCATCTATCAAGAAATCCCTGGCTTCAATGTAAACCGAGTGGAAGCGGCCTGCTAGGCTGGCCGCGGCCGGCCAGGCCTGAATATCCACCTTGAGATACTCCACCTCAGTAAACCTTTCCCTGAGGGCTTGCTCTACTTTGCTTTCCAGGACCGGGGGCAGCAGGAACTGGGTCAAAGCTGCCAGTACCAGGGCGATGACTACTGCCCAGATGATCTCACGCACTCCCTGACCTCCTCCCGGAATCCGCCGGCCGCAGCCTGCTGCTCCATTGCTTACCCTGTATTGTACCCCTATCTTGCACTGCCCTTGGCGGCCCGCTGCGCGTTCCAGCGCAGGTAGGCATGGATAAAAGGATCGATGTCGCCATCCATGACACCTTGGACATTACCGGTTTCATGCTCAGTCCGATGGTCCTTAACCATGGTATACGGGCAGAAGACGTAGGAGCGAATCTGGCTTCCCCAAGCGATTTCACTCTGTTCTCCCCGCAGCTCAGCCATCTTGGCTTCCTGTTCAGCCCGCTGCTTCTCCAAGAGGCGGGCCCTCAATAGCTGCATGGCCCGTTC
>LSQX01068456.1_pt1 | contig 10540 bp, 9 predicted proteins | sample 654561 | NCBI WGS metagenome assembly LSQX01 (sample SAMN04489861, study PRJNA283612) | anaerobic digester metagenome | isolation source: 4 biogas reactors fed with cattle manure at either 37C or 55C with and... | place: Denmark: Kongens Lyngby | collected 2014
CTTTAACGGCGATCTCGTTAACGCCTCTATTTGCCAGTGGGCATGAATAACTAACCACAGGTCATGCTCGACACAAAGCGCCAGCGCGTCCGCATGGAAAAAACCATCCAGCAGCAAAATAGGCTGTTTAATTCCGGCGCTGCGTAATTCGATAGCTTCTTCTAAGCAAGCCACTGCAAAACCATCGGCGCAATCTGTCAGCGCCTGCGCGCACTGTACAGCACCATGTCCATATGCATCCGCCTTGACCACAGCTAGCGCCTTATTAGGGCTAAACTGCTTAGCGAGCTGGTAATTATGCCGCAAGGCAGCCAAATCAATATGTGCGTACGCCGGTCGCATAGAGGTCCTTAACAAAACAGATTTATTACAGATAGCGGGAAATATCTAACCCTGCTGTGCTAATGGCAGGGCGTTTATTGGCTATCAAATCGGCCAAATAGTGCGCTGAACCGCAGGCCATTGTCCAGCCCAACGTGCCATGACCGGTATTTAAAAATAAATTACGGTAGGCTGTTTTGCCTAGTATGGGCGTGCTATCAGGGGTTGCCGGTCGTAGTCCTGCCCAAAACTCAGCCTGTTGACTAACACCCGCCTCTGGATACAAGGAGTTAACGACCTTCTCGAGCGTGTGACGTCGCTTTGGATTAAGGCGCAAATCATAACCTATTATTTCTGCCATACCGCCGACACGAATGCGCTGGTCAAAACGCGTAATAGCCACTTTGTAAGTCTCATCCAGTACAGTGGAGAGCGGCGCTGCCTCAGCGTTGGTAATAGCATAGGTCAATGAATAGCCCTTGAGTGGATAAACCGGCACATCGATCCCCAAGGGCTGCAGCAGTCGGCGCGATTCAGTGCCCAATGCCACTACATAATGGTCTGCCCGAATCAGCTCACCAGCAACATAAACGCCCGCTAATGCATCGCCTTCACGCACCAAACTTTGCACCTCGCTGTTTAGACGAAACTCAACGCCTACATCCGCAGCCAGCTCAGCCAACCTCTGTGTAAACAAATAGCAGTCGCCGGTTTGGTCGTTAGGCAAATGCAACGCCCCACTTAGCTGCTCTTTAGTTGCCGCTAAAGCAGGCTCAACCTGGGCAATTTCATCACGGCCAAGTAATCGATACGGCACACCGCTTTCTTCCAGCACCGCAACATCTTTGGCTGCATCATCAAACTGCTGCTGATTACGAAAGAGCTGGGTTAAGCCTAATTGCCGTCCTTCATACTCAATCCCTGTCGTGCGCCGTAACTCATCCAAACAGAGGCGACTGTATTCAGCCAAGCGCAGCATGCGCTCTTTGTTTTGCGCATAACGAGCCGCCGTACAATTGAGCAACATGTGCCACATCCAGCGGTATTGCTGCCAATCCGCTGTCATACGGATAGCCAAGGGCGCGTCTTGCTGGAATAACCACTTAAGCGCTTTCAGTGGCACACCCGGGGCTGCCCATGGCGTGGCATAACCCGATGAAACCTGCCCAGCATTTGCAAGACTGGTCTCTTGCGCCGCACTGGCCTGGCGTTCAATCACGGTCACACTAAAGCCCTGCTGTGCCAAATAATAAGCAGTACTCACTCCTATAACCCCGGCACCTAGAACCAACACATGCATACTGCTCTCCTAGCTTACGTTAGTGTTTTACCTGCTTATTCATACTAGTGCATTTACTGCCTGACTGCGCGACATAACCCGACCAACTTAGGTAGGTAACACGCTGATTTATGCGCTCGCTAAGCAAATCGATATTTTAACAGCCAAGCACCTCATACAAGTGTCTTAACTGTGCTAAAATGCACGACCCTAATTGGATAATTTAACCTGAGGATAACTATATATGGCTCGCGTAACCGTTGAAGATTGTTTAGAAAACGTCGATAACCGCTTTGAATTAGTCATGCTAGCAACCAAGCGTGCGCGTCAACTTGCTACCGGAGGCCAAGAGCCTAAAGTTGCAGTCGAAAATGACAAGCCCACCGTATTGGCTTTACGCGAAATTGCAGAAGGTCTGGTTAACAAGCAAACACTTGCCGAAGAAGAGCTTTTTGCAGCGAGCGAACCTTTGTTCGCAGCATTTGACGACAGCGTTAACCAATAAGCTCCTAGGATTTAATGCATGCCGGCAGTTGAGCGCTTAGCAGGAGAAATAGCAGACTATTTAGAGCCCGCGCAGGTTAATCTGGTGCGTCGCGCCTATTACTATGCCGAACAAGCTCATGATGGTCAGTTACGCAGCAGTGGTGAACACTATGTTACTCACCCTTTAGCTGTGGCTACTATTCTCGCTGATATGCACATGGACCATCAAAGCCTGATGGCTGCAATGCTGCATGACGTGATTGAAGATACTGGCATCCCCAAGGAAGCCTTGGTGGGTCAGTTTGGCGAAAGCGTCGCTAACCTGGTTGATGGTGTTAGTAAGCTGACCCAGATGAAGTTTGGCACCAAGGCTGAAGCACAAGCGGAAAACTTCCAAAAAATGGCCATGGCCATGGCGCGCGATATCCGCGTGATTTTGGTCAAACTCGCCGACCGGTTGCATAACATGCGCACCCTGGGTGCACTCAATGCCGAAAAACGTCGTCGAATTGCCAAAGAAACTTTAGAAATTTACGCCCCCATTGCCAACCGCTTAGGCATGAACAGCATCTATGCAGAGTTCGAGGATTTAGGCTTCAAAGCCATGTACCCCATGCGCGCCGAACGCATTGCGTCTGCAGTCAAAGCCGCGCGGGGTAATCGTAAGGAAATTGTCAACAAGATTGAAGAATCTATTGTTAACTGCCTTACCCGCGAAGGAATGCTTGGCGAAGTCAGTGGGCGTGAGAAACACCTGTACAGCATTTATCGCAAGATGCGCGATAAGCGTAAATCCTTCAATGAAATCATGGATGTCTACGCTTTCCGTATTGTCGTAGACAAGGCCGACACCTGTTATCGCGTACTCGGTGCGGTGCATAGTTTGTACAAACCAATTCCCGGTCGCTTTAAAGACTACATCGCCATCCCTAAAGCCAACGGTTATCAATCTCTGCATACCACCTTATTTGGTATGCACGGGGTGCCGATTGAAATTCAGATTCGCACCCGCGAAATGGAAGAGTTAGCTAACAAGGGCATTGCAGCGCACTGGCTGTATAAAAGCGATGGCGAGGAAAAACGTAACAACCATGCCAGAGCACGCCAGTGGGTACAGGGCTTGTTGGAACTGCAAAAAAATGCCGGCAACTCGTTGGAATTTATTGAAAACGTCAAAATCGATTTATTCCCCGACGAAGTTTATGTGTTCTCGCCTAAAGGACGCATCTTAGAATTACCTAAAGGCGCGACTCCGGTCGATTTTGCCTATGCGATTCACACCGATGTAGGCAGCAGTTGCATGGCTTGCCGCGTCAATCGGCGCATGGCGCCGCTGTCGCAACCGCTGGAAAGTGGCGCAACCGTTGAAATTATCACCAGCCCAACAGCACGACCAAGCCCTTCATGGCTTAATTTTGTCGTCACGGGTAAAGCGCGCACCCATATTCGCCATGCACTCAAACAGCAACAGCGTGAAGAGTCAGTCACTCTAGGTGCTCGCCTGTTGGAAAAAGCGCTGGATGCTCAGGGCACAAAGCTGGCCGACATCGAACAGTCACGCATTCAAGCTTTGTTGGATGAATACCAGCAAGAAGAGCTGGATGATTTGCTCGAAAGCATTGGCTTGGGTAGTCGTACCGCCCACTTAGTAGCGCGCCGCTTGCTGACCGAAAACACTGCAGATTTCTGCTCAACCGCCGAAGCACCTCTGGTTATCCATGGCACTGAGGGCATGGTGCTTAACTATGCACGCTGCTGTACGCCAATTCCCGGCGACCCAATTGTCGGTCACTTGTCCGCTGGTAAAGGCATGGTGGTGCATAGAGACAACTGTAAGAACGTTGCCGATATTCGTAACCAGCCTGATAAATGTATTCCACTGAGCTGGGCCAAAGACATTGCCGGTGAATTTAGTGTTGATCTGCGTATTGAGCTAGTACACCAGCGCGGACTCATTGCACTGTTAGCCGCCACTATTAGTGAGGCTAACGCTAATATTGAAAAAATCAGCGTTGATGAACGTGATGGCCGCATGAGCATCGTCCAGCTCAGCATCAGCTTAGGCGACCGCGTACATTTAGCCCGCGTCATGCGCAAACTACGCAGCCTCGCCGGCGTCACCCGCATTATCCGCAACAAAGCATAGTAAAAGAGGAAGCAAGATGAGCAAATCCGTGATCAGTACCGACCAAGCCCCAGCAGCAATAGGCACCTACTCACAAGCCATTAAAGTGGGGCAAACGGTTTACTTATCGGGACAAATTCCATTGCAGCCAGAAACCATGGAGCTGGTCGAAGGCTTTAGCGCACAAACTGCACAAGTCTTCGATAACCTCAAGGCCGTCGCCGAAGCCGCCGGTGGCACACTAAGCGACATAGTCAAACTGAATATCTTCCTCGTTGACCTCAACAACTTTGCCACCGTCAACGAAATTATGGGGCGCTACTTTACCCAACCCTACCCTGCACGCGCTGCTGTTGGCGTAGCCTCTCTACCGCGTAATGCTGAAGTAGAAATGGACGCCATCATGCACATTAGCCAACCGAACTAAATCAATTCAAGATAGCCTTGCTGATAGTCAGCATACTTAGGCTTCCAGCCGGTTGCTTTGGCACGCGCATTTTTGCAACGCTTGCTGCCGCCAGCCGGCTGCAACACTTTCTCTGCCACACTGTGCACACCCAGTTGCTGCTGTAACCAGCTCACCACTTGCGCTTGCTCAACGGGCAAGTCGTCTACGCCAAGATAAGCCGACTGCAACAACACACCTTGCACATCTAGCCCAATTAAATGACTGATTAAATCGGCTGCATCCTGCTCATGAATGCGGTTGGTAAAGCGATTCGTGCAACCATCTGCATGGTAACCTTCTTTCACACGCTGTAAAAAAGCCTGCCGCTTACCACCATAAATTCCCGCTAGGCGCACAATAGTACTCGGAAAACCGCTGTTTAACGCCACCTGTTCGGCTTCACACATTACCTTCCCTGACCAACGCTCAGGCTCAGTCATCGACAACTCATCGACCCACTCGCCAGCAGACTGACCATAAACCGCGGTGCTTGAAACAAAGAATATTCGTTTCGGTTGTTGTTGGTGCTGCGCCAACCATTGGTACAGATTACGCTGCCCATCTACATACAGATTACGATAAGCTGCTTCACTACGCTCATTTGGTGCTAGGGCAATGACTAGATAATCCAGTTTCTGTTCGGGCCAAGTCTCAGGGCAGTCTGCAACTGTGACATCGGCCTGTATCGGTTTAATCCAGCTGGGCAACGAGTCAATATGGCGGCGCACCCCAAAAGTCTGCCAGTTATTCCCAATCAAATTTTGCGCCACCTTTATACTCAGCGCACCGCAGCCCACAAAAACACAGTTTTTTTTCAATTTTCTTTACTCCCAGCCCGCATCACGATGCTTAATTATCTACCAACAATCGCAGATAGGTTATGTTTTTTACGCATAACTGGTTATGCTAGAGCTAATAACTATACAAAAAACTATTTTGATGGAAAAAAACTATGACCCTAACCGAACTACGCTACATAGTTACACTGGCACAAGAGCAGCATTTTGGTCGTGCTGCAGCCTTATGCCATGTCAGTCAGCCTACACTATCGGTTGGAGTTAAAAAACTCGAACAAGAGCTTGGCGTGCTTATTTTCGAACGCACCAAAAGCGCTGTACGCATCACCCCTGTAGGCGCGAGCATTGTTGCCCAAGCACAACGCGTACTTGAACATGCACAAATGGTTAAAGAGCTTGCCCAAGCGGGGAAAAACCAACTCACAGCCCCCTTAAAAGTAGGCGCCATCTATACTGTGGGACCCTATTTGTTCCCGCATTTAATCCCCTACCTGCACCAAAGCGCACCTGAAATGCCGCTCTATATTGAGGAAAACTTCACCCATATTTTGCGCGAAAAACTACGCAGCGGCGAACTGGATGTAATTATTATTGCGTTGCCTTATCAAGACACCGACGTCTTAACTAAAGCGGTGTATGACGAGTCATTTTGCGTTTTACTGCCCGCGCAACACCCTTGGACCAAAAAGAAAAGCATTGACAGCGGCCTGCTTAATAACAAAAGCCTACTCTTACTGGGTGAAGGACACTGCTTTAGGGATCAGGTATTAGAAGCCTGCCCTACCGAAAGCAGCACGCAGGAAGGCGAAAATCGCTATACCACCGTTGAGGCCAGTTCTTTGGAAACCATTCGCCACATGGTTGCTTCTGGTTTGGGTGTATCTGTTCTACCGCTCTCAGCAGTGAATAGCCACCACTACACTGCCGGAGTCATTGAGGTGCGCCCGTTCACGGCACCTGCACCCAAACGAACTGTCGCCATCGCTTGGCGTGCTACTTTTCCACGCCCCAAAGCAATTGACGCTTTAGTGGGAGCTATTCGCCACTGTCCGTTGGCACAACAAAATAACGGCTAGCCCTATGACGTTGCTCGTAAACATACCAGTAACACAACTTAAAGGCGTTGGTACCGTCATGGCCGAAAAACTGGCCAAAGTCGGCATTGAAAACCTGCAGGATGTGCTATTTCATCTGCCTTCACGCTATCAAGACCGCACGAAAGTCACCCCCATTGCAGCGGTGAAACCCGGTCAGGATGCAGTCATTCTAGGTACGGTCATGGCCGCCAATATCGTGATGGGACGCAGACGCAGTTTATTGGTACGCATCCAGGATGCTACAGGCTCTATTAGCCTACGTTTTTTCCACTTCAGCGTGGCGCAAAAAAACGCTCTGCAACAAGGCACTCTCATTCGTTGCTACGGTGAAGCGCGCGCTGGGGCAACCGGTTTGGAAATTTATCATCCTGAATATCGTGCCCAGTCAGCCGAACAGCCTATTACACTGGATGACAGCCTCACAGCAATCTACCCTACCACCGAGGGCTTGACCCAGCAGCGCCTGCGCAGTCTAGCTGAACAAGCACTCGCATTTTTGTCACCCCTTAGCCTACCAGAGTGGTTGCCAACCAGTATTTTAGACAGCTATCAACTAGGCCCCTTAGAGCAGGCCGTGCGCTATTTACACCAACCACCGCCCGATGCAGCTACAGAGCAACTGTTAAACGGCACACACTGGGCACAACAACGTCTTGCCTTCGAAGAACTGCTCACACATCAGCTGTCCATGCAGCGTATGCGCAATGTATTGCAAGCCCAAAAAGCCCCTATGCTGGCTGCTGCCAACTCACTGCCAGCACAGTTTTTAGCTAACCTCGGCTTTACGCCCACCCATGCCCAGCAGCGTGTTGGCGAGGAAATTACTTGGGATTTACAGCAAAACAAGCCCATGCTACGACTTCTGCAAGGCGATGTTGGCGCCGGTAAGACGCTGGTCGCGGCGCTAGCTGCATTGCAGGCTATTGAAGCGGGTTATCAGGTGGCACTGATGGCGCCCACAGAGATTCTTGCGGAACAGCATTATTTAAATTTTAAAAAATGGTTTAACCCGCTGAATATTGAAGTGGCTTGGCTGGCTGGCAAACTTAAAGGTAAAGTGCGCGCTCAAGCGTTAGAGCAAATCGCTCAGGGCGCGCCCATGGTGGTCGGTACCCACGCTTTATTTCAAAACGAGGTGCAGTTTGCTCGATTAGCCTTAGCCATTATCGATGAGCAGCACCGCTTTGGCGTGCAACAGCGTTTAGCCTTGCGGGAAAAAGGCGTCGAGGGGCGTTTGAGTCCCCACCAATTGATTATGACCGCCACCCCTATCCCGCGTACGCTCGCCATGAGCGCCTATGCGGACTTAGATACCTCGATCTTGGATGAACTACCGCCGGGCCGAACGCCTGTTAACACTGTAGTACTCAGTGATGTGCGCCGTAACGATGTCATTGAACGGGTGCGCGCTGCTTGCTTAGAAGGCCGGCAAGCCTACTGGGTATGTACGCTGATCGAAGAGTCAGACGAACTCACCTGCCAAGCCGCACAAACCACCTATGAAGAGCTGAGCCAGTCCTTAACCGAACTCAACATAGGCTTGGTGCATGGGCGTTTAAAACCGGCTGAAAAAGCGCAAATAATGGAAGATTTTAAACAGAATAAATTGCACTTACTGATCGCCACAACAGTAATTGAAGTGGGGGTGGATGTGCCCAACGCCAGTCTGATGATTATTGAAAACCCCGAACGTTTAGGGCTGGCACAGTTGCATCAATTGCGTGGTCGTGTTGGTCGTGGCAGTATTGCCAGTCATTGCGTGCTGTTGTATCACGCGCCTTTATCACAGATTGGGCGCGAACGCTTGGCTATCATGCGCGAAACCAATGACGGCTTTGTGATTGCCGAGAAAGATCTTGAGTTACGCGGCCCCGGTGAAATGCTCGGCACACGCCAAACAGGCTTGCTGCAGTTTAAAGTCGCTGATTTGACGCGCGACTCCGCCATGCTGCCTGCCGTGCGCGATGCCGCATTAGAGTTACTTGAACACCACCCACAGCAAGCCGAACCACTGCTTGAGCGTTGGCTCAAACACGGCCAGCATTATGGGCAAGTTTGATTGCATGATGTGCTTATACAACCGGTGAAAAAAACCCTATACTGTGTGCAGCTTATAAAGAAGAGAGAACAGGGTTGTTATGAGTTTGTCCGATTTTTCTACCAGCCAGCCCAGCATCTCTAGTGAACAGGTTGCCTGGCTACTAAAACAGCAAAACATACCCGTTGAAACACAGAGTGCTCAGCTTACCCCTGCTCAACAACAACTGCAGGTCGTAGTGCTGCGCGATGCTGAACAGTATCTATGCGCTATTTTTGCGCGCAACCATATACTGGATTTACGCGCACTCAACACACAACTAAATGCTAATTATAAAGCCGATAGCAAGCACAGCAGCAGCCTAAAGGTTCGTTTACAGGTGCATGATTTACCGGCCATTCCTGACTTACTCAACCTGCCCTGCGTTTACGCAACTCATTTAACCGAGCTGGACGATGTACTCTTCGAGTCAGGCAGTGCTGGCAGTCTGCTAAAAATCTCAGCTGATTCATTCAGCCAACTTATGAAAAACAGCCAAGCACTCGCGTTTACCGCTGAACTGCCTGCCACCAACCCCAACTTACTGCCCAGCAACCTCGATGTTCAGCACATCAAACAAGCTGTGCAATCTTTAACCACCTTGCGTATTAAGCAGCGCCTAGAGGAAACTCTGGAAATTCCACCCTTGTCTGTAACCGCGCAAAAAGTACTTAGGCTGCGTACCGACCCCAATGCTTATGTTGATGAATTGACCGCTATTGTGGAAACCGACCCCGCTATGGCTGCACAGGTCATGAGTTGGGCAGCATCACCTTACTATGCAGCACCGGGAAAAGTACGCTCTATTGAAGACGCTATCATAAGGGTCTTGGGTTTTGACTTAGTCATTAACCTCGCCCTTGGTTTAGCCCTAGGCAAAACACTTAAACTGCCTAATCAAAACGCCAGCCAGAACCGTGATTATTGGCAGCAAGCCATTTACACCGCATCGCTCATTGAAGGTTTGGTTGTAGCCATCCCTAGGCAGTATCGCCCAGAGGCAGGCTTAGCGTATTTGGCTGGATTGCTACACAGCTTTGGTTATGTACTGCTCGCACATATTTTTCCATCCTATTTTTCGTTAATCAGCCAGTACCTTGCAGCCAATCCTCACTTACAAGCCTGCTATGTAGAGCATTTTTTACTGGGCATTACCCGCGAACAAATGGGCGCTTGGCTTATGCAACACTGGCAAATGCCAGAGGAACTCACTGTGGCCATCCGCCAGCAACACAACCCTGACTATCAGGGTCCATATGCGGTTTATTCACAACTCACTTACCTAGCGACACAGTTATTAGCCGCGCAAGAAGGCGTTACCCAAGACATACCTGCCAGCCTCTATGAAAGTTTGCACTTAACACCCACTGACGCACAGCAAGCGTTGGACAAAGTCACAGCAGCTGAGCAGGCGTTACGTTTACTAGCCGCACAGTTATCAAGTTAAGCGTGCTTAATGCAACCTGCAATCATTTTCTAGGTCTAAATTTTCACAGTTTTTCAGCCAAGGTCGTTGATATGCGTTCACTCTTTTTTATCTTACTGGCACTGTTGCCGATGCAGATTTTTGCCCAAGCCTGTATTGTCGAAACCCAATCAGCGCAAGTTAAAGTTAAGGTGTGCCAGCAAAACCGCACTATTCCTGAACACCTATTTCGTAACGGATTTTGTAAACCGCAGCTTGCAGGGCAAAAAACCGAAGTCACCTTTGTTGACCGCTGCCCCACTGGTGCTTTTGGTGTATGCCGTAACTCACAAAGCTCTGGCGTTCCTTATCAGCAGGATATTTATTACTATGGCGTAGAGGATGACACGCGTTTTTTAAAGCCCGCTTGCGAGCGACAAAACAAAGGCGTGTGGATGGCGCAGTAGTAGGTTTAACCTTAGGAGCCTCTGAATAACGTTACCGA
>LSQX01191362.1_pt1 | contig 10540 bp, 9 predicted proteins | sample 654561 | NCBI WGS metagenome assembly LSQX01 (sample SAMN04489861, study PRJNA283612) | anaerobic digester metagenome | isolation source: 4 biogas reactors fed with cattle manure at either 37C or 55C with and... | place: Denmark: Kongens Lyngby | collected 2014
AAAGTTGGAGAATACACTATTTTATCATCCCATTCAGTATAATATGTGGCTTTGAAATCTCCTATTTTCTTATAAAATAATCTTAAAGGATCTTTTGGTTCACCATTTTTCCATAACTCAATATTAACTATTTCACCATTTTTAGCTGTTCCCAGTGCTTTTGAGTTTTCAACCCAAGAATTTTGTGAGACATATAAAGTTCTAATATTACTCGTGACGGTGATAATACCATTTCCATGATCGATTTTTAAATAATAATTATTGTTAGCTAGTTTTCCAAGCTCAATTACTCTTCCAGGTAGTATAGAATAAATTTGTTCATCTTGAGCCAGAACACCTATACCACTTGATACCCCATTAACGTTTCTTTCACCAAATCTAATCACTATTCTATCATAATTCGAAGGACGGGTCTTTTCAAACGGCCAATTTATTAGTTCTTCAATATTACCAACAGGTATTTTAAGCTCTTGTCCAACTCTTATATTAGTTGATTGCAAATTATTTGCTTGCATAATAATTTGGACACCTTTATTTCCTAAGCTAAAGGCATTAGAAATACTTATTAGTGTATCTCCTGATTTTACTACATATTTAATTTCGTTAGATGAGCCTAGCAATTGAGTTACTTCCTTTTCTCCAAGAGTATAATATAACTCATTTATTTTAGAATTAATATCCTGTATTTGACCTAAATAAATTTCACTTAACGAATTTGGAGGTTGAATAATCGTTTTTTGTAACTCATTATTTAGGTTTTTAATTTGGTTTTCCAAATTTACAACGATATCTTCTAAAGATTTAATTTTTAATATATTTTCCGATTGATTTTGATAATATAATTTAGAAACTGCTTCCTCTGTTTTATAATCAACAATACTTTCAACATAACCTTCAAGATCGGCTTCTGTAATTTGCTTTTCTATCAATTCTTTTATGTTTCCGTTTTGAAGAAAATAAAACTCGGAATCTTGAAAACTTTTCTCCAAATAATTAACTTTTTCATTTAATTCATTAATATTATCAAAAATTAGCTTTTGGTCCATTTTTGGAATATTAACCAAAAGATTTTCTAATTCAGCAATTTGATTTTCTAGATTAATTATTCTCGCTTCTAACCCAGAAGTTTCATTAGTATTATTTGAATTCATTAAATTCAAATTAGAAGCACTTTCAAGTTTTTGTACCCTAAGATCTAAATCTAATAATTTATCGATATCTTCATAACTTCTTCCCTCATACAAATAATCTTCTAGCGTAACTATTCTTTTTTCTATATAATTATATTGATCTTTTACACTTTTTACCATATCATAATCATAACTATAGTTCATTGAATTTTGATAAATTTTGTCGGATAAACTGTTAACTTGACTTTCCATTTGGGTTAATCGATATTCTATTGCATATAATTGATTTTTAATAGCCTCCAATTCACTGTTAGGCAAAGTGGAAGTAGCTTGTTGTGGTTGAAAAAAAGAACATCCTGATAAGAGTAAAACAATTACTACACTCAAAGTCAATAGAATCATTTTCTGGAAACTCTTCACCTTAGCTCACCCCTCAGATTTTTTGCTGCCTTTAAATAAGGATTTGAGGAATTTTTATAATCTTTTAATAAGTAGTCTAAATATCGAGCAGCCTCTTTTTTACGATTAAAACGATAATTAATATATCCTAAATAAAATAAAGCAAAAATAAAATCATCTTCTTTAGAGAAATTTTGATATTCTTTCTCTAATAATTTTTCACAATAATATAAAATCCCCAATTCTTTTTCTTCATCATTTTTTTCGCGATAATACCAGCTTAATTTTATCATAATTTTTATTACTTCAAGCGTTTGGCCTAAAATAGAATATATCTCTGTAGCAATAAAAAGTTGGTCTCTATAAAATTCATCGGATTTTTCAAATGAATTATCAACTTCAGAGTTATAAATCGTTTTAATATATTCAAGAAATTGAGTTATTTTTATAAAATTATCATTTTTATTTACATAATCTACAATATTCTGCTTATCTTTTTCTTGAAAGGTAAATAAACAGTTTGGACAGGTAATTAAACTATACAGCGAAACATTTATCTCTCTATATTCAGGTTTTAAATCAAGGTCATAAGAGCTTACTTTTATAGACGTTGACGAAACTTTATCATAAGTAAATTCATTACCACAAATTGGACATTGAACAAAATCTTTTATAAAATCATCCATAATCTATTCCTCTATTCCTAGCAAAGCATTGCAATATTTAACAGGATCAAAAATTTGTAAATCGTCTTCTTTTTCTCCTAATCCAACTAATTTTATAGGTATATTAAGTTCATGATTAATTGCAAATGCTATACCTCCTTTAGCTGTGCCATCAAGTTTTGTTATTGCAACTCCAGTAATATCTATTGCTTCTTTAAAAGCCTTTGCTTGAATAATCCCATTTTGCCCAGTGGTACCGTCAAGTACCAATAATATTTCTTGCGGTGCGCCCTCTATTTCTCTTTGAACAACTCTTTTTATCTTTTTTAATTCGTCCATTAAATTGCTTTTAGTATGAAGCCTCCCGGCAGTATCAATGATAATGACGTCTTTGCTCTTTGCTTTAGCATGGCTAATTGCATCAAAAACTACTGCAGCAGGGTCTGAACCTTTTTGATGAGCAATAACGGTTGCATTTAATCTATTTCCCCATTCTTTCAGTTGTTCTATTGCAGCAGCGCGAAACGTATCTGCAGCTGCTAATACTACGTCTTTACCATAATTCATATATATTTTAGCTAATTTAGCAGCAGTTGTGGTTTTTCCACTTCCATTAACCCCAACTAATAAAACTACCAAGGGAGCGTTTGAGGTGTCTAAAATTAGTGGACTAGTACTCAAATGGCTGACCATTATATCTCTTAATATAAGTAAAGGATCTTCTTGATCTGTTATTTTATTGTGATATTTATCTTTTAATTCTTCTAAAATTTTTTCTACCACATCAACACCCATATCAGACATTATGAGAATTTCTTCAAGTTCTTCTAATGTATCTTCATCTAAAGTTCTTCCAGAAAAAATAGTCTTGATGTTATGAAATAGAGTTTTTCTTGTTTTAGTAAGTCCTTTCATAAATTTATCTAAGACACTCAATTCTTACATCCTCCTTATACTTTCATTTTACTGTCTTTACAAATTCTAAATCGGTATTATATATATGTTTTGCATTCATTTATTTACAAAATATCTATCAACTTCTAATCCTTACCAATTCTTAATTTCTTTAATCTTTTAATACTTGTACCGAGAAAAAAGGGGAAGGACTACGCCCTGGATCCATTATAAATTCGAAATTCCATTTTTAGAAAATCTTCATTGTTAAAGTCCTACTTTCAACTCTTAGGACTATTCTTAGGAATATTAAAATTATTTTAATTTAAAGATAAGGGGTAACTTTCTAATTTTGAATATTTTTTCAATCTTTACTATTTCATTAGTCAATAGATCAGAAGCATATAACGTAAAATCAACTGGAATTTCACCAAATCTGTCTTCCAAATTCAAAATTGCTAAATATTCGCTACTTTCGCCCTTCCATTTTAGTTCAATTATCCCTTTTGCTAACTCTCGCGCTGAAAATAAATCACACTGTGATTTAATTTCTTTTGAAAGCTTAATAACCTTTTTAAAATAATTAAGGAATTCATAATCTCCTTTATTCCATTTGATAGGATCTTTATCAAAAAGGCTTGGAAGTTTATCTAACATTAATTCCTGCCCAGCATATACAAGCGTAGCTCCAGGAAGCAATGAATAAAACATTGTCCAATTCTTTATTTTATTTTTTCCATTTAATAGAAAAGAAATTCTTGGATTGTCATGATTTTCTAAAAATCTCATCTTAACTGAGTTATTCGGTAACATGGTTTTTTGTAAATAAATTTGATTTAAAAAATAATCTAACCCTTTTTCTCCTCTAAAAAAAGAGTGTAGATACTCATAACCATCATAATCATAGGTTAAATCAAAAACATCATATAACTCAGCATCACAAGATACTTCAAATCCCCTATTTCTTAAACTATTCAAAAAATTAAGATCTAAACTTTCAGCAAGCCATATTAATTCTTTTTTTTGAGATATATATTCTTTAGCTCTTCTCCAGAAATCCAAGGGTATTAATGAAGCTACATCGCATCGAAAACCATCAACTCCAAGTTCTACCCACATTTCAAGAACACTTATTAAATATTCCCATAATTCCTTGTTGTTAAAATCTAAATCATATACATCATTCCACTCACTAACTTTCCTCGTAAAATTTCCTTTTTCATCCTTTAAAAACCATTCTGGATGTTTTTCAATCAAATATGAATCCATGGAAGTATGATTAAATACAATATCTATCATTATTTTCAGATCAATAGAATGAGCTTTATCTATTAGTTTTTTGAAAAAATCTTTATTTCCATATTCTAAAGATATCTCTTCATAATTTTTAATAGAATAAGGACTTCCATGTGTGCCCTTTCTTCCAACTTTACCCACCGGATAAAAAGGCATTAACCAAACAATATCAACTCCTAAGGCTTTTATCCTTTCTAGATCATTATATACATCATTAAAAGTTCCAGCATTTGCAAAATTTCTTGTAAACACTTCATAAATCACACAATTTTTTAACCATTTGGGTGTGTCTTTTGCCATGAAAAAATCCTCCTTCATTTTTTAATCGATTACAGCTGAAGTAGTTGCATATAATAATATAATATAAAAATTATAAATAGCAACCTTCAACAAAATGAATTATTTTTGCTACTGAATAATTATACCATTGATTATATCAAATCTGCTAGTATTTTCTTTTTTACAAAATTATTTATATATTGAATCTATTTTCAAAAAAATCAATTGAGCTTCTAAAAAGTTATAAGAAATTTAATCTTTATTTTGGAACATTCTCAGATAAAATTTAACTAAATCTGGAATCTTTTTTATTCTTCGTGGTTCTTTTATCATTCTATATAACCATTCTAATCCTAGCTTTTGATAGAATTGAGGAGCTCTCTTTACTTCGCCAGCAAGAACATCAAAACTACCCCCCACGCCCATTAGTAACTTTGCATTAATAGATTCTATATTTCTCTTTATAAAAATTTCTTGCTTTGGAATACCCATTCCTACAAAAACAAGATCTGCTTTTTTATTATTAATATCTTCCACAATTTCTGATTCCATGTTCCAATCAAAATATCCATGATGATAACCTACTATTTCTGTTCCGAATTTATTTACAATATTTTCAGAGGCTTTCTTTACAGCTTCTTCTGTTGATCCTAAAAGATATACCTTATAATTTTGTTTTGTAGATAAACGCAACAAAAATTCCATCGTATCATAACCTGGGCATCTTTCCGTTTCAATACCTTTTTTCTTTAATAATTTGACTATCCCTACCCCATCTGGAATAGAAAAGGATGCCTCTTTTAAGGCTACAGAATACTCATTTCCTTTTATATATTCCATGTACATTAAAGCATTTAAAGTTACAATCCATAATTTATCTTCTAAAAATAATTTTTCTGCTATAAAATTATATATTTCTTTTTTTTCCCCACATAGAATAGTTAAACTATTCAATAAATATTCTATTGGCAAAATATTCACCTCATAAATATCTTTTTAATTGCTAGAAAACAATTTTTGGTTTACTATTCTTTTCAGAAAATATTTTAACATAATTACTAATAAATAAAGAATCTTTTTGTTAAATATTTCAAGTTTGCTTTTCTAAAATAATAAAAAAGAAATAATTTAACATTTTACAGATGAAAAATAAAATTTGACCTAAAATTAACCAAATTCATTTACTTAAATTGTATAATACTTGAAGGTTGATTTTATAAAAATTGAATTAAATTAATTAGAAATAATTTTTAATCCTAGAAGGAGGAAATTAAACATGGAAAAAAGCCTAATATACCAAGATAAAAACGTTAAGAAATATTTAGTGAAGTTTGATAAAGAAGAAATTGATAAATTAGAAAATCGTATTGCAAAGTATATTAATAGCAATTATACTTTTGAAGGATTTAGAAAAGGTAAAGTTCCAAAAGATATCGTCAAATTACGTTTAGGTAATGAATTTCAAGAAATGCTTTTAGAAGAGGCAGAACATGAATTGGAACATAAAATATCTGAAGAAGAAAAGATTTTATTTCCAATTATCATAGAATCGAGTTCAATAGATAATGACATCATTGAGTTTGAAATAATTTTACATACATACCCAAATATAATTTCAACAAACTTTGAGGATATGGTTGTTAAAGTACCAGACTCAAAAGGTATCGTAGAAGAATACATAAATCAAAGATTAAATGAACTTTTGGAAAGCAATGTTATCTTAGAACCAAAAAAAGGACCAATTGAATATGGTGATTTTGTTAGATTAGAATATTATGTTATAGATAGCCAAGGCAATATAATTGAAGAAAAAAATGAACTTGAAGTTGTTGTAAGAGAGCAAGATCCTAGGCCATTAATTAAAGCTCTTATTGGCAAATCTAATGGTGATGAATTTGAAGTAGAAATTCCTCAAAATGAAACCGAGAATGAAGAAAATAAAGAAACATTAATTACAAAAGCTAAAGTTGTCCAAATTTATTCGAGAAAAATGCCAGAACTAAACGACAATTTTGTAAAAGAACTTAATATTGAGGTGGAAACACTTTCTGATTTAAAAGAAAAGATTAGAAAAGAAGGGGAAGAGGCTGTTAAAGATTGGCAAGAACAATTTATCATCAACTATATTTTATCAGAAATACCCAATTATGTTGAAATAGATATATCCCCAGAAACATTAAATTATTACGTTGAATCATCCATCAATGACCTAAAAACTAAAGGAAATTATGAAAGTCAATTAGAGAAATTTAATAATGACGAAAACAAACTCATCGAAGATATAAAGAATAGCGCATTAAAATGGATAAAAGAAATAATTGTTATAGAAAATATTGCTAATGAGAATAACATTACGGTCACTGAGGAAGAACTTAATCAAGCAATCAAAAATTTTGGTAGTATGTATGGACTTTCTTATGCAAGAGCATTAGAAATTGTTAATTCTAATCATCAAATTTTAGAAGAACTAGCATGGAATGAATTACGAATCAAAGTTGCTAAGTTTATTAAGGAAATGGTTAAGATTGAAGAAATTGAAGACACCGAAAAATCTAATGAAGATAAAGAAGCCAACGAACTAATTAATCAAGATCAGGAAAATCAGATATCAGAAGAAACTAATGAACAAAATATGAAAGACTCTACTCAGGAGTAGACAAAAACCTTTTTTTTTGGTAGAATATACATGTCAGTAAAGTGGGGACGTGGTGAAGCTGGTTATCATGCCGGTCTGTCACACCGGTGGCCGCGGGTTCGAGTCCCGTCGTCCCCGCCAGTATTATATATATATAACAATGGCAACGTAGCCAAGGGGCCTAAGGCGGCGGTCTGCAAAATCGCTATTCGAGGGTTCAAATCCCTCCGTTGCCTCCATATTTATAAATTAATTTCACCTTGAATTTCAAAGAGTTCAAGAAAATGTTAAAAGCGGGTAATAATAATTACCCGCTTTTCTTTCTTAACAATAAGTTTATATGTAAATATAATTAAAATACTGAATAAGCATAGAAACTTCGCTAAAGAAATAATTCTTCTTTTGATTTTTAAAACCTGTAGTTTTTCTTCATTGAATATTCTAACAATTTAAAATTCTTTTTCTATTACCATATTATCCCTATGAATTATCTCTTCAGGTCCAAATTTTTCGTTAAATAAATGTATTTCTTCTGTTTTTTTACCAATTATCAATTTTATTTCTTCAGATGAGTAATTAACTAAACCTTTGCCAATATTTTCTCTTTTTTCATTAAGAATTCTAACCAAATCTCCAGCAATAAAAACACCTTTTACTTCATTAATTCCAACAGCAAGAAGACTTTTACCACTTAAAAGAGCCTTTTGTGCACCTTCATCTACTATTACTTCACCTTTTGGTTTTAAACTGAAGTTTATCCATCTTTTCCTCTTACTTAATTTTTTTCCTTTTGGAATAAACGTTGTTCCAATATTAAACATGTTAGATTCTATACTATCTATAACTCGAATAATTACATCTTTCTCATAGCTTGGGGCAATAACCATGGGGATCCCCGCACTCAACGAGATTTTAGCAGCTTTTATCTTTGAATTCATCCCACCAGTCCCTAACTTTCCAGCTTTTCCATTTGCCAAGTTCTCAATTTCTAAATTGACTTCCTCCACAACTCTAATTATTGAATTAGGATCGTTTAAATTCTTTAATAAACCTGATACATCAGAAAGTATAATAAGCAAATCAGCTTCAATTAAACTTGCTACTTGAGCAGATAAAACATCATTATCGCCAAATTTAATTTCTAAAGTAGCTGTAGTGTCGTTTTCATTTATGATTGGAATTATATTAAACTTTAAAAGCTGATTAATAGTGTTATAAGCATTAAGATATCGTCTCCTATTAGCAAAGTCTTCTCCTGTTATTAATATTTGAGCACATTTTAAATTATTTTCATTAAAATGCTTATTATAGGTAGATATCAAAAGGCCTTGACCTATAGCAGCGCATGCCTGTTTTTCAATTAGTAAACTTGGTTTCTTTTTATAGCCTAATTCTGCCATACCAGCAGCAATTGCCCCGGAAGAAACAATAACGATATCTTTACCAACTTTTTTTAACGTACTAACTTGTTCGACTATGTTTCTGATTTTGTCTTCATCTATTCCATTTTCATTGCTTAAAGAACTACTTCCAACTTTTATTACAATTTTAGAGATATTTTCATTCAAATAGATCACCAACCATTTTTCATAGATCTAACATACTGATAATTTTATTTTTTAATGACTCAGTAGTACCTTTTCCTTTTAGATCTGGTGTGAGAATATTTTTATCTTCTACAGCTTTTTCAATTGCAAATTCCAACTTTTTCGCAAGTTGATACTCTTCCAAATATTCCAAAAGCATAACGGATGAACGTAATAAGGCAATAGGATTAGCAATTCCTTTACCCGCAATATCTGGAGCTGAACCATGAACTGCTTCGAATACTGTTATCTCATCCCCAATATTTGCCCCAGGGGCTAATCCCAAGCCTCCTATAAGTCCAGCGGCAAGATCAGATAAAATGTCTCCATATAAATTTGGACAAACTATCACATCATACTTTTCTGGATTTAAAACAAGTTGCATACTCATATTATCAACTATTTTTTCTTCATATTCTACTTCTGGGTAGTTATTCGAAATATTTCGGATAGATTGTAAAAATAATCCGTCAGTTAATTTTTGAATGTTTGCTTTATGGACAGCTGTTACTTTTTTTCTATCGTGCCTCCGAGCATAATCAAAAGCATATTTTGCTATTTTTTCGCTCGCAGCCCTAGTAATAACTCTTACAGCGCAAGAAGTAGACTCATCAATTGAATATTCAATTCCTTTATAAAGACATTCTGTATTTTCTCTAATTATCACTAAATCAATTTTTTCAAATTTATTATTGATTCCAGGTAAACTTTTAACTGGTCTAAGGTTGGCGTACAAATTTAATTTTTCTCTTAGAGTAACGTTTACACTTCGAAATCCTTCTCCTACCGGTGTTGTAATAGGACCTTTTAAAGCAACTTTGTTTCTCTTTATAGATTCTAAAACAACCTCTGGCAAAGGTGTCCCATATTTCTTTATAGCTTTAGCACCTGCGTCAACCATTTCCCAAGATATCGGTGCTTTTAGTTTATCAAAAACTTCTACAACAACTTGCGTTATTTCTGGACCAATTCCATCACCAGGTATCAACGTTACCTTATGCATTAAATCACCTACTTATTTTAATTAAAAATTTTTTAATCAATCTTTCTGAATTCTAAAGAACCATATTTTTTATAGAAGTTCACAAGTCCACCTGAATTCAAAATTTCTAACATCTCATTAGAAAGAGGGTGTATCTCTAAAATCTTATTTTTTGTAATGTTTTCTACAATTCCTTTTTGTAAATCCACTTTTATGTAATCACCTTCTTCGATATTATCGGTTGAAACTTCTATAACAGGTAAACCTATATTTATAGCATTTCTAAAAAAAATACGAGCAAATGATTTAGCTAAAACCGCACCAATTCCTGCTTGCTTTATCACTAGAGGAGCTTGTTCTCTAGAGGAACCACATCCAAAGTTTTCTCCTGCAACAATAAAATCTCCTTTTTTAATTTCATAATAAAAATTAGGCCTTAAATCCTCCATTAAATGAACTGCCAATTCATTCATATCTATTGTGGCAAATTTATATTTTCCAGATATTATATAATCAGTATTTACATTGTCTCCAAACTTATGTGCATGCCCTGTCAACTGCATAACAGCTAAACCTCCTTTGAATCTATTTAGTTATTTTAGTCATAAGTATTTTCTAGGATCTGTAATTTTTCCCTCAATACAAGATGCCGCAACTGTTGCGGGTGAAGCAAG